>Ga0335079_10000100_pt1 | contig 99653 bp, 93 predicted proteins | sample Lox_Sample_33_FD_206719 | JGI IMG/M metagenome (GOLD analysis project Ga0335079, IMG submission 206719) | Soil microbial communities from Loxahatchee National Wildlife Refuge, Florida, United States - Lox_Sample_3.3 | ecosystem: Environmental > Terrestrial > Soil > Wetlands | place: USA... | reverse complement strand
CGGAAACACGTACAGGCTTTCCGGGTCTTGTTCTTTCTTCCACTCCTTGAGGACATCGCAAGCCAACCGGCTCAACGGTAACGGTTGAGCCGAGTCGGTTGTCTTCACGGTACCGCCAAGATGAAGGACACCATGGACGAGATCCACGTGGTCCCATCTAAGCGATAGTCCCTCACTGTACGTTCGACCACCGGTCTGAACCAGCAACACAATCGCCACCCGGAGGTGGGGCGGTGCCGCCGCAAGAATCCGATGTTCGTCTTCAACCGTGAGCATTCTCTTGGATGGCCTCTCGTGGCGCTCATCGAAATGCCTCACACCGGAGGTTGGATTCTCTCCGATGTACTTTCGCTTGAGCGCGAACTGGAAGACGCAGTGCAGGCACGCCAGTTCTCGGTTGACCGTAGCCCCTTTCACTGTTCGCTTGGGATTCCACATTAACGGCTGCCGACGCCGAAAGTTTCGATACTCCACGACACTTCGCTCATCGATCTCCGTCAATTTGCGGTCCCCAAAATGCGCTCGCAGATTCTTCAAAAACATTTGGTGGTTGATCTGGCTTTTTGGAGAAAGCGTTGAACTGTGCGAGCGGAAAAACGCTTCGGATAATTCTCCGAAGGTCATTCGCTCGCCAGGCCAGCCGACTTGGAAACGACCCAGCGCAATCTCGCCTTCGCGTTTCTTCCAGATTTTCCTTGCGAGATCTTTGCTGGAAGTTTTGGTCGACTCGCACCTTTGTTCACCCTTCGCCGTATAGCCCATCCACCAGAACCGCGAGTCTTTCCTCTTGTATAGTCCCACTAGCGCTCCTCTCACTTGCCGGAGCCGAGCGCCACTGGCATTATACTCCGCCGAGAAAACCAGCGCTGGGCAGGACGGATTTGCTGGTCTTTGAACTGATCGAGAGTCGATCGTCGGTATTCAAGACGGCCACCTAACTTTCGGCACTCAATCTTTTGTTGGCAGGCGTATTGGTAGAGAGTGCTTTTCGAGATCCCGAGATATTCGGCGGCCTCGGCGTGCTTAAACCACCGATCATCGGAATCGGTTTGAAGTGGAAGTGTCGGAGCCGCCGACGGCGCTGCCGGGTAATGATCGGCAATTCCCGTCAGCGCTTGCCGCAGCATCTGAACGAGCTCCTCGGGATCTCGTGTTTGGAACACCACGCAGGCAACGACGGTGGGATCACCACTGTTTCCCTTCCCCGTTGGATCCTTGCCGTTGGTCATCTTGCCTCGAATCGTCTCGCTGACCACAACCGCGCGTGCGGTCCATGGGCTGACGAATTCTAGGGTACGGGCAGATCGTGTCAATTTGCAGTATCGCGAGACTGGCGGTTGTTTTGGCGGAACCCGCTCTCGGCGTTGAACCGTAGACGAGTGCAATCAACTGGGAGGTTGAGATTTAGATCGCCACACCCCTGAGGAGTCTCACAACCGACTCTTTTTTTTGCTCCGCTTACACCTTTTTCGCCAATTCGCCGCTTCATGGCTAACTTTCTGGTCCTTAGCCGGCGGCAGCCCCGGTGTAATCAAGAGGCTCGCCGACGCGGGCCTTCAACTCCTTCAGCCAAGCACCCGGCCTGAGACCGTGGATCAGACGGCCCAAGAAGCCGAGCCTTTCAGCCACGTTGCTGCGGTTTCGAAGAATGTCCTCCCTGGCGACCTTGCTGTAGACTGCCAAGAACTCGGACATGCTAGCAGGCTTGGAAAAGAGGTAGGTGGCATGGCCGAGCTGGGGTGTTTCGACGACCGCCGCTCTCTCAAGATCAAAGACGTATTCGGACCGAAAGAGATAGACACAACGGGCACGTCTGCAGAGCTGCTTGTAGAAGAAGGCGTCGTAGTCGGGCTTCCAGGTGATCAAAGCAACGTCGAAATCGCCCGGCAGGCCCAAACGAGAGCAGAGCTTTTGGAGTTCACCCCTCTCGATCGGCACAGAATCCAGGCGCGCTCGAATTCGATCGAGGTCCTCGGCAAACTCACCGAACCGATGATGGGTTGTTCGGGCTTCGGCGACTTGGTCGGCAATGTTTGACGGCAGCGCGACTTCGAGGCGGCTTGGAAGTGCAGTTTCCCACTTCACGAAATGCCATGTACCCGCTCGATGTTGATACTTACCGCTCTGAATGAACGGAGCGTTGACTCCGACCTTGGCACCCAGCAAATGTTTCCACTGGTTCCAACTCGAGTCCCACGACATCGGCAACGATGCTTGGTCGAAGTGAACTTCGATCCGGTGCCGTGAATCCCGGAAGATTGCGTGGTCCCCATAAAACGTGATCTTTCGCACCGGCGCTTGGAGCTGTTTGAAGTTTTGCTCGGGCCGAAAGGATAGGATGCGAGACGCGTAAAAAGCCTTCCCGTCTTTTGAGAGATTTCCGTCAACAAGCAACGAACCAAAGCCACCATAAGGGAATACCACAGGTGTTGCGGGATCACTCCGAAGCGCTTCGTAGCAAGCTCGCAATTCTGGTTGCGCGAGAGTGTTGAAGGCGCGCTCCAACGCATGAAGGTGTTCAGTTCCTGCGGGGGCTGTGCGGAGTTCGAGGCTGCGCAATTTGAACGCGATGCGAAGCTCCGCCGGCGATACGCTGGGATCGACGCGCAAGAGTTCATACAACGAGGGCTGACGGTCCCAAGAGCGGTGGCGATTGCCGACGTAGAAATAATCTCTCAGCGCATCACAAGGAAGGTTAATGGCTGAGATACCCAGGCACGAGCCGCGAACTTCAGCGGCAACGAAGAGGTTGTCCCGCCTGTCCTTTCTGGGTTGTGTGACGTAGCCGATCTCTGCCTGGAAGATGTCCCTCCTTCTTTCCTCAGGATTCGTATTGCGGATATAGATCTGTGTGCCGGCGTCTGCCGCGTCCAGCTCTAGGGGAAATCGCAATTCGTCGCGCACGTGAATCAAGGACGCCAAGAGATTCGAGACCAAGATGGCAGTGCCATCGGCGAAAACGCATTCCGTCTTAGTGCCTTTTGGATTCGTTCTCAGAACCAGTCGCTGGCACACATTGGGTGGCCGGTTGGTTCTGGCCTCGATTGCGACATCCATAGTGGCGCGGACTCTAGCACTGGCCCATCGTCTTGCCAAATAAGTGGGGCTATTCAGCAATCCTCTGATGCATCGGCTTACGGGATGTCGGGAACACTCGGCTCCAACCCGTGGCCCGTCTTAGTGCTTCTGTCGTGGGCTCGAAATTCCGGGACACTCTTGAAAAACGCAAGCCATAGGAGGCTTTCCATGCGCCTCGCCGGTCGTGAACGTTTGGGCTTCTATCCGCTTCCAATTGCGGAGGCCAAACGAATTCGCAAGCTTCTTCAATTCCCCGAACAGGTCAGCTCGGTTCTTGACCCTTGCATCGGGGAGGGTGGCGCGTTCGCGGAAGTCACAGGCGAAGCGAAGGCGATCCGGTACGGTATTGAGCTGGACGCACAGCGGGCCGCGTCTGCCCGCTCTTCAGCGGATGAAGTGATTCACGGCAACTGTTTTGATGTGCAGTGCCCCGTCGAGTCCTTCTCGCTGATCTACTTGAATCCCCCCTACGACTTCGAAGTCAGCGAGGCCAAATCGCAGCGCATGGAGAGGCTGTTTCTCGATCACGTCTATCGTTGGCTGAAGCGTGCGGGCATTCTGGTGATGGTCATTCCCTCGGACTACATCCGCGACTGCAGTCAGGTCCTGTCGTTCCAATTCAAGGATGTCCAGATCTATCGGCTTACCGAACCCGAAAGCGTCAAATACAAGCAAGTGGTCGTGTTCGGAGTCCGCCGCACCCGGCAAGAGAGGGACCGCGTGCAGGATGGCGAGATAACCCGGGCGCGGCTCTGGTATGAAGCTGTGGCGAGAGACCCAGGGAAGCTTTCCCCACTTCCTTCGGAGTCCGACCCTCACTACGCTGTTCCGCGCGGTACAGCGGTGCGGCTGGTGTACCGCGGCCTTCCTTTAGACCAAATTGAAGACCTACTTCCGAAGTCATCTGCCTATCGCCAAGCCTCTGCCGTCCTCTTCGCCCCGCAGTCAGACGTCAGCGGGCGCCCACTGACCCCGTTGCATGGAGGGCATGTCGGACTGCTTTGTACGGCAGGGATGCTCAACGGGATCTTTGGAGAGGGAGAAGCGCGGCATATCGCGCATTGGCAGTCGGTCAAACTCGTCGACAAGTCCGAGGAAGAAGAAGACGGAGCCACGGTCATTCGAGAGAAGGAGCGATTCTCGAACGAACTGACGGTGGTCTTCAGCACAGGGGAAATTGCCAGCCTGAAGTAAATCCTCCACGGGGAAAGGACGTGCACTATGGGCGATCGGTGTTATTCAACTATCGTTTGTGCGGAACGAGACAAAGATGTTTTCGAGAAGATGGGCTACAGACTCCAAGAATCACAGGCACTCTCGGCGGACGGGGGTGAAATTCCCGGCGCGGTGGTGATGGCCGCGGAGGAAGCCAACAACGGAAACTACGATGAGTTGACTGCTCTTACCGGCGTTCCCTTCATCGTGTGCAACGGATCATCTCCTGGCGCGTTCGGAGATCACCTCATTGTTTCAGATGGGAAGGAATGGCACTACTCCGAAGCTCTCCATGAGAGCAACTACCCTGCGGTGCGAGTGGAACCCGCCGGGTTGATCCGCGATTCAGAGGTGAACGATGCAAGGAAATACTGGACGCTGTATTTGACTGCCGTGGCGGCGATTAAGAGAGCTGGGTGAAGAGGCAGGCCCACGGTTAATCCATGTGATCTGCTCATTTCCCAAAAGCGGACATTTGGACCGGAAAAGTTTCCGATCATCCCGTCACTCGGGCACGGCATTTGTTCAAGAGCGGTGTTGAAGGCAGTTCAGGGTGGCTGACATCCGCAGAGGAACGGACGATGGCGCTCAGCGCTGGTTTCCGCAGGCCCACTCCTCTGCTGGGAGGCCGCGAGCGGCCCAGCTATCGGAATGTTTTCCTGTCGAACCTAACCTTCCGGGATCGTTCGCCTTCTCTTCCGCTTCAGTCATCGCGGCATTAATACCTCTAGCTGCCTTCACGCCAGACTCATACGCGCCGGCGTAGGAGCCGCTGTAGATCAAGCGGGCGGTCCCTTCTCCAGCGAAAAAGACCCGCTCTACACCATCGTACTTCAGCGGTTCAGCCAGGACTTGGCGCTGGGCCCACCCTCCGGGCTCCGCTGCCGAGTAGGCGCCGAAAGAGGTTGGATCAAGGCTCCAGTGTGTTGTCTGGATTTCGTCTTGATCGATGTCTGTGTCGATTTTCGCTTCACCAGATATCTTGGAAAGAGCAGACTTCGTGATTTCAATCGAAAAAGCGTCACATTTCAGGTTGGCCTTACCGGAACCATCCTCGATGTGTTCGCGTTCGCATTTGCTCTCCAGCGCCATTGCCCAGTCGCCGCCAAAGAAGCCGATCGCTATGTTCTTGCCTAGCGGCTTGATGAGGAAACCCATGACTACTCCTTTCTTCCCATTCGTTTCATTCACGAGCGGAAGCGGATTAGGCTTATGCTCCTGCGCAAAGCGCACTGCCTCCTCGGGAAGGTCTCCTTCTTGGAGAATCCACGAGTTTTCCAGTTTTCCATGAAAAATGTCTCTCTTGAGGGGGACGATCACCTTTTGCATGTTGCCCATCTGCAAACGACCAATACGATTGAGTTTGTCTTTCATCGCCCCTTGAGGGGTGAATACAATCGGTGGTCTTTGTTTCCTCAGCACCCCAACTGAGACTGTGACCAGTGCATAAGAGCCTTTAAAGACCTTTCCCCCGTCAGTTGTTACCGTTACTCCATCCCCGGATGAATAATCGATCTCCTTCACCCGCGAGTTCAAGCAGACCGGCAAGCCATCTCCTAGCTTCTCGACAAACGCTCCCATCCCCTTATCGATGAGATCATCCTCTCCGGCTTCAAAGTTGGCGCTCTCAACGGCGGAGGTATGGTCCAGTTCGGCGGCGCTCTCGAGCGGACCAGCGTTGGCCGTAAGCAAATCGATAGTAGTGTCGCCAGCTTTCGTGGGAACGTACTTTTTCGCCCTGTCGTTATCTTGGCTGCGCGCAAACTTACCAAGTGCGTGCTCGTACTCAACCAACTTGGCAGCTAGAGTCACTGCCTTTTCGTATTTCTCCTCGGCATCGTCGAAGTCTTTCCTCTGCTGCGCGAAATCTTTCGTGCCCTTAACAAAGTAGGGAAATTCGGTGCGCTGCCGCTTGAATCCCATGGAGTCAACTAGCGGGGTGAGGGGGTTGGTGGGAATGCCGTGAAGCCAGGCACCTCCATAATCTATGGGAGTTTTGTCATGCCCGACGTAACCAACATAGGCCCGGCCCCCTATCCGATTATTCGCCTCGAGGATGAGTACGGAGTGATCCAAGTGTTGCAATTCTCTCGCGGCACTGAGTCCCGCAATCCCCGCCCCCACGATGATGACGTCACATCGTGAGCGTCCGTTGTCAAGGCACCCACTGCCTGAAGTGCTAGTCCGGGATTCCCGCGTGAGCCAGAAGGTCAGAGGCAGGCACAATAACAGTAAGACTAAGCCACTCGCTGTGAGTGGGACGGCCACCCGAAACTTTGCAGTCCGCTTAATATTTTCAAGAATCAACAAGTCAGTGTGGAGTTGCCGTCCAGTCATTAACTCGTCTTCATGTTCTTCGAATTCCCCCCATGCAACTCGTCTAATTGCCCAAAAACAGAGACCTGTGGCTAGAAACCAGAGGAAAAACCCAGCCCAAAATACGATCTCCAGCATCAGCGCGGCACTAGGATGCAAGCGGACAACCTGAGAGCTGTACGTATTCCACATAGTTCCCGCGCCCGTAGCGATGGCTACGAATACTAGGGCTTGGAACTGCAGAAGCCGTGAAACCTTGTCATCGACGATATCTAGATGTCTGCTCAAAAAATCGAACGTAGTCTTAGCCTCTTCCTTATCTTCGACTGGTTTAAGGAGACCCTTGTCCGCTCGTTGAAGCGCCGCCAGTTCGTCGACCGTAGGCCGCGTCACACGAAGGAAAACCTCGATGTGCGTTTTCCAGTCCTCAATTCTCTTTCCGAGTGTCGCCTTCGCTGGCCTGCAAAACCAGAGCAGCCGATTGCAAACAATGCATAGCTCGATCCAAAAAGATTTCAAATGCTTCGGTAAATGCTTATCCGTTTCATTAAGAGCCTCCTTAGCAATGCTTCTCCAGTGTTCTAATTGCTGCTTCTGGACCTTCGATTCGTCGCGCGGATTAGCTGGTTTGGGTGTTGATGTAGAGGACTGGTCGGGGTCGGTCACAAAAGTTCCAAAGCGCATTCCTACGCGGAGAGTAACTTGCTGCAGCATATACTAACCGCGAGCGCGTTGTGTACAAGAGAAAACAGAGAGCGGGCTCTGGAGGCCCGGTGCCTTTCGGGCGTTAAGCAGATCGGTTTCACAATCATCTACGTTTCGTCGGGAGGTATGAATGCGAGCAGCAGAAGTGGGTGAAGCATACTTGTTCCCGGTGCTTTAGTTGGGAACAGGTTCTAGCGAATTGTCGGCAACTTGGAAACTATCCAGAAACGGGGATCTGGGAAACTCAGGTCTCTCTGCGCTATCTCGAATAGACATATCCCCAACTCAACCTGCGCTTCCACGACCTGAAATGCTTCGTCCAATTCCGTAAGAATCGCTAAACCGATCCTGTTTCCCTGGAAGACGGGCAGACCCCAAGCGCAGGGCCACCTTCCTCGGCAAGGGTTGAAATTGCCATTCCTCGCTGAACTTCAATTGGGATCGCGAATGCGACGCAACTAACAGTTGGGGGGAACAGCAATGCAGAACGCACACGAACGCTTTGGAACCCTCGAATTCACAAAGCAGATGAAGGACACAACGACCCGCGTTCGCGTCCACTTTGACCGAGCGGTCGTCGATCCGCCCAAAGACGAGCGCGGTCAGGCAAGCGCCCATTTGATCTCCCTGATCGGGGGAGATTCCGAGGTCGGTGCCCTGTGGGCAGGAGTAACCGAAGGAGCGCTGTTTCAGATTCATCTGCCGAGCCGTTCGCCGATGGCGGTGTCTCTTGGTCGCGAGGCCCAATGTTTTCGCGGCAGCGCAGTAGTCTCGAACCGAGAACGGCCCGTCCGCCACTTGGTGGCTATCTCGTCAGAGCTTGCCAAGACGAAGCCCGGAGTTGATCGAGAGGGAGCGCGAACGATTCTGTGCGATGACGATCCCGTTTTCGTTCTCTATCGGGTGGCCGGCCGATTTGGCCTTCCAGTGGTTCCGGCGTGGGCGCCGTGGTTCATGCGAGAACTCAAGGCCCGGAAGGCAATCCGGCCGTTGCTGGGGCTGGGATGCTCACCCGTCGCGGTGAGCGGAAACAAAGGTACCTTCCTCAAATGGATCGGGAAGGCGCTGAAGGAAGGCTCGATCCGGATTCCGGAAGAGAACGGCTCGATTGCTTGGAAGTTGCCGAGGAGTTTCTTGGAGCGCCCCATATTGGCGGCCACTTCGGATGCAGGTGCCACCACATAGAATTCGGTACGCAAGAACGCGAGGAAGGAGGGATTTGTGCAAATTGTTCTCAAGGCTTGGAGCAGCGATCCGCATTACAGCGGCGGATGCGATTACGCAGTCGTCGAAGTCGGCGAAGTGTTCTTGAAGCTCGCTCTCCGGCGAATCAGGGTGCTTTGCGAGCAGAAAATCCTCGATTCTTCCATGAGCGAGACGTACTACTGGGATTCTTCAGCCCAGTATTTCAGTCCCTGGCTCAACCGGGCGCCGAAGTCTGAAGCGGCCCTGGAAGCATGTTTCAAGTTGGAGGAATCGATTGAAGCCCTCGAAATTGACACGCGAGAAGCAGTGATTGCTGAGGCCGATTTCCGTCTACCAGAAAGCCAGATTGGGGCAGTGGAGTGTTCCCAGATGATCGTCCGCGACGGGGGAATCGCATTCAACGCCCTCATAAAGCACAGCGACACCTACGTGACCACCGCCGAGATTTCGAGACAAATGATTGAATCCGCTCTCTCATCTGCCACCAATTAGACCTGTCCGTCTTCGATCGATACATCTCGCTTACCCGAAAAAGTCATGAGGACCAAAACATGCAACTCCCAAAGGACATCAACGAATACCTGCGTGCGCGCGCCTCCGAGCTGGCCGATAGAATTCTTCGGGCCTACCCGCCACTCCACGGCATCGGTGATCTGGCATCACCGCTCATCAGTCACCTCCTGCGGAGACCCTTCCCCGCACAGGTTCTCGCGATGATGGGAGTCGTCAAACGGTGGCACGAGGCGCGTGGGGCGGCGGTGATTGCGGAATGCGGAACCGGAAAGACATTGATTTCGCTGGGAGCCGTTCATGTGCACAGCGATCGAAGGCCCTTCACGGCCCTTGCCATGGTCCCACCGCAGCTGGTTGAGAAGTGGGCGAGAGAGGCTCTCTTGACGCTACCCCGCGTGCGGGTTTTCTTCATCGATGGGCTTCGCGGCTCGACGATTTCCGTGGCCCACGCGGGCGTCAACGAAGTCAGGTTGCGACATGGCCGGATCGTCCGGGAAGGGCTGCGAACGACGCTCACGGAGTTGCGGCAGCGGAAGACCTCTCGCACTGCTCGCGCCCGTTGGGAATCGATCTGCGGACTGCCGGCTCTTTTCATTGTCGGACGTGACCGCGGGAAGCTCAGTTATTTCTGGCGGCACGCGTACGGCTTAGCTCGTTGCGGGCGTTACCAAGGGAGTGTGGTGAACGCAGACAGTGGCTGTCCCATTTACCTGAATGGAGACGGGGAGCGGCTTCTGTCCAGCGACTTCGCAAAAGCCAAGTTGAGCGAAATACTAGGCAGTGCGAAGGGCGAGGAACCCGCCAAATTGCGGAGGGCCTTGTACAGCGCGTTGTGGCAGGCGGACGGGAAGAAGGTCCGGCGCTTCGCTCCGGTGGACTTTATCGGGCGCTACATGCCCAACTTCTTCGACTATGCCATTGCGGACGAGGTGCATGAGCTGAAAGGCGACACAGCTCAGGGGAATGCGCTCGGCACACTGGCGGGATGTGCGCAACGCACCGTCGTGCTTACCGGGACGCTTCTCGGAGGGTATGCCGATGAACTGTTTAACATTCTCTTCCGTTTGCAACCGGCAAAGATGGTGGGGGAAGGGTTCGAGTGCGGCGAGGCGGGACTGCGCTCTTTCACGGAAACCTATGGGTTACTCGAAAAGATCACGGTCATTGAGCCATCGGATAACGCTTGCTCGGACGGTCGCGTAACCACACGCATTCGCCGTCGCCCAGGTGCCTCGCCGCTTCTCTTTGGCCGCTTCCTCATGAGTCTGGGAGCATTCATTTCGCTGGAAGACATTTCCGAGGCCTTGCCACCTTACAGGGAAGAAGTCATCAGCGTGGAGATGGATCCTCTTCTGCGCGACGCCTACAAGAAGCTGGAGGAGGACATCAAGAGGGCTTTGCAAGAGCATCGGCGCAATCCGACTGTGATGAGCGTGGCGCTGAATGCCCTGCTCATCTATCCAGATCGGCCGTTCGGACTCGGCGATCTCCATGGATACGAATACGACCCTGAGACTCAGAAACGCGTGCGATTCCTAATCGCTGAGACGCGGGATTTGGACGAGAGCCACGTCTACGCCAAGGAACGCCGCCTCGTCGAGGAAGTGAAGTCAGAATTAGCGCGTGGGCGTCGCTGCCAGATCTATGCCGTCTACACGCAGAAGCGCGACGTTACGCGTAGGCTTGAACGGATTCTGCTGAACGAGGGAATACGTGTCGCACTGCTGACGACAGACGTGCCCCCGGAGTCGCGGGAAGCTTGGTATGAACGCCAACTCCGCGCAGGAGTGCAGGCCGTCATCTGCCACCCGAAACTCGTCCAGACCGGTCTTGACCTGATCGAGTTTCCAACGATCTTGTTTTACGAGACCGGATACTCGATCTATGTCCTCCGGCAAGCAAGCCGCAGGAGTTGGAGGATCGGCCAGCGCCTTCCCGTAAAAGTGGTATTCCTGCACTACGCCCAAACGATGCAGGAGACCTGCCTTCGGCTGATGGGCAAGAAGCTGCTGGTCTCTCTGGCGATGGAGGGCAAGTTCTCCTCGGAAGGATTGCAGTCGATCAACGACGAAGACGACATTCTGATGGCCATGGCCCGCGAACTCGTCACGGAGAAAGGGATCGGCGAGCGAGCCGACGCGGTGTGGGCAACACTTCAGAAGAAGCAAGAGGAGATGCTCCCTACACGAGTGGCTGAGGATTTGGAAACGGAGGCCGAACGAAGCGTACCGGAGATTCCGTTGATCGAAGCGACCTCGGCTCACGTCGACCAACTGTCACCGCTCAGATCGGCAATGGAATCGCCCGGTCGAAAAGTTTCGCGGCGGTCGGCCTCGGCCATGCCAGACGAACAGCTCGCTTTGTTCTGAACAGCAGGTAACAAGAGAAGGAGAGATGCGATGGGGATTCTCGGACTGACACACGATGAAAAGGGCGCGGCCCTCGAGAAACTTCCGGTGGCAATCAAGGTTGCCATCGGCGAGGGTCCCGACCCTGACGATGAGAACGGCAATCCGCGAGCGCTTTTTCATTTCGTTTTCAAGCGGAAGGTCATGCGTGAGCGATCTGTGTATTGGGAGTCCGCGCCGGATATCGCCGAAGTCTATGGGGAAAAGCCGACCAAATTGGGAGTCATCTTCCTCCACGATGACCCGAGGGAGGTATTTCCATCGGAGTACGCTCTATGGACTCGGAGAGGTCGCTTCTGCCACGGAGAGCTTGTTCAGATCGCGAACGGCAGTGGCGTTCATTACAAGATGCAAGCGATTCGAAGGACAAGGGAGCACCCGGAGGGGGAGAGCTGGCCGGGCTACCGCAAATACTTGGATGGACCGCAGAAGGGCGAGCCGGTCGAAGGTTGCGGCGCCGGTTGCCCGGAACTTGAAAGTGGAAATTGTGGGCCTTCCGGAGACCTGTACTTCATCTTGGAGAAATTCCCGAGTTTGGGTGCCATCTGTCGACTGCACACGGGGGGCAAGACGTCGGTTCCCAACCTCTCGAATGCGGTAGCACAACTGCACAGCTGGAATGCCGGCCGCTTGAAAGGCGTCAAAGCCACTCTTAAGGTCACGCCAGAGATGCGCTGGCACCCCGGACGAATCGGAGGGTGGGAAACCTCAGTTGTCCCGATTCTGAGCCTGGAGATTGGAGGTACAACGCTGGAAAGCCTCATCACCGATATGACGGAGCCCGCAAGACTCCTTCGAAAAGCGCAAACCGCGTGCGCCGGCGAACACTGCGAACAGTATGTTGTCCGGGAAAGCGAAGAGGAACGCGCCTCGGAGATTGCCGACGAGTTCTATCCGCAGAACAGAGACCTTGTAGAGGAGCAGACTTGTGCTGCGGTTGGATCTTCGGAGCACGTGGAGCAGTACACGACGATCTGTGACTTGGCACGGCATCTTGGGTTCAGCGAGGCCAAGATAAAGATGCTGCTGGGGCAGAGGGCGAGGAATCCTGTCTGCCTTGAGCGGAAGTTGCGGAACCAACTGGACGAACAGCCTGAGAATGCCGTCTCCGGGGAAGGGCGGTAGTGCACTGAGGTGATCCGTGCGAAAAACTCTCATACCACCGAACGTGTGATGGTATCGCCCGCGAAACCTCCGAGTGCACCGTGATTGGGGTGGAACGGTGATGCGCGTCGCAAGTGGCGCCGGTGGACGGTCGACTTTGCACGCCGATCGGCCTGTCCGCAAGATAAGTGACTTTCCCACACTCTAGGGCCCATCCTTCTTCCCTTGACCCCATGAAACCAGACTCGTCAGCAAACTCGCCCATTCCGCCGCCGACGCTTTCGTCGCATCCAATGCCGAGGCGCCCACCGCGATTGCGTTGCGCAGCTTCAGAACTGCAGTCTCCCGAGTGTCTTGCTGCCAGAACTTCTCCTGCGCCCCTTGTTTCTTAAACTCTTGGATCCAGAGCACCATAATGCTCGGATCGACAGTCGAGAGGTCTTGGAACAGGCACGGACACGCCGCGTTCCTGTTCTGAGCGGCCAGTGGACTCGCCGGCTCAAGAGTTGAGAATATATACGGCCCTAGCCCATCTGTTCGTGGGAAGGCTCTTAGCAGCTTCAGCGCGCGCGCAAAATCGTAGTGGTCGAGGACCCATTCCGAAGGTGGGTTGTTGCTCGCAGGCTTCTCCGTAACCAACAGATAAGTGATGTTTAATTCTTTTTTGTCGAATTGTGCCCTAAGTGTCCCGACCGTTTCGATCATCTCAAGGTAGGCCCCAATTGCTGCCAGGTAACGCGCCCGCGTCTCCCGCGTCGGCTGCGTTCCGAAGAGAAGATAACTGTAGAGTCCGTAGCCGATGTCCTCGTTCTGACCAGTTGGTAAAAACTCCCGGCCTGTCGTGTATCCGCCGCCGTTCTTTGCAGGCGCAGGCGGAGCTTCTGGAGTCGGAGGTGTTAGCGTAGGCGAATGCGGAGCTTCAGGATTAACAGATGTTGGCGGAGGAGGAGGTGGCGGCGGAGCTTCAGTGGATGTAGGTGTAGGCACAAGCGGAGGCGCGGCGCGCGAGCAGCCAAACAACAGAACTCCGGCAACCACGGAGAACAACCAAACCGCGCGCGCAGCCACCGTCCAAGATTTCACCTGGGCCCCCTCTTCAGTGTAGTAGCGCTAGGTCGGCAAATTTGTTCACGCGCCTTGCCTCTCAACCGTGTGCGCGTCGTCGAATCTGTCGTCTGCTCCAGATAGTTTAGAGCGGCCCTATTTCTGCTTTCCCTTGATCCAGAACCACCTGATCACGAACGCAAGCGCGAACCAAACGGCGAACACGAACGTCGTCTCCGGCCCGGTGAGCGGTTTGAGTGTGGTGGCTCTGTCGAAATAGAAGAAAAACCACGTCGCCAACGTTAAGACGAAGCTCACGACGAGCGCAAAGCGCACAATCCGCTTGCCATCGCCGCTCACGGGCGTCTGCGCCTTATCTTGCTCTTGCTCCGGCACGCCACCTCCGCCTTTCCATTTCGCCTAATTACCTCGATAGTTACTTAGCGTGCCATTAACGGAAGATGGTGATCTAAGTTGTCGTTATTTGTCAAGCCAGCTAACCTCGCCAACAGGCGCGACACTTCCCAGGTTACGAACAGTTGCGTCTACGGAAATATCTGGATCAAGTGCATACGAAAAAGCCGCCACTTCCTGCTCGTCCTAGGAGCAATCACGTGCGGGCACTAAGTCCGAAGAGCACTCAGAGCACTGCGCGACGGTCTGTGAATTGGTACGGCAACTTGGGTACGGCGACGCCAGGGTAAATATGCTCACAGGGAGGGGTGCGTGGAACCCTGCCTGCCTTGAGCGGAAGTTGCGGAACCAATTGGACGAACGACCTGAGGGGACGATTTCCCGGGAACGGCGGTAGGTGGACTAAGCTGATCCATGCAACAAAATCTCATACAACGGAACGTTCGATTGTACCGCCTACAAACTTCCCAGAAGCGGACTTAGGGCCCGGAATAGTTTCCGGATGGCCCGTAATCCGCCCAGGATCGATGCCCAGCGCGGAGAATTACTCCCCACAAGCCGACTTATCATTACTGATCTTCTTGTCCGTGCGAAGGTGCCCATGGGCACTTAACCCTATCCGCGCGGACTGAGGCTGATAAAATACGGTCCAAACCATGCTTATTTCAAGAAAATACAAAGCCAAGCATTGGGAGGCGCTGACTTTCAGCTCTGAGGCTGACTGGGAGACCGCTGTTCCAATATTTCAGGATCGGATTAACACGCGGTATTTGGAACACATCGAAAGAATAATTGGGCACAGGACCAGCGGTTTTGCGGTACTTACTCTTGATTGCGCACTCATCGAAACATTAGAGCAGTTTAGGCAAGGAACAGAAGAAACCCCTTGGAAACGGGGGGAGAAGTACTTCGTTTCCTTTTTGAGGGGCACTTCGTTCAGGGAGCACGTTAGCGCAGAGCAAGCAAGACTCATTTACACGAATATCAGATGTGGCCTTCTTCACAAAGGTGAAGCCAAGTTGTCTTTGGTTAAGCGCAGCTCGACACTTCCGCTAATTTCCCTCACAGAAGACCATAAGGGCGTCATAGTGAATGCAAAGGCTTTCCATGCCCAACTGCAAAAGACGATCCATGAGTATTCGGATCTGTTGAAAAAGCCTGAGTCGACTAAAGAACGAGCGGCATTTCGAAAGAAAATGAACTACATCTGTCAGGTGGAAAACAAGCCGCTGGAAGAGGTTACCGCTTGACTCAGCAGCTGCGGCTCGTCCACCTCCGCACGGCGCAATGAATCATCCGTCACGATGGATAACCCGCGGAAGGGGGGACAAGAGACCCATTCAGATTCCGTATCTGTAGCCGTCATGCGGAGGTGCCTTCCGAGTCCTCGGAAGGATTGCCGCTATGAGGTTGGCCGCTTTTCTGTCCTTTTGACTTTGGAGCCAGGCCAGTTCCTTTTCTAAGTCTTCGAAGTCGAGTATCTCCGGTTCTTTCTGCCCGATTTCAACTAAGGCCTGCGCAGCGTGTTCGCGCTCGTCGGGTTCAGAGCTGCGAAGACGCGCGAAGAAGATTTGCAGGACCGCGGGCATCGAACGCGCCATGGCCTTGAGGGCGGCCGTGGCGGGCGCCTCGACATACCAGTCTTCATCGTAGACAGAGAGCTTCATGAGCAGATCGATCGGCACCCGGTCGGGCGCGTACTGGGCCAGGTCCATGCAGATGGACGCGGCCGAGGAGCGTACCGAGAAGTTCGGGTTTGCGGCCATCCTGCTCAGGGTGGGCCGGTCCGCGAGCGGGGGCGCGAACGCCGCGCAAGTCTCGATCGTCGGCAGGGCCTTCCAGAGCAGTTCCTCGTCCGGGCAGTCCTGGTAGTTGAGCAGCGACTCGAATAGTTCGTTATGCCCGGAGGAATCGGTAGCGCTCACGATAGCCATGCTCGGCGCCACGGCCGTCTCTTTCTCGCCGAGCCTCACATCCTTGATCAGATTCTCGATTCTGGGGTCCGGTCGAAACACTTCCGATGATGTTTCTCGAGATTCGATCGCGGTGGGCGCCGCCGCTCGAGGAGCACTACGGGTCGTGAGCTTCCCCAGTATCTCGAAGGCAAAAGCGCTGGCGTTCCGCGCGGCTCTTGTTTGACTGCCACTCCGGTCGGCGGCGGTCTTTTTGTCGATCAAGTCGGAGACGCTGCGGACCACAATGGCCTTGACATTTTGGTTGGCATCTGCCGTTTCGAGAAACCCGATACCCTCCATTTCAACCGCCACTGCATCGCTAAACTGGGATCGAAGAAACTTGTAGAGTGCCGAGCGGCGTGAGGCGACAACCTTCTCGCCCGAAACGATCGGAGCAACCCGAGCGCGAAGCCTGCGGCTGGAGCCGGCGCCGATCCGCTTCTTCCAATCCTCGCGTTTTGTCTCGGCGCGAGCACGCTGGAGGAGGTCATAAGCCGAGCCATGCGTGATGGGCCTCGGCTGAAAGGCAGTTCCTACTTTTCCGGACTCATAGCCGTAGACCCTGATGGCGACGACGACATCCCCCAAACGGACATCCTTGAGACCGCCGGCGACACCCACGAACATGACAACGTCTGGACGAAAGAAATTAATGGCCCGCTCGGCTTCTCGCGCGGCGACGGCGTTTCCGGGGCCGGTTTCAGCCACGCAAACATCCCAAACCGAACCGTCCGTGGCCACAAACTCTCCCCTTTCATAGACCGTGCCCTGCTCGTGCGTCTGTTCTCGAACGTTCTTCAAATGACGCACTACGGCCTGATACTCAACCGGAATCGCGGTCAGGATTACGGCCGTGCGGCGGGAAGACCGTCCAGAGCTAGGGCTTGCTTTCGCTATCGACACCGGCTCGGCGGGCGCGTCTTGCCGGGCATTCTCAATCTTGTCTCGCACGGACTTGAGCGAATTCACAAGAACGCCAAGCTGTTCGTGCACACGTGTTTGATGTTCGCTCTTTTGCGCCTCCGCTTTGTCGCTGGGCAGGTCGAAATTGAGCGACGAGATCGTCGACAGTGTCTCCCGGCCCGCGGGGCCCGCATTGAGGACACAGTAGCGCGCCTGACGCTTGAGGTTGTTCAGCTCTCCGGTAACCAGCATGAACGAGGGGTCGAAAAAGCGTGAATGGTAACTCTCAGCCACTTCAATCAGACGGTCGAGTTCCGCGAGGTTGGCCCCTGGCCCGGGCATGGTCCTGTTGCTTTCAGTTCTTGCGGGTGAAAAGCGTCCCTGGAAACGCCCTCTCGACATGCATGTTCCTAGCGATCCGTCTGCTCGTCCTTGCAAAGACGCCGCGAGATGACCCGGCCGTCGTGGGGAAGCTTACCAATTGAACCGAATGCTGCCAACTAAGCTGTCAGCGCGCCACGGAGTCGACGAATCGACCGCAATCGCGTCCGGTAAGAGAAGCGAGCGCCGCCGTGATCTCCACGCAGGAGCTTGCTGTCGGGACGTTGCCTGAATCTCGAAACTTCCCAGAAGCGGACTACGCACTAACGTTTTACACGTCACTCGGAATGGTTGTCGGCAAGCCGGAAGTTATCCAGAAACGGGGTTGTGGGAAGCGACCAACGACGACTCCAGACCGGCGGTCGGCAGTTCGGAATCTACCGCTAGGGGCAGTCTTCGGGCACCGCTGTCGCCGCGCAATGGTGGGGTTGGGGTCTTACGATAAGGGTTCAGCACAGGAAACTGCGCCCAATTTTGCGCCGAAAACCAAAACGCCCCCCATTTCTGGCGGGCGCCCTCTCGATAAAGATTGCGTCGTTAGACTATGCTGCGATTAGCGACATGCCACGATGATCACCGGTCGAGTTCCAGAACAATTAGGCTCGTCTGGGATCGCAGACAATCACGGTATCGAGTCCGCTGGTAACCAACTCGCATGCGTCGAGCCGGGCCAAAAGTTTGGTCATAAGTTGGCCCTCCTTTTGCCCCGCGAGAGATTGTACGCCTCCACACCCGATTTCCAACGTGCAACGAATCTGTACGTGTTGTCGGCTATACGGAAACTATTTCTAGCGGTGTGGAACTACAGTACATACGATCGCTCGGGAACATTTCGGAACAAAGATTGACGAAAACCCCTTGGAACCACGATGCAAGACATTGGGACAAACCGGGAGCAGCAACTAGATAGCGTTGCGGAATTAAGCTACCGAATAAGGAGTCACCGTTGGCCTTTTCGCTCGACGCTAACTAGGAGTGACATGGCGAGTAGACTCTTGACATTACACCAGTGATGCGTAAGAGGTTACTATAAGGAGATATAAACGCGGCTTACGACATGTCACTCGACGGCAAGCGCCGAACCATTCGCGAAGTGCTCGATTTCTACGGGAGCAAGAGATGTGTAGTTAGCGGCCAACTGGATGATGAAGTGGAATATCATCATCTTGATGAAGACAGCGGACACTGGGTCTTTGAAAACGTCGTGCCACTCAAGAGTGGCTTCAATCAGGCTATTGATTCCCACCGAAAAAGGAACCGCGGTAGAAAATGGCCAAGCGCGATTCATGACGAGCTAAGATCAGCAAAGCTGCTGGACCGCGCTGTCAGTCACCTGAACGGCCACAGTCGCCCCGCGTCCTATGGGTGCAGCCGTCTAGGTTGTTTCATCGGAATCCACCACGAAAACGAATTGGATACTGCCGTACGATGCGCTATTCATGCGCTCTATTCCGTACGTCCAACCAGTCATTTGTGCCTCGCTGCTGATACGCTGCAGCGCAGTATATTGAATGGAGTGTTTGATATCAATCCGTCCGATGTCCCGAATGTGACGTGGGCGGGGTTGGCTAAGGAAATCGGTTGCTATTACCTCGAGTTCGGGCTGCCTAAGGAATTCCCTCGCTGCGAAAGGCTTATCGCAAGTCTGATCAGCGACGAAGAATCTCGCGAAGCCTCGGTAACGCGGCTGCGGACTGAGCAACATCACGCTTTCAACCTCCTGAAGCAAGGCAAACTCGCCGAAGGCAAGGATCGCCTCGATGAAATCACTCAGCGAATGCTAGACATTAACTATCCAACGGGTCCTTCGAATAATTGGCAGCACTTTCTAGCAGCCCAAGTTGACGCTGGAAGGATTGACGCGGCTGCAGAGAGCGTTGAACGCATTGAGGAAAGCGTTGGAAAGATCGAGCCACTAAAGGCCGAAGCGGTCACCCACGGCAACCAGATTCACGCAGGTAGGGTGACACTTTGGACTTATCGGGGACTACTCTTCCGGAAAGCTGACCTTTGGCTTCTCCTGGGCCCTGAATATGAGGCCACAGCCTTTTCGTTTGTCGAGAATGCAAGAGATATGGGAGAGATTTCCGGGATCCGCACTACCGGAATGTTGCCATCCAAAGCCCTTAAGCGCTTCAGCAGAAAGTATAACTTGGGCAAGCAAATAAAATGCCAGCGATGCCGGACATTGGGCTTCAACTTCTTCGGATACGCGAGTGAGATCCTTTTGCGCCTGGAGGGCCTGGTGGGAACAATTGGGACCTATACGTGACGAATGCGACGCAATACCGAGGATGCAAGGCATTGGGGGCAATTCTGGCTCGTTCTGCCAATCACACCCTAGCCCATCTTGGACAAAACGGCGACCAGCTCTTCAGAACTGGAATATCTCTCTCCTCGATCCTTGCTCAGTAGTTTCAATATCACCTTCTCCAGTCGCTTCGGCACCTTTGAATTGAACTCGGAGGGAGGAACGCACTCGACTCGAAGGATATTCTGAATCACATCGCCCCGGGGCGTTCGTGCATTCAGGAAGGGGTGATGGCCCGTAGCGTATTCATACATGACGATACCAAGCAGGAACAGGTCACAACGCTCATCAAGTTCGCTTGGTAGTAGCGAAACTTGGTCAGGCGACAAGTAGAGCCGAGTTCCCACAATATTTCCAGGCATTGTGATCGCGTCACCGTCCGGATCAAGCGCTAGTCCCGCGTCGATGAGGACATATTCGGATGAGCTCTTCTGGATGATATTCATCGGCTTGATATCCCTATGAATGTAGCCCTTCTGGGTCATCGCTCCGATCGCGGTACCTACACAAACTCCCATCCGGATGATTTCTCGGGGCTTCATCGGCCTTACAACCGAACCTAACGGTGTACCAGTGATGTATTCCTCCAAGAAATACAGAATTCTTTCGCCCCCTCTCAAAACCAGTTCTTGCAGCTGAAGCGGTCCAAATTTGGGAAGGTAAGGGCAATCACACTTCATCATGATCTCAATTTCTCGTCGCACCCTGCGCATGGTCTCGTCGTCTGCCATAAGTGCTTTCAAGACATATGCCTTTTCCTTGTAGGCACACGACCACACACACTTTTGCCCGCCGGTCTTAAGGTGTCGCCCCACGACCAAACCCGGACAATCCTCAACAATCACCTGCGGGTCAATCTGGCTGAGTTCCATGATGTCAAGACCTCCTGCCGCTCGATACCATTCAACGGAAAGTAGGTTCTCCGACTGCATCTGGCGGAAAGTGCGGACATTCCTTGGGTGCAAATTCAAGACGAGGGCTGGTTCTTACTTCACCGGTGTTTCCATCAAAATGAAGGTAGATACCCTCAGCCGGCACGCCGTTCCATCCGGTCAATAGATCGACTGCAATCCCCACGGCGAGCGAAGCTAAGATCCCATTGGCCCACACAACCTGTGGCCGTCCTCCTGCCGCGCCGTACTGGTCGGCTTCACGGCGAAGGTTCTCGTCATTAAGGAAGCCTAGGCACCGCATGCAGGGCGCGGACGGCAAAGAGAGGATGACTTGGCCGAAAATGCTAGGTCTTTCCCCGAACAGCCCCACGTCCATTCCGATGTCGATCAGCGGAATGAGATGACGACGAGCAGTCGTCTCAAGGTCTTGACGTGCACCGTAGGAATCCAAACACGCAAAAATCACGTCGGCTTCTCGAATGTCTTCCGCCGCCGCTTGCCAGGAGCAAGGAAATTCCTGCACATGGGTTTCCGGATTAATCGCCAGCATCCCACGGGCCGCAACCTCAACCTTGAGCCTTCCCTTCTGAGCGTCCACAAAGGTCGCTCCAACCAGACGATTCAGATTGCTCCATTGAACCGTGTCAGGATCATAGAGCTGAATGTTTTGGAAGCCGAGGTGCGCAAGTTGCTGCGCGATATGCGAACCGCCTCCGCCCAACCCAACGATTGCAACCGTGGATTCTCGAAAGGCCGCTAGGGCCTCGTTTCCGAGGAATGACTGCCGCGAATAGCGCTCAGTCATTCCGATACCCGAACAATCGAATTCGTTCGCCAACGACAGATATCTTCGACAGTGGTTCCCCGAGCGGACAATCAACGCTCCATACTCGTCCAACAATGCTGTCTAGGCTCAGTACCAGCGCTCCGTGGCAACGCTCCGGGGACAGGTTTACAAAGCACGGTATGAGCGCTTGCATCTCCCGGGTATCTACGCGGCTGAACTGCGGGGTGCCGGCGTGGCTATGGAGATGGATATGAAAAGCTGACGCCCCGTCGGAGAGCGTCGTCTGCAAGGCGGATCGGACGGAAGAAGAGTCGAATCTCGCTCCCACAGTGTCGTCTTGAATATATTGTTCGTCTTCGATGGGCCGATATTTATAGGCCAAGAGCAGACGCCCGTTCCTTAGAGAGCTCTGCTTGCAGTACATGAAACCGACGCGTTCAAATGCGAAGGCATGCGGGCGGCGCAAATCAACCAACATCTCGTCGTGCAGCATCTTCGGTATCCGAAGCTTTACAGTCATCGGAGCGCCTTCAAATGAGCTATGAGGGTTGCCATTGGACGCAGTCCATCCGGCGCCCGCCAGGAAAAAGCAAACCAGTTTCGCTCCAGAATTCGGATGTTCTGCCCATTCCAGTTACGTGGTTCGCGGGATCCGACGGGCTGCGCAAAGAAAAGACGGCTCGAATATCCGTCGCGCGGTCCTAAACAAAGCAGACAATCAACCACTCCGGGCGAGCATCCGGGCGGCATGGGCAAGCCAGGCAGGAGCACGAAATCGAGGCCAGCCTCGGTCGCCTGCTTCGCACCCGGACACACCGCCCTGAGTTCCTCGAGATGATCGTCCGAGATCATTACGAGGAAGCCCCTCCGCGAGGGTGGCCTACGAAACGTTCCCCACCCTTAATGAGAACATGCTCGTCATCCTTGAGCGGAACAAGTTTCCCGTCCACGATTTCTTCCAGCTCGTAGGCTGGCGGAATCCCAGCAATTTGCTTCAACTCCGCCACTGCCGTCCTGCCCGCACGAACTTTGTAGGTCTTGTTGTCGATCGTAATCGTTACCTCGTGTTCGTGCTCGTGATCCGATCGGGCTTCTTCTGCGGTCATCGCCATCCTCCCTCTACCGTCGGCCTTACCGAGACGGGTCCGCATATACGGCGCCATGCATCGTCTAATCCGCCGATATGCTGATTAGCGTATCACAGATCCTAAAAAAAGCAAGGGCATTCAAAAGAGAACTTGGTTCTGTTCCCCGCCCTGGAGCGTCCCCAACTGCGAAAGACGTACCCGGGCAGCGTCGCGCGAAACTGAGAAATGCTCGTTCACCCTGGAGATTAACAACTGGCCATGATGCGACCTGGAAGCAAACCTGCCCACCGAAATTCGATGGACCTCAAGGAACTCCCTCACAACACCTCTTAGGGCGGTGACAGGCATCAGAAACGCTCCGCATGCATATCCTGCCTGCCACTCCATCCAATCTTTATGACTAGCCTCAAGGATGTTATCCCGCTTGCATTTGTTCGAGACGACTTGTGATGGTCCGCCAAATAGCGCTCCAGTTCTGGAGTTCTCGTCGAACATGAAGGAGTGAAATACAACATGACCTAGTTCGTGTGTGAGGGTCGTGCGGAGACGGTGATCGAAGTGATTACCCGAGGTAAGTTTCTTCGAGATGCGCACTTCGGGTTGCCGGCCAGTGTAAAAGTCGGTTACTCCCTCGACATCGCCACCCTCGCGCGAAAGGTCGGCATATAGGTCGAGGTCACCCACCCGGCTCTCCATCAAAACTGTCAGATCGTCGGTCGAAATGGGATAACTGATTCCTCCGTGGGTTGAATGAAGAAAATCGCCGACGATCCGTTCACACTCGTGGTCAAGTTCGTCCGGAAGATAGTGAGGGCGTTTTTGAAAACGGCCGGTTTTGTCGGTAACCCACTTCATACAGGAATCTTTTTCGCGTTACTTAATATTTTTCCTGAACGCCTGGTACGCGCGGACGATTAATTTTGGATCAGAATCTGTAAGCCTCGTCCTAACGTCGGAAGGCAGCGCTCCAGTCGCTAGAATTAAGTACTCTTCATCCAAATCCAGTTTCTTCGCGAATTGGCGGATCAAATACTCTGAAGGCGGATTCCTTCGATCTCTTTCGATATCGTTCAGATATTGAGGAGAAATCGCCGCTCCATCCTCTTTCTTGATCTGGGCTGCAAGTTGCTTCTGACTTATCCGGGCCTTCCTTCTTGCTTCAGCAATGATTTGTCCAAACGACATTAGGTCACCTATCCGCTGATTAGCGTATCACATCCAATGTGGATGCTGCTCCTTTTCGCTTCTTGTTCACCTACCAGTCAGCCGACATAAAACCCTCGATGCTCTCAGTTAGACATTCTTACGAAAACACTACATCTTTGTTATGGTGCAAGGTGGAGTTGCAGAGGTCAGCGAAGAGACAGTGCCTCCTGGGATCGTCGTAGCGATTCTTGAACTTCGACGATATGGCGGGCGGCGAGGAGCGTGAAATGTCTCGCTGGTCTCCGGAACTGCGCGAATACTGGAAGAGGAACCATAAGGGCTGGGGTCGATGCAGAGATGGGTGTCCTTGCGGTGGTTAAATGTAAGAACTCGGACAACCGCTACCAAAGCCGGTGCCTTCTAGTAAGCCGTCCTTTGGCCCAAGCCCGAGGCAGGCTCCAGTGATATCGCATACTTAGTCGCCAATAGCGCCGCCATCGCATAGATTTCTTTTTGAAGGACCGTGGGAATCTGGCTAGTAAGCATGTCGCGCAGGACTCCGCCCCCTACTCCCGACAGTACCCCGAGCAGCGCGGCCATAGCCGGATTCAGCCCGTAGTTGAGCGCCTTCTGGGTTCCGACGACCGAAACAATGCTCAAGCCGACGGCGTCGAAAACCAACACGACATGAAACCATCGCTTGATCCGCGGATACCAAAAAATAGCCCATCACGATTGCGGCGAGGATCCCGGTCAGGTATCCCCAATTCTGTATTCCTGCCGGCGGCACTGCCCCGATCAAGAGATCTCTCAAGACGCCCCCTCCCAAGGCGGTAGCGATCGCTAGGACGGATACGCCGAACGGATCAAGTTCTCGTTCGATGCCTGCCAAAGTCCCGCTCAAAGCAAAGGCAATCGTGCCGGCCAGATCGAGCCCTGCATATAAGGATGAGAAGGACTGGGTCATATCCGGTCCGGGCAGGTTGGTTGCGGCATTCTAGGCTCGTCCCCGGCGCGAGCGGGCCATTCGCTGAGCCATCGAAAGCACCAGGATGCGATCCCTCTCTTTCATTCGACCGAAGAGTGCGCGGAACTGGCTGAGCAAGCGAGCTTCTTTCTTCGTACTTCCCCAACTAGCATTGTCTACCGTGTCTGGCTCCTGAACGTTAGAAATCTCAGGGGGCCCGTCGATGTCGTAGAAGAGCTGGTACAGCGGTACGTCCATGGCCCTTGCCAGCTTCTCAAGCGTCTCGACGGCCGGAACAGTATGGCCGTTCTCGACTCGGGAGATATAGCACCTCAGAAGGCCGCTCCGCTTCTCGATATCCCCTTGCGACAGATTCTTCTGTCGGCGCAGCGCTCGCAACCGGTCAGCGATTAGCACGATTGCCCTTTTTATGCGGAAGCATGGCCGATAACGAAGCAGCCAGACCGCCCCAATATCCCCGAGATTCCTAAAGTACCTACGCGCGCCAACGGCCGATTTGTATCGTCTTCCGTTCGACCCGCTCGAACTGGGCGTTCCCTTCAGACAACGCATTCTTCCGCCCGGCGCCAGCGCCGGAGAACCAAGGAAAGGAGGTCCCGTATGTCCTGTCCACGCTGCGGGGACGCCAGAACGGAGGTCTTGAGGACCGTCTATCGCGGGCGCAACACGTACCGCGTGCGAAGGTGTTCTTTCTGCAAGTCGAGATTCAGCACACAAGAGCGGCCAGTCTCTTGGAACCACCTAAACCGAAAGTGGCCGGGACCGCGCCCGTCGCGGAAAGGGTGGAAGAAAAATCGGGCTGTCGCATTGCGCGGAAGGTGCGAGGTGGAATCCTGCGCCGTGGATTTCAAACAGGCTGGAGTTCGACGCCATGTAGACCACATCGTGCCAACAAGGCTAATCAAGCGATTGAAGGCTGGCAATCCAGACCGACGCGAAAACCTCGAGTGTATCTGTGGAACTTGCCATGGCTACAAGCTCCAAGCGGACCATAAGCTGTGCTTGGGGGATAAGCTGGGGTACCTGGAAATTCTTCGGATCCACAACTTTGATCTTGCTCGCGTCGACCGGGCGCTGGCCTCGTACGGCCTTTAGTTCCTCGCCCAGCCGCCGCCCTCCAGTCGCAGCTCCTGTTCCTTCTTCCACGCGCCGGCCCCGTTATACGCAACCACGTGTCCGTTCTGTTCCATTTTCTCGCTTTCGGTGCATGAGAGCGAAGCAATTGGCCACTGGGCTGGTCATCGCTTGTCTGCGTGTAATGTTGCATTTCAGCTTGATCGGGCATTCTTGCAGCAGATCAATGGAGAGAGAACCACCGGCGGCTATTTGGTTCGAATTGATACAACCGGGTAGGCCGGTGGGCTGGGCTAGCAAGACCTCTAGCGCGATCACCACTAGGGCGGCTCGCTGCGCCACCGTGGAGCGTGGCAAAATCCTCCAGAAACTTCCGCAGCAATCGCTAGAAAATACGAGCGCCGAAAGCACCGATGTCGCCGTGGCGAAATCAGATGTTTTTGAGCGTCTTAGGGTTTGAGTCGGCCGATTAGCCAGTCGATTTTGCCGCCAGGTGCGTCCGCCTCTGACTGTGCACAGTCGAGGCACCACAGCTGTCGCTCGTGGACGCTATTAAGCGCGAAGTTCCAGACCTTGCCATCCTTTTCGACTTCGGCTGTTGAGGACTTCCTGATTTTCGCTTGAATGACAGGCTCGCCGCGCCGCCAGTGCTTATGCCCGCACGACAAGCCAACGTTACCCGTGTGATCATCCACCCATTTTCTCTGGCGCTTGTCCCACCTCGTTGGCGAGAGGAGGATCGGTGCTAGTTGGTAGACAATCTCCTCGATATTGACCCTGCTCGTTCCGTCAATTTTCAGAACTCTAGTCATTAGCCACGGACGATCCAATCCGCACGATCTAGCCAGCTTTTGAGCTTGTTCTTCAACTGATACGCGGCTGGGCATAGCAACCGTACCGATTCACTCGATTCCCTCGACGATCATGCACGTGCCGTTGCGACTGAGGCTCCTATAGGGCGAGGTTTCGCGCAAATTTTGGTGAGTCACCTGTTCCTGAATTGCCCGAGCGACACGCCGGACTGCCGCCGACCTCTCGACAATTCTCGCAAGCAACTCCTCTTCAACCCCTGTGAACAGGCTCAAGCTTCCATGGCCCAACTCGGGAAACAGGGGCGTTGATCGGCCTCTGTAAGTTCCTAGGTCAGTTATTCTGGTTTGCGGCTCGAAATCGGGCAATCTCACCTGGGACCCTCTATGACTCAGCTCACTGTCTCGTTCCAGCGCTTGATTGAACAGCCTGGCCCATTTCAAAAGTTCGGATTCCTGCGAAAGCTGAGTCCTTCGTTCAAATTCGGCTGCGTTCGGAATTTCCCAAGTACGCTCACCGGTTCTCTTGGAAACTTTCTCACGTTCATTGCTGCTAGGCGCATCTGTATCGTCGGGGTCGTTGCCCGGCGGGTCTAATACGAATACTGTAGTTCGATCCTCTCCTAAGTTCGTGGCGACTACCAGCGTCATAACAGCACGCCCTCCGGTGCCAAAAACCAAAGAGGGGACTTGTTCAAGGCCTCTCCGAAGCTGGTTCATGCTTTCCGAGGAAGTCGTCTGGCAACCTTTGCATTCGACCACGAAATAAGTCGATTGTGGATCCTCACCCCACATAAGATAGTCCGGTTGGGCTTCGCCGGCCTGTCGCACGTTTTGATAGACGGCTGGGTCGTCTAACGCGACCGAGACATCTACAAAGAACGGCGCGTTGAAAAGCTGCTCCATAACCAAGCCCGCCATTCCGATTCCGAACTCGTCAGAGAGAAGCGTTTTCTGATGAAAATCCAGCCGGCGAGCGTCTTCGCTGAGCCGAAACTCCTGCGGCCCCCCGGCGCCATCTGGTATCGCCCAAAAGTATCTTCGGGTCGCCCAGCTCGCGCTTAATTGGGAAAGATTCAGCCATGCCGGCGTGGTAAGTGTTCCGATTTTATGAAGTAGGGAAATGGCTCGAAGCGTCCATCGCGGCTGGGCTTGAATCGAGGCGACCACCGTAGGATTCTTAGTCGGTGGAGCGGGCTCCCCCTTCTGTACGAATTCTTGAGCCCTTCTATTGATCTTTGCCAAAACCCGATTTACGAGTGCCTGATCGCTCCGCAAATTCACAGAGTATTCGGATTCGAGAACTCGCCTGAGCCTTGCGAAGGCCACCAGCCTAAACCTTCGCCGGAATCTTTTCCGACGATTCCGCCGCTTTCGTAATCATTTCTGGCACATCGGTCGTCTTTCTTGCGATTACGTAGCGCCACAAGCCGTAACTGCGCTCAGCGTTCACTGCGTCCACCCACCGCTGTGCCGCCGCGCTCTTGACCCCTTCGCGCGGATCGTAGCCCTTGGTTTCTAGGATCAGATGGACCGGCGGATCAGCCTTGAGGCGAATAATGAAATCCGGCATATAGTCGTGCATCTGGCCGTTGAACAGGTACGGAATCGCGAAGCCAAGACTGGCGTTCTTCACGAAAGCGTCCACGAGTGGATGTGTGTCGATGTAATACGCCGCTGCCTGTTCCCACTTCGCCGTGTCTGGCACCACGTAGTTCAGATGGCAACGAAGCACCTCGCGCGGCTCCCGACTGGTCCAGAAGTCCACATCAGCCGTCGAGCCGGGGCCTCGGCTCGACTCGTAGAGTGGAATCTCGGGCGTCTCGCCTTCGCTCGTATCAGGATGAATGTTTTCGGTGAGAATCTCGACCAGCCAGCCGTAATAGGGCGATAGGCCCGCGTCTTTAATGTCGGCCGGCGGCCGAACATTCACGCGCTCTTTCAAGTACCGTTCCACGATCCGCATGAGCTGCGGGAAGAGAACATGCGCGGGTGCCTGGCATTGCGGCTGGGCGACATAGTGCTTCGTCAGCCCCGAGGCAATATCGAACACGAGTTCCTGAAATCGGCGTTTCTTTCGCCACTCTTCCAGCGTCACTTTGTCGATTCGGCTTGGTCCGCTGAGGGACATCCGCCCCGCCGTGTTTACGCTCAGCCCCTTGGCTTCATACTCCGGCGGAATCGAATCAGGCACGAGCGTCATTGTCGGCACGTTTGCCCAGTCCATGCTCACGCGATTTCGAATCGCTTGCGTGTAACCTTCGACCCGCGGAAATCGAATCTCGAATGCAGCCTTTTCGGGAATTGCATGCACGTGATACCGCTTCACTCGAGGCGCGGAAGCCCCGCGCGAAGTCGCCTTGAACGGGATAACTTCAAAAGGAACGCCGAGCACTTTCGACACTTCCTCGGTGAACTTGCCATCTTCGCCGACTTCGTAATTTGCCCGCCGCAAGCCCCTCCCAACGACTTGCTCGCAGAGCAATTGAGACATGAACGGACGAATGCCGATGATGTGCGTCACGGTGTTGCAGTCCCAGCCTTCGGTGAGCATTCCCACGCTAACAATGCACCTCACGTCGCGCCCTGGGGGATGCAGCGGACGCCCGAGCTTCGCTGCCAACTCCTCGAAGCCTTCCGGGTACACAGGCCTTCCTTGCTTGTCGAGTGTCCAGTCCGTCTTGCCCACGGTGTCGAGCGTCACGCGCATCCAGCGAACCTCGTCGCTCTTGGCTTCGCCCGTATCCGTTTCGTGGATGACCTTTGAATCCACACGGATCGTGTTCGTCTGTCCACCGTCCCTGTTGCGAAAGCCTTCGATCTTCGCTGGTGGAATTCCGACCGGAGCCTCATCGTTCGCGAGCCAGTCGTAAATGACCTTGGCAATTCTCGTATTCTTGCAAACGATGATGAACACAGGCGGGCGCGGCTCCGCTCCGTCCTCTCGCCATTCCTTGAGCTTCTCTTCCCAAAGGCCGGCGAGCATCGCAATCGGATGATGTGCGTACTTCAAAATCGCTTCGGGTTTCGGGCTGCCTTTTTTCCCGCCGCGCTCGGCTGGCGTGAGCTCCGGAAGAATCCACTGCCAGATGTTGAAGTACGCGGGATATTCCTGTCCCGTGGTGTCGCGGATCGCAAGCTGCGGGATCTTTACCAAGCCCGACTCGATAGCGTCAATCAGACCAAAATCGCTCACGATCCACGGAAACGGCCTGTTTTGCTCCTGCCCGATCCTGCCGAGGAAATAGGGCGTGGCCGACAAGTCCACGCAGAAATTGATTCCACGCTGTTTGTTGATTTTATCGAGCCCGTCCACCCAAACCGTCGCTTCATCCCGTTCCTCTAGCCAGTCCTCGCGTTCGTCTTCTTCCATCTGATCCCAGTCTTCGGGCTTCTCTTGCAGAATGCGGTACGCGTGATGCGCCTCATCGTTCATCACCAGCACATTTTGTTTGCCGCCGATCTCTCGGCCCAGGACTCGATTCAGCAATGCTGTGTCGCTCTCGACGTATCGGACGGACTCGACCTTCACCTTCTTGAGGCTGCCATCCTTCTCGTGCTCCTCGTCAATCACGTTCAAAAGGCCGGCAGTGACCTGCCGTTCATAGTCTTTCAGCGTCAGGTATCGAGTGCCGCGAGCAGTCGTTGTCTTAGGGCCAATTGTGATCGTCTCGCGCGTTCGAACGGGAACACCTGTTCTCGTCACTTTCGAGGAGGTTCCCCCGACCTGCATCGTCTGAGGCTCGAAAACATGCCAGTTGGTCACAAGTACTTTGCCTTGCGTCAGCAGGGGCATCAGGTGGGCTGGAACGAGGTCGCGCGTGCGATAAATGCTCGCTTCGCCGCGCTCTGGATCGAGCTCGCGCAACCGGTCGCGGATCGTGACGTTGGGACAAACGACGAGCACAGCCTCAGAAAAACGCCCGTCGCTGCGATTATTCAGCTTGTTGAGAATGCTCCACGCCGCCAGCATTCCCATGACAGTCGTTTTTCCCGAGCCCGTCGCCATCTTGCAGGCGTACCGCTGAAAGCCGGCAAAGCCCTCGGCCTTCCGATCCTCACTCGGCTCGTCCCGAGGAATCGCAAGACCCTGTAGAAAATCTTGCCTCGATTCTTTCAGTAGGATTACGGAGAGCGCCGCCTCCAACTGCGTAAAGAAGAGTCGCCTCTCGCGCCCTTCGCGCGTCCACCATTGAATCAATTCTAGTGTGGTGCGCGTCACGCCTGGATGGCCCGCCTCTTGCCACGCCTCAAGGCGCTCGCGGATCAGGTTCACGAGCGCGAGTTCGAATCCGTAGGGAAAATCCCTCGACGGCCGCAGGATCGTTCCGTCTGTCGTCCATGTGTCCCGCTGATCTTTCGGTGGGAAAATCAGCGCGGGTCTGCGCTTCGGATGGCCCGGCGACGATGGACGAAGCTCCGGCTGTTCACCCTCGCGGATGTACCAGTAGCGAGTCGGCTTCTCGAACGGCGAATTTTGTATCGGCTCGCCTACTTCCGCGTATTCAGTCATTTCAGTTTCAATCACACTTTCCGCAACTCGCGACATCTTCCCAGGTGATGCACCGGCTCAACCTCGCTTCGGAGTAGCCGTGCGTCCCATGCTCCTTTGTTGCCCACAACAAGTCCGTTAGCTTCTGCCGCGTATTCCGTTCGCGGAGGTCCCTCACCTTACGCCGCAGCGAATCGTCAGGTGCGTTTTGTTCGAATCGCGTTGCCATATTTGTGAGCAGTTGCAGTAGGTCGTCACGTGCGACCATTCCGATACTGCGTAGCACGCTCTCAGAATTCTTCAACAAAACGTAATGCGACCCGTAAATCCGTGCCGGACAATCGCAGATAGACTCCCGTGGCGCAAGGATCGCAGCACATACAAATTTCTCACCGTAGGGTAAGTGCTTCTTCCTACAGAATTTCCCGATCCTCGCGGCCGAATACTCGCGTTCGGAGCAGAACCGACCGCTACGCTTGAACTTCTCCTTTCTAGCCGGTTCCATAAAAACGACCAGCCGCAAACTGTTTGGTCGGGTCGCTGTCACCGTTTGGCCTCGCTCACGCTTTTCACGATCAGAAGTTCGTTCCCACGGTCATCAATCACTTTGATCGCGACCTGGCCGTGTTCTCCCGCCTCGAACGGCGCGCAGACCGTTCCGGCCAGGTGGTCCCAGACCCTATCCTCGTATTCGCCTTTCAGCGCCTTCTTCAAGCTCTCCCACGCGCTCGTGCGTGGAAAGAACGCTTGCGAGACGTGGAAGCACAAGCCGTTGTAGTCCGTATCCAGCAACCAGGCCGGCACGTCGTCTGCCTTGCGGTGATGCACTTCCATCGCCACCGGATCGAACACGTCGAGGCCCAGCAATTCGACTTCGTATAGTTGCGAGCCATTGGATTTCTTGGCCTTGCGAATTTCAGCCTCGGGCAGCCCGCACACGCTAAAGATTTGGCTCGACCGCATGTTCTTGAGCAAGTCGCCCATCATCAGATCGGGCGTCGCTTGCACGTAAGTCGCCGGAATGCCGACCACATCGCCGCATTGCTCGATCAGCATCCGCGCGTTCGGCTGAATCGCGAATCCAATCACGTACAGGTGTGCGTAGCTTTTGGCGTTCGCTTCCTTCGCCGCCTGATAGACCAATTTCTCGCTCACAGCGCCACTCTCAGGGCCAAAGACAAACGCCACAGGCTTCTCGGTTCCGTTCGGAATCATCGCCTCCGCGGAAAGCGAAAGCGTTTTGGCGGGTGGACGGACAACCTTGAGCGTTACTGTTTTATTGCCTTCCAGCCGAAGCACTGGAGACTTCCGAAGAATTTCGAGCATCCGGTCCACGAACGACGTCCGAGTCTCGGCTTCTGGCAATGGCGACGTATCGGCCTTCACTTCTTCGAATTCCTGGGGCGTCGGAATCGTCGCCTCTACGCAGAATGGCCCAGTTACTCTCGTCACGCCGCTTTCCAGGTCCGGTCGATCAACTACGACCTCTTCCTCGGGAGCCTCGTTGTTAGCGATGGTGCTCGAAGTAATGTGGGGGATGATGCCACCAACCTGTTGGCCTTTGCGATTCTGTTTGGGTTGATAGGAAAAGCCTCCGATCGGTCCCCGCGTCTCGTCTTTTAGTCGATACCAGTCAAAAGTTGAGGTAAGTAGACGCTGGCGCGCCAAAGCGAGCGGAACGCGGCTCGTATCAATCGTGATCCAACGGCGCCCCCAGTGTTCCGCACAATATGCGGTTGTGCCGCTGCCACACGTGGGATCCAAGACCAAGTCTCCTGGCTCTGTTGTCAAGAGGATGCACCGTTTGACTACTTCTGCATTCGTTTGAACTGCGTATATGGGATTCGAAGCGCCGCCAAACTCATCCCACCAGTTGGTAACTTCCGTGAATCCGAAATCGGCCGCGTACCGCTTGTAGCGAAGCTGCTTGTCACCCACAAACAACCGATTTGCTTTTGCTAATTTGTCTAGGCCGGATGGCGAACCGTCGTCCGTTATAGCGCTGTGCTTCCAACAATTCCCTTTGTCAATGCCTGGATCGTAAGCCACATTCCGGAACACGTATTTCACACTCTGCGTCCGACGAAACCCGCCGCTCGTGAGGTTCTCCGACGCGAAGAGTTTTGCTCCGGGGAAATCCGTTTCAAGCCGATCCAGTGACTGCCGATAATCGATGCCTGTTTCCTCACCCAGTTCGGTAAGTGTCAGCTCCCTTCCGTCCGGCAGCTCAACATATCGGAACATCTCGCTTAACTCATCCCGTGGAATCGGTTTGTAGAGCTTGTTGATTTTCGACTTCGCCCGCTCCTTGTCCTTCGCCGCCCAGAGTATGTAGTCATTGATGGGATCGAGCGTCTCCCCCTTTTGTCCGCCCTTCTTCTTGAGCAGAATCGTAACGATGAAGTTCTCTCCGCCAAAGGTTTCGGTAAGAAGATTTCTGACCCAGTGCACATTCTCGTCATTGATCTGAACGAAGATGCTGCCTGTCGGAGAAAGAAGCTCACGAGCAAGCAACAAGCGGTCCCGTAAATAAGTTAGGTATGAGTGGAGCCCAAGTTCCCAGGTGTCCCGATAGGCTTGTACCATCTCGGGTTCGCGGGTCAGTTCCTCGTCATCATTGTGCCCGACATCGCGTTTGCGGACGAACGGTTGAAAGTTAGAACCGAATCGAATGCCATAAGGCGGGTCGAGGTAGACCATCTGAACTTGCTCGCCCAGGCTTTCGTAATGCAGGAGCGAGTTCATGACAACCAGCGAATCACCCAAGATCATCCGGTTGACCCATTTGTCCTTGTGCTCGTAGGCGCGAAGCACCTGGTCGGCAATCGAATGCTGCGGATCGCCCCAGAGATCGAACATATCGGTCTGTTTGTCGCGCTTGTGGCCCTTCAGAGTTTCGAGGATTGCCTTCGTGGAAAGCCGCTCATGGATGAACAGGGGAAGCGTCGGCACCTCGAACGACAACCGCTCGGCCTTACCCGCCCAGTTCAGGAAGGGCTTACTCATCGCCTTCAGTCTCGCGCCGGCAGCCCTGGCCTTTTCGAGCGTATCCGCTTCGAGAACGTTTCGGATCAGTGCCTCACCGCGCTCCCGCGCCGGATTCTGCCCGTCCCATTCGAGAGCGGGTGACAACGAATCGTCGTAGCGGTACTTCTGCGGCGGGAGCTTCTTTTTGAATTGCGCCTGCGTCCCGACTTCCGGCCGCATCGGGCTTTCGGATTCAGGATGCCGGTAATTCTTGGCGATCTTCTGCTTCGCAGGCTTCGGAGTCTTCGTCCCAGACGCCATCTACGATGCCCCTTGTGTATTTAGCGAAGGATAGCGGCGCGATTCTACCATCTGGCTCGCGAGTTGTTTCCGGTTATCCGCCGCTGGCCGATTCCCGTGCCGAGATTTGGATCAGTTCACCGACGGTGCGCTCGAGTTCTGACACAATCCGCCAGCTTTCGCATTTTTGACCGTAAACCTTCAGAAGCTCGTCGAAATACCACAATTGTTGTTCACGCCCTCTTTTGAAACGTTCCCAGACCTTCGGACCAAGCTCCCGATAGTCCTCCAGAATGGCCCGCGCGTTGTACAGCTTGTCTGCCACCGATACCAGCAATGTGCTCGGCAATTCGCTTTGAAGCCGTTCGATGTAAGAACTCTTCCTTTCTTCCCAGGGCTTTTTGTTGCCGGCCTCCTCCTCGAAGCTATCGGTGCAGCCCTCAACCATTTTCGCGACGTCTGGCCCGAACTTCTTCTCAATATCGCGTAGGCGAGGTATGCCGCCTTCATCTTCGACCGCATCATGCAAGAGCGCCGCGATTGCCACATCCTCCGTTACGGGGAATGGCACATGGCCGCTCTCCCCGAGTACCAGCGAAACTACTCCCAGCAAGTGCGCGATGTAAGGAACTCGGGTACCCTTGCGGGTGCCTACGTGAATCTCGCGAGCATAGTCAACGGCGCGGGTGAAGCGACCCGTGAGCGGCGGAGAAGCATCCGGTGTTTCAGGCATGCCGAGAACACCTTTTCTGAAGAAATGCGTATTCGTGTCGCGCTTTCTGAATGGCCTGAGAGTCCAGCAAAACCACCGCGCTCCCTGTTTAGCGAAAGGTTACGAGCGTAATTCTATCACTTCACTATAGCGATACCACCAAGGTAGAATTCGAATTCGTTCCGCATCGATAGAGCGATTTGCTCACATAGGCGATGAAGAATATACCCGAAGAACTGCACGAGATGGCCGAGCGAGTGAAAAAGGGCCAGCGACCACGTGCAAGCGTGCGGACGCTGCTCCGCTGGTTCGGCTCAGAACGGCGTGGTTTTCGGAAGGTGCGTGTTATTCGCCGTGCACTGAAGCGCACAAAGCTGACTACAACACCTGATTTCGAGGGTGCTTTCATCGATTCCCAAGTTGCTTTCGTTTCAAATGGGGGAACCGATAAGAAGGCTGATAACTCCGGTCCACCCCCAGGTGCCGTGGCAACAACCGCCGTCGAGGATTCGCCTACCCCCGCAGGCGCATCGCCTCTTGCTTTGGACCCGACGTATCGGATCGGCCGGCTCGAGTCGGCAAACAAAAATGTCATCTTTGTGAAGCCTGACGAGCCCGTCGAACGCGCCGCGACGCTGATGCTCAATCAGAACTTCTCGCAGTTGCCCGTCATGGTGAATGAGCGCGACGTAAAAGGGATCGTTAGTTGGCGCACGATCGAGCGCAGATTTGTCCTGGGAAAGCCTTGCCAGGCGGTGCGTGAGGTGATGGAACCTCATCAGGAAATCAGTGCCGAAACGTCTCTTTTTAGCGCCATTGAACTCATCGTTCAGCATGATTGCGTGCTCGTTCGCGATTCGGAAAGAAAAATCTGTGGCATCGTCACAACTCACGATCTGGGCACGCAATTCGGATCGCTTGCAGAGCCATTTCTCTTGCTCGGCGAAATCGAGAACCACATCCGAGGCATTTTGAGTCAGCTCTCAAAGGCTGAGCTAACCGCCGCCGCAGATCCGGGCGACGGCGAGCGCGAAATCGAAGACGTCGCGGACCTCACCTTCGGCGAATATTTGCGTCTCTTGACCGACAAGAAGGTGTGGTCGAAGCTTTCCTTGAAGCTCGATCAAAAGACTTTCACCCAACATCTTGAGGAGATTCGAAAAATTCGAAACGACGTAATGCATTTTGACCCCGAAGGCATCGCCCCAGACGACACGAAAGGGCTCCGGTCGATGGTGACTTTTCTGCGCCAGCTGCCGAGCCTAGACAAATGACGGAGTGAATGCGTTCGTGCTCTGCCTTGTTGTACTGTCTCTTTTAGGGCGCACCCCGCAGGGATTCTGACGATGATGTATTTCGCGTACGGGTCGAACATGGATTGGAACCAGATGCGGGAGCGCTGCCCTTCCGCAACGTTTGTCTGCGTGGCGAAACTTCCGGCGCACCGTTTGGCGTTTACGCGGAGATCGATCAAGCGCGGGTGCGGCGTTGCGGACGCTATTCCCGACGACCGTCGCGACGTTTGGGGCGTTGTGTACGAAATCGTGCAAGTGGACGTTGGGAATCTAGATCAATCAGAGGGCTTTTCTCCCGGACGCCAGAAGAACGCATATACAAGGGAAGAGCGCCACGTCTTCGTCGAAGGCGATCACAGTAAGCCGGTTGCAGCGTGCATTTATTTTGCCCGAAAAGAGAAAAGCCCGCCCCCGCCGAGCCCGGACTACAAAGGGTTAATTATTAACGCTGCGAGGTTTTGGCATTTGCCTGCCGAGTACATCGCCAGTCTGGAAAAGATCGAGACGTAACGCTTTGAGTTACCATAACGACCAACTCTGAATCGTAAGGAGTCTTGTCCGTGAGCACCGCAACGCATTCACGCGAGATCGATGGCAAGGGCCGGACCATCAGGGATTTGCTTGCCGGACGGAAGTACTCGATCGACTACTACCAGCGCGAGTACAAGTGGCAGCAGAAGCAAGTCGCTGAACTGATCGACGACCTTGCCGAGACATTTCTTGAATCCTATGAAGCTGGACACGAGCGGAGCGCGGTGGCGGAGTACGGCCACTATTTCCTAGGTTCTGTGATCATCAGCGACAAAGATGGTCAGAAATTTATCATCGACGGACAGCAGCGAATCACGACGCTCACCCTTTTGCTGATCTACCTCCACAATCAGCTCTGCGATGCCGAGCAGAAAGGCCAAATTGCGGAACTAATCTTCTCGCAAAAATACGGCAAGCGGTCGTTTAACCTTGAAGTTCCTGAGCGCACCGCATGCATGGAGTCGCTGTATGGCGGACAGGAGTTCGCCGATGGCGACGCAACCGAGTCCATCGCCAACATCCTTGGGCGTTATCACGACATTGAAGAGCTGTTCCCAGAGGAGCTCAAGGGTAAGATCCTCCCATACTACGTCGACTGGCTGATTGAAAACGTTCACCTGGTCGAAATCACGGCGTATTCGGACGATGACGCTTACACGATCTTCGAGACGATGAATGATCGGGGACTGTCCCTCACGCCCGCCGACATGCTGAAAGGCTATCTCCTAGCTAACATCACGGACGCAGAGCGGCGAACGCGCGTAAGTGGCGTTTGGAAAAACCGTGTGCAGGCATTGACGGAAATAGGCAAAGACGAAGATGCCGACGGCATTAAATCGTGGCTGCGAAGCCAGTACGCTGAGAGCATCCGCGAACGCAAGCGAGGCGCCGCGCCGCAGGACTTCGATTTAATCGCCACCGAGTTTCATCGTTGGGTGCGCGATCACGAGGAGCGACTAGGACTCATGGGGAGTGCCGAGTTCGCACGCTTCATCGAGCGCGATTTCGTCTTCTATGGCGGCTGGTACGAGCGGCTGCGTCGTGCGGCGGAAACACTCACCCCGGGTTTGGAAGCCGTCCACTTCAATGCTCAGCACAACTTCACATTGCAGTACCCTGTCTTGCTCGCCCCGCTCCGCATCGACGAGAACGAAGCGACCGCTGTACGGAAAATTCGAGCGGTCGCAGCCTATCTCGACATTCTAATTAACCGGCGGATCTGGAACTGGCGTGCAATTGATTACTCGACGATGCAGTATGCGATGTTTCTCGTTATGCGCCAGATTCGTGGCAAGAACGTGCAGGAGTTGCTCAGTATTCTCCGGGGTGAACTTGACCGCGAGACCGAAACATTCTCCAGTAATGATCGTTTCTATCTAACTGGTATGAATGGACGTCAAATTCATCGTGTGCTGGCACGTATGATCGACTATGTCGAGACTCAATCCGGCCTCCCGTCGCGGTATGCCGAATATGCTCAACGTGGCAGGAAGGGGTACGAAATCGAACACATCTGGGCTGACCATCACGAACGCCACACAGATGAATTTGCACACCCTAACGAGTTCCAGGAGTATCGAAATCGCGTAGGCGACCTTTTACTTCTGCCCAAGAGCTTCAACGCAAGCTATGGCGATCTTCCCTACACTGAAAAGCGCGAGCACTATCTTGGTCAAAACCTACTGGCGAGGAGTTTGCATGAGCGGGCTTACGATCACAATCCCGGATTCAAACGGTTCATTGAGGAGAGGGGCTTACCTTTTCGCCCGCATACAGAGTTCAGGAAAGCTGATCTTGACGCTCGACAGGCGCTATACTAGAAACTCGCACAGCAAGTCTGGAGCCCAGATCGGCTCGCTCAAGAGGCTGGTTCGTGATTGCCATTTGAGCGATAGAGTTTGAACCCACTATTCTCGGTTCCACAGACCGATGCTCTACGGCTGAGCTATGCTCGGCGCGCCTCACTACTACCGTCTCAGGCCATACAGTGTGTTTCCCCGCCTACTGATGCTGGTCTGTACCTGTCCTGCGGCCAACATTGTGACAAGCGCCTGAGCGATCCCCTCCTTGCTGAACGTCGCCAATTCCTTATAAAGGCCTAAAAAACTGGGGTGAGCGATGGGATTTGAAAACGTGGGATAAACCCCATCCATCTTGCTTCACGCTACATTCCCCAATTCTTGTGGTGCCGACGTTCAAGACCGAAAGCTCCTAGCTCTGGAACCCGATCCGCTTCCTCGGTTTCTCGGGCGGTTCCATTAACTCGCGGATGGCGTCGAAGACAACTTTGAACGTCTTGTCGTACTTCTTTTCGAGGTCGTCCAAGCGCCGCTGCAATTCGGCGTGGGAAGCCAGCAGGCGCCGCAAGCGGACGAATGTCCGCATGATCTGGATGTTCACCAGAACGGCCCGCTTGCTCCGCAAAACGCTGGAGAGCATAGCCACGCCTTGCTCGGTGAACGCATAGGGCGACGCCCGGCGCGCGCCGCCCCAACTTGAAATCACAATTTGTGATTTCAAGACCGCAAACTCCCGCGCGCTGAGTTGGAACATAAAGTCTTTGGGAAACCGCTCGCGGTTCCGTTTGACGGCCTGAACCAGGGCGCGCGGTTCCACGCCGTAAAGCGCGGCCAGGTCAGAGCTGAGCATGACCTTGTGCCCGCGAATCAGCAAAATCTGGGACTCAATCGTTTCGGCAGGCAGAATTGCAGTGATTTTCGCCATTTACCTCCAATTTGAGGTCGCAAAATGCGACCACCTCAGATGTCAAAGGCCAAGCCTTCAGTCTCGCTGCGATGGCCTTTTCACCGCTTTTCGCTTCCTGATAGTGCCCACGGAGAGCACCTGCGAACCGATTTAGCTTTCCCTCGGACGGCAATTCTTGATGGTCGGCCCGGACTGTCACTCTTGAGCCGCATGAGCACTCTGTTCGCCCTCAGGTCCTCGTTCTTCGACAATGCGCATTGCTACACCAGTCACCCTGCCTACAATTTCGGCCTGAGACGGATAGTCAAATCGACGCACATCCTGGCGAGAATGCGGGTGGGGAATAACGATCAACTGGCTGCGGTCCACCTGACACCAACTGCAAACATAGCCGACTCGGAGTTCCACGAAGTAAATCGGGCGGTCGAATTCCGTCTTCCACTTCTCAGTGCTGATCTTCCTCTGGCTGGAGTCGATTTGCACAAGTGAACCGGGACGGATCAAAGGGTACAGCGTGTAATCCTCGAGACCGATATAGCCATAGACGGATTTGTGTAGGTCGAGATGTTGCAGGAAGCCGACGGGAATCTGGTCCCACTTCTCCACGACCCGTGCAAGCAGATTCGTTTTCTCTAATTGAAACTCCGGCTTAAATTTGACCGGCAATGACACCTTCTCGGTTTCAAGATCGGTTTCGGCACCCAAAAGGTGAGTTCTCGGGACACCAATCGAGGCACGATAACGACCTAGTTCGCTTATCGGCAAACCGAAACAGGAGAGCACCTCGGTATACCCGACGTGATAGATAGCGCTCAGGCTGTAGATCTTGTAGATGCTCGGCTTGAATCTGCCGTTCTCGATGTCCGTCACCCACGTGTGGGAAAGATAGTATTCTCGGTTGTGCCTGTCGTCCGCGATTTGCTGACTTCTCGCCTCGACATCCCGTGTCGATAGGCCCAGACGGTCGCGAAATTCCCTCAGCTTTTCTCCGGCACTCGGATTCGGCCTGCGGGCGACCATTGGCGAGAATGCTACCCTTGTAGCCCCTTTTATGTCCATCTACGTGAATCTTTGCTTATTACACATACCGTTCCCCAAGCTGGTGAAAATCCCGTGATTGGTCGCAATTGCGGCCAGTACCTCAATTGTTCCCTCTGGACAAGTCGTCTTGGATATACACGCAGGAATCGGTGTGCGTTCCAATGGACACGGCGCTACGAGTTCGGGAGATTCTGTCAGCGCGAGGTTTGACTCTCAACAGTCTGTCTCGGCGGTCCGCCGAGATGTTTGGCCGCTCTTCGAGGTTTTGTGTCTCGCACAATTTGTATTCCGACCTAGCACACCCCTCTCTGAAACCCACGATCTACCAAGTCCTCGCCCTCAGTCACATCACAAACTATCGATTGACCGACTGGCTGAAGGTTTTCGGCCTGGACCTCGACACAATATCCCGGCTCCAGCTACGAATTCCCAGACGGCGCACAACCCTCCTGGATTCCACGGTTTATGACACCTATGCTTGGATTCCCTGGTTTGCCGAACAGTCTGAAACCGGGCCAACCCCATCGATCGCTCCGCTCGGACACTTCCTCACCTCGGCCCCACCAAGACGGGCAAGGGATTTGCTCGCCCTGAATAAGCAAAGGTTTCGCTATGCCGTCGTCGGTGAACAGGACGTGTATGCTCTTCCGTATTTTGTCTCTGGGAGCATCATCAGAGCAGACCTTCGACGCGCGCAAGAACTACCGTTCAGCCACAACACAAATCAGGAAGGCCCTTTCTTCCTTGTCGAGCACAACTTCGGATGGACGTGCTCGAGGGTCATTCTGCTGGGAAAGGATCGAATCCTACTGCACTGCCCGCAGCGGCCCTGTACAGAGCGTGAGTTACGCATCGGGAGGGATGCCAGAATCCTTGGGGCGATTGACGCCGAAATTCGTCCCGTAATTCCTCACGGTCCAAGGCACCTGATATCGACACCGGCGACTTTACGGAAGCCTCTCCCTAAGTACCAGCGAGGCGAACAAACAGGCCTTAGAGATCTGCTCCGAGACTCACGCACGAGCGTGGGACTATCCTTTCGCGAGGCGTCCGCCATCAGCCGCGTGATTGCGAACACGCTTTCGGACGAGCTGTACTTCACTGCCGCTAGCACGCTCTCGGATTACGAAGCACTCCACACACCTCCCCGGCACATCCAAAAGATAATCACACTTTGCCTTCTGTACTGCATCGGCTTCCACGAATTCCTGCAGGCTTCAGGGTTGGCGCTCGATAAAGCCGGACGCGCACCGATCCCGGACGAGCTCCTGCCCAGGGGGACGCCTGCCGAAAGTCATCGCCTCCGGATGTCCGGCCAAGACAGCGTCCGGGAACCTAGCGGTTTCCTCGCTGCCCTCGTGAACCAATGGGAAGAAGTCCCACTTTTCCTCAGATTTTCCCTTGATGAAATTACAGGCCTCAAGGGTTTCTCCCTGTCGGATCTGTTTTGGGTAGCAGGCGACAAAGCAAAACTACGCCCGTTGCTCATCAACGCCACGTTCGTGGCCGTCAATCGCAGAGCGAGGAAACCCTCACCGCCCACGCAGCACGCCGTCTGTGAGGAACGGCTCCATTTGCTTCTCAAACGGGATGGCAGCTATCTATGCGGCCGTTGCACGCTCGATGAAGGCAATCTCGTGGTTCATGGCTATCCAGGAGGCCCGGTTGGCACCCAGCAATTCAGGGATGGCGTTGATGCCGAGGTTGTCGGGCAGGTCACCACGATTCTGAGGCGGATTCCTTGACGGGCTGTCCCGGTCGAATCTTCAGAACTGAGAAATCCTCCGCTCTCCAGGCGACAGACCTCATCTATTCTGAATTCGTGGTTTCCGCCAACTGCGTCGTTCTAATCTCGAAATTCCCAAAGGTTGCAACGAGCAGCGAGCACTTCGTGCGTCGTCTGTACCTGCGATGCGAACAGTCGCTGCGCGGGGCCAGACGTCGCCGGTCGCCTATGTCCCGCGTTTCTAGCACGTTAGCGCATGAATTCTGGAGATACGAACAAAACGGGCTGCATCTGGAACGCGTACCCTCGGAGTGGGACAGTTCCCTTCACCCTGGGGCGGCTCAGTTTCGATTGCTCCCACGCGGAATAAATCAATGTTCCGAGTATCCGACACGATACGGCGGACCGAGACAGCAGATGGCGGGATTTTGCTCGATGTTCACCACGGCCAGATGTTCTGCCTCAACGTGGTCGGCGCCAAGATCCTAGAATTGATGCAACAAGGCTACGACGAGTCGCGCATCGCAGACGAGATTAGCCGCGATTACGGAGTGAGTAAGGACCCCGTGCGCTCCGACGTAACCGAGTTCATCGAAACCTTGCAGAGGCACCACATCCTGCAGCCCGTTCGCAGCGCGAACGTCACGTGAGGAAGAGCAACCAAGAGGAGGCTCTTATGGAGTCACCCCGCGCAGAAACCAACACGTACCACTTGATTGTCACGCGGCGAGACGCTTCCGAGATTCTCCTTTTGCCTAACGGCTCCGGGTGGGCCATGCCTCGGGTGGAAATTCGCGCCCACCAACGGCTCGCGGAACAGTTGACTGGGGAGGTCAGTAGAGCGTTGGGAGTTGAAGCCTACTGTTTGTTGATTCCGAGCCTTTCAACGTGCAACCGAGACGGAGAGCCGAACTGCGCAGTCATGGAGTCTGTACAGCAAAAGGATGGCGCCCCGACCGGAACGTTCTGGGTGCGGCGTGTTGCAGTGGACGGTTGCGTCGAGGCAAGTGAAGCTCGGATGGTCGAAGACGCGATCGAGGAACTCAACACCTACGCGGCAAATGAAGAAACCGGACGATTCGCAAGACCCGGCTGGCTGGAGGAACTCTTCCGCTGGACGCAGGAACAAACTGCGCCACTGGGTCTGAGGCCGACTGGCGCGTTCCGACAACTGAACGCGAGTCCCACCTTCAGCTTGATTCGTCTTGAAACCGACGGCGGCGCTGTCTGGTTCAAGGCCACCGGAGAACCCAACTCCCATGAACTGCGTGTCACGGCGGCTTTGGCGCGGCTTTTTCCGACTTCCGTTCCCCAGATCCTCGGCGTTCACCACCGATGGAATGGGTGGCTATCAGCAGAGGTTGCAGGCGCCTCACTCGCTCAAACCGCAGATTTCTCGGCATGGGGGCATGCGGCAGAAGCGCTCGCAGAGCTTCAGATCTTTTCCATCGCAAAGACGGCTGAGTTGCTCGAAACGGCGCAGCTAAAGGATCTTCGATTGCCAAAGCTTGTGGAGCGGATCGATCCGTTCATGGCTCGAATGAGCGAGCTCATGGCGACGCAGGAAACGCGGTCTCCGGCGCCGCTCGTCGATTCCGAGCTCAGAACTCTTGCCGAGGGGCTCAAAGAATCTTGTGCGCTGCTTGAGAGTTTCCGCCTTCCGAATACTCTCGGTCACATCGACTTCAATCCCGGCAACATTCTGCTCTCCGAAGATCAATGTGTGTTTCTGGACTGGGCCGAAGCCTGTGTCGCAAATCCGTTGCTGACCTTCGAATACCTGCGCGAGCACATGACCCGCAGCCCAATCGAGAAATCGGCAGCTAGGGAATGCCTGATTGCGGCATACCTCCGCCCTTGGGCGTCCTTTTACTCTCCAGAAGAACTGAGGCGGGCGCTGGCGCTTTCTCCTCTCGTTGCCGTCTTCGCCTACGCCGTGTCGAACGACTCGTGGCGTTCGCTAGACCTGGTCCGAAATCCCAGACATGCGGGTTATCTCCGCAGCCTGGCACGGCGCATGTACCGCGACGCGATTCGCGCTGCCGAAAGGAGCGAATTGTGCCTGAGCTGATTTCAGCTCCGCCTGTTTCGGCGGTCGAGCCTGTCACTGAAGTCATTCATGGCGTACCCGTGACGGACCCTTACCGCTGGCTCGAAGATTCCGACTCTCCTGAAACAAGGCAATGGATCGAACAGCAGACACAGTACGGGCGTGCGTACCTAGATCACATCCCGGGACGGGACGCCATCCGAAAACGAATCCATGAATTGCTTGCCGTCGAAACCTATGACTCGCTCCAAATGGTTGGGAACCGCTATTTCTTTCGCAAGCGTCTTCCCAATCAGGAACAGCCATGCGTTTACATGCGCGAGGGTGCGGACGGCCCGGATCAGCTCTTGTTGGATCCATCTCACCGTGGGACCGGCAACTACACAGCACTGAAGCTCATTCGGGTGTCGCCAGACGGTCGGTTGTTGCTATATGAAATCAAGGAAGGTGGAGAACGGACGGGAACTTTCGCATTATTCGACATCGAACGCCGGAACACTCTGCCGGAGGTTCTTCCTCGCGGGTACCTGCGCGGGTTCGAGTTTGCCCCTGATGGGAAGAGTTTCTACTACGTCCATGAACCATGTGAAGCTGCGAAGCCATTCTATAGGGCCGCTTATCACCATATCCTCGGCACACCCTTTACTGGCGACCAGGAGATTTTCTTCGCTGGAGAAGACCATAACCTTCGGTTGTGTCTCGTCTCTGACACAACCCGTCTCGGTTTCCTCGTTTACAGCTTTCTCCACATGACCCGTACCGATTTCTATTTGAGGACGTTCGATTCCAATGGCGAGCTGCAGAAGGTTTTCGCCGGCGCGGAGTACAGTTTCGCACCGAGGCTTATTCCCGGAAGAATCCTTGCGATCACGAATTTCAACGCACCCAATCTTCGGATCGTAGAACTCCGCTCGCATGGAAATCAAGAGTTCGAATGGGTCGATCGGGTTCCTGCGGAAGGCAGCCGAATTCACCAATGGGCCATCGCTGGCGACCGCATCCTCGTATCCTACGTTCAGTCGGCCGACACTCGAGTTTCCGTTTTTGACCTCGATGGAAACAAGATGAGCGAGTGGCCCGTCCGGCACGGCGGAACAAGTTTGCGATTTATGGCTTCCTCGCCGGACAGAGATGAAGTTGTTATCGAAACCGAATCGTTTACACGGCCTCCCGCCGCGCTCTTGTGCTCGGTTCATACGAATCGGTTCGAGCTGTGGGCGAGGAGAAACATTCCATTCGACTCTCAAAGGTACGGTCACACGCAGGTCTGGTATGCCTCAAAGGACGGCACTCGAATTCCGATGTTTCTCATGGGCCGCCGGGATGTCTTGGCGCGCGGCTGCCATCCGGCGATCATGACCTCCTATGGCGGGTACGGAGTTTCGATGACGCCCCAGTTCAGCGTTTTTGTGGCCTTCCTTGTTGAGCGGGGATGCCTATTCGCGCTGCCGAATATCCGTGGAGGATCCGAATTCGGCGCCGAATGGCATAACGCGGCCAAGCGACGCAACCGCCAGACGGCCTACGACGATTTCCTCACGGCCGCGGAATGGCTCATCACGACCGGCAAGACGAAGGCCGACAGACTCGCGATCTTTGGAGGCTCCAACTCCGGTTTGCTGGTGGGCGCCGCCTGCACCCAGCGACCGGATCTCTTCCGTGCCGTTGTGTGCATGGTTCCAATGCTCGATATGCTTCGTTACCACCTTTTCGACAACGCGCACGTTTGGCAGGACGAATTCGGAACCGCAGATGATCCGGACGATTTTCGGGTTCTCGCCAGCTACTCCCCATATCACCAGGTGCGGGAAGGCACTCCCTACCCGGCCATCATGTTAGTTTCCGGCGATGCGGATCAAAACTGCAACCCACTCCACGCACGGAAAATGACGGCGCGCCTTCAGGCCGCAAACGCGTCCTCCTATCCGATCCTTCTTGACTACAGCAGATTCCGGGGCCATTCGCCAGTGCTTCCGCTCACGGAACGGATTGGGGCCTTGACCGATCGCATGGCGTTTCTTTGCGATCAGTTGCAGCTCCATCCTGAGAAAACGGAGGTCTGAGCCATGTCCGTTTATTTTCTCGAAGCCTACGGGATGCTAATCCGTTTCGACTTCCTCGTCGGACAAGGCGACTTCTCCGCTATTTATAAGGCGGTTCGCAACTACCCCGTCCGTCGAGTTACTCCGCCTGCTGATGCAATTGAACGTATGTGTTCGAGTGTGGACCTGGCCTGCATTTGGTACTGGAAACACGCCCTCTGCCTCCAACGGTCCGCTGCAGCAACCTGTCTGTTGAAGCGCCATGGAGTGCACGCACAGATGGTGATCGGCGCACAGCAGATACCGTTCAAGGCGCACGCATGGGTCGAGGTCGACGGACGTGTAGTAAATGACAAGCCGTATACACCGCAGGTCTACGCAGTGCTCGACCGATGCTAGGGGCGCGCGAAGAAAGAGAGCATGGATCATGGCCGCTCAGTTTGGACGATGGAGTTTCGAGGGTCTGCCCTCAGATCCCGCTTACCTTGCGAGTGTCGGCAAGCTCCTCGCTCCCTACGGGCCAGATGGCGTCACTTCCTATTCAAAGGGCGGCCTCAGCATCTTCTATCACGCCTTCCACACTACCGCCGAATCCCGCCGTGAAAGACAACCCCACGTCTCGGCATCCGGCGTTGTCCTCACTTGGGATGGCCGTCTCGACAATCGCGCGGAACTCATTCGACAGTCGAACGGTCTCCTACCGCAGGATGCCTCCGACCTTTCGATCGTTGCCGCGGCGTACGCTCGTCGCGGAGTCCTCTGCTTCCGCGATCTCGTAGGAGACTGGAGTCTATCCATCTGGGATCCGCGCGTCCCTTCGCTTATCCTCGCCAAAGACCCAATTGGCACACGCCATGTCTACTACTCACTCGACAAGAAGCAGTTCACGTGGTGTACCGTCCTCGACCCACTCCTCCTGTGCGCACGGAAACAATTTGCGCTCGACGAAGAGTACCTTGCTGGCTGGTTGTCATCCTGCCCTGCCGCACACCGGACGCCTTACGTCGGAATCGAGGCACTCTTGCCTTCTTCATATTTGCGCGTTCAGCCGGCGAAACACGCAGTCAGCAAATATTGGGATTTCGACCCAGGCAAGAGAGTTCGATACCGCACCGACGCTGAATACGAGGAACACTTCCGCACCGTCTTCGCAGACTCTGTGCGCCGGCGTCTCCGCTCCGACACGCCCATCCTCTCTGAGCTGAGTGGTGGAATCGACTCTTCCGCCGTCGTTTGCACGGCGGATAGCCTCATCGCGCGTGGCTTCGCGGAAACGCCGAGACTCGATACCATTTCCTATTACGACGACACCGAACCCAATTGGAACGAACGTCCCTACTTCACAAAAGTTGAGGAGTGGCGTGGCAGGACGGGTTGTCACATCGACCTTAGTAAAAGCGGCGCCTTCGACTTCGTCTTCGAAAGACCATCTTTTGCCCTCGCTCCCGGTTCGGAGCATCGCGCCGATGACGCCAACTGCAAATTTGCAGCCTGCTTGATCTCCGGCGGCCATCGCGCGGTGCTCTCGGGCACGGGAGGCGATGAAGTTACCGGAGGCGTGCCGACGCCGATGCCGGAACTCGCCGATCTTCTGGCGAGGGCTCACTTTCAAAAACTCGCACCACAGCTGAAAGCCTGGGCGCTTGACAAGCGCAAGCCGTGGTTCTACCTGCTCGGTGAAACACTTTGTGATTTCATGCCTCCCAATTTGGTCCCGGCACTTAAGCCCGCGCGCCGCCTGACGTGGCTTCAACCGGACTTTGTTCGCCGCCAACGAGCCGCGCTCACCGGATACGAAACCAGACTCAGGTTTTTCGGTCCGTTGCCGAGCTTCCAGTACTCGCTCGGAACTCTCGCACGGCTACGGCGGCGCCTGGCGCTGGAGGAGTCGCCATCCCGGCCCTGTTACGAGAAGCGCTATCCCTATCTTGACCGAGACCTTCTCGAGTTTCTTTTTGCGGTTCCGCGCGACCAACTCGTGCGCCCCGGCCATCGACGGTCCCTGATGCGCCGCGCCCTCGCCGGGATCGTCCCGTCTGAAGTCTTAGGCCGAAGGCGCAAAGCGTTCGTCGCCCGCGCACCGTTGGCCGCTCTGGCCAGGAACGCAAGCAACCTCCTGAAGATAAGTCACGACATGATGAGTGCATCGCTGGGAATCGTCGAGCCCCGAAAGCTTCGCGAAGCGCTCCACTCTGTCCGGCAAGGAAAGGAAGTTCCGGTTGTTCTCTTGCTCCGCACACTGCGATTGGAGTTCTGGCTAAGGGCGCTTTCTGAGCGAGCCATCCTTCGAGACCTGCCGTTCAGTGTGCCCCCGAACCCGCTGTTGGAAACTGCGGAGGGGGCTTTCATCCGTCAGAGTTCAGCTAGCTAGCTGTGCAAGTGAACGCCAGAACCGAAAGGAGGTGAACCTCATGAAATACGCGAAGCCAGAAGTTGTCCTCGTGGCCGCTGCCCTCAAGGCCGTGCAATCGGGCAGAGCGAGCAAGCCCGAGCCGCACATCGTGCTCGATCTTCAGCTCAAAGGGAGCGACGGCGCGTACGAAGCGGACGAGTAAGTAACACGGCCGGGAGACTCTGCTTTGCGGGATCTCCCGGCCCAACCACGCTGGTCAGGTGAGGGCGTTTTGCGGTCACTGCCTCGCCTGTTGCATCTCACGGAGTCCCCGCCAGCGAATGTACTGGCCCGGGTCTTCTGGACTTGGGCGTTCATAGTCCTGAAGCCAAAACCGGAACCAGTCTACGTTGCGCTCAAGCGAACTGACCCGTTCGAGCGGAGTGTCAAGCGGATGCTCGCCGCGAGGATAGAAGTATAACTCGACAGGCTTGCCCTGACGGTTGAGGAGAGTGAACAGCTCGTAGGCGGCGTCGATCTGTGTGTATTCCATGAGAAGTGGCGCTCGCATTTGACTCGCGTTGAACGGTGCCGCATAGGCGAGCCAGTTCGTGAGCGTTTCTCCGTACGGCGGTCCGCCCATCTCGGCTTCATAGGCAAGCAGCGGACCCATGTCGAGAAACCGCGTATAAGCCGCGTACGCGTATGCTTCGCCGTCTGCTGACGAGGCGGCGCGAAACCGATACGCCGAATGAGTCAGCGTAAAATCCGTCAGCCAGCTCGTACGGCTGAATCCCACGATTCCCACACGATCGGCATCGATCAGGCCCCGCCCGGAAAGCAGATCGATCGCGCTCTCAACCATCGCCATCCAGTTGTACGCCTCGCTAATTCCACCCGCGTACTGCCCTTCAGGAACTTGGTTGTCGATCGGGTACTTCGCCAGCAGCACGACGAAGCCAGCGCTCGCGAGGCTTTGCGGCGCGAACGCCGTAGTATACGCCGTGTCCGCGATGAACTCGTGGTCGGTCGAGGTCCCCATAAAAACGAAAGGATACCGCCTTCCAGACTCATACCCGACCGGCTTGATGAGATCTCCCGCGCATCGTGACCCGAAACGATTTGTCCATTCGATCCGCTCAATCCGCCCGAGTGCGATGTCGTCGTATTGAGGATTCAGATTGGTCACGAGGATTCGTCTCTTGGAACGGATGCCCAAAAGCTGAATGTCGGGAGGCACGCTTGGAGATTCAGAAACACCGACGATCTTCTCTCCGTCGCTCGCAAAGGAAGAACCGAACATCCCGCTCTCGCTAAACGTAAACCGTTGCTCCTCCCTCCATTCGCCTTCCTTGAAACTCATGCGTGCGAAATCGTCGCTGTCCACTCGCACGACCATCGAGCCGTGCGACCGCTGCCAGCCAAGCGGCCCGTCGTAGCGAAACTCCGGATCACCTGGCTTTCCGCTGTCGCGGCCAACTACGCGAGTCACTTGTCTGGTGTGCACGTCCACCGTGAAGATGTGTGAGTAACGATAGAGGTAGTAATACTCGTTGCCGGAGGCCGCTGCTGCGCGCTCCTCGGCGTCTCCCTCGCTCGTACCGAAGGGCGAAGGCGACACCACGGCGTACGACTGGCTGTCCGCAGCCCAAACTGTTTCGAGAATAAACGCTCCGGAAAGATTGAAGGCGTAGTGAATGCGCCCCGAGTCAACCTCGCACAAGGCAAGCACATAGAGCGCTCCCGGCGAGTGCATAGCGCGGAACTGTTTGATGACCGGTTGTGCTTCCCAGTTTTTCGGCAGGAAATCCGTCCAATACCGAAACAACAGAAATTTCCCGTCCGGTGACAGATTCGGGGCCTCGATGTCAGGCAGGGTTGCCCTCCGCCCGTTGCCCTCTGGCCCCGTGAACGAGAGCTTGCGAATCTCGAACGACCCCTTGGCGGTCCGCCGATACACTTCGATCTCAGAACCGGTCGGAGCGATGAAGGTTTCGTGGCTTCTCTGAAATGAGATCCGGTATCCACGGAGTTCTTCCTGAGCATTCGGTTTCTGAACTCGCACACCCGCCCCCCCAGAAACGGCCCTCGAAAAAACGATCGTCCTTCCATCAGGTGTCATGCTGTAGGATTCGGTTCCCCGTGGACACTTGATGCTCTCGCGTGTGCCCGCCTGGGTATCAACGATCACGAGCCGGTCGCTGCCCTTCGCGCCCTCTCCTTGCCTGATTCGTGCGACGATCCTTTCCTTATCGAGCCAGCGAATCCCCGATATGCTGTCTCCTTCGAGAATCCCCTGGCCGTTCTCTCGCTGTTTCCGTTGGAGAAGTGATCGCACGTAGAGCAGGTAGTCGTTTCGATTCGTCCTCAAGTTGGGAGATTTCACTACATACGCCAGCTTTCGGCCGTCCGCTGAAATCTGAACTTCTCTCCGCACGATTCTCCGCGTGCGAACACAGTCTTGGACGGTGATCAGTCGCCTTTGCGAGAGCTGCGAAGCGCGTGACAGGGGTACACCGATCGCAAGGACTGCTAGGGCGCAGCCCAGAAGGCTATTCCAATGTGCAACCGGGACTCCACTCGATGTCACTTTCTCAGACAACTTCTCATCCCCTATCGCGCGAGCGTTGACTCATGGCACCCGGTCGCGAGGGCCACCGACTTGCGAAGTTAGAATCGGAGTTTGAGCGCGAACTGGATCGACCGGGGCCCGCCGATCTGATAGAGAGGATTAAAGCCCCCGGCACCGGATGTGCCTGCTCCCGAAAGACTCTGTGCGAGAGTCTGGCTGGAAAGCCCGAATCCGGTGCCCCCGAACTGATTGTAGGGAGGGCCGAAATTGGGATGGTTCAGCACGTTGAACATTTCGGCGCGGAACTGAAGCGTCAGTGACTCGCGAATCGCGAATTCGCGATGGACAGCAAGATCCCACTGGGTCGCACCAAAGCCTCGCAAGATGTTTCGCGCAAGGTTTCCTTGCCGCGTAGGATTTCCCGTACTTGGATCAACAGGCGGGTCCGTAAACGCCGCAGGATTGAGTCCCTGACCGCCCGCGCACCTCTGCCCTGGGGCAAGCTCTCCCAAAGCTTGGAACACCGAAGCGCACTCTGCTCCATACAGATAAAACGGCCGGCCAGGGAATACATCCGGTCGCACGTTTCCAAGAACGCCCCCGTCGAGCTGAGCAAAATTCACATCGCTCAAGTCAACCGGTGGCGCGGATCTGGCTAGGATGACACTCTCGATCGACCAGCCGCGCAGGATTCCGCTCGCGAGTACCCCGGCTCGCGGCCCTGGAATGTCATAAGTAAGCCCGGCGCTGAATGTGTTGCGAATGTCAAAGTCGGAGTTGCCCCGATTCTCATCGTTCGCCGTCGCATACGAACTGCCTCGATACGAGTTGGAGGCGTTGTCGATCGAATGAGCCCACGAGTAGGATGCCAACGCCTGAAGGCCGCCGGAGAGCCGCCGGTCGAATTGAACCTGCAGCGCGTTGTACCCGGAGGCCGACGTGTTGTCGACGATTTCTCCAAAGAGAATACTGGGGTTCGTCGGGGGGCTAGAAACTTCGTTTGTTTCGAGCAATCTTCTGCCGGAGCCTCCCACGTACGAAACGGAGATTGTCTGTTCCTGGCCCAAAGATTGCTCAAGTGTGACGTTCCATTCGAGTGTGTAGGGGAGCTTCAAGTGCGGGTTAAAAGCATCAAACTCGGAAAGAGTCGCGCTCGGAGGGATCGGCACTGGGGCAGACTGCGCTGGCGTGAAAGGAAATGGCGCCCCAAAGAACTCTTGAATATTCGCGAAGGGCGGAAAAAGGGAAACGAACGCGTTTCCCGTCTCCGCGCTCACGAGATCGTAAAAGACTCCGAAGCCGCCTCGTGCTACGGTTTGCCAGCCGCGGCTCTGCGAGACTTGATATGCAATCCCAGCTCGAGGAGCGAAGTTTCCGTACGTCGTCTTGAACGGTGGCGTTCCGGCGAGCGCAATCGCCAGTCCCGACAGGTCCGTCGGATTGTAACCTGTCAACGCTGGAAGACTCAGGCCGCCGGCTGAGGAGGGTGCGAAATCGACGTCCCAACGCAAGCCGTACGTTACAGTTAGACGCGGCGTAATTCGCCATGTGTCCTGCGCGTAGGCTCCCAGATTATGAAACAGCAGCGCAGCGTTCCGCCGGCCCAGAATTTCCCCAACGATGGTATTGCCGCTTGCCGCAGCACCTACGTCTAGGAATCCTGCCAGCTGCTCGTATTCAAAAGGCTCAAACGATGGTGACAGCCGCCGAAAGTCCAAACCGAACTTCATGCTATGGCCATCATGCTGCCAGGACAGACCGTCGACCGCATTGATCTGACGCTGGATACTTTGCGCGCTCTTCCCCACAGTCAATTGCTGTCCCGTTCCAAGACTCAGGATCACGAAGTTGAAAACTGCGTTCCCGGTTGTGTAGCCGCTTGGAAATGGCGGAGCCATCAGAGGTGCTGCTCCCCCGAAGCTGTCCAGATAGTCATAGCTCCGAGCATCCGTGCGGCTGTAATTGAACCGCAAGTCATTGGCCAGTGCGGATGAATTCGCCCATGTTGCTCCCGCGGTCGCCGTCTCAGTGATGATCTTCGAGGGTTGGAGATTATTGAGCGAACCGGTCCCGCCGATCAGCCCCCTGTCGACAAACTCCGATGGGGAGTAGTTGTATCGTCCAAACAGCGACCAGCGGTCGCCTAGCTTATGGTCAACGCGAAGGCTGTACGCGTCGAGCGTTGCGGGATTCACGTAGCTCGCGTTGAATTGAGCCACACCTGTCGTCGTGTTATCGGTTCCGTTCGGTATCGGATATGCGTTCAGATACGGCGCGAGCGCCGGAGTTGCGATCTGTCGAGCTCCGAGGTCGGGCACATTGCTCAACGTTGTTTCCGGAAGCCGGAGGCGAAGCCCTTCGTAGGAGAAAAAGAAAAAGGTCTTGTTTTTCAGAATTGGGCCACCCAACGTTCCTCCGAAGTCATTTTGACGCTCAGCAGGCTTAGCTAACCCCTCGCTATCGGCAAACCAATTGTTTGCGTCCAAGACGCTATTCCTCAAATAGTCGAAGGCTGAGCCGTGGAACTGATTCGTCCCGGATCGGGTCACAATTGAAATCTGACCTCCTGGCGTCCTTCCGAATTCGGGTGCAAACGTCGAAGTCTGGATGCGGAACTCTTGCATCGCATCCACCGAAACCAGACTGTTCGTTCCTCCTAGAGCACTGAAAGACCCGAGCGTCCCACCAAGTCCATTCCCCGGGGATACGCCCGAGCCAATGCCAATATTGGCGCTGACCCCATCCACCATCCAGTAGTTGGAGGCAGCTCGTTGTCCATTCACGCTGAATTGGCCAGCTTCCGTCGATGTAGTCGGAGTCGCAACAACCCCAGGAGCTAGGTAAATCAGTGTTTGAAAGCTTCTGCCATTCATCGGTAGGTTTTCCGCAAATTGACGGTCTACCACGGTGCTCACCGTGCCATCCTGCGTGTCGATCATCGCCGCGCCGCCCGATACCGTAACTGTCTCAGACACTGCACCGATTGGCAGATTGAAGTTGATGGCCAGGGCATCCTCAACGTTCAGAACGATATCCGGTTTGATTAGGGTCTTGAATCCCACCTTGGATACTTGAAGGCGATACGTGCCGGGAGGGAGATTCGTAACTAGGTAGATCCCGCTGTCATTCGTCTTGGCCGAATACTGAACACCTGTCGCGTCACTTGCGACCAAAATATCCGCCCCGACAACAATCGCGCCGGCTGGGTCGAGAACTTGGCCACTGATGGTTGCATTAGGAGATTGTGCATAGACGTGCGCTATGACGAGCAAGCTCAGCAAGGAAACGAGAAAGATCTGATACAGTCGCACGCCGGCTCTCCTGTGACCGAGGATTCAGCAAAACTCTCTCGACCTACGCAGGAGAATTCCCAGTTGTATCAATCAGACTTCATCAAACTTTGGCGAGCCAGGGTATCTGCCGGAACGTCGAGCTACGGATGATTTGGTTCGATCCTAAGGGAGGCAAAAAGCAGGGATCTCCCGCTCGGTTTATGACTGCCCCCTTGAGGCTCAACCGTCACGAAGACAGCGTTGATCTGTTCGAGCGTGTGCGGGTCGTCGACCTTAAGCACCCAGCGCTTCTTGGCCGCGCTGTCCTGGTAGAAGATGCCGAGGTTTAGGGCCTGCTGCCGGTCCGGACCGTTCTGTCCCCATGCTTGAAAAGTGCTGGCGTTTTTTGCACCCGACTGCTGATCCAGATCGTAAGCATAGAAGACGAGGGATTTGCCCTTTGTGTAGAAGACTCGGCCGTACGGCTTCTGCGTAGCGCCGTCGCGAGCCACGTCATAGACTTCGGCGATATAGAGGTCGCGGGCTCCCATCAAGTCGCGGATATCTCGATCTTCGGCGAGCAAGTCATCCTGCTTGCCAGCCATCTGTTGACTCTGTCTCAGCTGTCCGTTGAGGTCCTTGATCTGTGCTTCCAGGCTCCCGGCTCGCAATTCGTCTTGGTCTCGCTGTTGTCGCACGGAGTCGAGGTCTGCCTGCATTTTCTTCAGTGACGCCTCGGCAGCATCGAGGCTTTGGCTCGCACTGCTTTGTTGTTGCGCCATTTGCTGTTTATCGTTCACCGCATCCTGGAGTGAACGCTCCAGATTGGCCTGCGCGTTCTTCGCCTCGGTTAGAGCCGCGGATTCGTCCTCAATTTGAAGCTGCAGTTGCCGGATCGTTCGGTCCCGCTCATCGAGTTGGGATTTCAACGTTTCGCGTTCATGGCCTGCATCGCTCAGCTGTTGTTCAAGTACGTTCAGATTGCCGCGAGCAGGTGCGGACGTCAATTGAACCACTTGAGTCGCGTGGCGCCGTCCAACTTGGTACGCGTAAATACCCAAAGTGACCGTAAGTACGACTGCAGCCGCAAACGGCATCCAGATGTAATGCCAATTCACTTCGCTGCGATGATGACCATTTCTATGTGCGAGGATCGAGGCTGTGCCGTGTTCAGCAAGATCGTGATCTGACTCTGATCCGTCGGTTTTCAGCATGGGGGCCGAGACCGGTATAGGAATTTCTGCGGCTATCGAGGTGCGCTCCGGCAGATTCGGTACCGCCAGTTCTGCGGACAACAGGGGCACGCCGACATCGGCTGCCGTCTCGAATTCCCGTAAGGCCTGCCGGCATTCCGAACAGACTGCGAGGTGTTCCCGCAACTTCACCTGTTCGTCTTCGGTTAGCTCGCCCGTAGTCGAAATCGCGCAGAGTTCAAGAAACTCTTCGTGCGGTCGCATCTGCGACCACTTCCCTTGTTTGCGGTTATTCCCGTTTCCCACCATACGGCTCAAATGCCCTGAACCTTATCCCCAAACATTTGCTTCCGCAACTTGTCCAAAGCTCGATAGTAGTGATTCCTCACATTTCCGAGTGGCTGCCCAATTTTCGCGCTGATTTCCGCCAGAGTATAGCCCTCGAAAAAGAACAGGCGCAGGGTCTCGCGCTGATCTTCCGATAGTGCGCCGAGTAGCTTCTCTAGTCCATTACGTCCAAACACCGCCTCTGGGGAATAATCGTGCTCTGTGGTCGGTATACCGACCACCTGGCTTGCGCTGTTTTGAAGGTCCTCGCGCTTGTAGAAGTGCCGAGTTGTTAGGCGCCGTCGCCGCTCAATCGCTCTTTGATACGCCATCTGAACAATCCAAGAGGCGGCGGAGCTTTTAGAACTGTCGAAGACCGAGGATCTCCGTTGGATGAAGAGAAATAGGTCTTGGACGAGGTCGTCTGCTTCCGCGCTATCTCTTAAGATACGCCCCGCTATGCTTCGAACGACGCGCACATACCGCTGGAACAGGACCCCCAGCGAGTCCTTATCGCCCTCTGCAATGCGTTTCAGTAAGGTCCCGTCCTGTATTTCCCTCTCAGACTTGGCAAAAGAGGCCTCAGGTACCTCATTCCAGCTCTTGGAAAGAGGCAGAACCGGAAGACTCGATGCGGCCGATGAGTCCAACTGTTTTCCTCTTGAGATGTCGAGATCGTGGCCGTGTTTCTAAAAGCCACGTAACCATCCGGGTGTCTGTCCGATTGTTGGTCATAACCCGTTGGTTTATAACCAACATCACCGCCACACTACTTTCCTCATGCCGCGTTATCGGCAGATTCAGCCGAGGTTCGGACCTGAGAAGGCGTTTGGGGCAGTGTTGCGGGAGATTCGAGAAGCTGCAGGACTGTCGCAGATGGACGTGGATGTGCAGTTTGAAATAGACCGCACGTACTTAAGCGCCATCGAACGAGGCATTCAGAGTCCCACGCTCAGGATGATCGTTCGGCTGTCGCGAGCCTTCAAGATCAGGCCCTCAGAAATGATGCGACGCATGGAAGCATCCCGCTTCTATCGACGCTGAAGAGAACGAGGGCTCAGCCAAGCTCAGGGACACGACATCCGAACATTGTATCTAATACACAGGATTTCGTATGTCAAGTGTATCTAGCAGCACCTGCCATTCCCACCCGGAGGCTAGTACGGTGTCTGCACGATGCGACGAGACTGGGCTAAGCTTTTTGGCAAGCAACTCTCCAAGGTCCGAAGAGCTAAGGGCCTGAAGCAGCATCAAGTGGAAGAGAAGATTGGGAGTGGACCCCAGTACGTGAGCCATCTTGAGACTGGGAGGAGTAAGCCAGGTTTCGATAGTATTTTCGAAATTGCCGAAGCACTTGACAGTTCTGCTGCGGATTTGTTCTTCGTGGAAGGCCTTGACGACAAAAAGGAAGTTCTTCGCCGACGAATTGAAAACCTCTTGGATCGCTGCGATGAAAAGCGGCTACGCAAGATCTATCGGCTGATTCTTGTCGCCCTCGAATAATTTGGGAATCTAGTCGGCCTGTCCACATCATTACCGTCTACCGCGCACTGCACCTCTTTTCGAGCTTTCGACTTTGGTCTTAATCGATTCTACCGGCTGTCACGATTTTAGCGGTTGAAGTTTATGAGGATTTCGTTGCTGTATACTTTCCTTTTCCGGAAAGTGCAAGACTGGTAGTTTACGGAGGTAATAAGCTGGATAGCGACGAAAGAGCCGCGCCCGATTATGATGCCGGAGGTTTTTGGGCATGATTGCGTGGGCTATTGTCTTGGCGGCAGTGCTGGCAGGTGTCGCGCTGCTGTTTTCACTGCTGGCATTGGTCCGTAGTGAGGCCAGAAAACCGGGAAGTGAGATTACAGCGGACAAGATGTCGGAGCTTATTCGGAATGAATCCGACCGGATCAGGCAGGCGGGAGACGAGCACGCGCGGGCGCTGAGGCAGGAACTGGCAGATAACTTCAGAGGATTTCAGGAGACGACACTAAAAGTGTTTCGGGAGTTCGGGGATTCTCTCGGGGGCGAAGTGAAGGAATTTGGCGCTCGCCTCGATACCAGTGTAAAGGCAATTGATGAACGCGCTGCCGCAATTGGTTCCAAATTGGATCAGGACATAGCCCGGATGGGCGAAGAGGCCACGAGAAACCGGGACACTCTTAGACAAACGATTGAAGGAAAGCTGGACGGCGCCGCCACGAAGCAGACATCAGCCGCCAAGGATCTGCGGGAAGAGATGACAGGCAGCTTCCAAAAGCTGGGTGGTGTGGTGTCCGAGACACTAGCGCAGCTTGGCGAGCACCAAAAGGAACGGCTCGAACATGTGACGACAGCGCTTTCGGCGTTGTCCGAGAAGCACGAACGTGCTCAGGAGACGCTAAAGCAAACGGTCGAAGGGCGACTCGATGCGATCAGGAGCGAGAGTGCAACAAAACTCGAGGAAATGCGCAAGACCGTCGACGAAAAACTGCAATCCACTCTGGAAACGCGTCTTGGTGAGTCATTCACTCGAGTTGTCGAACAGCTTGAGCGAGTGCACAAGGGTATCGGCGAAATGCAGACGCTGGCTGCCGGCGTGGGCGATCTTAAGAAAGTGCTGTCCAACGTTCGGGTTCGCGGCACATTTGGTGAGGTACAGCTTGCGATGCTTTTGGAACAATTTCTGTCACCTGAGCAGTACGTGAAAAATGCCCAGGTAAAGGACGCCAGTCAGGAGCGGGTGGAATTTGCGATTCGATTTCCGGGGCGTGACGCCGAAGGCGAAGTGCTTCTTCCTGTTGACGCGAAGTTCCCGCAGGACGATTACGAAAGACTTTTGGCAGCCGCGGAGCTGGGTGATGCCGAGGCGGTATCCGCAGCTGCGAAGGATTTGGAAAATCGAATCAAGTTGTTTGCGAAAACGATCAAGGAGAAATATATCGCACCGCCGCGAACGACGGATTTCGCGATTCTCTACCTGCCGACCGAAAGCCTGTATGCCGAGGTTCTCCGGCGTCCCGGACTATTCGAGCAGCTGCAGCGCGACTACCACGTTACTCTCACGGGCCCTACCACGTTCACAGCCCTACTGAACGCATTTCAGATGGGCTTCCGTTCTCTTGCGATTGAAAAGCGGTCAAGCGAGGTATGGCAAATCCTTGGTGCGGTGAGGGGCGAATTCGGCAAGTACAACGAGGTTGTAGAAAAGCTGTCGAAGCAGTTGAGCACTGCGGCCAAATCCGTGGAGACTCTGGGCGTTCGGACCCGCGCTATGAACCGTAAGCTGCGCGATGTCGAAAAGTTGCCGGAAGCGACAGCGGAAATTCTTCTCGGGCCTGCGCTTGTCGAAGCAGAGGAGGAAGCGGAAGGCGACGAAGCTCCGGAATCACATGCAGATTAGGCCTGTTGTCGAAGTTCTCGGAGCCGAAGGTCTGGCGGCGCCGGTAATCAACGTGCTGGTCCCGAACGAAACAAACTATTCAGCGTTGCTGATGCAGCCGTGTGGTCAGATTGAGGCAAGTTCCCTTGGGGTTCGGAATCGGGATCGCGACCTCGCTCGAAGGCAATTCGGGCAGTTTCTTGGCGATGCAAGGAAATCGGAGAGCGATCTGGTCATCACGCCTGAGTATTCGGTGCCCTGGGATGTTCTGGAGAGCGTGATAAGAGAAGGCAGGGGGCCTGGACAGGGGAAGCTGTGGGCGCTTGGCTGCGAGAGCATAAAGTACAGCGAACTACAAACCATGAAGGAGCGTCTCGCTGAATTCGCGACGGTTCTCTTTGAGCCGCTCGAGGCTGATGCGGTGCGATTTGTCGACCCTTTGGCGTATGTGTTCAATGCACCTGCAGGGGGCAACGGAGGAGCGCCGAGAACGGTCGTGCTCGTCCAGTTCAAGACGTATCCAATGGGCGATAAGGATCATTTTGAGATAAACGGCCTGCAACGCGGTGCCCGCATCTACCGGTTTGGTGTTGCCGGACAAAGTCTGAACCTGGTCTCGTTGATATGTTCAGATATTTTTGCGTTCGACGACGCGACCGCGAGAGATGTTTACGATCGCGCTTTGATCATTCACATTCAGCTTAACCAAAAACCACGACAGGACCTTTTTCGCTTGTACAGAGACCTTCTTTTTCTGCAGTTTAAGGGTGATGAGACGGAATTGATCTGTCTGAATTGGGCTAAGGACGTATGCGAATGGAATGGCAAAACGGAAAAGCATTGGAACAATATTGCGGCGTCGGCGTGGTACTTGAGACCTAAGGAGTTTGATGAAAGAGACGCAACTCTTCGCGCCAACCATCGACGAGGACTCTATTACACTTGGATGAAGCCGCACCACACGCACGCCTTGTTTTTCAACTACAGACCCGCCATTTATCGGCTTGTGGCGACGAAAGTCGCGCACATTGGCGTGTCAGCTCCGGTTTCGAGACGGGTAGGGCCGAAACTCGTCAAGACAAGCATCTGGGATGAGGGGGCTGGAGCCTGGGTCGAGCAAGCTTACGCTGACGACGAGTTTTCGGGTGTCGTCAGCGAAGCGGGTGATGCTGCGAATCAGGTTCAAGCTGTTTACGATAACAACCCAATAAACGGAGAACGGGTTCTCGCATTGTGTGCCGGGAACATCGAAAATGGCGATGACTGGCACAGCGTTCGGCGCTTGGACTCATGCGCGATCGATCAATCGGAAGTGCTCATGCGAATGACATTTTGCCAAGATACGGATCCGAAGGCGTGCGAGTTCCGTGTGAAGCGTCTGAGACGTTGCAGACGGCTTTGGGATATTTTGAACGCACCAGGTCACTTGCCCCCCGCGCTTGCGGATTTCAAGGATGGATTCCGCCTAGCGTGGTCCCTGGATTTTCCGCATCAGAACGCAGCAACAAACAAAGGTGGACGAGCAACTGTGGTTTATATGGGTGAGGAGTGTAATGACATTCAGGTGGAAAAGGTTGCGAAGACGATTGCCGAACTTCTGCGCAGAAGATTTGATGACCCACAGGAGCGACGGTCCGCAATGCAGCGGTTGGCTGTCTGCTTTCGGGACAAGGACAAGGTTATTTTTTGGGACGCCCACCGCTATGTGAAGCTTGATCAGAGTGGCGACGCTTCCGAGTTCTATATCGGGAGGGAGTCATGAGCGTAAATATCTCCCAGCTACGAGAGCGTGTGGCGCCGCAGCTTTCAGATGTTGAGCAAGTGGACGAATCGATTATCTGCGGTACGCGGAAGATGGGCGACACCCCTTTCGCTATCTACTATTTTGATGTTGCGGAGAAGCTGCCCGAAACGATAGAGGCGCTGACGAAGTATCAGGATCGGGTACTCGGAAGCCGCTACTTCGACGGTGGGAAGAGCCTGCAGTGGAATAACTATTTGTATTTCGTTACCGACCAAAAGCATTTGGCGAGCGCCGAAGTCCTTAAAGCGAAAGAACTGATAGAAAACGACAGAAACTATGCGCGCAAGTTGGTCATCGCCGAAGATGATCTGGAATCTGTGCTCTCCCCGGCAGTGATGACGCCCACGGCTGTGGTTCCCCGGACAAATATTTTGTCGGTGTGGGTGGAACATCTGGTCGAGGCAGGTCTGGATAGAGCGATTCTGAGTGATTATGACCTTCCCAAACGGTTGGATCTAATCGAGTCGTCGTCTGCGCGACCGTCGGCCAAATCGAGGGTTCCGGCGCGGAGCGCGCAAGTCGCGCCTGAGCCATTTATCCATTCGCTGGAGTTGAAGGTATTTCGGCGCTTCCCGCTTCGGCGGAGTTTTGAGTTTGGTGCGGTGAACCTGATTTTTGGGGCTAATGGTTCTGGTAAGACGTCACTCCTCGAAGCGATTGAATTGTTTTATTGTGGCAAGAATAAGAGAAACCCCTCATCAGCAGAGAGTTATGAGTTGGTCGCTTTGCTCAGAAATGGGAAGACTGAGAAAGCAAGTGCCAGTCGCAAGTTGCAGCTATTCAGAGACCGGAACCTCAACTGGTACGGTCAGTCTGAAGTGAAATCGACCAATCTGTACCAGAGCTTTGCCCAGTTTAATTTTCTGGACACAGATGCTGCGGTACACCTTGCGGAGTCCAGTTCTTCTGAAATGGAGGATGACCTCTCGAAACTGTTGGTGGGCCCGGACACCTCTAAGACCTGGCGTGACATAGAGCGAGTCAACGAGGCCCTGGAAACGAAACTCAAGGGCCTGAGACCTCTCGAAGTGCAAATGAAGAAAGATCTGACGGTATTCGAGAAGCAGGTTAAGGAGGCGAGTAGCGTAACGCAAGAGTCGGATTCAATTCGTGCACGCCTCGAAGAAATGGCTAAGCGTCTTGGATGGAGCAGTGGCGAAGGCGATAAAGATGCGATCGCAAACAGATTTGTCGAGTCGCTAGCCGAATTGGTGCCGTTGGCCCGCCAAGCGGCGGAACTTGATTGGACCGAAACGCCCGTCTCGATCGATGGCCTGACGAAATACTGTCGAGATTCGAGGATCATTACCATGAAAGCGGAAGACGATATTAGTCGTCTCGAAAGCCTTCAAAAGAACATCAAGCGTCGAAGCGATGCGATTGATCGTAATAAGGAAGCGCTAGATCTCGTGAAGCAAGCCGAGCGTTTCATCGACGTAGGGGTTTCTACGCGCGCAGCAGAACGTAGGGAACAGGAAAGCACTATAGCGACATATTCGGGATGGCTGGCTGGTCTCGATCCGGAAGCCCTGGGTGTGCTTTCGGGCGCCGATCTGGAAATGACGGTTGAGTCTTGGCAAAAAGCTTCGGTTGCCAAGCGTTCCGCCGCGCAGCGACTGTTGGCAGCAGCCAAGAACGAATACTTAAACTTCAGCAGGCTGCGCGACGAATCATTCAATCTGTTACAGGAACTTCGTCAGGTCGCCGGCAAAATCCTCAAGAGCGGCGCGAAACCGGACGAGTGTCCACTCTGCCACACACAGTTTGGGCCTGGCGAGCTGGCGAGACACATGGTGATGGGCATCGACGAACACGTTGAAACGCTAGGCCAGGAATTTCTCAACCGGATAAACGCGCAGGAGGCAGCGGTGCGCGAAACGTCCATGCTTGCGTCCGCGGCGGATTGGCTCAAGAAATTCTGTGAAGAGACAAGACTTTCGGCGGACATTGTGGTTCGTTCAGCATTGACAAAAGTTGAGGATGCGAGGCGAACACTCGCGGACGCTAGGACCCAAGTCGAAAGGCTGAATAAGGAACTGGGCGCCCTTGAGGCACAGGGCTTGTCGGTGAGTCGACTAGAGGCGATTTCAAATCGGTTGCGCGACCTTGGACATTCACTATCCGAGCTCTCGTCCAATGCGGCGGATCAGCTGCTCCTTGTCATTAGCGAACAGTCCAAGGATTGGTCGCGGACGCTGGAAACGGAGAAGACGGAGGCCGCGAAGCTCGAAAAGGAGTTGATGGAGACCTTGAGTTCCTCGGAATCCAGCATCCGAATGCTTAGGGCTGCCGTGGGACGGTGGAAGGAGAGGCTGGTCGCGACGGAAAGCCTTCGCGCAAAGCTGGCCGATTTCTCATCCCTGTTTATTTGGTCTTCGAATAGGCCACTCGCGGAACTGGTGGTCGAAGCTGAATCAGTGCGTAAGGTCGCCGTCGAGCTACAGGGGGCTCTCGGAAGGGAAAGATTGGCGCAATCGAGCTTTGTGGAGGCGAACAAGAGGATAGAGGGCCTTAAAGGCGATCTTAATAAATTGAGCCCGCGAATAAAGCGTCTGACAGAGGCAAAGTCCGTTCTCGATCGACTGCAACGAGAGTTCTCGTTGGAGAAGGCAATGGACTCAGCTCTCAGGCAGAACCGTGCGGCTATAGAAGCGATCTTTTCACGTATTCATTCGCCGGCGGAGTTCCGCGGGCTCGGGGCGAGTTTGACGACACTTGTTCGCAAAGTGGACGGTACGGAGGCGAAGCTGAGTGAGATAAGCACTGGACAGCGGGCGGCTTTTGCATTGTCTATATTCCTGGCTCAAAACGCCCAGCTGATGGTTGCGCCGCCTGTCGTCCTCATCGACGACCCCATAGCTCACGTGGACGACTTGAACTCGTTGTCCTTTCTTGATTATCTGCGAGAGCTTGCGTTGACGGGCCGCAGGCAGATCTATTTCGCCACGGCGAATGACAAATTGGCTGCTCTCTTCGAAAGGAAATTCGATTTTCTGGGGAAGGAAACTTTCCGCAGGTTCAATCTCTGGCGGGAGATAAACGCGCCTGCGTGACCGGCGAATTCGGGTCAATGCTGAAGGGGCCAGCACTTGCCTTGTCTAGGGTTGCATATATTACGGTGTGGGAATAGGGGCCGCGCTGAAGGACAAGGACACAAAGCGCATAATGGGAGGGTCCGTTGTCCGTCGCGCACCCTTCGATGGCACATCTATGGTATCCAGGGGCTGGAGTCTCCAACATATCGGAAGACCAGATTATGTGTTTGTCCCGCGGTGCACCATGCTGTAGTTTATTGCGTATAGAATGGTAACAGCGGCGGACAGTGCTCATGAGGGAAAGCGACATCATTGAAGGTGTGGAAGGTTGGTTCCGAAGAGAATACGGACCGGGTGCGTATTGCGGAGAGTGTCGATTGCGGTCAGGCAGACGGGCAGATTTGATCTACGTCAGCCGCGCAGATTCCATCCACGTTGTCGAAGCCAAAGCGTCAGCATCTGACTGGTCCGCGGCGTTCCGTCAGTTACGCGACTACCCGGCGAATTACAAGTGGCTTGCTGTCCCGAAGGCTGATTATTTTGCCTTCGGAACCTCCGTTTCCAGCGAGTGCTCTGAACGGGGCTACGGTTTGTTCCTTGTCTCTGGCACTCAGAATCGCCGAATAGTTGAGCCATGGCGACGCCCTAGATACAAAGAGGGCCGTTTTGATTCTTCGTGGCCGTCTGCGTTCTGCGAGTAGATGCTCGGGGCCGCTTTTTCTGAATCAACACCGGAGCGACGCGTCCTCGTCTTCTACGGCGATCCCAACACTCTTAATTGTTAACGGGGTTTGGACGCGGGGCGGGAAGCCGGTTAGCGAGGGAGGCCTTCCTGAGCCGCGTCGTTTATTGTCAAGGGTATCTATCGAAAATGGGCTCCATTTAAGACCTCCCGGCCCCGGATCACTTCAGCAGCGGCTGAATGAGCTCGTACGCTCGACGAGTCAATTCGATCAGTCCACCTACAGCCGCCGCTCGCTCAATTCCGGACCACAGTGACTGAATTATCGTTTTATCCGGCTCCGATTTTTGCAGCTGTGCCTGCAAACTGTCGACATCCGAAATGAGGTTGAGTTTCTCATTCTCTTCAAGAGCAGGTTCACGCGTGATCGCCTGTTCCAACTCGGCTAACGTGCGAGCTAGGTCCGTGAACGCGGTGTTAACCACGTTGCCGTCTCCTACGATGGTCACACCGCGAATGTTAGTGATGTTTATGTGCGGGTGAGCCTCCGTACGTTGATAGGTCGACGCAGCTTCGAGTCGATCAATGCCGGTGTCAGAAACCTTGTACGTACGTTTTTCTGAGACCTGAGCTGTTCCGCGTGGCGTTGTAAAAGTCCTCTTGTCGACCGTTTCCCGGACCCAACCCTTTTGGACCAAATAGTCTAGATTGCTCGCAACCTCCTGCAGTTTATAGCCGTTCTGTTTCAGCGCTTGAGCCAGTTCACGAATTCCGATACCAGCGGTTTTCGGACTTCTGGCCTTCGTATGTATCGACTGAAGGTGCCTGAGAATGGCATCGCGGACCGCGTCATTTGGATTCGACATCGAAGGCAGCCTTTACGCTAGGGCTAGATAATGTGAATAGCAATACCATAAACGTAGGCCAAGTTCACTGATGAGTGATGGTGGAACTGGGTTGACCTTGAACGGGGTTTCTGTGGCACGCAGCTAACCCGCTCAAGTGTTCTGAGCGAATCTAGCGCTTCTGGCAGTGGGTTTCATAGGCATGTCAGAAGACAGAATGTAGGGGCAAAATATAAGAACTAATCGCTCCCCCGCCCGGCTCAAGTGGATGGCCGTTTTACACGACAGATGAGGGGTCCACCCCGGAACTTAGCGAGTTCTCGCGCCCAAGAAACACTGCGGCGCCTCCGACAAACCAGTGATCATTTGCGCTCTGGGACGTCGATGAAGTCCTTGTGCAATTCATTTTGACCCCGTTGCCACTCGTGTGTGTAACTCCATTCAGTCGGATGGGGTAAACACTCTTTGCAACCGTCGCAGTACCGCGACTTGAATGTCGCGTACACCATGTCCAGCGAAGTTCCACCGATTGTGTTGCCCTTAAGCGTGCAGTGGAGAAGCTTTGCGCCTGCAGTAGGGAGACCGAGCCACTGCCCCGGGAGCCCGGTCGAGTCAATGGTCACGAAAAGGTGCTGGCAATTCTTGAGCACTCTCGTTGGATCGAAATCCGCTATCCCAATATTAACGATTTTTGTGATTGCATCTTTCGCGTCGGCGAGATTGATCCCTTGTGCTTCAGCCATTCGCCGGTAGATTTCCTGTTCCTCTGCGATAGTTAGAGCCCGGTCGAGCGTTGAGCGTATTGCAAATGCCTGGCGTAACACATCGTTGAAATAGGTGCGCCTTGATGCATCCTTGATCTTTTCGACGACGCCTGCCGCCCACGAGGCGATTTCTGTCGTTCCACCAGGGACAAGCATCGCGGCATGACCAGCCGCCCAGCCGGCCGTGCCCTCATCCCCAGCCAAAAGAGCGACCTCGGCCGCGAGCCGGCAGATGGCAAAGGCGCTTTGAACGTACGCATCTGCCGATCCCGGATTTTCCTCTTTCAGCCGGTGTATGAAGGGCGTGACACCCATAACCACACGCAGCATCGCGTGTGGCAAGGCGCCGAGAGAGCCCGAGTTGACAGCGAAGCCGATGACGCGTACACATTGATCAAACTTCCGGACAATATCCTGCGTCAATCGAGCGCGCTGAATCTTTAGAACCGTTTCCCATAACGGATCGCCGGCTCCCGAGCCTGTATTGATCTTGTCATTGATATAAAGCATGAATTCTCGGCTGGTCAAAACGTGTAGCTGAGCGGCCAGCTTCGCAATTAACGCATAGAACTTTAGGTGGTGGGGGCCATGCCGGGCAATCTGGCTTAGGTGAATGCTTACACTCATTTGAATCTGCGGCTGTTCTGCGATGCGGCCGACCTGCGAGGCCTTGACAACCGCGGCACGCTCAAACACTAAGGCAGCCCAAAAGCGGTTCTCGGCTGACGCCTTGCTGTCCGAAATAGCCTCCTGCATGTTCGCTATCACTTGATCCAGGGAAGCGGATTTGATCAGCTCTTCGGCTTGTGCGATACCAAGTGCATCGCTCTTGTTCTTCAGTTCGCGACGCACCTGTTCCTTGTCAATGCGTCCATCGATGGCTCCAAGAAATTCAGGCACGGTCCTCGCGCTAATCGACCGAATGGCGAGAATTGTTTCCGCTTGGGCCAGCGCCTCCAAAAGCTGCTGCGCCGTTTTTGGCAGCTGATTGGTCGTCGGAATGCGGACTGAAATGGTACCTGTACTGATTTGCTTTAGAGACCGAAGGAGCGATGAGTCAAGCTGGGGAAGCGTCCAAAAAGTGTCCGCTGAATTGACATCTGCATGAACAAGGACGATCGGCGAACGCAATTCAACACACCAGTATTCTGCATTTGGCCTAGAGATTGGTTCCGAAACGTACGTCCGATCTTGAGAATAGGTCGTGGCTTCGGAACTCCTCACCTGAACCTTGAACGTAATGCCCGTGGTTTCCCGGTTAACGAACACCTCAACGTTTAGGTCCACGCCGTAGTCATTTGTATTTGGTTCAACGGTCCACTCTAGGCACTCGAACGCCGCTCGTACCTGTGTGATGCCTCTCGACCCGATGGCATGTTGTCGTGGACGCTTCATGCTTAAATCGTATCGTTGAGTCTGGCATGGCTTCTGAATCCAGCGCAAGAGCGCGGAAATTCAAACTGCAACACTACCGAGGAATCGGTTGCATTAACGCCCTTGCGTAGGCTGACAATGCAAACACATGGTTCAGGCCGGCGGTGGCGGCTCATGCACGTCCCTTGTATGAGTTGCCGTCTCTGGCGGTGGCGTATCGCAGTTGGCAGACGGTATGCACAGGGGAAGTGTCATTAGTTCAATGGCTTAGTGAATTTGAGACTGTGGCTACGAACGAGAAGGTCGGGCGTTCGAATTTCTCCGAGCGCGCCAGATTTTGGGAGGATATGTGGGCGCAAGGCCTCCGCGTGTTTAGCGGGGTGTAGTCGATTTTGCGACGCATTAAAGCCCACAGGCCAAGCAAGAACACCACGAATTGCTGCGTGCAGTTGGAAACTTTTCTCAATTCGGCGCGTGTCGTTGCCGGAAGGTCACTAGGCAGTCCAGAGCTTGAGGAACAAGGCCACGGTAGCAGGCGCGTGCCCGGCGAAGTGGTTGTTGGCGTGGGCGTAGATGGTGATGCCGCGTTTCTGGACGAGATGGCAATACTTCACCCACTCCTGCAGCTCGCTCGTGCGGTCCACGATGGTTTTGTCCCAGGTTTTCGTTTTCTCCTCGATTTCCTTGCGGTCGCCGAGCCAGCGGATGTAGGTGAAGTCGGCGGTGATGGGGTCGAAGCGCGCGAACCACTCGGCGGGGCGCGGCATCCACGACTGGTCGATCAGGGTGAGAGCGATGGCGCGATCGCGCAGCGCGTCGACGAATTTCGGGATGAGCCAGTTCTTATTGCGAATCTCGACCGCGAACTTGTAGCCGCGCGGCAGCTTTTTCAGGAACGGCAGGAGCCGGGCGAGGAATTCGTCGAGGCCCGCGAAAGCATTCTTGTTGAAGTAGCCGAACTGGAAGAGCATCGGGCCGAGCTTTTCGCCGAGTAGGTCAGCGGCGCCCAGAAACGTTTTGAATTCGGCGTCGCAATCGTGCAGGACCTTTTCGTGCGTGATCTGCTGCGGGACTTTCAGGGCAAAGATGAAGTCCTTGGGCGTTTTGGCGTACCAGCCGCGCACGGTGGACGCGCTGGGCGTGCGGTAGAAGGTGGAGTCAACCTCGACGGTGTCGAATTTCGTCGCGTAGTAGGTTAGGTAGTCGGCGGGCTTCATCCCGGCCGGGTAGAACGAGCCTTCCCATCCTGCAGCCGTAAAGGCACTGGTGCCGATCCGCAGGCCCGGTTCAGCAAGGTTCCGTTCGATGTGCTGCTTCTGGGCGACGTCTTCCACGACATCAAAAAGACTTTGCGTCTCGTGCGCAACCTGGACGGCTTTGCGCTTGGACGGCATTCGGGGGGTCCGTGTCCGCCTGCTAAGTTCTCCAAGGTGCACGCCTGACAGGAAAAATCCCTCACGCCCCGCCGAATCCGATAATCAGCGCGATGATCGCAGCAACTAATAGCCCTCCACGAAGCTGAGGACTCTCGGGTCTCTCTTTTCTGACGAATGAGGAAATGTGTTCGCAATTCGGCCCGGCTGTCTGATTGATAGTCCCAATGACAGATAGCGCTCGCTGCTGAATCGCCCTTTGCTCCCACCATGATTCAGGGCCACGCTCACCAACCAATATGTTTCCGTTCGCCGCGACTTCCCAAAAATGTACGAGTCGGGCGGCTTCGCCTTTAGGCGCGTCAAGCACATCTTGGCCGTTGGGCCCAATTGGGCCAACGTAGGTCATTACGTGTGTCACGAGACCGCCCCGTTGTAGCAGCTGGTCCCCAATTCTCAGTGTCACTCTTTCCATGCCAAGCCTCCGGTGATCTGGTGTGGGACACGCGACGGTTGCAATTATACCGCACAGGTTCAAGGAAAGTTTATGTTGGAATGCTGCACAGACGTACTGCTAGCCGAGGGTATAGTAGAATTTGCGTGGAGGTGAACCGTGACAACCAATGGGATGGCAATAGGCGAGGATTTGCAACGAATTCTGTGGGCTTGCCTCGCGTACTGGAGTAACGAGCCGCTTGCGTTTGACGAGCGCGTCATTTGCTATTCCTGGGTGGCTCGGCTCCACCAGAACAAGTTCGGCGTGTCATTCGCTCCATCGAAGCTGCGGTATCTCGGAGAGCTGGGCTTGTTGGCACAAGTCGATACGTCGCGCGGCGGGGATCGGCGGTACTGGCGAATCAACGATCCGCAGCTAGTAGCCAAAATTCTGCACGGGTGCAATTTCAACTAACAGGGCTGGGAAGGGGGTGCATGGTCATCGGCGATAGACTACGGGATTTGCGGGCGCGATCTTTCGCAAACTCGACGACCTGCAATTACACCTGGGCCTTAAGTGCCAGCGAAACTTTTGTTCGCTACAAAGCGACGGGCGGACAGCAAACTGCGCAAGAAATGCAGCATTCGCACAAGACTAAGCCTGGCTCTTGGCATGATTCCACCCGTCCGCATATTCTTCTTCATAACCTTCGGGCGGATCGTAGTTCGGATGAAAGGCTTCGGTGATCGGATCGTCTCCGAGGCCGCCGCAGTCGGCGTAGTCCTGCTGTCCCTTCGCGTACGCAGCATCCTTCCGCTCGTCGTCGTCCATGTCTTCCCAGCCATCAGGAATGTTCTTCCACATGGGCATGCTCCTTTTACAAAGGCTGCCGTTCAAGATACCGCCTCTGTCAAGTCACCTTCTGTCACGATGACGTGCGGATTGTAACAGTACATTAAATTGACAGAAGTCTAATTCAGCGATACATTTCTTGCCCGTTTTCTTCGTTCTCGACGCTCTTGTTCGGCCGGAGGCCTCATGGATCCCAGCCCGGTTGCACGGCTACCTAACGGTGACCTGTGTCTCGATCGCGGGGGTATGCTCGCGGCCCTGCGACTTGTTGCCATGCTTCTCGTAATTGCTTGCGCTGTTGGCTGCGGCGGCGGGTCAGGCTCTGAAAATCAGCCTCCGCCCAACCCCACCGCGAGCCTTGCCACTATCTCCCCGGTGTCGCTTGCATCAGGTGCTCCCGATACGACCGTAACGGTGACGGGTAGCAATTTCGTCAGCATTTCGACAATCAATTTCAACGGCACTGCACTTGCCACCTCATTCATTTCAGCGACGCAAATGACCGCCGTGATTCCCTCAGCCGACCTTGCTGCGGCTGCCTCCGATCAGATCACCGTCAGCACTCCGGCGCCGGGCGGAGGAATCTCGAACGCCAAGACCCTCGCAGTTGTCGCCCTCGGATCTTTCGTCATGATCGCCGCACCTGCCACCAGCGGGCAGGGGAACGGCGCGTGGCTTGTTTCAGTCGCTGCGGTCGACTCCACCGGCGCGGCCGTGGCGGGCCTTCCCGTGTCCCTGAATACGAGTGCCGCGACAGCAAGCCAGACCCAAGGCTTCACGGATTCGTCCGGATCATTTCAGGCTTCAGTCTCACCGCCTGCCTCTTACTCCGGCGAACCGATAGCAGTGAGCGCTGTTACCGGCAGCCAAACGGCGGCCGTCAACATCGCTTTCGTTGCTTCCGTCTTTAATCCGGCAAGCGCTATTGCTAAGAAGGCCGTCCTGCGCGCACAAGGTGCCGCTAGTTCCAACGCGGCGGTCAATTCGCCGTTCGTAATGGGCGTCGCGGGTCCTTCTAGCTCGTCCAATCCGTTCGCCGTCAATCCGAATCTCTGTTACACAAACGTGGACCTCGGAATGACAGTGCCGGTTGATTGCGAGTTCGTCTACACCAATCAGGGCGTCGTCCAGGGCCTGCTGAACGTTGCGGACACCGTTTGCAATGTGGGCGATTTGATCGTCGGCGGAGCGGCCTGCCTCGGAGTCGTCGCGACCCCGGTCGCCTGCCTGTTGAGTGAGACCGGAGTGGGCGCTGCGATCTGTGTTGGTGGTTTGGTTGCCGAGGCCCCTCTCAGCGATCTTTGCATGGGTTTTCTCAGCCATGAGTTGGCCCAGGCGATGTTCACGAACAAGCTCGATCAGGCAGCGGCGGTTGTTGGTATCCAAACGGGGGCCCCCAGCGCCGCCGATGCACTCGGTTTGATCTGCGACGCCGTGAGCGCCGCCGACATCGGCATCGGCAATGGGGCATCTGGCACACAGGTCAGCATCTTGCCCAAGGAACCGATCACGGTCGTAGGGACTTCCGTGAATTTCACGGCATCGGTGACAGGTAACAACAACACAGCGGTTACATGGTCGGTGAACGGAGTAAACGGCGGCTCTCAAGCCTTTGGCACAGTTGACAGCAACGGCGTTTATACCGCGCCATCGACAGTCCCGCCTTTCCCCTGGGTCACCGTTAAGGCAACGAGCGTGGCGGATTCAACCGCCGGCGCCCCGGCTGTCACCCACGTAGTGGCGAACCCTCCGGGAACGATCATCACGGTGGCAGGAAACGGCACCGCGGGCTATTCGGGTGACACCGGCCCTGCCACGAGCGCCCAGTTGCTGCTTCCGAGCGGCGTGGCAATCGACGGCGGCGGAAACATGTTTATCGCGGACTCGAGTAACAACGTGATTCGCAGGGTTGATGCAGTCTCGGGTGTAATTACAACGATCGCCGGTACGGGCGTGGCCGGTTTTTCCGGTGATAGCGGGCCGGGAACTGCTGCCCAACTGAACAGGCCTACTCACGTTGTGTTTGATCGGACTGTCAACCTCTACATCACTGACGCCAGCAATAATCGGATTCGCGAGGTCAATGCTGTCACCGGCGAGATCACGACGATTGCCGGCAACGGCATCGGCGGCTACTCGGGCGACGGCGGTCCCGCGACAAATGCCGAGCTGAACTTTCCGGACGGCGTGGCGCTTGATAGTGACGGAAACCTGTACATCGGCGACGCCCAGAACAATCGAATCCGGAAAGTCACAATCGCGACAGGAATTATCACTACAGTAGCCGGCAACGGAGTGGCGGGTTTTGCGGGCGACGGCCAGATTGCGACCAACGCAGAGCTGAATTTTCCATCGCGTCCGGCCCTCGATATGGCGGGGAATCTCTACATCGCCGACTTTCAGAACAACCGCATCCGCCGAGTGGATGCTTCGACAAACGTCATCACCACGGTTGCAGGCACGGGCGCTGCAGGATACTCGGGCGATGGCGGACCGGCCGCGGGTGCGCAATTGAACGGGCCGATAAGCGTAACGGTGGATTCGCCCGGAAACATTTACATCGCCGACACCACCAACGAACGCGTCCGCGTTGTGAACACAGGCGCCGATCAGATAACCGTGCTGGGAGTGACAATTCCGCCGGGGGATATCGAGACCGTCGTCGGAGATGGCCTTCTCGGCTATTCTGGCGACGGCGGGCCCGCAATCAACGCACGCATAGATTTTTCAACAGGACTTCTGGTCGACGCCCAAGGGAATCTCTATTTTGCGGACGCACAGAACAACGTGATTCGAAAGGTGACTGGAAATTAACGGCCCCACGGCAGATTCATCGGTCTTCCGGACGACCGATTCTGGTGCCAATTGAAACGAGGGAGAATGCGAAACACAACTCTTCAACACTATCTGAGCAGACTGCCGTACGTCTCCGCCGTTCTTGCACTGACATCAGTCGTTGCCATCGCGCGACCCACAGCCGCGTCGGGGTGGAAGGATGATCTCAAAGACTCTCTCCAAAAAACCTATACGTTGACTCACCGGGCTACGTTCTCGCCTGATCGGATTACCCAGGAAGGAGTCGTTCTGGTCGTCCTGAAGCAGGGGATTGCCGCTGACCCTTCCTCGGACCTTCGATATTCCGTCACCTACGTGCGGGACGGCCAGGTGGGAGAGCAGGGCGGTGCCACGGCCGCGATTTTCAATAAGGAAAACACGCGCGTCTTCAAGCCTGGCGAACGCGTTTACGTCACCGACATCAAGGTGGGCGACGACTACGTGATGCTCGAACTGATGTCCTGCGACATGTTTGATGTCGTAAACAAAGGGTCGACCAAACAGACTCGCTACAAGGCCGCGCTGAGTTTCAAGTTCGATCCACAGTTCTTGTCGGCGGCAGACGCCGACAAGGTCAAGGCGGTGATTTCGCCGGTGGTCGCAAGCGAAGCCGAAGCCTCCGCGCAGAACACGAAAACGATCTCTCTGGGCCAAACCCCCGAACAGGTGGAAGCAATCCTCGGCAAGCCGGCCAAGATTGTGAACCTAGGCCCGAAGATCACGTACATCTACAACGACATGAAGGTCATCTTCCAGGACGGCAAGGTTGCTGACGTCCAGTGATTTCAGGTTGTTTTCTGGTCCCCTCAAGCCGCCCAAGTTTCACGCCTTGAATGAAGGGCCAGGGAAGTTTCCGCGCCGCGGGGGCGGATGACCTGAGAATGATACAGGTTTTCGAAACAAGTGCTCTAGAATTAGACTCCCTTGGCTACAAAACAGGAGAACGCGATCGGTGGGCCGAGCCCTATTTTTCCAGGCTCGCGAGCCACATGTCCAATACTGCTTGGCTCTTCGGGTCTATCGTGATGAAAGTGACTCCCATCCCCGAGTTGGTACGCGAATAAGCCACTTTGCCAATCGCGACGAAGTTCGTACCACGATGCGAGATTCTCAGCCTGACCTTCGTGCCCTCAAGGAGCGGGGTCGGCGTCTCCACAAAGCAGCCCAGCAGGTTTAGGTTCTTGGTATGCGCCGAAAGATGCTTTTCGGACTCCAGTTCCGTGACTTCGACACTGGCTACGAACGAAGGACGAGGCGCGCGGTGGCGTTGGAAGGGAATTGGGGAATCACCTCAACTTCTCGGATTTTATCCCAGCCCGAATTCCGCGCGAAAGAAAATGGCCGAATTCAACACTCAATTACGTTGAGGGCTAACAAAGAGCGGGACGCCGTCGCACAAGCGGTCCCGAAAGAGCAAGGACGGCGCCATCTGCCCGTCTGGGAATGCGAGCTGAAGAACACCACCGCTGTAGTCAATAGAATTAAGCGGTTTCTGCGAACGGATTGGCGGTGGTCGGCAGCTCGTCGTTTCGGAATCGCCAAACCGTGAGTGCCGCCTTCAGGCCTCTTTCTTAAACGTAAATGTTTTGAGCAGCTTTCCCAATAACCCGAACATGGCGTTTTTCCGAACCTCCGACAGTCCGGGGCTGGTAATGAAACCGCACGTCCAGAGGATAGTCATCGCGCTGAACCCAGGGTATGTCAAGTGTAGCCACCACACCGAAAGCCTCGCCATCGCAAAGAACACTACACCCGGAATGAGTTCCCACCAGTCGATCTCGACAAGCGGAACAGCCAGTTTCCTATTCTGATAGGCGTAGGCTGACAGAAAGCCCAAAAGGTAGAGACCCGCATCCACAATTAGGGCCAGCATCCATAATGCCAACGTGATCAATGTAAGAGTTTCAGTCGAGTGCCAATAGAGCGCCAAAGCAGCCATCAATAGTGCCGCCGTCAGGATTGATAACGCTGTGATGGATCGCGTTTGAGAATGTGCCCTGCCTGTCGCGTCTGTCTGATGAGGCTCGGAGGGGGCCGAAATGTCGAGAGCGTAAGGCTCTGCCGGATGAGGTCGAGTGGCGCCAAAGTTGATCCCGTAGATGGCCTGTAGTACGTCATCTAGGGCCGCGCCGCTTCCCTGGGTGCATCCCGCTAGGCCGGGGTCGCTCATCTGTGCTTCTCCTTCTCTGTTGCCCAGTTTCATACTGGTACACTTAGAGTACCTACGGCGCTTAGCGAGGGCTACTGTCCAAATGGACAGAGTTCGTACAGGTGGCGCTGCCCCTCCCTTCACCCGCGTAACGGATCGGTATCCCTAGGGGCAAGCTACAAATGAGGCGAGATGAACCGCTAAGGCCAATAAAAGCGCCTCGGAGCCATTCAAAAACGCGTCGAAAGTGGACAAGCTGTCTCGACAGCGACGCAGTGCCAACATGGCGCGCATCCGCAGCAAGGACACGAGCTCAGAGCTCGCCGTGCGCAAGCTGATTCATGGCCTTGGCTGCTGCTTCCGCCTGCACCGCAAGGATCTTCCCGGGAAACCCGACCTCGTATTTCCGTCGCGGAAAAAGGTGATATTTGTCCACGGCTGCTTCTGGCATCAGCATCGCGCATGCAAGGAGGGCAGGATCCCAGGCTCGCGACTGCGGTACTGGAAGCCGAAGCTGCAGCGGAACACGCAGCGGGATGCCTCCGCACAAGCGGCACTGAAAAAGCCGGGATGATGCTATCTGCTCGTGTGGGAATGCGAGCTGAAAAACGCGGCCGCCGTGCTCAGAAGAGTTAAACGGTTTCTGCAAAGGGATGCACGGTAATGAGCGGCTCATCAGAAGGAGTGATGCGCATCGGCAGGTTTACGCTACCGTCCTCCACTAGAAGGATTTTGAAAGCCTCAATCTCGCGGCAAAACTCGGCGGTATCATCGTTGAATCGTGGACGACGACCGTAGGAAGATTTTCGAACCGGCACAATTTGTCCAAGGGGCTAGGTTTCCGCGATGAACCGGCGATAGTCTGCAGCCGAAAGTGATAAACCCGAGCGGGATTACTCGCATCTAATCTTCTCGTAGGCACGCCGGCCTGGCCCGACGAACGGTGGACAGGGGGAAGGCAGCCCTGAATGGAAAGCGTAGTTCGGCTTGAGGACAGGTACTTGCGGACTTGCGCAACACCAAATGGCGAGTGTGTTGACAGCTTAGAACCGCGGTTCCATCCTTGACCTAGCCGGAGTTTCAGTGCTCTGGTGCGGCTTTCGCTCCCCTTCCGACATCGCTCTGAAAGGAGATGGGATGAAGCTTGTAGTCCAAGCTAGGGTGCCTATTTCAACTGATAATTCTTGAATTAACCGTGCTCTCGTAGTATAGAGGCGCGGTAACTCGAGGCAGATTGAAATGTGCCCGCAGGCTTCTCCCGAACCGGATATGACAATTCAGGTCACCGACCTTGATCTCAAGGTGGGAAGGATCGTGGAAGCGGCAGACGTGTTAGTGATCGACGATCTGCGCGCCGCCTGCGAATTTGTCCTTTCGGCTGCGGGGAGGTCGCACAAGGGGCCTCTTCCGAGCACACAGCAAGAACTTCGGGAGATTCTGATCGATGCCGTCGAGTTTCTTCGGGAGAGCCATCCCGAGAAGCTAACGGGAATTGTTGAATTCTTAGATGGCGTGGTCAGAACAAGGTTCAGAGAAAGTCTCGCAAACTCCCAAAGGCCCGCAAGCCACTCGGCCTGATACGGAGCATCTTCGCAGACAACTGCGGGAGCTTGCCGACATCCACTGCGCGCACAAGGCCGCAGACGCCCTGTGTCTTTTCATTCAAGCTCACCACTGTATCTTCGAACGCGTCGCCGTATCGAGACACACTCAAATGAAAAGCTTGAATCCGCTTTTCGCCCAGAAATTCGTCGACATCTGCGAGCGATACTTTGCCGGCGATGAGTTCGCAAATGGGCCGACGCTCTGGATCGATGCCCTCTACTTCTACCGCTCACAACCTAAGCAAGTTGTTAAGGCATTGGCATTGATGGCGAAAGCGCACATCCTTGAGGATTTGCCGCTCTCATTGTTCGATCTAGAGAGCCAAACCGGAATTCAGATAGATGAAGCGCAGTACAGCGCCGCGCTGGACGATATCATCGAGTGTTTGAAAATGTTGGACCCAAGCGTAGCTGAATCTGGAGACTTTGAGGACGCGTTGATCTCGACTCTGGCGATACATTTTGGGATTGTAAGGCAGGTTCGCAGGGTGCGGATTCGGCAGTTGCGAAAAGCGGCCTTCGAGGCTTACAGGCGCCACCGGTTGTTCGCCATCGATCAACGGAAGCAACACCAAGATCCCGGAGCTTAGACCGCATCAAACTCGCTGAGCATCTCAAACATTCGAAAACCTGGAATGCGAGGTGAGATGACGCCTCCAAAATTTCAACCGTTCTCAATAAGGCCGACCCGCCGGTTCAGACCAGGAGGCCGGTGGTTCAAATCCACTCGCCCCGACCATTCTTTTCGACGAGACATCCGACCCACTTGGTTTTTTCATCCACACCAGAGTAGGTGAAATTGTAGACGGTCAGATCCTCCGAGTTCCACAGGCTGGTTCGACAGAGGGGCTGAACAGGACTCACGACTCGATCATCTGCTTTGGGCCAGGGTTGGGGAATTCGAATTTCTCGGGCTTCATGTTCTGCGTTCCCCTACGGCTTGGGGCGCTTGTCGAATCGCATTCGCACCTTCAGTGCAAATGGGACAAGCGCTTTGCACCCGCATCGGCGGCTTTCCCCTGAGTGCTGTCCGGCGACATTTGGCGCAGCGCAAGACGATAATCGGCAAGGGCATCCTCGGACTGCCCAGCCGCTTCTTCCAGTTCGGCTAGGTAGTAACTTCGGGACGCCCTGTTGCCGTCGTCTGCGTTCAATGTGTCGAAGAGCCACCGAAAGGTCGCGACATGTTCGGCCGGAGGAACCGCGTCCATGAACTCCGATGTTTCCGCCGTCTTTGGCGTGAACTCAAAGTAATAGATCCCGAGAATGTGGTCGCGCATCGAATCGTCGAGCGTCCGACGCTCTTTCCGCATGGCGTTTGCGACGCGGATCACCTCAAGATCAGACCCATGGGTGTGGCAATTCAAGAGTGCCGCCATTTCAAGCCGTCGCACGTAGTCCCCTTCGCGCCCGGACGCGAGCGCAGCTGCGAAATGGCCTTCCGCTTCCTGGATCCGGTCGCAGTTTTGCCAGAGAATCCAGTGGCCCCACATCGCCTGCGCGTACGGGTTATCCGGATCCTCCGTCACCGCGTCGCGGTAGGGCCCGGTGGGATCCAAGTCGAATCTGCCGTCTCGCGATTCAAGGAAATAGGCCCATCCTATATGAGCGCGCAAGTCCGCCTGTCGTGGTCCGGGCTTTGCAGAGGCTATCGCCCGCTCGAGGATCGGTTCGAGCTTTCCGGTGATGTCGGAAAACTTTTGGGATTCATTCAAATGTACGTCTTCCAGCCATGCTAGGGCGAGTCCTTCCTGGGCCGCTCGCACCCTGTCCGAGGTCGGTTCCAGCCGGATGGCCTTCTCGAGTGTCAGCCAACCGGCTGTGTAATCGTGCGCCTTCTCCTCCTCCGTTTCTGCAGCTAGAAGTGTGGCGACGTTCCTTCTCGCTTCCGCACGGTCGTACAAATGCTTTGTGATCGCTGCTAATGTGCCGCACAGCGAAAAGATCGCTGTGAGATAGCCGACCCACTTGAGCATGCGCGTGAGCTTGCCACCGTTCCGCTCTTTCGTCATGTTCCTGGCCGCATAGGCTTGGATTTCGCAGCGTGGTCCCGCCGCGCTGATTGTACCCCTTCGGAGACCGTATCGGGTGGGCGGATGAGAACGACCGCTCTGTCAGTCGCGAACCAGATTCTAGCGTTCATTGCAACTTTCGGAATTTCGCGCGAAAGCCGGCTTGACCAACGTTACGCAGGAATCCACCTAACGGGGGATTTCTGTACCAGGTGAAGTGAGCGAGAGTCCAAGGAGCGACCTCCTTCGCATTTTCGTACGTTTTGTTATAGTCTTCCGGTGGAAGAGCTACTGACATGTCAACGGTTCGGCAGCCCCTTCATGAACACACCTGCCTGATGTGTCGGGGTAAGTATTCCTGCTGGGACGTGCACTGCGCTCAATCTGACGACATTGTGTGTGACGACTGTGGCGAGATCGAGGAAGAAAACAAGGAATCCGCGAGAGCCTCGCGAAACGTCTGCTAGACCAGCAAGAAGAGGACACGAACAAAAGGACGATTTAGGGAGCAAGCGAACTAAAATGCACGGCCCATCGACGGCGACGAGCACGGCCCGAAAGCCCCGAAGAACCGAGGCGGATTCCTACGTTCCACCCGATATAGTTGTGGTCACGTCCATTGGAGAGTTGCTGCATGGAATCCGAGAGATCCCGGAGCAACATCAGGCACGGTTTGGTATCACTCCCGAGGGGGGCTCCGGCGGCAAGGTGTGGGCGGCCGGTGATCTGTCGTTAGTGAAGCGGCCCTGTGTTGCGATTGTGGGCGCCAGAGACGTTTCTCCTGAGGGCGCCGCCCGCGCGCGTCGCTTGGCGCGAGAACTCGCTCAGGCTGGAGTGGTGATTGTTTCGGGATTGGCTAAAGGCGTGGACACCGAAGCGCTGAAGGCGGCAATCGAAGCGAACGGCAAGACGATTGCGGTGATTGGAACCCCGATCACTCGAGCTTATCCAGCCGAAAACAAGCGATTGCAGGAAAAAATCTACCGCGAACACTTGCTGATGTCGCAATTTTCTCCTGAGAAACCAGTATTCCCCGGCAATTTTCCCGAGCGCAACAAGCTCATGGCGGCAGTCAGCGATGCGACCGTAATTATCGAGGCTTCCGACGAATCCGGGAGCTTGCATCAGGCGGCGGAATGCACGCGACTGGGCCGCTGGTTGTTCATCGCGAAGTCCCTAGCAGACAACGAAAAGCTCCGCTGGCCGAAGGATTTTCTTCGTTACCCGACCACCCGCGTCCTGAACAGCGCCTCGCACGTGCTTGAGGTACTCCCGGCACATTAACAATGCCGCTGACTGTCTAAATTAGTGGGGAGCACTACACCCCATTCACCATCAGATTGATTCCGAGTGGCATCTGGTGCAGGTCGACGAAGAGCCCGCTCTTGGTCTCGACCAAACAATCTTGGAGAAAGATTCCGTCGCCATCGCCAATCTCACGATTGCGACGCGCGCGTCGGCTTTCGATGGGACTCGACGTTAGGGCCTTCCACGCGGGTTGAACAAGAGGCGGGTTCCTGCTTTTCCGTCTCTACATTCTCTACAATTATCTTGACAGATAGGTTAACCCACGTAGAATTGGCGCCGTGCGTCGCCTCGCCCTCTCAGCGTGCTCGGTCTTTCTTTTTCTCCTACCACCCGTGAATTCTCCAGCGCGACCGGTAGGATCAACGGCGTCGTCCGCGACCCCTCAAACGAAAGCGGGGCCAAGCGAGATCTACCCCGACTCCTCGCAAACTCCCGGCGCGCCCAATCCTGACATTACGCAGGACAACATAGGCGACAACATCTGCAACAAGAATTGGTCCACAGCGTCAGTTCGCCCGAGTCCGAGCGTTACGAACCCGATAAAGACCAAGACCATGAAGTCATACGGCTTCAGGGATTCGCGCGCGGACTACGAACTTGATCATCTGATCTCCCTTCAAGTCGGTGGCTGCCCGGATTGCGTCGAAAATCTCTGGCCACAGGCCTATGGAGACTCCATGCACCACATGACCCAAAATCAGCGAGCTGCTTGGAATCGAAACCATCCCGGATCAACCGATGTGCTTCCGGGGTCGCTTGAGAAGGATATGGTCGAGAACCACGTCCACGATGAGATCTGCCTCAACGTTCCCGATGCGAAGCTGAGCTCGCTACGTAAGAAGTTTCCCCCGACAGCCTCGATCACTCTTGCACGCGGTCGGGAGATCCTCGCAACGGACTGGTATGCCTGCTATCTCAACATGATGGATGGCAACAAGCCCTGCATTTGAACTTCGCACGGACATCTTGGCGTATTTGCGGAGAAAATGAGATAGCCGATAGGGCGCAAGGACAGAGCTATGGGAGCGACGCCATCAGGCAGCATTCTCTTTAACCTCGTAGACGGAACCCGCCAACCCCTGCCCGCCGACGTGCAATGGTCGGCGAGAATCTTCGACGGCCGATCGCTGAGCGGTAACGAGCGCAAGGAGACATCTGTAAATGGTAGCGGGCCGATAGAACTCGTGAAGGGCCTGACCTATTTCAACAATCTTTTTGACAATTACAGCGCAATTGTTTCTGCAAAGGGTTATCAAGGTGCAGCCTGGCAGCCCGTCCACATTTCCCCCGTCAAGCCGGTTGCTGTGAACCTCATGCTCGTTCAGGAGAATGCCCGGCCAAATTTTAGTGGTGCCAGTTGGCAAGCCTTAACCAGTATTCGACCGCGCTTCGCTCAGATCTTGTCCGCCGGAATCGATAACGCTCCTGCGAGGTACGCGGACCTGATTGCGCGAAACGGCGGATTGATCCTTTGCAGCGTGCTGAACTTACTGACCGCCATGTCGCAGATCCTCTTGCCCAGCGAGAAGGGTCCTCTCGATTATTACTGGCAACCCATCTGGGACGATCCCCAGTTTCAGATGGCTCAGGATCGCTTTTTTGCGTACGTCGATAAGGCGTTGGTGCCTGACGTCGTAAAAGCTGGAGCCATGGGATCGTTTTCGGAAGAATCTAACCCCGGCCTGTTGCATCCTGGCGCGACGCTGAGCTACAAGCAAACTCAGTTCGATGTTACCAACGTACAGCTGACCTTCCACCAAGAAAACGCCAAGGCGCTGCAGGGACCCGGTGGTCCGGTCGACTGCGTAGTCATCGAACCAGACATCGATTACTACAAGGATCTTCTGGCTCATTTCTTTCTCGAAGTTATTCCGAACAAAGCGACTCAAGGGCTGACCGATCCTAGGATGGTCTACGTGTTGCGTTGGATGGCAGGTAAGGAAGCTGGGTCAGAATTCAACCCAATCTATACGATGACGCCTTAATCGCCCAGGCGATAGGGTGCAGCGAATAGACCGCATTCCGGTCCAGTATCGCGGGAGCTGACAAGCACTTCTGCGAATTTCTGGTTGTGTGTGGGCGAGAAAGTCGAGCGATGTCGACGAGTCGCTGGTCACCGATGCAGTGAGAACGGAGTGTTTAGTAGGGACAGCAGGTCAACCCGGTCGGACAGTCGACGACTCGATTCCAAGCCGATTGCGAGCACCCAAGACTCCCGTCCAGGACTCAAAGGGGCGCCCGCCGCGCTCGTCACCCTTGAAGAATCCAATGTAAGTCATCAGTTGATATTTGACGAACTCCTCCTGTTCGGGATGCACCCGGCAGAGCTGATGATACGGGCGCCATGTCCCGGAGTTGATGTAAACCTGGTCAAAAAACGAATTGTTCACCACTACTGAATCGAGTGGAACCATTTCATAAACGTGCGTGTGCCCATAGACGAAGCACCGCGCAGTCCTGTTCTTGAAAGCATCTTCGGCTGCTGCATGAGGATAGTAAGAACTTTCGTGACTTCCGAACTTTGCCGCAATCCAGGAGAACAGATGGCTGAGGTTTCCGCGAGAAACTCCTTTGGAGAATTTCAAGCCCCACTCCAGTTGGTCGACGCTGTCGAAGAGGTGGAAGAAGGAATGGTGCTTTTGGACAAAGTCCAGGGCCACAAGGTCGTCCACGAGGCGGTCCCACATGGCCTTCACTTCTAACTGCAAGCTGGTGTCCGGGCAGGTTCTCTTCAGCAGGCCGTCCACCCACACCGGGATGATAAAAGTGGGGCGAAGATTGTCGATTTCTCTGAGCCCGTCGATGGTTGCCTGAGGCAAGGCGCTCCCCATCTTTTCCCGGACAGTCATGGAGAAGCGGTCCACCAACTCCACGACAATGGCGTCGCCGAGGGAAGACCGGTTGCGGTCCCCTTCGTAGTTAAAGGGATCGAAGATATCGCCGTGCCGCGCGAAGACCTGGTGATCGCTATAGACCTGTTGAATTACGTCCGATTCCAGGGGGTCGTGAGGGAAGGGGATGTTGGACGGATTCTCCAGCCCGATTGCGTCAGCGACCGCCTGGCGAATCTGATTATAGGGCTCGCCCGGAAGGTGAAAAAACCAGTCGTGATTCCCGACGAGATAATATATTCGAACCTTGACCGGCCTCCTATTCTTTCCCGCGGGTTGCCACTCCGCGTCGGCAGGCTTGCCATCCGCGGTCGCCTCCGGAACCGTGATCGTGCTGCGCAATTGCTTCAACGTCGAGAGCGATTCGGCGTTGTTCTTAAGAATCGCGTCGGTGATCGACATGACCTTGTCGCCGAAGCGAGGGCTTCGGAAATCGCTCCAAGGTCTCACTTCGCTGGGCTTGCCGTTTTCCAAAAGCCAGCGCGTGGAGCGAATGACGTCCAAAATGTCGCCCAGCAAAACGAGGTGTAGCTCGTCAATGGGCTTATAGCTACCATCGCGTCGCCAGGAGGCGTCATATGCCAAATCGCTCAGCTCCTCACGGAAGGCCCGGAACGCGCCCCATTGCACGGTCTGGCCGGAAGTCCCGTCGGTCAAGTGCGTGTCGCTGATGATTACCAGCATCGGCTCCTCCGAATCTGCCGAGGAAGTCTGTGCCTAGCCCACCCGTTCCTTCTGGTAAGTTTCCCATAGCTCACCGAAGAAGAATCGGCCGAAGTCGGCAAGAGCCTTCGCCCGGTCCATTGCCGATTCCGCATGGGTGACGTGCATGGAAGAAATCATCTTCGTAATCTCGCTGATGCCGACGCGAAGGATTCCCGCTCCGACCACGGGTCCCGTTTCATCCGCCCCCTCATGCAGCTGCGTCAGGAGCGAGGTGGTTTCCTTCCAAAGCTCGACCGGAGATCCTTGCCGAATTTCTTTCCGCGCGACCAGATAGTAATGCCGTCCGTTATGCTCGAATCCGAATTCGTAAACGATGAGCTTGGTGCCAGGGTCACCGGCCGGATTGAAGAGGTTAAAGACGCCTTTCTCCGCCGGAAGGTCCTCTCCCCAAGGCGGAAAGCTAAAATGACTGTACAAGTCGGCAGTATGGTTTGGGTTAGTTATGAAAGCTTGAACGTCGTGGATATGGATCGCGGCGTGCAACGTAAACACCGTACGTGCCCCCAGTTTCTCTCCCGCGTCAGGGTCCGTTGCACCGAGCGAGCATCCGCCGGAAAGAGTTTCGCGGAACGTGAGGCCCAGCGTGTCGTCGCGCATCTCAGTGACGATGGGCTGGAAAGGAAGCCCATCGGGTGACATGTGGGCCAGATACTGCCTGGCATCGGCATAGCCACGGTCGATGAGTGTGGCGGCATCGATGTATCCGAGGTAATAGTCCGGGTCGAGAGGCAGTGCGTACTCCGGCTTGACCAAATGCAGCCGGATGGGGCGAGTGCGCCCGTGGACGATTTCACCCTGCCGAATCCGCGCGTTGATCTCTTCAATGAGTCTGAACTCGTCAAACAGGTGTCCGTTGGCGCTCAGTTCAATCATGTGAACGTACTGGTTGAAGGCGCCGTTCTTGTATTCGCGGATGTTGCCGATGCACCAGACCACCCAGACTTCTTCCGCGCCGCGCCGGACGGCTTCCATAAGATTGGCGTCCCTGATCCACACCGAGTCGAGATACAGACATCCATCCTTTTCGACCGGCGGCATGAAAATGGGCAATGAGATGCCGGCCACGAGCAGATCCAAATCGATTTGCTGGTGGGGGATCACCTCGCTAGTCTTGCGCGTGTAATTGCAAACGTTAAACGTACCCTGCATCGTCTGGACAGCGTTTATCTTTTGCGCGTCGATCCCGAGATGAGGAAAAACGTGTTGCACGATTCCTCGTGCGTCGCCCAACGCCGGCGTCTCCAAAGGCTTCAGATAGTCATCGATGGGCATGAGAGAAGTGAATTGCTTCACGTCGAGAGTGCGCCAGCGATCACACATCTCAGCCGCGGAGAGCCCGGAAAAGAGCATCCCCAGGTTTATCGTGCCTCCCGAAGTGCCGTCCGCGTGCGCAAAGGTGAGGCCGAACTCAAACAGAGCGCGGAGGACACCCGCCTGATAGGCGACGCGCATGCCGCCTCCGGCGAGAATCAGAGATCGCCGAGGTTCCGAGCTTCCCGCCGCCGACCCGCCAAAGACTCTTGTGAATGGATCGCTCAAGATTTCTCCAACGTGCGTCGGGAATACACGTAAATGAAGACGATTCCAGCCAGTTCCCATCCGAAGAAAAAATAGAAGACTGGGAGCGGCCGGCCGTCAAGAATAAGCGAACTGATTCGCGCCACCACACCAAGAGTCATCGTCGCAAGGAACAAGCGGTTGCAAGCGCTCACCGTGAAGATCTGGCGCCGATACTTAATGCTGAACATTCCGAAGCCAAACTCCACCGCCCGCAGAAAGCGGTACTGGCTGACGAGACTGGCCGCCGTGACGGGCGCGAGGGCATGCACGTTCAGATGGAATAGTAGCTGCTGGTCGAAGGCGGCAAGAAAAACGCCCCATGCGCCGGCCAAAATCAGCACAATCACATAACTGTAGAACAACAGATATGCGAGGACTTTCATCCGGTTTTCCGAATTCGAGACCAATACAAGAAGATGAACAGCGCCGAGATCAAGTCGAAACTGGCAACCAGAAGCGCGAGGGGTGAGAAGATGTGCTTGGAAACGCCCAGACCCACGGCGGCCACGGCGCCCACCTTCTGCAAGGCCGCCCACAGGGCCACAATCGGCTGCGGCAGCGGACTGAGGACCTCGTGCAGGAGCGCTCCGCCGAACAGCAACATGAACATTCCGATTATTCCGAAGAAGTGCTCACTGGTGGGCGTGGCTTGGCCGCCGATCATCGCGAGTATGAACCGCGGCGCGAGCGCCTGAGTAAGGCCACTGATCACCGTGATCGCGGCGATAAGCGCGACAAGCCATTCGAGTAAGCTTCTCGGTCTCACACTCCACCGCCTCCTGCCTTGACCTTGCCGGCAAAGTAAATCATCATCGCCGCCCACTGCACGCTCCAAAGCGATACGCGGATCTTGTTCAGCAACATCCATTCGCGAAGAGTTCGCTGCAGTACGGCCGCGTTGTTGATGCCGTTGCTCATCGCCGCATTCAGGGGAAAGATGTATTTCAGGGTCAGGCCCGTGGCGGCAAGCAGGGCGAGCAGCACAACGACGGCCGCCCAACGAAACCCACTTTTCCGTTCGGCGATGAACATGATAATTGCGAGGGCGATCATCACCTTGGTCATGGTTGTAAAGAAGGCCGTGGCGGCGGCGACCTGAGGAACAAAAGCGTAGTAGTAGTTGTCCGGGGTCAGATGCGGGGCGCTCGGAAATGAGAACAACACCATGGACCAACCCGTTCCCAAATACATAGAAACGCAAAGAAACAAGACCGAATGGCTCAGGATGAGCAGGTTCTCTTTCACGCCAATTCCTCCATCGGCCGGATTGCCTCGCACAGATCTGTGGCTACGGGTGTGCCTTCGGGGGCGGCAGCCATTTCTCGCTAAGGCCTAGATTCACGACACTCTCCAAACCCTCAGGCCTGACGGTCGGGACTTCCGGGAAACTCACGAACCAGCTTTCGCAATGGTCGTCAAGGATGCCCTTTGCCTCGGCGATGAACGCCGTGAAAATGGGCTTGGGGTCGATTTCTAGGCCCTTGAGAGCTCTGACGCGCGGATGGTCGCCGACGGTGAGCGCAGCTTTGGCGTTCCTGAAGAGTTCCATCCCGACTTCGCCTCTGAAATATACGTAAGACTTGAATAGCATTCCGCGGAACTCACAGAAATTGACAGCGCCCAGATTGATTGGCAGCCACGTCCTCCTGGGCCTCGCAATTTCGATCTTCATCGCAAACTGGCCATCACAGTCATACTGGGCGCTTACCGTACTTTCGCCGACGACAAAGTCCAGGTTCGCTTGATGCTTGGGCATCCCCCAAATGCCCTTACCGCCCTTGACGGAAATCTCCGTGGAAACAGGCAGATCGTAAACGTACTGTCCGGTATCGTAGGCTTTCATGAAAAGTGCGGGAAGCAGGCGTGGCGCCCGGTTCGCCCCATGCGTGCAGGCGATCGCGATGGAGTACTCGATATATTTCCCGATTGTGGTGACGCGGTAGTCCACCACCGTGATCACCAGCAATCCGCGGTTCCACACGCGGAGTGGGAAAATCTCGTTGCCCGGCATCAGCGCTGCGGCCTTCTCAGCGTTGATGGGGAACGCCGCCATGAGTACGGGAGATTGTTCACAACTGACGGGCAGTCTAAAGGGGATGCCGTCCACGAGAGAATATCGTCCTGTGGCCGCAAGTACTCGCTTAGGGATTCCCATGGTTCCGCCTCACGGTGATTTTTCCAGCTCTGCCAACATGAGTGGGAAGACGTCGCGGGCCGCGTTGGAACCCATGAATACATCCAAATGACTGTAGCCCGGAAGAGTGTGCAACGAATGATAGTTGGGATGTGCGGCGCTTAAGAATGCGTAGGTCTTTGCCTGGCTTTGGGGAAGGAAGCACTGATTTTCTTTCCCGGCGAAAAAAGCGAAGCGTGCATCCGTCCGTGGCGGCTGTGCGACGAAATCTGCCGGCAGTTCCTTCTTGCCCTCAACACTGACAAGGTGGCCGCACTCGACGCACATCTTCATCTGCGAAAAGAAGGTAAGCGGAACTTTCGCAAATTCCTGCTTCAGCCAATTGTGAGTTTCATCGCTCAAGTTCTCGTGCCGCCAAAGCGCCGGGCGGCCGCTCCCGTATGTGAAACTGACCTCCTTGCAGACTGGATTGTTGCACTCGTGGTGGCTGGCCCGGACAATCAAGTCAATCAGTTTGGCGGTAAGAGTCGGAGCATACAGGCCCCACTGCGGATCGAGAAAATCTGTAGCGGCTTCGATCACGGGCAAGGCGTATCGAATCTTGAATCCGGAGAACTTAGGCACGATGGTGTGCAACGAGACAGCGTTGGAAACTATCGTCTTAACCTGGGGGAGCAAGCCCGCCACAGCCGACATCATAAAGCTCGTGGAGCCCTGGCAGTGGATTACCGCCTTTACTTCGGTAGCCCCGGTTCTTTCGCAGATTGTGCGCACGGCTACAGGGTGGTCGTAGACTGCGGCTTGGTCGAGCGTCCACCGGTTGGGAGGCAGGTCAATGCTGGCTCGCCAGTTTTCCAGCCAAACGTCGTAACCCTCGGCGATGAGAAAATCGACGAGGTTGGCAGGCGTGGGGGCGCGAAAGATATTGGCGCGGACTCCCGCACCGTGGACCAGCAGCACAGGCCCTTTGATTGCTGTCTTTTCGCCCTCCACATGGATCAAGTTGCACTCGAACTCGTCTCCGGCGCGAAAGGGAATGATTGTGTCCTTGAGTGGCATGGATTGCACTTTCCCCTCAATTTATCCCTGGGGTCCTGAAGATCCTTCCGTATTTTTGCGCCAACACCCCGAGGAAGAAGCGGCCAAAGCGAGCTTCAGTATCCAGCCGTTGTTGGATACTGGAAACGTTGATGGCATGCATCGTAGTCAGCTGGCGGAAAAAATCCTGCGGCCGGATCACGAGGATCCCTTTGCCCAAAACCGAACTCTGATTGTTCAACCCGTCGTAGACGGTGATATAAAGCGTCGTGGTGTCCGCCCAAACGTCGACCAGTGGACGGTCCCGGATCAGTTTGAATCCTTCAAAGAAATAAGCGTGGCCGTCATCGGCAACGAGCGGCATCTTGTACCACATTCGGCGCGCCGCCGGCTCCGTCGGATCAACCACAAACAGGTTGAATTCCCCGTTGTTCGCCATGAGCGGACGCGGCGAGAGCGCGGGCGCCGAAACGGTCCCCGTAAGGCGGGCCTCGTGCTGCTCCCCGGCTATCGTCGCCTCCACATCTTCTGAAACAATGGTCAGCGTAAAGGCGAGAGGTGAGTTGTCCGCCTTACCCTGGTCGGCGCCCCTCCGATAGTCATCTTTTATCTTAACCGAGAAGTAACCAGACATGGTTTCGGTGAACTCAATGCCTACCTTTTGCACCGCTGGCGCCTCCGCTGGCGCGGAGGGTAGATCATACTTAATCCGCCAGCCCCGGTCCTGAGCGGCGAGCGCCACTGCTCGCTCTGCAAGAGCCGAGATCGTCAGCAGCGGATTCACGCCGAGCGAACGCGGGACGACGGACCCGTCATTCACGTAGAGACTGTCGTAGATGGCCGATCCCCGCCCGGCGGAAAACACCTGCCCCTTGTGGTTCACTACTCCGTGCTCGGCGTCTTCTCCCATCACGCACCCGCCCAGCGGGTGAACAGTGACTAGACTGTTGTGCAGCAGCTTTGACCACAGCGGATTATGGACAAACGTTCCGCCGAGAGCCTCCGCCGCCCCATCCAGATGCGCGTTCACTTTCTCAAAAATCGGTTGGTCTCCCACGCCCGGCCAATGTATGCGCAGGCGGTCGTGTTCCAGAGTCATTCGCCCGCCACCGTTGTCATGAGTCATCACGAGGTAGGTCTGGGTGTTTCGAACGGCGCCGTGGTACGGTCCTTCTACCCAGCTCGCAAGCTTGCGCGCGCGTTCACGGATTTCCTCGATCGGGCCGGGCTTAACGTTGCGTCCCAGAAGATCCGCCGCCACGGCCAGCGCCCCGGGCAGGAATCCCGCGACCGGCCCCGGCGGTGAGCCTTCCTCGATCACCATACCGTCGTCCAGCACCTTCTGCTGGCGAAGGTCGATCACCGAAGTGATGCACGGCCCGACCGGAGGGATCTCGCCCGGACGGTGGTGTCCCCAGCCCACGCCGTTGATTTCCAGGTCAGTGTTGTACGCAAAGCCGAGTACGTCGCCATTCCCCGTGAACCGTTCGCCGATCTGGTCGGAAAGCGCCAATCCTCGCGCCTTGGAGCGCAACAAGATCTCGGTCGACCCGAGCGAACCGGCACCCAGGATCAGAAGGTCGGCGCTCACAGTCATCTCCGGCGCTTTGAATTTTTCACGCCCCGCGCCAAGTACCTCATAGTGGACTAACCACCGGTCTTCGACGCGCTCGACCCAACGCACGTCGACCGAAGTGTAAATCTCCGCGCCGCGATTCTTGGCGTCGGGCAAGTAGTTCATAATCAGTGTGTTCTTGGCGGCGTAATTGCACCCCGTAACACAATCCCCGCAACACGAGCAGGGTTGCTGCTCTACTCCCACGTGATTCTTCCCAGTGACGGTGAAGTTCACATTGATTGGCGTGCGGTAACAGTTCGCATCCATCGCCTTCGCTGACTTCTCCTGCGCCTCGAGTTTGGGAAGTGGCGGGTAATGCTCGGTCGGGTAGCACGCTGGCTTTAGCATGTCTTCAGCATGCTGGTAAGCCTCCTTTAGAAGTGTGTCCACGTCGCCGCGGAACGCCTTCGGCCAGCACACGTCGTCAAACACACGCGGTTCAGGATGCAGCGAAACATTTGCGTTGACGAGCGATGTGCCACCGAGGCCGCAGCCTTTGAATACGTTGATTTCTTCGTTGACGTTAAAATCATAGAGGCCGGTCCTGGGACCGAGATGTGCGTCCGGCAAGTCGACCTGAATCTCTTCCAAGGCTTTGATCTCGGTGTCCGGGTACTCGCCCGGCTGAAATTCCTTGCCGCGTTCTAGCATACAGACGTGCTGCCCCGCCCGCGCCATTCGAGACGCCGCAATGGCACCACCGTAACCGGAGCCGACCACGACAACCGTGTAGTGATTCTTGATATATTCGATCGGCGAGGATAAGCGAGCCATGGATTCACCTCCCGAACTTAACCCAGAGCGTAATAACTGAGCGGTAGCTTTGCCACGAACCATACGGGAAGCCTCTTTTCGCGTCAAGCTCGATCTTATTCGTCGTCGCTGATCGGCCGTTGGAACACCTTGTCCTTGACACCCTGGAGGGCCTCCTGCACCCATGCATGCACTTCGTCATTCTTAGCGTGCCCCTCGCCAAAATGCCGGCCGCGCTGAAGATGGCGCGATTTATTTCGCAAGAGCATTAAGAGAGGCCTTCATTCGATCAAGAGTGCTTTCACGACCGCGAAGGTTGTCTCGGGTAGAGACGTGTGCACGCACCGGCGACATGCATATCAAGGATGGACGATGGGTCGTTCGGATCAGGCAACCCGGTCGTAACGATGATGCAGCCCACTGAGTCACTCGTGAGACGCGACGAAAGACGACGAAATACCGTCGGTAGTCCGGCGTTCCACTCCCGAGTCCAAGATGCGTGCGGTCCTGATGATCGTAGCCGACGCATCCAGAGAGCAGCCGTTCCAGACGGCGTTCATTCACGGCAATTATGTGATCCAGCAGGTCCCGTCGGGAGCTTGCCACGCGGCGCTCCACGATGCCGTTCGCACCGTCACTTTCGAACAAGGTCCGCACAGGCCCATCCTCAGAGACCGATCCGCTCCGGGAATCCCAAGTCCGCACTTCCCATCCCGGTCAAAGATGAGAAATCGCGGAGCCGGTCCGAACGGAAACGCTTCCTACGCCCGAACCGAAGGGCACTCAGGGATCGATTGATTCGTCGCAGCCTGGTAGCGTCTCCGCAATTCGGGCAACAACCGCCAGGCCGGCTCCCATTGCGAAGTCTCTCGGGGTTCGTCCGGTTCCGTTGCGGCCTCGTTGGTCTTCTCCGAGGCTTTACCAGCCTCTACGGCGCAATAGAGCTTCGGCACGAGGCGTCGGTATTCGGAGTCTCGCAGCACTATGCGTTGGTGACGCATGTCTTGTTCATCCGTGAACTGGCTGCACAAAAATCGATACGCCACCAACTCGCTGAGTAAAATCACGACAGTCTTTTCGGCCTCATCTGGTTCGAACTCAACCAGATCGCTAACGGCGTGGCGCGCGCTCTCCAAGGCAAGAAACAGCATGTAGACGACGTTGCGGGCGGCTTCGTGCCAAGGGCCGACCACGGGGTCCTTGTTCGCGGAGGACTCCAATTCAGCACGTTGCGCGCCGATCTCGGCCAAAGATCGCAGAGAATCACGAACCGCCTTCATGTAGGTGTAGAAGGCCGTAATGTTGATCACGACCCTGGCTTCCAGCGTCTGTAGGTCTCGTGCATTGCTCTCAAACACCGGGAAATAGTTTTCCTGGGATGTGAATTGGTGCGCTTGCACTCGCGGTCCATGGGTGCCGGCTAGTTCCGCGGGTGGACCCTGCTCGAACATTCCAACGCACCGGCCAGCCGTGTCGACAACCGTGACAACCCGGCAGAGTGTACTTATCTCGCAGGCATACAAATCGACTACACCGAGCCTGGCGCTGCCGATTTGATAGGCCCAAGCAAGAACGGCCCCGAAAACGGCAACCACAGGCGTGAAAAAAGTGAGGAAGCTAGCCGCCGCGCTGAATGTAACGTGAACGAAAATCCAATTTGTCTTGCGGCTCACGATGGCCGGCCATTGGTTGACTACGGCGTTCTCGATCGACAAGGGAAGGCCGAGTAGAAAAACCAAGAAGACAGCGACCAGGGCGAACGCGATGATCAGCCGAAGATCGTTGACGTGTTGCGAACTGAATAGCCGATCCAGCGTGGCGGCGGGATTTCCGGTCTCCAACAGGCGACCGAAGGGTCTCAGCAGTCGTTTGGGGACGTCGGTTTGGAGCCGGGTCGACGCCGGGGAAGCACGAGCGGCAGTCTGCATTCCGGACCTCGAAATTTGGAATTTCGGACTCCGACCGATCTCAAATCTATCCGCGCGACAGAGGACGAGCCTTGAATCTCACCGATCAACTTACCGGTGCCGAAGTCGGTTCTTCCGCGATGTGATGCCGAGCGGGCCGTTCCCTGGAAATCTAATCCGGCGCATCTCTTATGACCTAGCCCCAGCCGATTTCGTGGCGGGGGGGCCGGCTAGCACTCCCTCGATCACGGCTCCGACTGGGCTGCCTAATCCCGTACAGGCGTCCCACCCAGGCCCGGCTGCGTAGGCACCGTTGTTCCCGTCTGTGATGTCGTGAAAACCCCCGGCGGTGACCGCCTGCGTGTACAGGGTCGGGTTCAAAAAACCCACAGACTTTCCGAGCATTTGGTTTATCCGCGCGATCAGGCCAGCCCACAATGGCGCCACCGCACTTGTACCGCCAATGACCGTTGCCTGTCCGTCCACATAGACGTCATAACCAGTCTCCGGATCAGCATCCCCCGAAACGTCGGGCGATCCCCGGCCAGCGAAGTTTCCCGGATTCACCGAGGGCGGAACTTTCGCATCCGCCTGATAGTCGGGTTTCGCGAAAATTGCGCTGATTCCGCCTCCCGTCGATCCCTCGCCGTTGGCAATTTCGTTCCATACCACCTCGCTCGCGATGCTGGCGCCGGCCGCTGCCAACTTCGTTCCGCCGCAGGCCAACGCATACGGACTGGATGCAGGAAAGTCTACGTGCTGCAAACCATCGTTGACGCCGTCGGTTGACCCGTTATCGCCGGCCGCTATGCAGACGCTCACGCCTAGCGTCGCAGCATCTTCCAGCAGCGTGTCGTACTCGGTGAGCGATTGTTGGCTCCAAGTCGATTCCGGCCCTCCCCAACTGATCGAAATGACGGAAGGGTTGTTGGTCGTGTCGTGAAGCGCCGCGGCGATAGCATCATAAAAACCCTGATCGGTGTTCGGCGAAAAGTAGACAGCGATGCTGGCTTGTTGAGCCACCCCTCCGGCAACCTCAATGTCCAACATAACTTCGCCATCGGGCCCATTGCCGTTCCCGGTGGGGCTGTTCTGTCCACCGTCCACGGAGATCGCGGTCACTTTGGGTGGCGTGACCTTTAAGACGCTCGTGAAGTAGTGCTGAATGTCGCGCGCCCGGTAGCCCCCTCCCAGCTCAATCAGCGCGATGCACTCTCCCTTGCCGTTCCCGCCTGCTGGGTAGTGATACAACGACGCTACCTGCGGCGGAGTAAATGTCCCGGCAGGCTGCGCCGATCGCGCGTGGGTCGTGCTGGCCCGTCTCGTTGTTCTGAAATGCGGCGTGGCTTGTGGACGATTATCCAGCCCCAAGACCGCCGTAACCACTCCGCTTAGTTCTTTCGGAATGTGAATCGCGCCCGTCCGCCCACGATAGGTTCCTGTCGGGTGCTCGAACTGATATAGTTCCACTTGAAACGCCCGGCTGAAGGTGGCCACGGTTCCTGCCAACACCACCGACCGTTGCGCGGCGTCCGACCGTACAACACTCAATCCGTACTCGTGCGCAAATTCCACTACCTTCTCGATGTCCGCCGGAGCGGCCCCGCGGGCATTCGCAAATTCCTCGCGCGTCAGGTGCTTGCGTTGAGCGGGCGGTTGACTCGCCAGTGTCTTTATGGCGCTCCGCCGCGCCTCCTGCGTCGCCTTCGACGTCAGTAAGACGGTTACTTGGATTTGCTCGTCTGGACTTGCAGCACCGACGGCCTTGGCCTTAGTCAGTGGTACCCGCTCGCTTCCGGTTAGGGGTAGGTATTCCGTGAATTTAGGCATGGCACTCCTCTCTGTTCCGGCGTCGATGATGCGCCGAACACTCGCTATTGGGTGAGGCGTGTGCTTGTATTAGACTAGCTATATTACTTGTGAGGAAATATAATTCTGCTCGGCTTAAGAAGCAGCGTCGGAGGCGTACGGGCAGGCTATTGACTGGCTGTAGAACGTGGCTGAGTTGGTAACAATATACAAACAGAAGGCATGGAGGCGCGTTTGCAGATATCTCCTAGGCGCTCACGAGTCGACGAGCACCCTGGTGGGAATACCTGACCCAATGCTCAGCTCTGCTCGGAGATGCGAGCACGACGGAATCGGGACGGAGACGCCAGTTCCTCTTGGGGTGATCCAAGATCGTCCGCGTGTGTAATGTTATTTCGGTTACACTCCAACACGAGAGGAATCAACCATAATCATCGGCGACAGAGTGCGGGTACTTAGAGAGGAAAAGCAGTTCTCGCAGGGAGAGATCGAGAAGCGAACGGGACTCCTGCGCTGCTACATCTCGCGGGTCGAGAACGGGCATACGGTTCCGTCGATCGAGACGCTAGAAAAAATGGCGCGCGCCCTGGAAATGCCAATGTACCAGCCTTTTTGAGAGGGCGAGGAGAGGCCCAAGCTTCCCAACCTACCCAAACGCAAGACGGCGGATGATATCGCCTGGGGGAACTCGGGCAAGGATGCCAAAATGCCGGGGCAGTTCCGAAGGTTGCTCGGCCGGCCAGACGAAAAGTATCAGAAGATTTTGCTGTCTATTGCGCGGAAGATAGCGCAATCGAGTCGGGTGAAAGTCTGAAGAGCAGGGAAGCTTCGACGTTTCGCTCGAAGGCTATCGAACGAAAAATCTTCCGTCGCCTTGGGCGCCCGTTAAAAGCACTTCTGCGAATGTTCAATTATGTTGCTGCCTCAAGTCGCGGTTCTTCCTGTAATGTTTCCGCCCTGAATCTCGTAGAGTTCGAGCCTTTGCCAAATCCTTTCGGCAGAACTTTCCTCGCGCCTTCATCGAACGCCAGTCGTGAATAGTCAAACGCACGGTCAGCGAACGAACCGATGATCTGAATTTGCTCGTCAGTCAGCTTCGGGGTCGCTGCTTTTGTCCGACGTGGCGTAGCGCGGCGACCGTAGCACCGGCGAGCCCGGTGTAGAATGCGGGGACCATAGCTGAACCTGTCGTAGCGAAACCGAGCTGAGCGCAGGGGCCATCGAAGACGCGAGGAATCTCCGTCGATCTTGCTCCGCTCCGCGAACGCCTTCAACAGATGAGTGACGATGAGCTAGTCAAGTTCGGAAAACAGATGCGGGAGCTAGTCTACGCGCTGACCTATGACCACCGCGGCAAGCAATCTGTCTCAGCGTTCTCGATTCAACTCAAAGAGGCCCGCGATGAATGGCGACGGCGGCGGCCTGCCGTTGACGCTTCGGTAAGAACGGCGTAAACGTTAACCGTGGCGCACGCCCGCGCGAATCGTCGTCAAAGGAGTTCTATGAAGAGAACCGCTAGTCTGTTGATCGTTGCATCGCTGATTGGTACACCTACGTACTCTCAGACGGTACGCAAACTGAGGGTGCTTACGGCACCGGGTATCACCGATACGGCTCAAAAGGACTGGGGCAATACACTGGCCGTGTCCGATAAGACTCTGACACTGACCTGCCCGAAATGCTCGCCGATACAGTCGGTATCGATTGCCGCAGGCGACATCGCATCGCTGAGATACGGACAAAATGCCTACCATCATTGGGTCGCAGGAATCGTTTCCGGCGTGCTGTCGTTGGGAGTGGGATTGATCGTCGGGCTGATGCCTCACCACGAGCATTATTTCTCGATCGATACTAAGGACGGAAAGTCACTCGGGATCCAGGCGGATAAGAGTGACTTCAAGCAGGTAGCCGGAATGCTGCAGAACTTCGCAGCGCTACCGATCCAAGTGTCACAGAAAGATGCTCACTATTTGAACGGATTTAACATTCAGCTGACTTCTGAACAAGAGGAGCAAAAGAGCCATTAGTGTCTGACCTGACCGGGGATTTTCGTAACAGGTGAAGTAGGAGAGAATTCACTTGGTACAAAAATCTCCGGTCAGGCCCCTCTTGAGGTTGACGGCGCTCGTTCGAGAGCGGTTACCGTTTATCCGAATCGCCCCAGTGAATTCCCTGTAGAGTTCCCACCGCCTCGTCCACGGGATTCACCGGTGGAATCGGCGTGACTTCAGGAATCCGCCTGCGGCTGGGCGAGGCAAATCTTCTTAACAGGCGCTTGGCGATTCTCGCTTGGCGCGCCAAGGCCACCTCGAATCTGCCGTCGCGCTTCCGAAGCCGCCGCTTCACGCTTTTCAGTAGTTTCGCTCGCGTCTTGACGCAACATCGACTGCACATCCCATTCGCCATATAGTCGAAGTCCCGGCCACAGAGCATGCAGCCGTAGTCGTCGAAAAACGCGCGCATTTTGAGACGGTAGGCAGGTGTGATGAAGCCGAGGATAACGTCACAGGCACGCTTAGGCAAGAACCAAGGCTGAAAGAGAAGCTCGTCCGACCTCGATGCGCCAGCCCGCCTATTTTCGATCTTCGCCCGCCTGATTTGCTTCCTGCTGTCGAGCTTCTGGCTCATGGATCTGCGCTCTGGGATGACATCGTTCAAACGTTTCGGTGAGTCGCCCTGTTCCCTGTCCCGTGTACAGAAGCGTCGTCTGAAAACTTGTGTGTCCCAGTAGCTTCTGAACAACTTCAATACCCGCGCCGTGGTCATACAAATGGGCTGCGAACGTCCGCCGGAGCATGTGAGGGGACACTTCTCCAACGCAGGCGCGGCGGCCGACGTTCCTAAGGGTGGCTCGCACCGCTTCATGGCTCAGCGGGCGATCCGGTGCAGGGCGAACAAGGATAGAGTCTTTCAGGAGGGCACCGAAAGCTGCGCGGGCGGATGCCTGAGAAACAGCGTCAGCGTTGCCCAGCGATCGAAGTTTTTTTGGATATCGCGGGCCTGGCCCGCTGTAATCTCTCCATTGTGCGATCCAGAGCCCGTGTTGGATGGTCAGGCTGCCTTGTACAATGGGCCTGTGCTGCCGGAACACATAGCCGCTCGTCCGATCTCCCAGGTACGCTCGAACTGCTTCCGCAGCGGCCTTCGTCAAGAGCACAACTCGCAGCCTCCCCCCTTTCCCGTTGATTTGTGCTGTCCTGGCCTCAAGGTCGACGTCGCCCACTTTCAAGTGCGTAGCTTCCCGCAATCGGCAACCTGTACCATAGAAAAATTCGATGAGCGCCCTCTCGCGCAGCGTTCTCGTCGCATCGATCAACTTCTGCACTTGTGGTTCGCCCAAAATTCGCCGGCCTATTATGCGCGGGTATCGAAGCCTGAGGAAGCGGGGAGCGGCGTAGCTGGAAACCCCTCCGAGAGTAAGGAAGTCGTAGAATGCGCGCAGCACGCATAAGTGGCTGTATGTCGTTCGCAGCGCCTTGCCCTGTCGAGAAATCTCTACGATGTGTTCCCTGATGTCATAGTGGGTCGCCTTAGTAACAGATCGGGGGCCGAGATAGTCGATGAAAAGATTGAGCGCCCGGCGGTAGTTCACCCGAGTGCAAGGACGATAATGCATGGCGATCATCCACTCGTAATACTTCTCGGCCAATCTCCTGTTGTAGCGAGCGTATGAACGCATGACTGTTTCGATTACGGTGGTCTTCGACGCGACGTACGGGAAGCGGCGGCGCCATCGCAGCGTAGGGCGTGTCTGATTGGCGTGCAAGAAGTCGATTGTCACCGGTCGGTCGTCCGAAATGCCCTAGACCTAGAGGACAAATGTCCCCAACAACAGGGGCAATGCGGTGCTTTGCAGGGCTTTTGCAGATTACCGCTGCATCTTGGCAGCGCGGCAGGGCCGCTCACTTCCGAAAAGGTTGAGTTATGTTTCTGTGCGGGTTTCGCGTATCGACAATCTCCGCAAAACTACGGACGGCAATCCGTTCATCGATGCGTCTTCCTGCCCAAATGAGCGATGCGCGTGTCTGCAACCGCTCGCTAATTCGCAACCACCGCAGTATTCTGTCGCCTGTGCAGATTGGCGACACCATTCGGCAATTTCGTTTAGCGAAGAAACTCAGCCAGGGCGACGTGGAACGCCGCACCGGGCTGCTTCGTTGCTACACATCTCGCGTCGAGAACGGCTTCACGGTTCCTTCCCTGGAAACGCTCGAGAAGTACGCGAAAGCTCTAGAAATTCCGCTCTATCAGCTATTCACCAACGGGCGCCGAGTAAAACACCCAGTTCTAAGGAACGTTGGGATCGCTGACCATGCAGGGGGATCTAACGGTGTAGGCCCCGGCGAGATTCGAGCATTCCGCAAAGCGCTTTCGAGAATGGACGACCGGAAACGCAAACTGTTGCTAAGCATTGCCGCCCGGTTGGCGGCCCGTTCCCGAGAGCGCCGTTCGCGACCTTCCGCTCGCTAACGTCGGGGCGGGCCACAAGCCGACATCCCGCCGGGACTGTACATGCGACGATCTGCTAGGGACTCCCGCACCATTGACTCTGGACAAAACTTGACTCGGAGACGGAATCAACCCGGCATGGCTCGGAGACTTTGAGCCCTGCGTGGATTTACAGTCCTTCGTTGCGGTCAATACGGATTGACTCGCGGATGGATTCCGGGCAGAAACATTCCTTTCCGAACGCGCCGCGCGGAATTGGTACAACGCGCTCCGGGAATACCCTGGGGCTGGCGCTCCCATAACGCTCGCGGCCCCAGGGTTTAGGCTGCCGGCCGCTTCATCGCGAAGGGCGACGCGAATCAATTCGCTGAAGCTTGCGCAACGAAGCTTCCGCATGAGGTGTTCGCGGTGCGCTTCGACGGTGCGGCGCGACATTCCGAGAAC
>Ga0335079_10000097_pt1 | contig 101769 bp, 86 predicted proteins | sample Lox_Sample_33_FD_206719 | JGI IMG/M metagenome (GOLD analysis project Ga0335079, IMG submission 206719) | Soil microbial communities from Loxahatchee National Wildlife Refuge, Florida, United States - Lox_Sample_3.3 | ecosystem: Environmental > Terrestrial > Soil > Wetlands | place: USA... | reverse complement strand
GGAGGAAGAACATGATGGAATCGAAGAATCTTATCAAAGTTGTATCTGTCGCCTTATTATCGTTGCTGCTGGTCCTCGTATTCTTCGTATCCGCGCAAGCACAGCAGAAGGTGATCAAGATCGGCGCGGTCTATCCCCTGACCGGCAATATCGCCTCGACCGGCCTGGATTGCAAGAGGGGCGTCGATCTCGCGGTGGATATTATCAACGGGAAATACGATCTTGATCTCCCCCTGGCGAAGACTGAAGGGCTGCCGAACCTGGGCAACGCAAAAATCGAGATTGTCTATGCCGATACCAAGGGGGACCCGAAAAACGGAATGTCCGAGGCTGAAAGACTCATAACTTCGGAAAAGGTCGTTGCTATGATCGGGGCCTACCAGAGTGCTGTGACAAAAACCGCCAGCCAGATGACCGAAAGGCTGACGATTCCCTATGTATGCTCGGATTCTTCCTCTCCCACGCTGACGGACAGGGGATTCAAGTACTTTTTCAGGGTCAGCCCCCACGACGACATTTTTGCCCGGAACCAGTTCCAGTTCCTGAAGGACCTGGAAAAGAAGACGGGACAGAAAGTTCAGAACGTAGCTGTGCTTTACGAAAATACGGAATTCGGCTCCAATGCAGGCAGGGCCTACAAGAAATATGCCGCTGAATTCGGTTATAACGTGGTTGCCGATATAACATACGCGGCCAACGCAACAGACGTGACCAGCGAAGTGGGCAAGCTCATCGTAAGCAAACCGGACGTACTGATGCACGCATCGTATATCACCGATGCCATTCTCTTTACCAAGACGTTCAAGGATATGGGTTTTCAGCCGAAAGGCATTATGACCATGGCTGGTTATATCGAGCCGGGCTACCTGGCTGCGATAAAAGCCGATGGCAACTACATAATTGTCCGGTCGACCTTTGCACTCGATCTGGCCAAGAATAAACCGCTCGTTGCCAAGGTCAACGAACTTTTTAAGAAAAAGTACGGAATAGACATGAGCGAAAATGCAGCCCGGAGCTTCATGGCCCCCTTTGTCCTCGCCGAGGCCATGAACCGGGCGAAGTCCACAGATCCGGCAGCTATTGTAAAAGCTCTTCATGAGACGAACATACCCGGCAACCAGACCATCTACCCCTGGGAGGGGATCAAGTTCGACCCGCAAACAAACCAGAACATCTATGCCAGAGGAACGCTTGTTCAGATACTCAATCAGGAATATGTAACGATCTGGCCTTTTGACTCGGCCTCGAAGCAGGTAGTCTGGCCGTTCCCGGCATGGAAAGACAGAAAGTAGAGAGGGGATCGATCGATGCCTGATCAGGTGCTTCAGCAGATTGCCGATGGCTTATTAATCGGCTTGATGTATTCATTGGTCGCCATCGGGTTGACTCTTATCTGGGGAGTTATGAACATCGTGAATTTCGCCCATGGCGACTTTCTGATGCTCGGGATGTTCACGTCCTTCTGGCTCTTTACCCTGTACGGCATCGATCCCATTTTTTCCATCCCCATAAGTTTTATCTGCATGTTTGTCCTGGGTACGCTGATCTACCGCTTTATTGTTAGCAAGGTGATGAAAGGTCCCATGCTGGCCCAGCTGGTGGTGACCTTCGGAGTGAGCATCTTCATCTCCAATCTTGCCGTTTATTTCTGGACCCCGGATTTCCGGCTTTTGCCGGCAACCATACTCCAGGGCGCGTGGCAGATCGGCGGCGTCAACCTCAGTGTTCCCAAGGTCGCAGCTTCCTTCGGGAGCGTAATCGCGTCTGTCTGCGTGTTTTTGTTCCTGAAAAGGACGAAAACCGGCAAGGCAATTTTGGCGACCGAAATGGACCGCGATGCGGCCCTGCTCATGGGGATCAATACCGAGCGCATCAACTCGCTTTCGTTCGGAATCGGTGCGGCCCTCGTCGGCGTGGCGGGGGCCTTCTTATCCACGTATTACTACATCTATCCCCAGGTGGGAGGTCTGTTCGGGACCATCGCTTTTTGCGTCGTGGCCCTTGGCGGGTTCGGCAGCATTGAGGGGGCGTTTATCGCCGGCATACTGGTAGGACTGGCACAGACATTAGGTGGATTCTTCTTTGATCCGTCTTACAAGTATGCCATCGTCTTCTCGATATATCTCATAACAATCTGGATAAGGCCGCAGGGTCTCCGGGGGTGGTAGCGCATGCGTAATTTTACGGTTCGGCAGATCATTGCGGGACTTGCCACCCTCCTGCTGCTCATTTTCTTTCCCCTGGTTGTCCGCCAGTCCTTTCACATTCATGTAATGATCCTTGTGTTCATGTTCGCCATGCTGGGCGTTGCGTGGAACATCATGGGCGGCTATGCCGGTATGTATTCTTTCGGGCAGGCGGCCTTTTTCGGTATCGGCGCTTATACTTCTTCCTATCTGTCTGTCGTCTACGGGGTCAACCCGTGGATAGGACTCGTCGCAGGGGGGTGCGCCGCTGCTCTGGTGGCTGCAGCGATCGGGTATCCCTGTTCCAAACTGCGGGGCCACTATTTTGCGATCGCCAGTATCGCATTTGCTGAAATCGTCAGGATTGTCTTCAACAACTGGAAAGCCGTGGGCGCGGCGGAAGGTCTGTCGTTGTCCATGCAGAACGAGTCCTTCGCCAACTTTCTGTTCAACTCTTCAAAACTGCCTTATTACTATATCATGCTTGTCTTTCTTCTGATTTCTCTGGCAGTTTCTTATTTCGTCGCCACCTCTAAAATGGGCTACTATTTCCGCGCGATCAAGGAGAGCCATCAGATTGCGGGATCCCTGGGTGTTGATGTCGTTTTGTACCGTCTCATAGCTATTATGACAAGCGCCTTCCTGAGCGCCATGGCAGGCACATTTTACGCGCAATATATTCTTTACATAGATCCCGGGAGCGTCATGCTTCTCGCCACGTCCATCCAGATCGTTCTCATCGCGATGCTGGGAGGTGCGGGGAGCATCATGGGGCCCGTGATCGGCGCGGCAATACTCATACCTGCATCGGAATACACGCGTGTCACGCTCGGGTACAAGGGAACGGGCATGGACATGGTGATATACGGGCTATTGATCACGCTCATTTCCATGTACTACCCCGAAGGGGTCTGGAAGCTTTTAGCCAGGATAGGCAGGAAAATGAAATGAACAAGGCCATCTGTTTGAACGTCTCGGGGTTGTCGAAGCGGTTCGGCGGCCTGGCCGCGAACAACGACATCCACTTCTCCGTGGAGGAAGGGGAAATCGTCAGCATTATCGGTCCCAACGGGGCCGGAAAATCCACCCTGTTCAACTGCGTGACCGGGTTCTATAAACCGGACGGCGGCAATGTTTCCTTCTATGGCAGGGACATAACAGGCATGCGGCCCGACAAGGTCTGCAACCTCGGCATCGCGCGCACGTTCCAGATTGTGGAGGTGATCGGCGAGATGACGGTCCTTGAAAACGTTACGACGGGTATGCTGTTGCGTTATCGCCGGATCAAGCCTGCCATGGAAAAGGCCGCAGAAATACTGTCTTTCACGGGTCTTTATGAGAAAAAAGACTTCCTCGGGACGGAGCTGACCATTGCTGATAAAAAGAGGCTGGAGGTCTCCATGGCGCTGGCCACGCAGCCGCGATTGCTCATGCTGGACGAATCCATGGCCGGACTTACGAAAGTCGAGTTGCGGGAGATCATCGATCTCATCAGGAAAATCAGGGACAAAGGAATGACCCTGATCGTCGTCGAGCACGTGATGGAGGCAGTCATGCAGATCTCCGACCGTGTCGTTGTCCTGAACACAGGTAAAAAAATCATGGAAGGCACACCAAAAGAAGTAAGCTCGAACCGGGAAGTCATTCAAGCATATCTGGGGGACAAGTACGGTGCTATCCTTAAATAATATTTCCGTGGGCTACAAGGGACTCATGGCTGTTCAGGATATTTCCTTCAGTATCAACGAGGGAGAGATCGTCAGCCTTATCGGTTCCAACGGTGCCGGAAAATCCACCATCGTCAAAACCATTGCGGGTCTTATTCATCCCTGGAAAGGGGAAATTCTGTTCAAGAATGCCCCGATCCATCAGGTTCCGCCTTTTGATATCGTAACAAAGGGCATCTCCATGATTCCCGAGGGCAGGAAGCTCTTTGGCCGCCTGTCTGTCCTGGACAATCTCCTGTTAGGGGCCTATACCGTCCAATCCAGGAGTGATGTTGAAAAGAACCTGCATAGCGTCTTCAATCTGTTTCCCATATTGAAGGAACGGCAGGAGCAGCGCTCAGATACATTCAGCGGCGGAGAGCAGCAGGAACTGGCCATTGCACGGGGACTTATGTCCAATCCTTCGCTGCTCATACTGGATGAGCCTTCGCTGGGGCTGGGGCCAAAGCTGGTCTCGGACATTTTCCGGATCGTCAAAGAGATCAATGCCCAAGGCGTCACGGTTCTGCTTGTTGAACAGAATGTCTATGAAGCACTTGATATTTGCACTCGCGCCTGCGTTCTGCAAACAGGCCGCATAGTCATGGAAGGACAAGGGCAGGAATTGCTGAAGAGCGATCAAGTGAGAGAGGCATACCTCGGGATGTGAAGGGAGATCAGACGATGAATATAAGGTTGAAATATGGCAAAACCGGACTTTCTCTTGATCTTCCCGGGGATATCGACGTAACGCTGATCCAGAAGAATGCCATGCCTGTCCTCAAAGACCCTGAGGGAGCCATCAAGGCCGCCTTTGCGAATCCCGTGAACTCCAAAGCGCTCCGTGAAGAGGCGAAGGGCTGCCGCAGCTGCTGCATCCTCATCTGCGATATCACCCGGCCTGTACCGAACGGCCTTATTCTCCCTCAATTGATAAAAGAGCTGATTGAGGCCGGGATGGCCCTTGACTCGATCAGGGTTCTCGTTGCAACGGGTCTTCACAGGCCGAATGAAGGGGATGAGCTTCGTGAACTTGTCGGAAGCGACTGGGTCCTCGGCAACGTGAAAGTCGCCAACCATTTTGCGCGGCGGGATGACGATCATGAATACCTGGGAACGACATCCGGCGGCATAGAGATCAGGCTCGACCGCCGCTTTGTTCAGGCCGATCTCCGTATTGTCGTCGGGCTGGTGGAGCCCCATTTCATGGCCGGCTACTCCGGCGGAAGAAAAATTGTAGCCCCGGGCGTTGCGCATGACAAGACGATACGTTCGTTCCACTGTGCGCGGGTACTGGAGGATTACCGGTCTGCGAACTGCATTCTCGAAGGCAACCCGCTGCACGCCGCCCAGATGGAGGTCGTGCAGATGGTGGGAAGGTGTCTGGCTGTCAATACGGTCAACGATGAGGACCGCAGGATATCCTTTGTCAATTTTGGCGAAATCGTAGAGAGTCACCTTCAAGCTGTTTCGTTCGTGCGACCCTACGCAGAGGTCCGACTTAAAACAAAATTCAAGACCGTCGTGACCAGTTCCGCGGGTTACCCGCTGGATAAGACCTATTACCAGACAGTCAAGGGTATGGTGGGTCCCCTCGACATACTGGAGCCGGGCGGAAACCTCATCATCGTTTCTGCGTGTTCGGAGGGAATGGGATCGCCCGACTATGCTGAAGCGCAACTTTGCCTGATCGACAAAGGACCGGAAAAGTTTCTCAGTGGGATCATCGAGAAAAAGTACGCGGCTATCGATGAATGGCAGACGGAGATGCAGGTCAAGGCCATGAAGAGGGTCAATATTTTTCTCTATACCGAGGGGTTGACGAAAGACCAGCAGGCACTTACCGGAGTCACCGTGGTAAAATCGCCATTGGCCGCTGTCATGGAGAGCGTGAGGGCACAGGGCGATCGCCGTGTTGCCGTTATCCCTGAAGGTCCATATGTGATCCCGCTCTTTGTGCCCGGATCTTGAGAATGGTACAGATGACAATGGCAGGTGACGGACCCCGGATTATCATTCGAGAGATTTTCAATAAATCACTTCTGGCAGTAGACCCTTATAAAGCAGTGGCCTCACACTCCGATACAATTCGCAGGGCGTACAAGGGCGGCAATTTCAGGAGACTTGTCCTCATAGGTTTCGGCAAAGCGGCTTCGCTCATGTCACAAGCTATCGAAGACGATCTAGGAGACTTGCTTGCCGGCGGAATTATTGTAACAAAATATGGCCATTCTGTGAGGGGGGACCGAAAAAGCAAGATTATAACCTATGAAGCCGGGCATCCGTTGCCTGATGAAAACGGACTAAAAGCCACTAAGGAAATTGTGGGGGTGCTCAAAGAGGCGGACAAGGAGACCCTCGTTATTTGCCTTATATCAGGGGGAGGATCTGCTCTTCTCGTAGCGCCTTACCGCACCATCACTCTGGCAGATAAACAGGAAGTCACCGGCATGCTTCTTAAAGCCGGGGCAGATATTTTTGAGCTTAACACTGTTCGAAAGCACATTTCGGCGGTAAAAGGAGGCAGACTGGCTGAAACAGCTCGATTGGCCACAATTATATCATTGATACTCTCCGACGTTATGGGAGACAGACTGGATATGATTGCATCGGGTCCTACAGCGCCAGACAAAACAACGTATAATGATGCTCATGATGTATTCCAGAAGTACAAGCTGGAAAGTAGATTGCCGTCAAGTGTTGTGGAAATAATAGATAAAGGTAGACGTGGGCTTATACCTGAAACGCCGAAGGATGACGCCCCGGTTTTTCAGAGGGTAAGGAATATCATTATTGGAAGTAATAAAATTGCGACGGACACAGCCAGAACGGCCGCGGGGTTGTTGGGATACAGAACAACGGTCATTTCTACCGAACTGAGCGGCGAAGCGTCGATCGTTGCTCGGCAACTTGCAAGAAAAGCGATTGATGCCCAAAAAGCATTAGCCCCAGGAGACAAGGCGTGTCTTATTGCCGGGGGAGAAACAACTGTTACGGTCAGAGGCAACGGCAAGGGGGGAAGGAATATGGAACTTGCCCTTGCTTTCGGAATGGAAATAAAGGGACTCCCCGGTATTACCTTTCTTTCAGCAGGCACCGACGGCACTGATGGACCGACAGACGCGGCAGGAGCGTTTGTTGACGGTCAAACCGTTGCAAAAGCGGCAGGGGCAGGTATCGTTGCAGAGGAGTACCTGAAGAACAACGATTCATATACTTTTTTCAGCAGGACAGGCGATTTATTTATTACCGGGCCGACCGGTACGAATGTAATGGATATACAGATAGTTCTGCTGGACAGCTGACTTGTACGCCCGCAGCCTCAAATGATGTCTTGCTCGCCGAGTGTGGCTGTTAATAATAATGCTTCGACTGAAGTAAAACAATAATACGCATAACTTCCCGGGAAGCTCTTGACAGCAGCCTATTCATGGGATGTGAAGTTCGTAATTTCTGCTTTTCGCCCATCTGGTCCCCGAGTTATTATCCATAAAACATGCTCGGTCTTTGACCATTACAGCACGTCAACGAGGCTGATCTTTCAAAACGCCTCTGAAAAGATCGTTGCCCTCCGCAAGGAGTCCTCCGAAAAACCCCAACGGCGCAAAACACTTATCAATTCACTTATAGATGACCATTCAGAGGGGGAAAAGCAGGAAGGTGAGAATGTGCAAGCCCTTGATTCTAAGTGGTGCCGGCGGTCGGAATCGAACCGACATGGAGTTGCCCCCGGAGGATTTTGAGTCCTCTGCGTCTACCAGTTTCACCACGCCGGCACGGACTCAAACTTACACTAACCTTCAAGTCTCTGTCAAGCAAAAAGCCCTTATTTCTGATGTCAATTGTGGTTGAATTGTAATGGTGTTTCTGCTACATTTAAAAGCGGTCGCAGCAGTTCATTCTCTCGAACGAAGGAGGCAGACGATGAAAAGGTTTTTCATGACTATTGCTCTGGTGGCTTTGACGGCAGTCCCGGCATTCGCGGGAGACACGATCAAGATTGCACTGACCGGACCGTATTCCGGCGGTTCGGCGCCCATGGGCGTTTCCGCGCGCGACGGTTCGAAGCTGGCCATCGCCGAGATCAACGCAGCCGGCGGCATCCAGGTGGGCGACAAAAAGATGAAGATCGAGATCATCGAGCGGGATGACGAGGCGAAGAATGAGCGCGGCGCCCTGATCGCGCAGGAGCTCGCGTCCATGAGCGATCTTTCCGGCATCATCGGCACGGTGAACACGGGCGTGGCGATGGCCGGCGACAAGCATATCATGGAAAAGGGAATCACCAAGATCATCTGCCCCGCCGCGGGCTCCATGTCCATGATGCAGTGGGTCGACAGGCCCGCGACTGCGGATAAGCCGGCCTTTGCCGGCCCCAAGGATCTCTCGATCTTCCGGTTCGCAGCGGACGACGGTATCCAGTCCGCCATGGTGGTCGAGGAGGCGATCAACCGGAAATACACCAAGGTGGCCGTCCTCTTCGACTCTACGAACTACGGCGTCTCGGGCCGCGACGACATGCTGAACCAGATCAAGCTGCAGGGGAACAAGCTCGAGGTCGTGGCGCTCGAGAAGTACAACATTGGCGACAAGGACATGACCGCCCAGCTCGTCAAGGCGAAATCGAACGGTGCCCAGGCCATCCTGATCTGGGGCATCGGTCCGGAGCTCGCGGCCGTGGCGAACGGCATGGCCAAGCTCGGCATGAAGGAGCCGCTCATCGGCGGCTGGACGCTCTCCATGTCGAACTACATCGATAACGCGGGAGCGAACGGCAACGGTACGCTGATGCCGCAGACCTTCATCGAGGAGCCCATCACGCCGCGGGCCAAGAAGTTCATCGAGGACTACCACAAGGCATATAAAGTAACGCGCATCCCGTCGCCGGTCTCTGCCGCCCAGGGCTATGATGCGGTGCTCATCTTTGCCGCTGCAGTGAAGCAGGCAAAGAGCACGGACACGCACAAGATCAAGGAGGCGCTCGAGGACCTGAAGGAACCGGTCCAGGGCGTCATTGCCCTGTGGCAGAAGCCTTACAGCAAGTGGGATCCCGCGAACGTGGACACGCACGAGGCCTTCCGCCGCGCCCAGGTCGTGATGGGCATGGTGAAGGACGGACGCGTGGTCTTCGGGAACGAGGCGGACCGGCAAAAACTGATCAAGGAAGCTGCGGGCACGAAGAGAAAATAAGGTGGCTGACGGCCTTCTCATACACGATCGGCCGGGCATGAGGAACGCGGCATGACCGCGTCCGTCGTACCCCAGTTGATCGTGAGCGGGGCGTTGATGGGTCTGGTCTACGCCCTTGTCGCCTACGGGTTCCAGCTCACCTACGCCACGAGCAAGAGCATCAACTTCGGCCAGGGCGAGCTGGTGATGGTCTCGGCCTTCGTCAGCCTCACCCTGACCAAGCTGGGGCTTCCCTACTGGCTGATGGTCCCCGGCGGTCTGCTGTTCGGGGTGCTCCTCGGGCTGTTCGTGGAGCGCGCAGCCGTGCGCCTCGCGCTGGAGCAGAAGAGCGAGGGCTGGATCCTCCTGTCGATCATCCTGGGACTCTTCTTCTTCTCGGCGGCTGAGAACATCTGGGGCCGGGACGACCAGCCGTTCCCGACCCCCATCTCTTCCGACGCGGTCCACCTCTTCGGCATCAGCATCACCCCCCTGGAGATCTCCGTGGCCGTGGGCGTCTTTGCGATCATGGGGCTCATCGAGCTGTTCAAGCGCACGACCCTTCTCGGCAAGGCCTTCGAGGCCGTTGCGGCCGACCGCGATGCCGCCGAACTCATGGGCGTGTCCGCGACGCGGACGGTCATGCTCTCCTACGGCCTGTCCGGGCTGTCCGCGGCTGTGGCGGGCATCCTGGTCTCGCCGATCACGACCGTGGGGCCGACCATGGCATCGGTCCTGGTGCTCAAGGCATTCTCCGTGGCGGTCGTGGCCGGACTGGAGTCCGGCTTCGGCGTGGTCCTCGTGGGCCTGTTCCTCGGGTCGCTCGAGGGCCTGACCAGTTTCTATATCGGAAGCGGCTGGCGCGAGGCGCCCGGCCTCATGCTCCTCATCCTGGCCCTTGCCGTCCGCCCGACGGGTGTGTTCGGCAAGGCCGTCATCCGGAAGGTCTGACCGATCGATGGTGAAGCGCCTGATCCTCATCCACGGGGCGGAGCTCCTGGTCCTCATCCTGCTGGCGGCCATTCCGCTGCTGGTGACGAACACCTTCGTCCTCGGCCTCCTCACACTCCTGGCCATCTACGGGATCCTGCTGATCGGGCTGGACGTGACCGTGGGCTATCTCGGCCAGGTCAACCTGGCGCAGGCCGCCTTCCTCGGCCTGGGCGCCTACACCGCAGGCATCACCGTGACGTTCCTCGGCTTCGGCATGGTGAGCGCTCTTGCCGCCAGCCTCCTCGTCGGTCTCCTGTTCGGCGGCCTGCTGTCCTTCCCCGCGCTCCGGCTCGAAGGCCCCCAGTTCGCGCTCTCCACGCTCAGCTTCTCCGCCCTTGTGGCCACGACGCTGAACGAATGGGAGTCGGTGACGAACGGCGCGCAGGGCCTCTCGCTCACCAGGCCTCCGCTGTTCGGATTTACCCTCAGGGCGCAGGGCTTCTACTGGCTCTGCCTGGTCTTCCTCGCCCTGGTCTGGATGGCCATGCGGAACCTGCTCGGCTCCCAGTGGGGAAGGGCCTTCGAAGCGCTCCGGGACAGCCCCATCGCAACCGACGCCATGGGAATCGGCACGTACCGCAACAAGGCTGCGGCATTCACCTTCGGCTCGGGCCTCGGCGGCCTCGCCGGCGGGCTCTATGCCTTCAACTTCCAGTATCTCCAGCCGCACAGCTTCACCTACGAACTGATGGTGATCCTGCTCCTCGGCGTTGTGCTCGGCGGCAGGAAGAACCTATGGGGCGCCTTTCTCGGCGCCACGCTTATCGTGCTGCTGCCGAACCTCCTCTCGAACCGGTCCCTGTTCCAGATCTTCTCCGCCATCGGCTTCACCATAGCGCTCCTCGCCGGCGGACGGAGCTTTCTGCGGAAGACCATGAAGCCCTTTCAGGCGCTCGCGCCGATCGTTGCCATGGGGCTTCTCGTTGTCGTATCGGTCACGGTCCAGAACATCGAGGACCTTCGCCGCGCCATCTTCGCGCTCATGCTCTTCTCGGTCGTCGTGGGACTTCCCGAAGGATTGATGGGCTTCGCTGCCCGGTTCCTGGCGAAGCTCTTCCACGTCGCTCCTGCGCCGCTGGCGGAGCCGGCGCGGCTCGATGCCGTGCTGGCGACGAAGGAACACGGCGGGAGCGGTATGCTCGAGCTGAAGGACCTGAAGCGGAACTTCGGCGGCGTGCGTGCCGTCGACGGCGTCTCGCTGGTGGTACGGTCCGGCCAGGTCCATGGCCTCATCGGCCCGAACGGGTCGGGCAAAAGCACGCTGGTGAACGTCATCTCCGGACTGTACGCTCCGAGCGGGGGCACGATCCTGCTCCGCGGCGAGCCGCTTGTCACCGGGAGCCTTTACAAGGCCGCGCACCGGGGCATCTCGCGGACCTTCCAAAATCTACAAATATTCACCGAACTGACCGCGCTGGAGAACGTGATGGTGGCCATGAAGGACACCTATGAGAAACCCCTGCCGCTCGTGTTGCTCGGCCTCAGCCGCGGCGAAGAGCGCTGCGCCCAGTCGGGCGCACTGGCCCTCCTGGACCTGGTGGGGCTCAAGGACGAAGCTCGTACGCCGGCCAAGGACCTCCCCTACGGGGCCCAGCGGTTCCTCGAGATCGCCCGCGGGTTGGCACGCAAGCCTGATCTTCTGATCCTGGACGAACCGGCAGCCGGCCTGGCCCGCCCGGATGTCAAGACACTGGTCAGCATCATCCGGAAGATCCATGACATCGGCATCACTACGATCTTGATTGAGCATCACATGGAAGTGGTGAGCGAGCTCTGCGACGTTGTGACGGTGCTGGACGGAGGACTCGTCATCGCCGAGGGAAGACCGGAGGAGGTCAAGCGGCACCCCAAGGTGATTGCCGCATACCTGGGGGCGAGCGCCTAGACCCCGCGGTCACAACAGACGTGCGGGAGTTCCGTTCGAAAACGAAAGAACAGAAGAACACATTAGACACTGATCAAATCTGATAGGATTCGGATAACAGCGGATGTAAAGTTCAGCCAAGAGGCGAGCCCTGTGATGATTGATTACTCTGCTTTTAACAGGCATCGATCCGCTTCTCCCGTGTCTAGGTTTTTTTCTAGGATAAAACGAGACCACAATGCTCATCGTCGATAACATCCACGCCGGATACGGGGCCAGTGAGGTCCTGGTCGGCGCCTCGCTCGAGGTGAAGGCGGGGAGCCTGGTCGCCCTGATCGGGCCCAACGGCGCCGGCAAGACCACGACCATGCGCGCCATATCCGGGATCGTGAAGCCCGCGAAGGGACGGGTGCTGCTCGACTCCATGCCAGTGCAGGGCATGGACGCTTCGCGCATCGCCCGGCTCGGCCTGGCCCATGTGCCGGAGGGGCGCCGCGTGTTCGGACCGCTGTCCGTGGAGGACAATCTGCTGCTCGGGGGATACCGCCGTTTGCCGCGGCTCTTCGGCTTCCGTGCGAAGGCTTCACGCGATCTCGCGCGGGTCTATGAGCTGTTTCCCCGGCTGAAGGAGCGGCGCCGCCAGGCGGCCGGAACGCTGTCCGGCGGTGAACAGCAGATGCTCGCCATCGGCCGCGCATTGATGGCAGAACCCAAGGTGATCCTGATGGATGAGCCCTCCATGGGCCTGGCGCCGGTCATCGCGGAGGAGGTTTTCGGCACGATCGGGCGCCTGAAGAAAACGGGGATCCCGTTGCTGCTCGTCGAGCAAATGACCAGGAAGGCATTGGAAGTGGCGGACTATGTCTACGTCATGGAGCACGGCAGGGTCGTCATCCAGGGGAACCCGTCAGAACTGCGCAAGGACGAGCGCGTGATCGCGGCGTATCTGGGGTAGGGAAACAGGAGGTGATCGTGGCGATGCCCAAGATCCTCATCAAGGGGCTGAACCGGAAACTGGGCCACGAACGATTCACCATCAAAGCGCACTGCAACAACGCTCCCCGCGGCTGTCGTGCCGGTTGCGGGCGTCCCAGCCCGCGGGATGCACATGATACTGCTCTTGAGCCGGACCGTGTGCCCCGAAGAATGACAAGGCAAAACAGGGCCCGGTTACTTATCGTCAACTGCTGAAGGATCACGCAAGATCGCGGCATATCCAGTGTGATCAAGCGGCTGCCTCTATCCGTTTTTCTCCAGCCCCTCGAAGAACTTCCTGAACTCCTCCCTCTCATCGGTGATCCTGCATTGAGGTATTGATCGAAGGAACCACTTGCCGTAGTTCTTGGTGATGATGCGCGAATCGAGCACAACGACCGCACCTCGGTCTGTCTTCGTTCGGATCAATCTTCCGAAGCCCTGGCGGAAGAGCAGCGTTGCCTGGGGAACCTGAAACTCGAAAAAGGGGTTCTTGAGGCGCTCCATCCTGGCTTCGATGATGGGGTCGTCGGGCACGGCAAAGGGCAGCTTCGCGATCACGACGCACTGGAGCGCGTCGCCGGGGATATCAATGCCCTGCCAGAATGATGCTGTGCCGAGCAGAACGGCGTTCGGCGTGCCCTTGAACAGCTCGACCAGGCGGTACGCGGGCATTTCTCCCTGGCAGAGTAGTCCGGTCTCGGGCAGCTCCCTCCGCAGCGCGTCGGCGCTCTTCCGGAGCTGGCCGTAGCTCGTAAACAGCACGAGCGTCCTGCCCCTCGTGATCGCTATGATCGATTTCAGCTCCTGGTCGAACTTTTCCTGGAAGCCTTCCGCCTGCTGGTCCCCGAGGTCGGACGCAATATACAGGAGCGCCTGGTTCTCGAAATCAAAAGGCGAGTCGAGCAGGAGCTCGCTCGCTTCGTCCAGGCCGAGCCGGTTCCGTATGTAGGAAAAACTGCCGCCTGCCGAGAGCGTTGCCGACGTGAGCACGACGGTCTCGATCCTGCCGAAGAGGTTTTCCCGCAGCGTCCCGGCGACATCGATGGGCGAGGCAACGAGGCGGTAGCGCTGGTTCTCCCGCTCTGCCCAGTACACGAATCCGTCGGCGGACTGATCCAGATTGACGCGGACCGCCGAGGCAAAGGCCTGGGCGCGGGCCGCGAAGGCCTTCACTTCCAGTTCCTCCTCGTGGTTCTCGACTGCCAGCTCCAGCAGGGCGTCCTGCAGTTCCCTCAGGGGTTCGCTCAGGATGTCCGGGACGATATCCGGCTTCCTGACGCGGAGCACGGGCTCCTTCAGCAAGAATGGATGGAGGTTCAGGAAAAAATTGTCCGTCACGACGCGGAGACCGTCGACCATTCCCCGGATGACCTGCACGTCGTGGTCCTGGACCGTGAGCCTCGTCAGGAGCCCCTTGCGGGTCCGATGGCTCAAGAGACCGTCGAGCAGGTAGCGTACGGAGAAGTTGGTAACCTCGACGCCGAGATAGTCCGTGGCAACCTCCTCGACCTGGTGCGCCTCATCGAAGACCACGGCCTTGTGAAAAGGGAGGACATTTCCCCCCGTGGCCATGTCCGCGAAGAAGAGGTGGTGGTTCGCGACGAGGATATGGGCCTGCTGTTCGATCGCTTTTGCCTTCTGATAGAAACAGTCCTTATGATAGGAGCAGTCCTTGCTGAAGCAGAGGTCGGCCTGGCGGCAGGATTTGGCCCAGAGAGCCGGGGGAGGCTCGACGTCGAGATCGCTCCTTATCCCCGTGCGCGTTTGCGTTGACCACGCAAAGAGCCGGTTCAGGGGCTCGACCTCGTTCTGCTCGTACAGGTTCCCGATCCGCAGCTGGTCGAACCGGCGCAGGCAGAGGTAGTTCTCGCCGCCCACGGACAGGGCGTACCGGAAATCGCCGAGCACGCGCTTCAGAAAGGGGAGGTCCTTGTCCACCAGCTGCTGCTGCAGCGCCTTGGTATAGGTGGCGACCACGGCCCTCTGGTTGGTCTCCCGGCACCAGGTGATGAGCGGCACGAGATAGGCAAGGCTCTTCCCGACGCCCGTCCCCGCCTCCACGACAAGGTGGGTCTTGCTGTCGAGAGCCTTCTCCACAGCATCTGCCATCAGGACCTGCTGCGGCCGGTGCTCGTAGCCGCCGTGCATCGACTGTGCTATCCTGCCGTTCTCGCCGAATATCCTGAACGCGTTCATCGCAGCGCAGATTAACACAGGCGGGGTCAGGAAAGCAAATGGATGGCATGAAAAAGTGCTTGCGGGAATGGCATAAGCCTCAGGCCTGAGGACGCTTGTGCACGGTCCGGACCCGTAGCCACGTGCAGGCACGGCCGTTTTTCTTGCACAAATCTTTTTGTTGTGTTACTATGACACCTCGTATGAAGCGGCTTTTTTGGCTGATTTTTATCTGTTTCCTGGTTCCACCTCCGACTGCCTTCTCCGCTGAAAAAGGTTTGACCGTAAAGGGCGTCAGGTATTTTTCCTACGCCACGTTCACGCGGATAGTGTTCGAGATCGAGGCCCCGGCCCCCTATGTGCTGACCAAGGCGGCTGACTCGCGCAGCCTCTTGTTCTCGTCCTATGAAGGGCTATTGACCGTGAAGACGGCGCTGCCGCCGGTACGCGATGGCGTTGTGGCCGGCATCGATGCCCGGGAAAGCGCTGGCAGGACCTTTATCGTTATCCGCCTCGATGCGGCCGCAGGGGAAACGAAGGATTTCGTGCTCCGCGGGCCCGACCGGATCGTGCTCGATATCGCGAAGGGAGTTGCCCCGTCCCCGCCCGCGGTTGCCAGAGACCGGCCCGTTGTCATTGTCCTCGATGCCGGGCATGGCGGAAAGGACACGGGCATCGTGACGGCGAAGGGACAGGAAAAAAACTTTGCCCTGGACCTTGTGCAGGCGATCAGAAGGATACTGCAAAAAGACCCAGGGCTGATGGTCGTCCTGTCCCGGGACCGTGACACGGCGTTGACCCTCGATGAACGGGCCGCTGCGGCAAACGCCGCCGGGGCCAGGGTCTATGTGAGCATCCATGCCGCTGACGAAGGTCGTGACCGGGTCTATATCCAGGACCCTGATGAAGATCAGTCTCCGCGGGCGCAGCACCCTGCAAGCCGGGACTATCTTGGGTTCGAGGCCGGCAGTGAACAGTTGGACAGGCTCTGGGGACGGCAGCAGGCGGCCCATACGAAGGAGAGCAGCGCTCTTGGCCGGCTCGTTGCCCGGAAACTGGCGGGAAACGATGGGGCCGAGCCAACGCAAGCGCCTTTGGCAGGACTGAAGGCGGTGGATGCCGCTGCGGTGCTCGTCGAGGCCGGCATGGAACAGGACAGGACAAGGACGGCTGCGGCCGTTGCCGAAGGGATCGAGCAGTATGTCAGAGAGGATCGATCGGAGGATCGGAAGTAATCGTTTGCTGCCGGTGATGGTGGCGGCCATTCTAGCGCTTGCAATTGCTGCCGGGTTCTTTGCCTGGCATCATGCTGCCGCTCCCGCTCCGCCATCGATACAGGCCAATGCCGCTCCTTCCGCCGTCCTGACAAACCGCGCTGATCAGCCCCTTACGGTCACGCTTTACGTACCGGGCGTCGCCGCGCTATCCGCCGGACTCGCACCGGTCAGGCGCCAGCCCGACACGCAGGCACAGGCCCGCGAAGCGCTGAATGCGGGGTTCGCTGACCTGAGGGCGCTCCAGTCGCGGGTGCTGAAGGATATCAGGCTCAGCGGATTCTTTCTGGATGCAGCCGGCACCGCCTTCGTGGACCTGTCTCCTGTTGAGCAGGGCGGTGTCCGGGCATCGGCAGGGGAAGAGCTTCTGGCCCTCTACGCGGTGGTGAACACGCTGACCCAGAACTTCGAGGAGATCAAACAGGTCCGTTTCCTGGTCGACGGCAGGGAAGCGCAGACGCTGGCCGGGCATATCGACCTGTCGAGACCGTTCACGAAGCGGATGGACCTGGTAAAGCAGTAAGTCAATCTCTCTCGAGAGGCTGAGCCCGAGACCCTGGCATAACCTAAAAAGCTCAAATCAGCACGCATGGAATACAAAAACTTTCGATAGTATTTTAGCCTGCATGAGAGATTCGACCCCCGGTTTCACGATGTTTGCACACTATGCATAAAGCCATCGGCATATTCGATTCGGGCATCGGCGGGCTGACGGTGCTCAAGGAGGTCGTGGCGAAGCTCCCCCGGGAGAACATCATCTATCTGGGCGATACCGCGCGGGTACCCTATGGCATCCGGTCCCCGGAAACGGTTACGCGGTACAGCTTCGAGAACACGAATTTTCTGCTGTCCCAGGAGATCAAGCTGCTCGTGATCGCCTGCAACACGGCGTCGGCCATCAGCCTTGAAGAGGTAAAGAAAGAGTATCCCCTCCCGGTCATCGGCGTGCTCGAGCCCGGTGCCATCGCGGCGACCGCTTCGACACGTTCGCGGTCCGTGGGCGTGATCGGCACCGAGGCCACGATAGCCAGCGGTGCCTACGAGAAAGCGATCAGGCGCATCGCGCCGGATGTCACCGTTCACAGCCGCGCTTGTCCTCTCTTTGTTCCTCTTGCGGAAGAGGGCTGGACGGACAATGACGTGGCGGCGCTGGTAGCCGAGCGGTATCTGGCCCCGTTTCGGGGAACGGGCATCGATACCCTGGTGCTGGGCTGTACTCACTATCCGCTCCTGAAGTCCGTGATCGCAGGGGTGATGGGCCCGGCGATCACCCTGATCGATTCCGCGACCGAGACCGCAAAAGAAGTGGCAGGCGTGCTCGAGAAGCTCAGGTGGAAGGGGAATGGACAAGGCGAAGGGGCACGGAAGTTCTATGTCACCGACTCCCCGGTCCGGTTCGAAAAGATCGGCAAGCGGTTCCTGGGCGATGAGTCTCTTCGGGCCGAACAGGTCAGGGTCGGGGGAACGTAGCGCGCTCGAGGCGTACTGAAAACCACACATGGTGCAGGGGAAATAGCACAATGAAAACCAAGGATCCATCCCGCCGGATCCCCTGCAGCGTGATTTCAGGCCGTGAAGTCATGGAGCCGAAGTGTGCATTCTGCAATTCGCAATTGAGGTCCTCGAATGAATAAGGATTGTGCCTCTGTCAGGAAGTCGCTCCCGAAGTATCTGCGGGGCCACCTGTTCAAATACGAGCAGATCAGGATCGCTCGTCATCTCAACTCCTGTGCGGTCTGCAGGTCGGAATACCAGGCGCTCAAGAAGGTGGCTGACACGCGGCGGCTTCTCAAGGACATCACGCCTCCCGAAGGAATCGTGCTGCGGCTCAAGGCCGGCGCTGCCGGATTGGCCAGGGTGAGAATGCTCATGTACCGTCCGCTGTGGCTTCTCCTGATCATCGGCCTGGCAACGGTCGTCTATCTCAATATCTTTGCCCCGCACCGGGATATCGAGATCGAGAACATTGAAAGGTCGCTCCCCCCCCCGGCTCCTGCTACATCGGCGCCAACCGGCACACCTGCCATGGTTTCCGCTTCCACTGCCTCTGCCGCGGTTTACGAAGCGGCGGCGCCAATGGAGCACAGGAAGCGGGCGGAAAGCGACCTTGCGCCGGAACCGCTCGTGATCACAATCGCTCCTGCCGGCGAGCAGGCCGTCAGACGCATCAACGAAGCTTTGCGAAGTCATGGTCAGCTCAGGAAAATGAAGTTCACCGATTCGGTTCGTGAGATTTCGGGGACCATGACTGCCAGGGAGCTGCTCTCCTTTTTTAACCGCATCGATGAGGCCGGGAAGGTGGCCTACAGCCGGAAGCGGTTCGAATCCTATCCGGAGACGGCGTCTATTCCCTTTGTCATGAAAATGAAGTCCGCACCGAAGCCCGTCGATCCGACCACTCGTCCGGCGCCGCCCGCTGCCGAGCCGGCGGCACCGGGCACGCATGCCGAATCGACTCCTTCTTCATCAGCCGAGGCGGACAGATCCGCGGAAAATGGCGAATCACTGCCTGAACAGCATGTCTCCGGACAGTAGCGCGACATGACTCAGCGCGATGCCGGAATGGCCCCGCCGAATATCACGAAACAATCGCAGAGAATGGAATGCGGACCCGCATGCGCACGGACCGTTCATACCAGGAAACGATAGAGTATCTCTTCGCGCTCCAGAAGCACGGGGTAAAGCTTGGCCTCGGCAATACGGAGCGTCTCATGGACATCATGGGGAATCCTCACCGGCGGTTCCGGAGCGTGCACGTCGCCGGAACGAACGGAAAGGGGTCCACCGCCGCGTTCCTAACCGGCATGCTCCTGGCTGCCGGCTATCGCGTCGGGCTTTATACGTCGCCTCATTTGGTGAGTTTCACCGAACGGATACGGATCAACGGCGTGCCGATCACCGAGGGGAAGGTTGTCGAGCTCGCTCGCAGGGTGAGGGAGGGATACGAGGGGAGGGCGGGGGATTCCGGCTTGCCCCCGGCCCTCAACCCGACGTTCTTCGAGGTCACGACGGCGCTTGCCTTCACCTACTTTGCGGAGGAGGCGGTAGACATCGCCGTGATCGAAGTGGGCATGGGAGGTCGCCTGGATGCCACGAATGTGATCTCGCCGCTCGTATCCGTGATCACGAACATTGACCTCGAGCACACTGAATTCCTGGGCGACACACTCGAACTGATCGCCGGCGAAAAGGCGGGGATCATCAAGCGCAATACCCCGGTCGTCACCGGCGCGGTCCAGCCCGGGGTCCTGCAGGTCATCGAGCGGGAAGCCGCCCGCAAGGCCGCTCCCGTTTTTCTGCTCGGCCGTGAATTCAGGGCCAACCATATACGGCCGGGCGGCGAACAACAGTTCACTTACCGGGGGATGCGGATGTCACTCGAAGGGCTTGGGATCGTTTTGCTCGGGCGATACCAGGTGGACAATGCATGCCTCGCCCTTGCCGCCGCTGAATGTCTGCACGCCGCGGGCGTCACGATCACCGAGGATGCAGTCAGGAAGGGCCTTGCGCAGTCGCGATGGGAGGGCCGGCTCGAGCGCGTTGCCCGGAGGCCGGACATCTATCTCGACGGGGCGCACAATCCGGCCTCGGCGCGGTTGCTCGCCCGGGCCGTCGCCGAACTGCGTCCGGCATACGGCCGGCTCATGCTTGTCGTCGGCATCCTGGGAGACAAGGATGTCTCCGGCATCCTTGCCGAACTCATCCCGCTGGCCGACCGTGTGATCGTAACGCGCCCCGATTACGCCCGCGCCCTGGACCCGGACGCGCTTGCGGCAAAAGTCCGCAGCCTGCACCCTGCCGTGGACACGGCTGGGAGCGTACGGCAGGCAATTGAACGCGCTAAATCCGAGGCAAAAGCGGACGATCTGATCCTGATCACCGGTTCCCTCTATGTCGTCGGCGATGCGCGCGCGGTGCTGTTCGATGACGGTTTGCCCCGGGCGCTCCCCGGCCTGAAAGGATAGCCGCTGCTGGAGAGCCCCGCACCCTGACCGGCTAGGTCCCAAGGAAGAAACTGTTTCAGCATGATCAGGATATCCTCCATAGCAACGCTCTGTCTTCTCCTGGCCGTCACGGTTTGCACTGCCCCGGCCCGCGCCGACGAACTGCCGAAGAAGATCCCCGTCACCGTCAAGGCGGACAAACTCGACTATGACCGGACGAACGACGTGTACACCGCGGTAGGCCACGTCAAAGTGGAGCAGGATGGGATGCGGCTTGAGGCCGACAAAGTCACCTTGAACAACAAAACCGGCGATGCGACGGCCGAAGGCAAGGTGTACCTCCAGGAAAAGGGGGATGTTATCCGGGCCGACCGGATACTCGTTAACATCAACACCAAGGCGGGACTCATTTTCAACGGCGATCTGTTCATGAACAAGGACAATCTGCATGTCAAAGGAGAGAAGATCGAGCGCAGGTCCGAGACCGTGTACCATGTCGAGAACGGCACCTTCACGACCTGCGACGCCGGCGAGTGGTACCTCAAGGCGGGCGTGATCGATGTGGATATGGACCGCTATGCAACCGGTAGTGATGTCTCCTTCAACATGATCGGGCTGCCGGTGCTTTATACGCCCTATCTTCTCTTCCCGGTGCGCCGGCAGACCGGGCTCTTAATCCCCGAGGCGGGGTACAGCAGCAAAGACGGCTTCCTGATGAAGAATTCCCTGTTTTGGGCCATCTCGGACTATCAGGACATGACGTTCTACTCTGATTACCGTGCGCACCTCGGCATCGGCACGGCAGCGGAATATCGCTATGTCCTTTCACGCGATTCGGGAGGCAAGCTCTTCTATAATTACTTCAATACCTTCAACGAGTTCACGACGCCAGGAGTCCCCGATACCCGCTGGTTGTTCTCCTACCAGCATCACGAATATCCTGCCGAGGACCTTACCATCCGGTCCGATATCAACCTCGTGAGCGATTACCTGTACTTCCCGGATCTCGAAAGCAAAAAGCTTGAGCTCCGCGCCCTGCCGTACCTGGACTCGAACCTGTTCGCTGTTGCGCGGTGGGATACGGCATCCCTGTATCTTCTCGGTCAGTATGCCATCGACCTCACGCAACAGAGCAATGATACGACGATCCAGAAGCTGCCGGAGCTCAGGTACAACCTTTATGAAGAAAAGATCGCGGGACCCGTGCGACTGAACGTCGAGGGGTTTGCAACAAATTTTACCCGGAAGACGGGAGATGACGTGCTGCGCGCGGATTTCGACCCGAGGCTCTCGGCGGCCCTGGGTGTAGAAGGACTGACGCTGACGCCCCGCCTCGGGGCGCGGGTTACTTACTATGACCGGAGCGCTTCGTCCTCGGACTCCACGCAGCGGAGGTACTACTATGCAGGGGCGGACTTGAACGGCCGCTTCTCCCGCACGTACGGAGCGGACCGCGAATCCGGTTTCGGACAGATCCGGCATTCGATCGAGCCGGGCGTCACATACAGCTACATACCCAAGTTCAATCAGAATGACCTTCCCCAGCTGGATGTCATCGATACGGTGACGCAGCAGAACTTGGTTTCGGTTTCCCTGATCAACCGCTTGACCGCGCACTACCGTGATGCCTCCGGGTTCAGGAGCTTCGATCTGATGGTGTTCCGGGTTTCGGAATCCTATGACATCAACAAGGCGAGGAGCGACGACCCCGAAATCTCCGGTCAGGCGCGGTCCGAGATCCGCGGCGAGATCTACCTCAAGACGCCGAAACTGCTGACATTGTCGGCCACCGAGATCTATACCCGGGGAACCTTCACCTCGTCATCAGAAAGCATCACCGTGAATACCGGCATACTGCATTTCAATATTACCCGCCAGGCCCTCGCAGAACCGAAGGCCCGCTATGTGATCGGGGGAGCGGGGGCCAAAGCCGGGAAATGGGACCTCGATGTCCAGATATGGCGTGACGTGGTGCTGAAGCAGAATACCCAGCAGGATTACAAGGTCCATTACGCTTCACAATGCTGGGGGCTCGGCTTCAGTTTCACCAAGAAACCGGGAGAGACCCAATATATGCTGACCATGGACCTGAAGGGGCTGGGCGTATTGAAATTCTAGGAGGTCGAGTGTGAACGACGGTATCATCGTGCTGATCACCGCCAGCTCGGAAGAGGAGGCGGTCCGGATCGGAAGGGCGCTGGTGGACGAGCGGCTTGCGGCGTGCGTCAATATCGTACCCGTTGTGCGGTCCCTGTTCTTCTGGGAGGGGAAGACCCAGGACTCCCCGGAAAGCCTCCTGATCTGCAAGAGCAGAAAGCCGTTGGTCGAACAGCTCATACGCCGCGTGAAGTCTCTCCACTCCTACAGTGTACCGGAGATCATTGCCCTGCCGATCATTGCCGGATCCTCTGACTATCTCAACTGGGTTAAGGACTCTACCTCGCGATAGTTCCCTTACTTAATTGAAACGAACCATATCTGGGGGGTATCGAGATCGTGCCACTATATATTGTGGGGCGAGAAGTAAAAAAATACTATAATATTGACATGAGTAATTATTTTATGTTACTCTTTAACAGATTTTTTTGCGTCTTTTGCCGGAGGAATGAGAAAACAGTGCAGTCTCGGAAGTGCAGAAATATCAAGAAGAAGGAATATTTCACCTTCATGTTCCTGCCTGGCCCGAATGAGCGGGTCAGAACGCTCAGCATCTCGAAGTCCGTCATCAAATCTGTAATCCTCTCGTTGCTTGCCATTGTCGGCTTCTCTCTCTACCTCATTTACGAATACAATGACGTCAAAGACAAGGTCTGGGAACTGCAGTCGATGCGCGAAGAGTTGATGCAACAGAAGGCCCAGGTTCAGAACTTTGCCTTGAACATGCTCGATTACAAGCGCCAGATGTTCCTGCTCCGCGATCTCGATACCAAGCTCCGCAGGGCGGTAAGCCTCGGCCCGCGCGACAAGGCGCATCAGGTGCTCGGCATCGGCGGTCCGGACGAACTGGGGCTTCAGAACCTCACGAGCATGGGAGAGAAAAAGCAGGAAGAGGTCCTGAAAGAAATGCACCAGGAACTGACCCAGCTCAAGGGTGCGGCTTCCCGGCAGGAGACCAGTCTCCAGATGCTGATCGAATACTTTGAAGATAAACGTTCGCTTTACGCATCCACGCCTTCAGTGTGGCCTGTCCGGGGATGGGTCACCTCTCCGTTTGGGAACAGAATCTCCCCGTTCAGCGGCATCTTGACATTTCATGAAGGCTTGGACATAGCGGCGCAGACCGGCACACCCATCGTCGCTCCGGCGGACGGTGTGGTGATCAAAGCGGGCTTTGGCACGGGCTACGGCAACATGGTGGAGATCAGCCACGGCTACGGTATCAAGACGATCTATGGCCACAATTCCCGGCTGAATGTCAAGCCGGGTCAGCGGGTAAAACGAGGCGATGTCATCGCTTATCTCGGCGACTCCGGCTCCAGCACCGGTCCTCACCTGCACTACGAAGTGCGGGTAAACGGCCTGCCGGTGAACCCCGTTCGCTATCTTAATTAAGTCAAAGAGGCCCCCGGCGGTCATACTCATTCCATCGTGAATCCTATCTTGCCTATGGCTTCTCTTCCGATTACATACGAAGTACCAGCTCGTTCACTAGCCGGGGAAAAGGGCGTGGGGGATGAACGGAGAAGCTCTTTCCCTTTGATAAAAACGCTTCCGCATAAAGGCACAAGCAGCCGGACAAACCGGCTCCGGCCCGATGCGGAAACCGCAAGGAGGGAGTAAGCAATATGTCTACCGGGAAAGTGAAGTGGTTCAACGAGTCAAAAGGGTATGGTTTTATAGAGCCGGACGGGGGTGGAAGAGACGTCTTCGTTCACTACTCGGCGATCCAGGGAGAGGGGTACAAGACCCTTTCCGAGGGGCAGATGGTCGAGTTTGAGATCACCCAGGGCGAGAAAGGCCCCCAGGCCGCAAATGTGATGAAAGCTTCCTAAGCTCATCTTACGCTGCTGATTCACTAGCAGATAAATAGAGACGATACCTGAAGCCCCGGGTTCCCCCTCCCGGGGTTTTTGCTGTCCTGACGGCCGAGAGCGGGCAGTTCACGTTTCAGCATCGCCGCCTTGTCCTTCATCATTGAAGTCCTGCCTCGGGACGTTCCTGCTCCCGGTTTTCCCTTTTCTTCACTTCTGCCCTAAAAGCATCTGGACGCGTTTCATCATTTCCGGAGCGTCCCATACCTCAAGCCCGCTGAAACTTTCCACGATGATTCCGTTCCGGTCGATAAGATAGGTGGCGGGGAGCGCGGGTCCGGCATATGCTTTGCCATACACTTCCTTGCCGGCATCGAGAAGTACCAGGAAGGCAATATTGTTCTTCGCCACATAGTCCCGGACCGGCTTGTCGGACGGATCGATCGAGACTGCGATGACCTGCAGTCCCTTGTCCTTCAACGTCAGGAAGAGGCGGTTCAACGACGGCATTTCTGCCATGCAGGGTGCGCAGAGCATCGACCAGAAATTGAGCAGGACCACCTGACCCCGGAGTGATTCGAGCGAGACAGCCCTGCCCGAGATGTCGGTCAGCGTGAAGGGGGGTGCATAGCTGCCCGCCTCCGTCCCGACCTCGGAAACGCCTGCGGCGCTGCAGAGGGAGGAAAGGGAGAGCAGGCACAGGAGCAAAACAGCAGGAGGAGAATATTGCATGGTCACAATACTAGTCTTCGATCTCATTTCTGTCAAGGGGATACCCATTCGCGAACAAAAGAGGTTGTCAAATTCCCCGTGCCAAAAGGCTCACGAGGGTTCAGAACTGGACGTCGAAGGTGAGGTACAGGTCCTTTGCCGTGTCAACGGGAGCCATGATTTGCTGGTTAATCGGGCTTGTTGAGGTGAGGTCCGATATGTTTACCGGTGCTCCGATCCAGAAATTGCTGCCCGTATACGCGAACCGGTAATACTGGTAGCCGAGCCTCAGGAAAGCCTTGGCATTCCTTGAGATGGGTTTCCGGTCGAGTTCCTGGATCAGGTATACTTCGTACACGCTGCCGCGGGTACCCAGCTTGCTCGTCCAGATATCGTCCTCGGAGGGAACCATGCCGATCCAGTTCTTTGACCCCCGGTTATACTCTACGCCGATCTTCGTGCGGTTCATGTCATAGCGTGCGCCTGTATAGAGCGCATATCCTTCCTTGCTCACCGGTCCCTCGCCGCCTGCGCCGACCGACGTCCAGAGAAGGCCCCAGGGAGACGTGTTTGAATTGAACGTATTGTTATTGGGATCTGTCTTGCTCTGGCCCGCTGACAGGAAGAGATTGAGTGGTCCGAACTTGCCCGTGGCGACGCCGCCGAGCCACCGAATGTTCCCCAGGTTCTCCGTGGGTCCTGAAGTACCAAAGGCTCCGTCCGAAGGCGTGTCGGAGATATGCCAGCCTTTCTGATACTGCAATTCGACGTGGACCAGATCGGAGTCCAGAACAGCCAGGTTCATGCCGAGAAAATCAGTATCCCTCAGGCTGGCGCCCGTGGTTGGCTGATAGCCGCTGTCAAATCCTTTGCCGTAGCAGAGCTTTGCGTATGCGCCCGGCAGCGCATTGATGTCCGGAGCGAACCCGAGGGTCATCCCGTCGAATGCATAGTCGATCATGAGGCTCGGCATACCGGCTGTTCCCGTCGTCTCCTGGTTCTGCCTCAGGTTGCCCGGTATACCGCCGGTGGACGGCCTGCGGCCGACCGAGAACCAGGCGGGTGCATCGAAGAGATTGCCGACCGTCGCATAGACATAGTCCACACGGAGAGCGTTGTCCGAAGGCACATGGCCGATCGTGCCGTCATTCACGCCCATTGCCCTGTCGCCAAAGAAGCCCACAGGGACGGCTGTCCCGCCCTCGACCGGCGTTGCGGTCTCATGGCCCCACACCTTGTACATAAGGAAGCGGGCCTTCACGGTCACGTCCTCAAGAGCATCGGCCTTCAGGTTCAGGCCGAAGCGGTTAAGCATGAGCGAGCTGTTTTCCACGGTAAATCCGGCCATGGCGGAACCCAGCGGGTTCGCCCCGGTGAGGTCGGCCTGCCGGTAGTCATGGATCGATCCCTTCAGGTAGTCGTACCGGAACCGGTAGTCGCCGCCGATCTGGAGCCACGACGGGTCATCGGCTGCGGCTACGCCGGCACAGAGGAGATGGAGGGAAAGGACGGCCAAAAGAAGCTTCTTCATGAGCGGTGCCTCCTTTCGAACGGCGATGACGGGAGGGATCTGCAGGAGCGCGATACACCCCGGATCACTGCTTCCCGGCCTCATGCAACAGGAGAGCATAACCGGAGAAAGGCGATGTGAGATGCAGTATCGAAGTGTCTGGAAATAGTTAAGCGGCAGGCTCGGAAAGGAAGGGTGTGGCGCACGGAAGATGCTGCCTATGCCCCGGTCACCGCTTTTTTCCTCGCGGCATGCTGTTCAAAAAGAACTTCCTTCATCAGGGAGCATGCTTCGATGACCTTGGGATTCGAGACGCGGTAGTAGATGTTCACGCCTTCGCGCCGCGTCGTCAGGATCCCCTTGTGGCGCATTACCGCGAGGTGCTGCGAGACATTCGCTTTCGATGCGCCCAGGGCCGTCACCAGTTCGGTCACGGTCTTTTCTTCATTGCGGAGCGTGTTCAGGATCTCGATCCGTTTGGGGTTGGTGAGGGTCTTGCAGATGTCGGCTTGCATTTCATAGATCGATCTATCGATTGGGATGCTCTTCATGCATTCTTTTGTACACGGATGGGGTTTTTTTGTCAAGCAGGAAAGAGATTTCATATCAGTAATTTGTTTTTTTAGAACATCTGTTTATATTTTCAAGGATTTGGGCTGGAAAATCCCGCTCCCACGAGCCGGGCGTGCGCTCAGGCGGTCAGTGTTCTGTCTTGATCACAGGCATTTTGAGGAGGATTGCGAGGAACCGATTCCTCGGGCAGTTCATTTCTCTTGAATTGTTTGCCGGAAAAATGTTATAAATGACTGATTTCCAAGCATCCACGTATAATCCCTGAATTCACGCGATCATGGAGAAGAGCAACGGATGATAGGCACACTATTAAAAAAGGTATTCGGAACGGCCAATGAGCGTGAACTGAAGCGCATCCAGGTGGTCGTCGACGAGATCAACGCCCTTGAGCCGGGCATTTCCCGGCTTTCCGACGCGGAGCTTAAAGCGAAGACCGACGAGTTCAAGAAGCGTCTTGAAGGGGACGAGACCCTCGGTGACCTTCTGCCCGAGGCGTTCGCCGTGGTCCGCGAGGCCTCGAAACGGACCCTCGGGATGCGCCACTTCGACGCCCAGCTGATCGGCGGCATCGTCCTGCACCAGGGCAGGATCGCCGAGATGAAGACCGGCGAGGGCAAGACCCTGGTCGCCACGCTCCCGGTCTACCTGAACGCGCTGTCCGGCATGGGCGTCCACGTCGTAACCGTGAACGACTATCTGGCCCGCCGCGACGCTCAGTGGATGAGCCCGGTCTACAATTTCCTGGGGCTCACCGTGGGCGTGATCGTCCACGGCCTTACGGATGAGCAGCGGAAAGAGGCCTACGGGTCGGATGTCACCTACGGGACCAACAACGAGTTCGGGTTCGACTATTTGCGGGACAACATGAAGTTCGCGCTCGACGAGTATGTCCAGCGCGAGCTCAACTTCGCGATCGTGGACGAGGTCGACTCGATCCTGATCGACGAAGCGAGAACACCGCTCATCATCTCCGGCCCCACGGAAGACTCAACGGACAAATATTACAAGATCAACCGCATCATTCCGAGCCTCACGAAGGAAGCGGACTATACCATCGAGGAAAAGACCAAGACCGCTGCCCTGACCGAGGAGGGAAACATCAAGGTCGAGAAGATGCTGAACGCCGGCAACCTCTACGACCCCTCCAATGTCGATCTCGTGCACCACGTGCACCAGGCGCTGAAGGCGCATGCCCTGTTCCAGCGCGACGTGGACTACGTGGTGAAGGACGGCGAGGTGATGATCGTCGACGAGTTCACGGGCAGGCTCATGCCGGGCAGGCGCTGGAGCGACGGCCTGCACCAGGCGATCGAGGCGAAGGAGGGCGTGAAGATCGAAAACGAGAACCAGACCCTGGCCTCGATCACGTTCCAGAACTATTTCCGGCTCTATTCAAAGCTCGCGGGCATGACCGGCACGGCCGAGACCGAGGCCGCGGAGTTCGCGAAGATCTACAACCTCGACGTGGTGGTGATCCCGACCCACCGGCCCATGGTCCGCATCGACAACGCCGATTTCATCTACAAGCACGAGACGGGGAAGTTCAACGCGGCCATAGCCGAGATCGAGGAGCGGCACAAGAAAGGCCAGCCCGTGCTGGTCGGAACCATCTCCATCGTCAAGTCCGAGACGCTCGCCGCCATGCTGAAGAAGAAAGGCATCCGGCACTCCGTCCTGAACGCCAAGTACCACGAGATGGAGGCCGAGATCGTCGCGCAGGCCGGCAGGTACCAGGCAGTCACGATCGCCACGAACATGGCCGGCCGCGGAACGGACATCGTGCTGGGCGGAAATCCCGAGGGCCTGACGCGCCAGGCGCTCAAGAGCAAGGACTATACCCGGGAGGAATGGGACAAAACGCTGGCCGAGTTCAGGGATGTGTGCGCGAAGGAGAAGGAAAAGGTCATCGAGGCCGGCGGGCTCCATATTCTCGGCACCGAACGCCATGAGGCGCGCCGGATCGACAACCAGCTGCGCGGCCGCTCGGGACGCCAGGGCGACCCGGGTTCTTCCCGTTTCTATCTTTCGCTCGAGGACGATCTCCTCCGGATATTCGGCTCCGATCGCATCGCGGGCCTCATGGGCAGGCTCGGCATGGAGGAGGATGTGCCCATCGAGCACCGGATGGTGTCCCGGGCCATCGAGAACGCTCAGAAGAAGGTGGAAAACCACAACTTCGAGATGCGCAAGCACATCCTCGAGTACGACGACGTGATGAACCAGCAGAGAAAAGTCATTTACGAGCAGCGCCGCCAGATCCTGGCAGGCGAGGACCTCAAGGAAGAGGTCCTCGGGCTGGCGGAGGAACTGCTCGATGGCGTGCTCGGCTTCTACTGCCCGGAGAACGCCTATCCCGAGACCTGGGACGTGACCGGACTCCGGGACGCCCTCGCGGCAAAGTTCTCCTATCACCTGAAGAGCGACTTCGACGCCCGTGAGCTGCAGCGGGAGGAACTGCGTGAAAAGCTCTGGGAGACGCTCAGGCAGAGCTACGAGGACAAGGAAAAAGAGATCAGCTCCGACGTCATGCGCCACATCGAGAAGGTGTTCATGCTCCAGGCAGTCGACCACCAGTGGAAGGACCACCTTCTCGCCATGGACCACCTGAAGGAGGGCATCGGCCTCAGGGGCTACGGCCAGAAGGACCCGCTCATCGAGTATAAGAAGGAAGGCTTCGACATGTTCGAGGAGATGAAGCTGCGCATCGTCGAATCAACGGTCGAGAACCTCTTCCGGATCCGGGCCGCGGCAAAGGAGCAGAGCCGCGAGATCGAGCGGAAACAGAAGCGCCAGGTGGCGAACCTCACCTTTGTGGGAGCGGGAGACGCGGCAGCCGCTTCAGCGCCCCAGCCGGTGCACGCGGGCGCGAAGGTCGGCAGGAACGATCCCTGCCCGTGCGGCAGCGGACTGAAATATAAAAAGTGCCATGGGAAGTAGATAAACGGGTAGGTTTCCGCACCGCATGAAAAAAAATCTCGCAGCAAGATGAAGGAACATTTTATTGTCGGCTGCTGGCTGCAAACAAGGGTTAAATTCAGAGCGCAGAAGATAAATCAATTTTCACATCAGATGAAAAAGTAAAAAAGGCTTAGAGCATCCTCTAAGCCTTTTTTGTTGGCAATTCGGAAAGACATTTTTCCGCAACGCCCAGGCGGTCGCGTTGTTTAGGGGATCCTACCGGCTCATGCCGGAGGGGTTCCTCTGGCCGGATTGGTCCAGAACAGACCGAACTGGGCGGTCTTCTTGGCCCCTTTCATCGGGGATCGGTTTCCCAACAGAAAGTAACCGGGAGCCCTTGATGGGCCGAGGTTAAAGTTTTATTCTCCGGTGCCGATACATTGACTGAGGCAGGTTGCGTTCACGGGCTGACGGCGCGCCCGGAGATGCCCTCATGCCCGTGGATTGCAGCATCGACATGAACAGAGAGCTTTACATAGGGGGCAACATCGATGCCCAGTTCCGCCAGTGGCTGATCCGGGCAAGCGCGTGGGGAGCCGTGCTCTTTCTCATGTTGAGCGCTCTCGACTACTTCGTTGCGCGCGGGTATTTCACGCGGTTCCTTGCCTACCGGGTCATCATATCGTTCCTGCTGCTGGCGATCTCCGCGGTTGCGGCGCGGTCGGCAAACCGCCTCGTTCATCTCCTCCTTGCGTATGCGGCGATCGGCGGGTCGGCGGCTACCATCGAGATCATGATCCTCCAGATCGGCGGCCATGCCTCGTCCTACTACGTCGGGATGATCCTCCTTTGCGTGGCGGCACCGGGTCTCCTTCCGGCGCGATTTTCCTTCTATGCGGCATCCGTCGTCCTCATCTATTGCGTGTATCTCCTGCCCATCGTGATGACCGAACGGATCACGAACAGGGAGGCGTTCTTCACCTCGAATGCCTTCATGGTCATGATCTTCTCCACGGTGCTGCTCATGCGCTACCTGAACGGCGTGAGCCTCGCCAAGGAGCTGGGGCTGCGGTACGATCTGGAACAGTCCAAGGAGCGCCTCGAAGACGCAGTCCAGGCCCGCACGCGGGAGCTGTCGCAGGTCGTCCTCCGCCTGCAGCAGGAGATCGTTGACCATGAACGGACCGAGAAACAGCTTCACCGCTACTCCCGGGACCTGAAGGACAGAAACGACGAGCTCAGATCATTCGTGTACAGCATCTCTCACGATTTGCGGACGCCGCTCGTGAACCTGAAGGGCTTCTCCGCCGAGCTGGGCGGCTCCCTCCGGCACATCAGCGCGTTTCTGGACAGCGGTATTACCGGCTTCGCCGGCAAGGAGCGAACGCGTCTTCAGCATGTCGTCCAGGAGGAGATTCCTGCGGCACTGGGTTTCATCAATGCGTCGTCCGATAAAATTCACGCGCTGATCAATGCTTTCCTGAAGCTCTCCCGCATCGGGAATAGGACGCTGTCCTTCGAACCGATAGACATGACCGGACTGGTCCGATCGCTCGTCGAGTCACAGGCAGGGGCGATCGCGAGGAAAGGTATCACGGTGGCCATTGATGCCCTGCCGCAGATCACCGCGGACCGGAACGCCCTGGAACAGGTCGTGGGCAGCATCGTGGACAATGCGATCAAGTACACCGAGGCCGGCAGCGGAGGTATTCTCGAGGTACGGGGAGAGCGGAAGGATTCGGAGACCCTGTTCCATTTCCGCGACAACGGCCGGGGGATCGCACCCGACGATGTCTCCCGGGTGTTCGATCTCTTCAGCCGGCTCGGGCCGCAGGACGGTTCCGGCGAGGGTATGGGCCTCGCCTATGCGAAGGCGCTCGTGCGGCGCCACGGCGGGCGCATCTGGTGCGACACAACGCTTGGAACGGGAACGACCTTCAGTTTTTCGATCTCACACGACCTGCGGAGTACGCCTGCATCAGGTGACACCGCGGGGGGACTTCCCATGCCGCCTCCTTGACTCCACGGCGGCGTTCCTTTCCGCCTGGAACCCGGGGTCTGTTGCGACCGCCGGATCGAGCAGGAATGCCCGTATCCCTTGTTTTCCTCCCCATGCCGGCCCGAAGACTTCTCTTAAGAGTTGATGCGAATATGCCGATAAGTGCGTATACGTCCTTGATATGCGCGGCGAAAGCAGACATGGCTGTGACCGTCAAGGCGCAGATCGAACGATGTGTGGTCCCGTTTGGCACACATTCACCCCGGGAGGGACACAATCAGCTCCCGACGAGGGGCAACTCGTCTCTACTCCGGCAAACAGCGAGGGCTAGCTATGAAAAACCAAGAATCGGTCATGATTCTCCTGGTCGAAGATGATCCCGGGCACGCACTTCTCATAGAGAAGAACCTCCGGCGTGCGGGGATCGCGAACGAGATCATCACGCTCGATAACGGGCAGAAAGCCGTCGATTTTCTCTTCAAGAAAGGCGAGTACAACGGAGACGGGCACCCAGCCCCGCCGCTCATTCTGCTTGACCTCAATCTCCCGATCATCGATGGGTACCAGGTGCTCACCATCATTAAAAATGACGACCGTACGAAGCAGATCCCGGTCGTGATGCTGACGACCACCGACAGCCCGCATGAGATCTCACGGTGCTATGAGCTTGGGTGCAATGTGTTTGTAACGAAACCCGTGGAATACGAGAAGTTCAGCGAGGCTGTCAGGATGCTCGGCCTGTTTCTTTCGGTCGTCAAGATACCGGAAAAGAAATGAGATTGCGGTCCACCATTGTCCGCGTGCGAACCCTGTGAGGTAAGAACGAATTTGATAGTTCAATTGATGAATCCGGGCAATTACCAATACAGCGGTTATATGATGCCCATGCTGTCTGTCGGGGCGGCAATTGCCGCCCTGGGATTCTTTGTCTTCGTCCGGGAGCATTGGTCCCGCAACGGCGTTCTGTTCCTCCTCATGTGTCTGAGCATCAGCCTCTATTTATGCGCCGCGGGGGCGAGCTATGCGTGCCTTGACGACGGGCTGTCGCTTCTCTGGATCAGGATCTCGCAGCTGGGCTCCATCTTTATCCCCAGTACCATATTTCTGTTTACCAGTGCCCGCATGGGGCTGGCCTATCGTTATCGCTTCCTGCTCGCGGCCAGCCTGGTTCTCTCGACGCTTTTCACTCTGGGAAACTTCTTTACGGATCTGCACATCAAGGGGAGCGGCTCGTTCTTCTGGGGAAAATTCGTGCAGTATGGCCCGCTGGGGTTCGTGTTTACCGGGTTTTTCTTCTGTATCATGGTCTTCATCCTCCGCCTCTTCTGGCGGGAATACCGTCGCAGTACGACGGAGAGGCATAAGAAAAGAATCGGCGGGCTGCTCATAGCATTCAGCGGCGGCTACCTGGGCGCGGTCGACTTTCTTCCTGCACTGGGCATTCCCGTCTATCCCTTCGGGTATATCCCCATATTCTTCTTTGTCATCACAAGCGCGTACGTCATCATGCGGTATAAACTGGTGGACATTACGCCGGAGGTTGCCGCCGCCCAGATCCTGGAGACCATGGAAGGGGCCGTGATCGTCGTGGACCTGGAGAGCCGGATCCAGGTCATCAATCGTGTTGCGCTGGAAATGCTGGGGTATCGAAAATCGGAACTTCTCGGACAGGATCTGGTGTCCATTCTTCCGGTGCTCGCTGACATGAGCGCCGCCGGGACAGGAGCGCATTCCTCCGGCCGGGAGACGGTCTGGCACGGCAGGGACGGGCGGAAATACGACGTCAGCGTGTTCGCATCCCCGCTTACCGAGGGCGGCAGCGTTCCCCTCGGCATGGTTTTCGTTGCCCTCGACATCACCGAGCGGAAGCAGGCAGAGGAGCAGCTGAAGGAATCCCTCTCCATCAAGCGGGCCACCCTGGAATCCACTGCGGACGGCATACTCGTGGTCGATGACCAGGGGAACGTGGTCGATTATAACGGGAAGTTCACGGACCTCTGGAACCTCCCGCCAGAGCTGATGGAACAAAAGAACGATGACCGGCTCCTTCAGCATGTCCTTGGTCAGTTGAAGTCCCCGGAGACATTCATTCGCAAGGTCAGGGAACTCTACGATCATCCGGACGCCGAAAACTTCGATGAAGTCCTGTTCAAGGACGGCCGCATTTTCGAACGCTATTCCATCCCGCACCGTTTGGAAGGCAGGAGCGTGGGCAGGGTATGGAGTTTCCGGGACGTTACCGAACGCAAGCGGGTCGAGCAGGCGCTGCAGCTCACCCAGTTCGCCATTGACCGGGCATCGATCGGCTGCTTCTGGATCGCCGAAGACGGCCGGCTGTTCTACGTCAACGATCAGGCGTGCCGGTCGCTCGGCTATACGTGCGAGGAACTTCTGGGCAGGTCTGTCCCGGACATCGATCCCGAGCTCACGCCCGGAATGTGGAATGCCGTCTGGCAGGATCTTCTTCGGGCCAAGGTGCTTGCCTTCGAGACCATTCATCAGCGAAAGGACGGCACCCGGTTCCCCGTTGAGATCACGGCCAATTACGTCGCATTCGGCGAGCAGGAGTACAGCTGCGCATTTGTGCGCGACATAACCGAGCGCAAGCAGGCTGATGCGCGGCTGAAAGGCTACTCCGAGGAACTGGTGGAGATCAACGAAGAGCTCAAGAAATTCGCCTACATCGTGTCCCACGACCTTCGCGCGCCGCTCGTCAACATCAAGGGGTTTTCCCAGGAACTTGACCGGTCGCTCCGGGAGATCGAGCCCTGTTTCGACAAACACCTCCCGCTGCTCGACCTCGCGGAGAAGGAGCGGATCGCTCCGATCTTGAAAAAGGACATACCGGAGGCGCTCAAATTCATCGGGTCCTCTGTCAACCGGATGGACAACCTGATCAATGCCATCTTGAAACTGTCCCGCGCCGGCAGGCGGAAGCTCGATCCCGAACCGTTGCAGATGCGGAATGTCGTGCTGGACATCCTGAATACGCTTGAGCACCAGCTCGCATCGCACGGTGTGGCGGTAACGGTCGGTGACCTTCCCGTGATCGTCGCGGACAGGACAGCGATGGAGCAGATCTTCGGCAACCTGCTGGACAACGCGATCAAGTATCTCGAGCCCGGCCGTCCTGGGGTGATCGCGGTCTCTTCCGAACGCAACGAACAGGAGTTCTCGTTCCATGTCCGCGACAATGGCAGAGGCATGGCCCGGGAGGATATTCCAAAGGCGTTTGAGATCTTCCGCCGTGTCGGCAGGCAGGATGTTCCCGGCGAAGGACTGGGCCTTGCCTACGCAAAAACGCTTATTCGGTCGCTGGGTGGACGGATCTGGTGCGAATCCGAACTCGGAGCCGGTACGGTATTCTCTTTTACCGTACCTCTCACGGCGCAAGACCGTGAACCCGCCCTGCTATCCTGACCGCCTCGTTTGGGGACGAGACAGGGAGGCTGCAAGCCGGAGCGGACGAACAACATCGGCGACCGCAAGGCGGGGAGCAGGCAAGGGTCAACTGCAGCCGGAACCACCTTCAGCGTTTCCTTCCCCGGCCCATCCGGGGAAGAGAGTGGGTTGCCGGGAACGGGAGGAGGAAGACGATGAGCCTGCAGGCGCCACGAGCCAGGGCAATTCTCCTGGTGGAAGATGATCCCGGGCATGCCGTGCTGATCAAAAAAAATCTTCTGCGCGCCGGGATCACGCACGACATCGTCGTGCTGGATGACGGCCAGAAGGCGGTCGACTATCTTCTCAGGCAGGGTGCCTTTGCCACGGACGAACACCTGCCCCCGGTCCTCGTGCTCCTCGATCTCAACGTGCCGGTGCTGAACGGGTACCAGGTGCTGAGGATCATCAAGAGCGACGAGCGCTCGAAACGGATTCCGGTGGTCGTCCTGACGACGACCGACAACCCCCACGAGATCGAGCGCTGCTACGAATCCGGCTGCAACATGTACGTGACGAAGCCGATAGAATATGACCGGTTCATCGAGACGATCCGGAGGATCAGCATGTTCCTTTCGATCGTCAGGACGCCGGTGAAGGAGTGAGGACCATGGTTGATATTACCCAGACCCGCATTCTCTATATGGAAGACGACCCGGGCATCTCCGTCCTGCTGCAGAAAAGCCTGGAGCGGCGCGGTTTTCGCGTGGACACGGCGACGAACGGCGAAGAGGGCCTGAAGATGGCCGCGGAGGCGAGCTATGACGTGCTCCTCGTTGATTACAACATGCCGTTCCTCGGCGGGCTCGACGTCATCCGCGAGCTCTCCCGGAACGGCCCCGGCGTCCCGATCATCATGGTGACGGGCGACGGGAACGAAGAGGTCGCCGTCGAGGCGCTCAAGCTGGGGGCGTCCGATTACATCGTGAAGGACGTTGAAATGCGCTACCTCAAGCTCATTCCCGCCGTCATCGACCGGGTGCTCTCCCAGCAGCAGCTCATCCGGGAGCGCAACCAGATGCAGGAAACCGTGCGGGAGAGCGAAGAGCGCTACCGGCGGCTGGTGGAACTATCGCCCGACGGCATCGCCGTCCACATCGAGGGAAAATTCGTGTTCCTGAACCCGGCCGGCGCCCACCAGCTCGGCGCGTCAACCCCGGACCAACTGGTCGGCACGTCGGTCTTCGCGGTCGTGCATCCCGAATTTCAGGAGATAGCCCGCTCTCGGGTCCAGCAGGTGTCCAGCACGAAAGAATCGGTGAACTGGATTGAGGAAAGATTCGTACGACTCGACGGCACCGTCATCGACGTGGAGGTCGCCAGCGTTTACTTGCCCTTCGAAGGGAAACAGGCGGTGCAGACCATCTTCCGGGACATTACGGACCGCAAGCGGATCGAGCAGCGGCTCGAACAGCTGGCGCTCTACGATACGCTGACCGGGCTTCCCAACCGCACGCTGTTCTACGACAGGATGAACCAGCTCCTGGCGCTCGCGAAGCGCAACGACTATGTCCTCGCCCTGCTGTACGTGGACCTGGACCGTTTCAAGGAGGTCAACGACCGGCGCGGCCACGAAGTGGGTGATCTGGTGCTCAAGGAGGCGGCCCAGCGGATGACTTCGTGCACCCGGAGATCCGATACCGTCGCCCGCATGGGCGGCGATGAATTCGTCGGCATCTGCGGACGGATCGCCTCGCAGCGGGACGCCGGCATCGTGGCGGAGAAGCTCATCAGCGCCCTCGCCATGCCCTTTCACATCAGGGAACGCGACACCGTCATCGGCGCGAGCATCGGCATCAGCCTCTATCCCAACGACGGCGACGATGTGGAAACGCTCGTCGCCAAGGCCGATCAGGCCATGTACCGCGTGAAGGCAACGGGAAAAGGCGGCTACCTGTTCTTCAGCGATATCCCCGTCTGATCGCGCATCCGGCGGTATGGAGTTCCGTGCCCCGGCAGCAGTCCGGCGCGAAACCGACGAAGGAGAGAAGTGAACGGAATGAACGAGACGCCCCTGCGGATCCTGTACATGGAGGACGATGCCATCCTCTCGCAACTGATGCATCGGCACCTGCAGCGGCGGGGCTATCGGCTCGACCTCGCGAAGAACGGGGAGGAAGGGCTTGCCGCGCTCCAGAAGGAGACGTACGACCTCCTGCTGGTCGATTACCACATGCCCGTCCTCAACGGGATGGGGGTTATCGACGCCCTGGCTCAGCGGGGGGTCGCCGTTCCCCTCATCATGATCACCGGCGAGGGCAATGTGGACGTGGCGGTGCAGGCCCTCAAGCGCGGAGCTGCGGACTATATCGAGAAAGACGCCGGGATGACGTTCCTGGAGCTCCTGCCGGCCGTGATCGACCACGTCATGGAGCGGCAGCGCCTCGTCCGTGAAAAGGAACAGATGGTCCGGGCCGTGCAGGAGAGCGAGGAGCGATACCGGACCCTGTTCGCCCAGAGCCCGCTCCCCATGTGGGTCGTCGACGCATCGAGCGGACGGTTCCTGGCAATCAACGGCTCCGCCGTCAAGCACTTCGGCTATTCTGCGGAGGAATTCCTGTTGATGACCGTCTCCGACATCCTCGCGGAGAACGAACGGGCGAAGGACCCTGTCCCGGGGAAACAGGATCTCTTCGCCGGCCGGCTGCGCCTGAAGAGCGGGGGGACCGTCGAGGTCGAGCTTGCCCGTCACGCCGTCACCCTGGGCGGGAATCGGGCGCAGGTGGTCATCGCGACCGACGTGACCGAGCGCAAACGACAGGAGGAGGAGCGGCTCCGGGCGCAAAAGCTCGAGTCCCTCGGGCACCTTGCAGGCGGCCTTGCCCACGACTTCAACAATGTCCTCACGGCGATCCTCGCAAACATCTCGCATGCCAGGATGGACACGCTTGACGGAAAGAATGTCACCGAACTGCTCGAGGGCGCTGAACGGGCGGCCTTCCGGGCCCGCGACCTCGCCTACCAGCTCTTGACGTTCTCCCGCGGCGGGGAGCCGATCAAGAAGGTCATCCCCTTCGCCGAGGTCGTCAAGAGCGCGGCCGAGTTCGCGCTCCGCGGCTCCCGCACCCGCCTCGAGTTCGCCATCGCCCCGGACCTTCATGAAGTGGAGGCGGATGAGGCGCAGCTCCGGCAGGTCGTGAGCAATATCGTCATCAACGCCGACCAGGCGATGCCCGCGGGGGGCGTCGTCCGGCTGGAGGCCGCAAATGTCGCGATCGGACCGGAAAACGGGACGGAGGCCGCGCCAGGGACGTATATAAAGCTTTCGTTCGCGGACCAGGGGCCGGGCATTCCCCCCGAGATCCGCGACAAGGTCTTCGACCCCTATTTCACGACCAGGAAGAACGCGAGCGGCATGGGGCTCGCCACGAGCTACTCGGTCGTGCGGCGCCACGGCGGCATGATCTCCGTAGGACCGGGCGCCGTTACGGGGGCAAACGTAACAATCCTCCTTCCCGCGGTAAAGGCGAAGGCCGCGCCGGCTCCCGTCTGCTCCGCCCGCCCCGCCGCGAGGGGAAGGGGACGCGTCCTGATCATGGATGATGAGGAGATCGTCCGATCTGCGACCGGAGCCATCCTCGGCGCTCTCGGCTATGAGGTCGCCTATGCCCGGGACGGGGCAGAGGCCGTTTCAGCCTACCGCGCAGCCCGCGATGCAGGCAGGTCCTTCTCGGTCGTCATCATGGACCTGACGATCCCCGGAGGAATGGGCGGCAGGGAGGCGATCGAGCAGATCCGCCTGATCGATCCCCAGGTGAATGCCATCGTGTCGAGCGGGTATTCCGACGACCCGATCATGTCGAACTATGCAGACTATGGTTTCCGGGGCGTTGTTCCGAAACCCTATACCCTCCCCATGCTCAGGAAGGCCATCGAGGGCCTGCTGGGACCGATGTCATGACCCCCTGTTGCCGCGCCGGCCCCGGGATACCTTGGGAGAGGCGGCAGCAGGTCAAGGCAATTCTTTATCGGCAAACAAACAAGCCCCCACAAGGCATTGTCATTCTGTTGAATTTCCCTCCGCAGAGTTCTGAGAGATTTTCATTCCGGGACCAAGCATGCAATTTGCCGTAATGTTCTGTTCGGGATCCTGTCCGCGACATTGTGCAAGCACTTTCCGACCTTGCCAACTGCTGGCCTCCGCGTTATTCTTGAATTGTGGCACGGTGTTCCATCCTAAGAGGATGCGAGCACCCTTCATCACGAGCGGTATTGTAACCGAAACGGCCATGAGCCAGGGCCCGCGGCCCGCGCAGAAAGAGAAGGGGACCCATGAAAAGAATATGCCCGAGCCTCCTCGCAATAGTGACAATCCTTTTCATCGCCGCTGTTGCGCCGGCCGGCGAAGCGCGCAAGGCGGTCCCCCTGCCGGAGCCGCAGATGCAGGGGGGCAGGCCGCTCATGCAGGTGCTGAAAGACAGAAGCTCCGGACGGTCCTTCAGCCCGGAAAAGCTGCCGCTGCAGGTGCTTTCCAACCTGCTCTGGGCCGCCTTCGGCATCAACCGGCCCGAGTCGGGGCACCGGACCGCTCCGTCAGCAAGGAACTGGCAGGAGATCGACATCTACGTGGCGACGGCGGACGGCCTCTACCTCTATGAGCCAAAAGAGCACCTGTTGCGTCAGGTCCTGTCAGAGGACATCCGGGCAATGACCGGGACCCAGGCCTTTGTCAGGGAGGCGCCGATCAACCTGGTGTATGTCGCTGATCAGGCCCGGATGAGCGGGGCTTCCCCGGAAGATGGAGAACGATACGCGGCTGCTGACACGGGGTTCATCGCGGAAAATGTGTATCTCTTCTGCGCGTCGGAACGGCTGGCCACCGTCGTGCGCGGCTCCGTTGACCGGGCAGGTCTTGCCCGCACTATGAAGCTCCGGCCCGAGCAGCGGATCATGCTGGCGCAGACGATCGGGTATCCCGGAAAGTAGGTCCGGTCTCTCCCCTCCTGCCGGAAGCGGTGAACGTCGTCGTTATCCCGTCAGATTGAGATTTACAACAGACACAAGAGCCGCTATAATCTACTCCAGCCTTTCGTCCCGCGTCCCGAATGGGGATCGATCTGGAGTCATATGCGCGTCGCCGGAATACAAATAGCCGCCGGGCCCGAGCTTGACCGCACCGTGCAGCGGGCCATCGAGATGGTCGAGATCGCAGCCGAGAAGGAAGCGCGGATCATCTGCTTTCCCGAGCTCTTCCTGAACCCGTGGTTCCCGAGGGAGGAGAACAAGGCGGCCTTTTCGCTGGCGCTCAGTTCCCTCGGCGGCACCCTCGGCCGGTTCCAACAGGCCTCGGAGCGCACGAAGACGGTCCTTGTCGTCCCGTTCTTCGAATCGCAGAACGGGACATACTTCAACAGCGCAGCGGTGTACGATTCCGGCAGACTCCTCGGCGTTTACCGGAAGATCCACGTTCCCGACATCCCGCTCTATCGCGAACGCTTCTACTTTTCCCCCGGCGACAGCGGGCTCCCGGTTTTCGAGACATCGAAGGGCAGGATCGGCATCCAGATCTGCTGGGACAACCTCTTCCCCGAAGGCTCCCGCGTCCTGGCGCTCAAGGGCGCGGAGATCATCTTCGCCCCGACCGCCGCGGCGCTCAACAATCACCGCCACTGGGAAACGGCGATCTCCGCGAACGCCTTCGCGAACAATCTCTTCATCTTCCGCGTGAACCGCGTCGGCAAGGAAGGCGACCTGTCGTTCTACGGCCGGAGCTTCTGCGCCGGTCCCTGGGGCGAACTGGTTTCCGAACTGGCCGGCGGCAAGGAGGCCATCGTGCTTGCTGACGTCGATCCCAAAGAGCGCGAAGAAGCAACTGAGACCTGGGGCTTCCTCCGGCAGCGGAAACCGGGCGAGTACGGGGAACTCGTGAAGTAGTTCCGCGTCCTTTATTATCTTTTCGCCTCAAGTCCAATTACAGTATTGAATGGGGAACGGTCGGGAAGGGGGGGGACGTGAAAGGGTGAGCTTATGACCAAGGCGGGCGTTTAGAGTCGGCGCTGGCGGGTAAGACGCATCTCATCCAAACGTGTCTTCGCATCTGGATCCTTCATAAAAAATGTCTGAAGCTTCTCGCAGGCATACTCAGGGCAATATACACAATTCTCAAGCCCCTTCTCCTTCGCGCATTTCCGAATAAGGCAGTTCTTGCTTGCTGAGAACAGTCTCCCGCCTTCTGTCCGGCAACCGTCGCAGTCGGTTATCTCATCCAGCCTGTATCGTATTCCGTAGTGCTCTTCGCACTGTCTCACGATCTCGGCCCTCATTCTCGTTCTTTCTTCCGGGTTCTCCTGCCCTGTTGCCAAATGGATCGGACAGGTATTGCAGGTCAAGCCACAGTAGGAAAGCATGTCATTCATGTATTTCCCTTTGTTCCGTAATGGATGATCTCGAATGCAAGGTGGTGCGGGAGGCGCGGCTAGAGAGCGCCCCGAGACGTCAGTTCAATCGTTTAATGGTCATGATGTTGTTTGTATTCGCTGCTGGTCTGCCGCATTTTGTGGGATCCCACTTCCGGGCAATAATCGACCAGCCCCATGGTTCGATGTCCGAGCACGCATTCATGACCGCCCCTATCGGCTTGTCGTCATACCGTTCAATGGTCCAGACGTTATACGGTTGCGGTCGGCGTGGAACGACAGGTTAATTCAGAAGGCCGTGCAACTCATATCTCAAAGCCAGCATAATATTAGCGCTGAAACTTTTGCTTCTCGAGCATTAGAGAATACTCTGTCTTTCTGTTAGGCTGATCTATGTACCAAGTATCGCCCTCATAACGCCAATAATCGTACCAGGGAAGTGTAGTGTATTGCGTTAATTTATCGTATATAAGAACTCTTGCTTTATTTTTGTCGATGATTATCGTTTCCGTTACGAAACTACCATTCTTAAACGGGTATATGAAGTCATTTTTGTATAGGTACGCAATAAATTCTTCTTTCGTCATATTCCCTTTAAAACCGCTACTGGCTAATGCCCAGAGATGCTCCGGATTTGAGTAATCGGAATAGTAAAAGCAAATACGCTCTTCTAAAAGATTTCTTTTTTCGGATAATGCGGCCCAATTAACACTGGGACATACATTGAATTGCAGGTTATAGGTATATGGCAAGGCTATGGTGTCTGCGACGAAGCTAAAAGGTAAATCTATCAAGGAATAAGGTAAAATCGCCGGATAAAATATCACGCCCATACATGCTTCGCCATAACATTTAAAAGGATAAATGATATTTGATAAAGCATTTCTGGATCCACTGTAAACTGGTTGCTGCTTAATGCCATATTCTTCATAAACTTTGCATTCGTTCGTCATTTCAGTATAGGGATAATTTTTGCTCGAACGACGATCCAGAGTTGCTAGTGTAGAGCATCCGGCGCATATAATGCACATGATAAACAATATGATACTTTTTGACTGCATAGATATTTTTCAATATACCGAATCCGCAATTAACGTTGTGGCTAACCGGCGCGCGAAGGGAGGCGATGCCGATTGAAGCGCGTCCGGTTGAGCCGACTGTGAGGGCCGACCGTGTTCGATGTCGGGCCGGAGTTTACTCCTGCCTCACTATATCGACCGAGATCTCCACTGCCGGAATCGTTCCTCTGTTCTCAAGCCAGTGTGTGGTGTTCCTATCCTCGGGCCAGCCCACTCCCGGCCCATAGTCCGTAGCGACTCCATTTCGATGGTCAGTGATCGTTCCCTGCAGTATGTAGACGGTGCCTGGCCGGTCTTTATGGTCGTGAATCGGGCCGAAGACGCCTCCAGGCTCGATGGTCACCATACGCATTCGAAGTTGGCGCCCTGCCATGCCCTCGATCTCAGGGCCAAGGTCAACCGTTGCAAGTAACTTCACCGCAACACCTTTCGTCTCAGGTGCCACCTGTTCGTTGCTCATCGTGGTCTCCTCCCTGTGCTTCCAGGGCCTAACCAGCGGGTCACGCGCCGCTTTGGGACAGCCTTGGGGACGTTAGTTCTGAGAATGCAGAACATATTCGCCAACAAAAAGCACGCTGGGAATCAACGTCCCTAAAGTTCCCTTCCATATTTCAGAGCCCCCCGTAGAAGCGACCAAATGCATGTGCAAGCATCACGGCCATGAGCAGGCCCCCAAATCCCGCAATAAGAACATGCCTTGTCCGGCGCAACTCAAATTGTCCTACGCGGCATATGAGCAAGTAGCCGATAGTAAGGTTGAGCGCGCCCCATAGTACATTCACCATGACGGAAGAGAGCCCTTGCCCTGGTGGAGAAGCAAAGGGGCTCTGGAAAGGGTGCCCTGTAACGCCGCTTACAAAATGTGGGATCGCATTTATGAGAAAGGCTCCGCCAAAAAAGTAAGAGACATGGTGATTCCAACGCATATTGAATTCTCCTTTAAAAATGCAGGGAAATGGTCGTCCCCTCGGTTTGTATGCCTCAACGCGGAGTTCACACGCCGCGAAGCGGTCGGCGTGGAACGACCTCGTTAGATATCCTCTATATTCTTTATTCTTTCTCTCGTATGCTTTCGAGCTTATTGTTTTCTTTAAGTCAACAGTGAAAGGAGATGACCGGTTTATACAAAAAGAAATATTACTCCCCGACATATCTGCCCAAATGAAATAGTCAATTACCGCAAGATCGCCTTTCCCCATGAGTCTATTTAGATAACGCATGTCGATTGGTTCACCAGGGTGATTTGGTGGTGTTGCTTGGCCTGATAAAACATACCACAAGTCTTGCCAGCCAACCTTTTGTGAATGATTTATAAAAAAAATAATATTCGGAATGGAGTGCGCAGCGTTGACAGTTTTAAGCTGTTTTGCGGCTTCATGAATTTTACTTTGTATTTTGTTATATGTTGGATCCGGTCGCTCACCAGAAAGATCGTAATCAACAATTGACTTTAACGCGCAGTATCCGAAGAGTCGATTCTGTAAATATAATTCAAAATCGGCTTTCTTGCCTTCTATTTGCTTTGGGAAGTGGCGTGCTTCTATATCTTTCGACTTAAAGAAGTTTATCGACAGTTCTTTGTCATCGGTCATTCTTCTTCACCATAATGGTTTCATTAATCTAACAAATGATTGAGTAGTTTTCGGCGTTATACCAAAAATTCGATTTCAGGCGTCACATGATTTATCGTGAGCAAAGCGAGTGCGTTTAATTAACGACGTGTTGTGATTCACTCAAAATCCCATTTTTCATACTTGAGGACTTTTCGGTCAATTCTGATGGATATTATCCCCCCAAGACATAATCACGAGGTAGTCTGCACCCGCCCTAGTATACTCTTCAACCATCATTTCAATTGAAAGTCGGTACGGCTGTTTTTGATTCCCTCTTTCTTCTCGCCCTCGAGGGTCTTGGTCTCAACAATGAAAATGCGCTCCGGATCGATACGTTTCGACTGCAAGAGATAGTCCCTTACCGCACGCACCCGCTAGTCAGCAAGCGCCTTCAGGTCCTCATCGGTCACCTTCATGTTGTCGAGCATAAGCTTCTCCATTTCGGGCACCGGTACGTCCTTGGCGATTCCAAGGAAATTAGTCGGCTTGGGGAATTTTTCTTCTTTGTAGGCACGCTTCAGGAGCAGGGGATATTCCTGGGGCGAAACGGTCACCGACTCAAGAGATGATGTCTCATCTTTCTTTCCGGCAAGTTCCCGGATCTTTTGGGCCCGGATCTTTTGCTGCATGCGGCTTTGTTTCAGCCCCTCCCTGTCCTGCTCGGGGTCCGCGTGGCCGATGATGTCCATCCTGAGCGATGGCCGCTCGCTCAGCGCTTTTTCAAGGATATCGAGCTTCTTCTTTACGGCGTCCGTCAGGGCTGCCGACCCATAGTCGAACTCGGCATAACCGATCTGCTCTCCGCCGCCGAAAACGGCTCCCAGCAGGGCAAAGGGGGAGGTGGCGGCCTTTTCGAGAAGGTTCACAATGATCTTGAGCACGACGCGGCCCACCCTGAACTGAGGGTCGTTCAATTCTCCCGACACCGGGAGGTCGAGGTGAATCTCGCCGTTTCGGTCCTTCAGGAGGGCCACCGCGAGCCTCACCGGCAGCTTTGTCGCGTCGGGGCTCTCGACAGGGTCTCCGAAGGTGAACTGGTCGATAAGGACGTTGTGCTGGGCATCAAGCTTGTTCTTTTGGATCAGATAGTGAAGCTGAAAGGAGAGCTTTCCCTTTTCAACCGCATATCCGGCATAGCGGCCCGCGTAAGGGCTGATCGACGTAAGGTCCATGTCCCTGAAATCGACCGTAAGCGCCACATACAGATCGTTGCGGAGCGGGTTGATCTTACCCGTGATCTGAAGGGGTGCATACCGGTCGTAGGCGCCCGAGAGCTCGACTTCACCAAGCGTGTTCTCATCTGAAGAGAGTCCGGAAATGCGTCCTTTGATGTCAAACAGGTTGGAGCTGAACCGCATCTTCATGCTGTTGTCGGTAAAGTTGATCGTTCCGCCCTGCAGGCTGATCTTGTCGATCCCGATCGTACGCTGCTGCGCCGGTTCCTGTTCCTGTTCCTGTTCCTGTTCCTGTTCCTGTTCCTGTTCCTGTTGTGTTGCGGACGTTGTGACCTTTGTGAGCGAAGGCTCCTGGAGCGGGGGCGCTGTTTCTCCTGCGGGCTCCGCGGCGCTGAAGGCCTCCAGCAGGTTTACCGTCCTGTCCGCATTGATGATGATGCGCGAGTAGAACTTTGAAAGCACGATCTCCCGGATATGCAGGGACAACGGTGCGTACCGCGCCTCGATCCCTTCCAGGGAAAGCGAGTCCCACTTCAGCAGATCTTCGGCGTCAACGCTGTCGAGGAGCGAGAGTTTATCGATCCAGAGCCTTCCCCTCATCACGGCGTTCAGCCCTTCCTTGCCGGTCTCCCGTGCTTTGAGAGCGCCCTTCGCGTTCAAGGTTCCGGCTGCAAGCAATACCTGCGCATGCCCCGCCAGAAAGGGCTGCATCAGTTTGAGCCGGACCCTGCTGAGGCGCACCGCGAGGTCGGTTGCCAGAGGGCTCAACGTGAAGGTGCCGTCGACCACGCCAGAACCCGTACGGTCAATGCGCAAAGAGAGCGCGATCGTTCCTTTTGCATCTTTTTCCGTGGAGATATTTTGTGCCTTGCAGCTGATCTCGTCCAGGGTGACGCTAAACGGCTTGGCGAGGCTGCGGTCCGTCGCTTGTACGGTATAGGCATCGACGACGATGGATTTGAGCGATATGATCCAGGGAGCTTCTGCCGGCGTCACGCGGCCGGTGCGATCCGACGACGAAGACGTGCGCGCTGGTGGCGATGCCGCAGGTGGAGCAGCTATGAACGATTCATAACTCATCCGTCCGTCCGGGGAACGCGAGATCGCTATCCAGCCCCTCTCGGTGGCGATGGCGCTTATCTCGATCTTCCTGGTTTCCATGTCCATCGAGATGTCCCTTATGCTCAAACGGGAGACCTTGAGAATGTCCTCCTGTGCCTTCGTAGTGCTGATCCGAAAGTCCCTGATCCTTGACTCGCCTGTTATGGCGAGCATCGGCTGACGATTGGTAAACTGGCGGTAGGTAACCTTCATGGCCATATCAAGCCTGCCGGATGCCACCTTCACGTTGAGCTTCATGGGGACATAGGCTGCATAAGTGGGGATATCGATATCCTTGAGCGAAATGTCCAGAGAGGTCTCATGGGAGTCGGAAAAGACCTGCGTGGCGCCTCTGACGTGCACCGGCGTGCCGTTTATCGTCGCGTCCAGCGATGGTTGGACGAATGAATCGACATAGGAGGGAAGATCGGAGATGAAGGGAATCGTGAGATTGATCTGCGTGATTTCGTGTCTTTTTGACACGGGACGGTCATCGAACTCGATATCGCCATCGATTATCTGAATATTGCTGAATGAAAAGAGAACCGGCTTCCCGGCCCTCTCCTGAACACGGACCTCACGTTTTTCCAGGAACCTGTCCAGGACAGCGGAAAAGTTGTAGGTATTGGCGTCCGTTCGGACGAGGTGGACATGGGGCTTCTCGAGCTTTATTTCCCTGACGACCGGCCCGCCCTTGAAGACTGATACTGCCTGGAGGTTGACATAGAGCCTGCGGAACGACACGAACGTCGCGCGGCCATCGGCTTCCTTGATCTCAAAGCCCGAGATGGTAACCGCAAGCGAATAGGGATTGAAGCGGACCGAATTTATCACAACACTGCGGCCGAGCTGCCTGCTCAGCTGCTCCGTCGCCATCCCTTTGATGTAATAAGGCAGGATAAAAAAGCCTGTGATCGAGTAAAGAAGGAAAAAAACGAGCAGTATGGTGCCGAAAATCCTTACCCTGCGGATTTTCGTGAGATTCGTGATGCCCATGAGGTATCCGTCAGGCTTCGCAAAGTGCATGCTGCGTCTCCTGGATCAAACGGCGTCGTCAACGTCAGCCTTTGGCATGACAACAATATAAAGAACCAGCACTCATCCTCTTTTGAGGTTAGCACAAGCTGCAGACAGGCGCAACCAAAGCGTACGGATATGCTGCTTGAGACAAGAGAACGGCTCTTCCGGGGTGAAGTGGATTGCCGCGGCAAAACATGCTGGCGAGCAGCCGACGTCCGCACCATCACGATGATCTGTGCCCTCTGAGCGCAGAGCCGGACCGTGAAAGAAGCGGGAAGTCATCTCGATTTTTTTAGGGTAAAATAATCATAGGCATCCATTCCGCAGTTCCCTGCGAGGTGTTTTGTGAAAGCAATGGTATTAAAAAGCATCGCCAGCCTCACCGACAATAAAGCTCCCCTCGAACTGGTCGACTTTCCCGTACCTGTCCCCCGTCGCCATGAGATCCTCATCAGGGTTTCGACCTGCGGCGTGTGCCATACCGAGCTCGACGAGATCGAGGGCAGGACGCCGCCGTCGAAATTCCCGATCATCCTTGGCCATCAGGTCGTTGGCAGGGTGCAGCAAAGCGAGGACACGGGCGGGCGGTTCAAAGCGGGAGACCGGGTGGGCATTGCCTGGATCAATTCTTCCTGCGGTGTGTGCAGGTTCTGTCGCCAAGGTCTTGAGAATCTCTGCCCCGATTTCAAGGCCACAGGCAGGGACGCAGACGGCGGGTACGCGGAATACACGACCGTACCCGAGGCATATGCCTACCGGATCCCGGAAGTATTCACAGACAGCGAGGCGGCGCCGCTCTTGTGCGCGGGCGCGATCGGGTACCGCTCTCTCCGGTTGACGAACCTGAAGGATGGTGATAACCTCGGGCTCACCGGCTTCGGCGCATCGGCACATCTCGTGCTCAAGATGGTTCGATACCGGTATCCGAACGCAAAGGTCTTTGTTTTCTCGAGGACCGAGGCTGAACAGAAGTTCGCACAGGAACTGGGCGCAGTGTGGGCGGGAGGCGCGGAAGAGTCATCGCCTGAAAAACTGCATGCGGTCATCGACACGACGCCGGCCTGGGGCCCGGTCGTCGAGGCATTGAAGAACCTCGAACCGGGCGGCAGTCTCGTGATCAACGCGATCCGGAAGGAAGAAGGGGACAAGAAGGCGCTGCTCGGGCTCGATTATTCCCGCGACCTCTGGATGGAGAAGGAGATCAGGAGCGTTGCGAACATCACGCGCCGCGATGTGGAGGAGTTCCTGAAGCTGGCCGCCGAGATACCGATCAGGCCCGAGGTGCAGGAGTACCGGCTCGAGAATGCGAACCAGGCGCTGCTGGAATTGAAAGAGCGCAAGATCCGGGGAGCGAAGGTATTGAGGATCGGCAGGCTGTAAGAGAAAGGGAGGCATCATGGCGTTCGAGCACTACAAGACACCCTTGCTGGCCAGGAAGCGGTTCATCAGACGCCAATTGCGCTACACCGGCTTTTCCCTGATCATCTTGTCCCTCTCGCTCGGTCTCGGGACAATGGGGTACAAGGTCTTCGGCCATCTCGCCTGGATCGATGCCCTGCTGAACGCCTCCATGATCCTGACCGGCATGGGTCCGGTCGATCGTCTGGAGACGACGGGCGGCAAGCTGTTCTCTTCGTTCTACGCCCTGTTCAGCGGGATCGCCTTCCTCACGTTCGCGGGCGTTCTTTTCGCGCCGGTATACCACCGGTTCCTGCACAAGCTGCATTTGCATATTGCCGACAGGTGAGAAACACAGCCATCAAACCAGGGAACCGCGAAGGCGCGAAGGACGCGAAGGGGTTAAGCGAAAAGATTAAATATTTTTGACGATTCTTTTTGAAGATTTTGAAGATGAAGATATTGAAAAGAGATGAACCATAACTGGAGATCAAACCAGACAGCAATGGGAGGGAAAGGTGGAGATTGAAAGGGTGGCAGAAAAAATCGTTAACCCCGAAGCTCAGCTGTTGACATATCTCAAGATAAGAAAATGTAAATTAGGTTTTTTGCTTGATTGGAATGTTCTCCGTATGAAGGATGGAATCAAAAGAATGGTCAACAATTTGTAATGTTGTAACCCAAGATTTTCCCCGCGTCCTTCGCGCCTTCGCGGTAAAAGTTTAAGGAGGTTTTGTTCTTCATGGATATTCTCGAAGGGATTTACACGCGCCGGAGCGTCCGGCAGTATACGGACCAGCCCGTTGACCGGGAGCAGCTGCTCGAGATCATCAGGGCCGGGATGTGGGCGCCCTCGGGCCTGAACAACCAGCCCTGGCGTTTCGTGATCGTCCGGGACCCCGGGGTCAAGCTGAAACTGGCAAAGCAGACGAAATACGACTATATCATCGAAGGGGCGTCGGCCTGCATCGCGGTCTTCATGGACAAGAGCGTCATGTATCATGAGGTGAAGGACCACCTGGCCATGGGCGCCTGCCTGCAGAACATGCTCCTTGCCGCTCACGGCCTGGCGCTCGGCGCGGTCTGGCTCGGGGAGATATTGAAGAACGCCGGGGCAGTCCGCGGGCTTTTCAGCCTCCCCGAGAACCTCGAGCTCATGGCGGTTGTCGCCGTGGGCCATCCTTCTGCCCAGAAGAGAGCATCGACGAGGAAGGACATCGCGGACGTGCTGCTGCAGGAACGATAGCCGGGAGCAGCACCTCTCCCTCGATCGCGACCTACTGCAGGACCTCCCGCACCTTTTTCAGCAGGTCGTCCGCAGACAGGGGCTTTGGCAGGAATTCAACATCCTCGGTCGCCAACCCCTTTTTCCCGATGATGTCCGTCGTATAACCGCTCATGAAGATGGCCTTGATATCGGGGCGCATCTTCCGGATGTCGTCCAGTACCTCCTTGCCGTTCTTCTTCGGCATGACAACATCCAGGATGAGGAGATGGATCCCGCGCCGGTCCTCGCTGAACCTGCGGACGGCTTCCTCCCCGTTCACCGCCTCGACCACGGAATAACCGACCTCCTCGAGCGAGTTCCGGACGAGCTTCCTCACGGTATCATCGTCCTCGGCAACAAGGATCGTTTCCGTGCCGCCGGGGATATGGGCCTGCGCCGACGGCTTCAGCGAACGGGAGGGCGTGTTGACCAGGGGCAGGTAGATCGTGAATACCGCGCCCTTGCCGGGCTGGCTCTTGACATCGATGCTGCCGCCGTGCTGGCTCACGATCCCGTACACGATGGAAAGGCCGAGGCCCGTTCCCTTGCCGACGTCCTTCGTGGTGAAGAAGGGGTCGAAGATCTTTCCCGCCAGCTTCTCATCGATCCCGGTTCCCGTATCCGTCACGGAGAGCACCGCGTAGGAGCCGGCCTTCTCCAGGCCGCGGGCCCGCGCGTCCTCGCCGGAGAGCGTCACCCGGCCCGTGCCGAGCGTGATCACGCCCCCGTCCGCCATTGCGTCCCGGGCGTTCGTGCACAGGTTCATGAGCACCTGTTCGATCTGTCCGCGGTCCGCCATCACCGTGAGGTCTTCCGCAGCCAGGTCCGTGATCAGCTCGATATCCTCGCCGATGATCCTGAGGAGGAGCTTTTCCAGGTGCCGGACAACGGCGTTCAGGTCCTCGGGCAGGGTCTTCATGGGCTGGCGCCTGCTGAAAGCGAGCAGGCTCCGGGTAAGACCGGAAGCGCGCTGCGCCGCGGTGAAGATGCTCTCGATGGCCTGCCGGAACGCGTCGTCCTGCTGAAGCCTCTTCAGCAGGAAGCTGGAATAGCCGAGGATCGTGGTCAGGATGTTGTTGAAGTCGTGGGCGATCCCGCCCGTCAGCGTCCCGATCGCCTCCATCTTCTGGGCGTGGCGCAGCTGCTCCTCCAGCCGCCTCTTGGCCGACACGTCGTTGATGACCTCGATCGCGGAAACGACCTCGCCCGACGGGCTCATCATGGGAAACGCCTTCGTTTCGACGTGGATCTCGTTGCCCTCGTGGTCATGGTGGACGTGCAGCGCGGTCTGGGGCAGCGCGGTCTCGAAGGTGCGCCTCACGGAGCAGTCCTCGCCCGCCTCCCAGCATGGGGACTGCTGCCGGTGCGAGATCTCGAAGCAGTGTTTCCCGATGATCCCGGAGAGCGGCATCTTTGCCTGGCGCGAGTAGGCCGCGTTCGCGGACACGACCTTGAACTCGCGGTCGATGACGATGAAGGCCTCGTCCACGGCCTCCAGGATGTTCCGCCTGAACTCTTCCGCGGTCTTCCGCTCGGAGATGTCCCGGTCGATCGCAAGCAGGAAACGCCGGTTCTCGATCTCAAGCAGGCCCGCCGAGAGCTCGACGGGAAAGACCGAACCGTCCTTTCTCACGTGGTTGATCTCGGCATGGATCCACTCCCCGCTCAGCGCGGTTTGGATCCGCTCGGGCACCATGCTGGCGGCTTCTTGCGAGTCCAGGTCCGTAATGTTCATGGTAAGCAGTTCCTGGAGCGTATAACCGTGCATGGCGGCAGCCGCCCGGTTGGCATCAACGATCCTGCCCAGGTGCGGAGGCTCGGCATCGAGGATGAAGATCGCATCGCCGGCGTTCTCGAACAGTGTTCGATAGCGTTTCTCGCTCTCGCGGATCGCTTCCTCCGACCGCTTCCATTCCGTCGTGTCCCGTATCGCCTCGATGCAGGCGATGACTTCTCCGTGGGAATCCCTCAAGGGAGAGGAGATGATCTCGAAGCACCGGACGGCGCCGTTGACCGTCTGTTTCTGCTCAATCCGGTGGATCCCTCCGTCCCTGAACGAAAGCGCGACATGGCAGCCCTCGCAGACATGGTCCAGGTGCCGGTAGGCCTGGTGGCAGTATTCGCCGGCATGCTCCCCGAGAAGCTCCTTGTGCAGGGTATTCTGATACATGACGCGGTAGTCGCGGTCCTGGATGCTGATGGCGTCCCCGATGGCAGCGATGACCGCTTCGGTATGGGTTTGCATTTCCCGGGCTTTCGTAAGGGCCGAGGTCAGTTCATCCAGGGTATGCTGCCGTTCGCGTTCATGCCGGGCAAGGAGACGGCTCAACAGCAGTGAACTGAGCCCCACATACAGGCCGCTGCTCAGAAGGGCGAACAACAGAAAGGCGGTGCTATGATAGATGAGAAAAAAGAGCGCGACCGCGCTCAGGAGCAGCCACAAGGCGCCTGCGAGGGCATAGACACGGGCAATTTTCCGCGAAGATGCATTCAGGATCTGCCGGAATGAGTCTCGCATACGGTCGCTCATGAATTATTCATTATTTTGCCGGGAAGGCAGGACGCGAACCGGAAGGCGGTGGCCCGGCAAAATATGCTACTTTATGTAAAGTTTACCGCATTTCCGGCCATAATACAAGGTGCGGAGCCCACCAGACAATCATTGACTTGAGCAGTGCTCTCGGATACAATACGTGACCACCCGCAACGAGGAGGACAATCATGCCGCAATTCTATGACACCATCATCATCGGTTCGGGCCCGGCGGGCCTCACGGCCGCGCTGTACCTGGGTCGGGCCGGCCAGAAATGCATCGTGCTCGAGAAGGACTTCGTCGGGGGGTACACGGCGAAGATCGCCCATATCGAAAATTATCCCGGCTACGAGACCATCAACGGCATGGACCTGACGCAGATCATGGCCAAGCAGGCGGAGAAGTTCGGCGCCACCATCGTCTATCCCGTGGAAGTGGTGGACATGGAGCTCAAGGGCGAGGTCAAGCGCGTGCGCACCCGCGACGAGGTCTATGAGGGCCATGCCGTGATCATATCGATCGGGGTGGCCCGGAAGAAGCTCGAGGTGCCCGGCGCCAAGGAGTTCCTCGGCAAGGGAGTCTCCTACTGCGCCACCTGCGACGGGAACTTCTTCAAGGGCAGGAAGGTGGCCGTGGTCGGCTCGGACGACGAGGCGGCAGAGGAGGCGCTCCACCTCGCCGAGCTCGCGGACAAGGTGACCATCGTGCCGCCCAAGGAGCTCGATATCGTGAACGCCGTCATGAACCGGCTCAGGTCAAAGCAGAACGTGGAGATCCTTCCGGTCTCGAAGGTCCATTCCGTCGTCGGCGATGAACTGGTTACGGGACTGAAGATATCGCAGAACACGGAGGAACGGGTGCTCCCCCTCGAAGGGGTCTTCATCGCCATGGGCTCCACGCCTATCTCGCAGCTCATCCTGCGCGCCGGCGGTCTTTCCGACGACCGTGGCTGCCTGATCGTGGACAAGCACCAGCGGATGAACCTCGAGGGCGTCTTCGCGGCGGGCGACTGCACCTGCGGCGGCATGCAGATCGTTTCCGCGGCCGGCGAAGGGGCCGTGGCCGGCATGCGGACGGCGTCCTACGTACGCAAGATCAAGACGAAGGCAGAAGGAAAATAGCAATGTAAAAAACCAGTGACCCCAGAGACAACGGGATGCAGGCGCAGGGAAAAGCCTTTGTCTCACGCGAAGCCACGGTGCCACGAAGAAAAAGCAAAAAGGCTTCCGAAATTGTTTTCAAGTTACCCTTTGCGCCTGTGCGGCTTTGCGCGATGAATAAGGTTTTAAGGATCTGCATCGTGCCTTTTTTTCACGCCGCGTTCATTCATCATATACCGTTTATCTTCTTGCCGTGCCTCTGCTCTGGAATTTATTTTCATGGGAGTTTTGATGACCATCAAGGACATGCTGGGCAGGAGCGGCGTGGTTTCCCGTGAGGACGCGCTCAAGGTCCTGGACGAGCATTTCGTCGTTCCTGTTCTCCCGGCCGAGCAGATCTCCCTCAGTTCTTCCCTCGGCCGCGTCCTCGCCTCGAATATCATTTCCCCGTCAGACCTTCCGGATTTCAACCGTTCGACCATGGATGGCTATGCGGTCAGGAGCGCGGACACCTTCGGCGCGGCCGAGTCCCGGCCGGCTCTCTTGACGGTCATTGGCGACATTCTGATGGGAACCATGCCCGGAAGCGGCATCGCAAAGGGCGAGGCCATGAAGATCGCCACGGGGGGAGCCTTGCCCGCGGGTGCCGATGCGGTCGTGATGTTCGAGCAGACCCAGCCGGTGGACGCAGCCAGCATCGAGGTGGTGAAGCCTGTTGGACCGCTCGAGAACGTGATCCAGATCGGCGACGACGTCAGGAAGGGCGAGTCCATCCTTGCCCGCGGCCGCCGCATCCGGCCGCAGGACATGGCTGCGCTGGCTGGCATGGGCATTACCGCCGTCAGTGTCTTTGAAAAACCGAAGGTCGCGATCATATCCACCGGAAACGAGGTCGTTCCCGCGGACACCACCCCCGGACCCGGCCAGATCCGCGATACCAACTCCTACGCCCTCGAAGGCCTGATCGAGCAGTCCGGCGGCATGCCCGTCAAGAAGGGCATCATCCGCGACGAGGAGGACCGTCTGTCGGAAACGCTCCAGGGCGCGGTCAAGGACAGCAGCCTCGTGCTGATGACCGGGGGCAGCTCGATCGGCACGGCGGACCTCACGGCAAAGGTTATCAACAGCGCGGGGATGCCGGGCGTGATGGTGCATGGCATATCGATCAGACCGGGGAAGCCCCTGATCATCGGCATTGTCGGAACGCCGCGCGGACAGGTGCCGGTATTCGGCCTGCCCGGTCATCCCGTTGCGGTCTCCATCTGCTTCGATCTGTTCGTAAAGCCGGCCCTCGTCCGGTTGAGCGGGGAGGTCGTGCATCCCTCGCTCGAAGGTGTATCTCCCTACCGCGTCGTACGGGCAAAACTGGCGCGCAGCATCGCGTCGAGCCCCGGCCGCGAGGACCACGTCCGCGTCACGCTGGAAAAAAAGGACGACGGGCTCTGGGCGAGGCCGGTATTCGGTGCGTCCGGACTGATCAGCACATTGGTTAAAGCTCTGGGCACGGTCGTGGTTCCGGTCAACACCATCGGGATCGAGGCGGGAGAAGACGTGGACGTACGGCTGTTCTAGGTTCCTCTTTACGCGCGGCCGCCGGGAAGGACCGCCGGGCAGTTCACCGGAGAGGACGCGAAGCCTTGGCGCAAAACGGACACTCCAATGGCATTCAAACAAAAAAAATATCTCTCCAACGAGCCCCTTGCCGAGGCGATCAGGAAATACAGCGACGCGCTGACAGCGGCGCACATCGTCTCGCCGCTCGCGGGCGAGCGCATCCCCGTGGCCGATGCCCCCGGCCGGGTCACGTCCGAGGCGGTGATCGCGAAGATCTCGTCGCCCTTCTACCATTCCGCGGCCATGGACGGCTATGCCGTCCGGTTCATTGACACCTTCGGCGCAGGGGAGACCAGGCCCAGGCGGCTTGCCGTGCCGGAGCAGTCGGTCGCCGTAGACACGGGCGATCCCCTTCCCGACGGGTTCGATGCCGTGATCATGATCGAGGACGTGGAGAAGACGTCCGAAGCGGAGATCGAGATCCTGAAGCCGGCCACCCCGTGGCAGCACGTGCGCCTCGTGGGCGAGGACATCGTCGCCACGGAGCTCATCATCCCCGAGAACCATGTCATCCGGCCCGTTGACATGGCCGCCATGATCGCGAGCGGCCATACCACGGTCATGGCGCGCCGCAGGCCCGTCGTCGCGGTCATCCCCACGGGAACGGAGCTGGTGGAGCCGGGAAGTGAACTGAAAAAGGGAGATATCATCGACTTCAATTCGACCATGCTCTCCGCCATGGCCGCGGAATGCGGCGCCCGCGCCGTCCGGACGGGCATCGTCAGGGACGAAGCGGCCCTGCTCGCGAAAACGGTCCTCGGTGCGCTCGCGGACTCGGACCTCGTGGTGATCAACGCCGGCTCATCCGCGGGCAGGGAGGACTTCACCGCCGATGTGCTTGCCGGGCTCGGCCGGGTCCTGGTGCACGGCGTCTCGATCAAGCCCGGCAAACCGGTCATCCTCGCGATCGTGCAGGGCAAGCCGGTGATCGGCATCCCCGGCTACCCCGTGTCCGCCGCGCTCACCTTCGCACTCTTCGTCAAGCCGCTGATCTATGCCCTGCAGGGGCTCAAAGCGCCCGAGGCGGAGACGGTCACGGCACGGCTCAGCAGGCAGGTGGCCTCCTCCCTCGGCCAGGAGGAGTTCATCCGGGTGAAGCTGGGCAGCGTTGCCGGCAACCTCATCGCCACGCCGGTCACGCGCGGTGCCGGCGCGCTCATGTCGCTGGTGCGGGCCGACGGCATCATCCGGGTCCCCGCGATGAGCGAAGGGATCGCCGCCGGGCAGGAGATCGGCGTCGAGCTCCTGCGGACGGGCGGCGATATCCGGAATACGATCGTCTGCATCGGATCGCACGACAACGCGCTGGACGTGCTCGGCAATTATCTGAAGAAAAAACATCCCGAGCTGACCCTGTCCTCGGCCCACGTGGGAAGCATGGGCGGCCTCCTCGCCATCAAGCGGGGCGAGGCCCATGTGGCGGGCACCCATCTGCTCGACGAGGAGACCGGCGAGTACAATGTCAGCTACATCAGGAAACTGCTTCCCGATACGCGGACCGTCCTCGTGAACCTCGTGCACCGGACCCAGGGCTTCATTGTGCCGAAGGGCAACCCCAAAGGCATCAGGGGGTTCGAGGATCTTGTGCGGCCGGACGTGGTGTTCGTGAACCGCCAGGCCGGGGCCGGCACGCGGCTCCTGACGGACCTCTCGCTCAGGAAATTGAAGATTGACCCGAATACCGTAAAAGGGTATCATCACGAGGAATTTACCCATATGGCCGTCGCGGCAGCGGTCGCCTCCGGCGCGGCGGATACCGGGCTTGCGGTGCTCTCGGCTGCCCAGGCGCTCGGCCTCGACTTCATCCCCGTGGCGCAGGAACGGTATGATCTCGCGGTGCCGCAGGAGTTCTACGAAACGCCGATGGTGCAGGCGCTGTTCGGGATCATCCGCGGCGACAAGGGTTTCCGCGAGGAGATCATCGCAATGGGCGGCTACGACGTGAGCGAAATGGGGAAGGTTCTGGGCGTTCTGTGAAGGCCGGAGGGAACCTTGCCAGCCCGGGAACCATAACAGTTACCATTTCAAATCTTCAATTTACCACTTACCATTGATTACGGAGGTATCATCATGTTCGCTATCGCTGCCGTACCCGGCATGGGAATGGGGGTCCTCGGCCTGTTCCTCGAGACCGGATGGATCGCCCGCGGGATCGTCATCATCCTGCTGGGATTTTCGGTCGTCTCCTGGGCAATGATCCTGCTGAAATACCAGTTCCTGCGCAGGGCCGAGAAGGAGTCCCATGCCTTCCTCGCCGCGTTCCGGAAGACCAGGAACCTCGACGATCTGACGCAGCACGCCGAGTCGAAGAAGTACAGCCCCCTCGCCACGCTGTTCATCGAGGGCGTGCGCGAGACCGAGGCCATCGTCAAGGCGCTGCCCGAGGGGAAGGTGACCGAGGAGGAGCGGCCGCTCATCTCGCAGGACATCGAACGGTCGCTCAAGATCGTGACCCAGGACGAGATCGGGTACATGGAGCGCTACCTGGCGTTCCTCGGCACGACCGGCACCGTGGGGCCGCTGCTCGGTCTCTTCGGCACGGTCTGGGGCATCATGGACGCCTTCTACGGCATCGGCCTGAAGGGCGCCGGCGACATCGCCGCGCTGGCGCCGGGCCTCGCCGCGGCGCTCATCAACACCATTTCCGGCCTGTTCGTGGCCATCCCGGCCGTGATCGCCTACAACTATTTCGCCGACAAGATCCATGACATCGCGAACCGGTGCGATTCATTCTCCATGGAGTTCCTGAGCTACGCGGAGCGCCACCTGCTCAGGAGGAAGTCATGAGCTTCGAGCGCCGCGAACGTCACATCATCCGCGAGATCAACCTGGTTCCCCTGATCGACGTGCTGCTCACGATTCTCTTCTTTTACATGATCGTCTCGCCCATGATGAGCCGCGGGCTGGACGTGAAGCTGCCCAAGTCCGAGTCGAACACGGTGAAGCCCGAGGACCGCATCGTGCTCACGGTGACCCGGGCGCAGGAGGTCTTCGTGGAGAAGGAGCGCGTGGACATCTCGAGGCTGAAGGGAGTCCTGGACTCGATCAGGAAGTCCAAGCCGCAGATCAACGTCTACCTGCGCGCCGACCGGGACGCTCCTTACGGGGCCGTAGTGCAGGTCATGGACGTCGTGAAGCGCGCCGGGATCGACAAGCTCGGCATGGTGACCGAGTCCGCCGGAGGTGAGAGCGGCAAATGAAGCTGTCCTCGGGGAAGAGGATCGGTCAGTCCGGCCATGAACTGTACCTGGCCGCGATCTTTTCCTTCACGCTGCACGCCATCGCGTTTTCCGCGGCTGTCCTCCTGTACACCGCGGGGCCAACCAGGATCTCCGTCCCTGCGTATTACAACGTGAAGCTTGTGGGACTTCCCTCCGAAGCGCAACAGGCGGCATCATCGCCCTCGCAGCCGTTGTCGGAACCCGCTCCTGTGCTGCCACCCTCCCCGGCACAACACGCTCCTCAGACAAAACAGGCGCCGGCGCGGGAACTCAGCGCCCCGGCGAAGCCGAACCCCGGCGCCATGCCCGAACTGGCGAATACGAAGCTGAAGCAGAAGCAGGAGAAGGCCGAGCCTGAACGGCCGGTTGAAAAGCCTGCAGTGCAGTCGCCCGGTCCGACCTCGGCAGGCAAGGCGGGAACAACGGGACAGGTTGCCAAAGCGGAAGGCGTGGCAGTGGCCGCACCTGAAGGCTTCAAGCCGGAGTTCCAGCCCTATGTGGACAGGGTGCGTGAGCGCATCAGCCTGAACTGGAACCCGCCGCCCGGGTCCGCTGACACGGCGGTCAAGGTCCAGTTCACGGTCCTCCGTTCGGGCAGGGTGGGCGATGTGAAGCTGATCGCATCGAGCGGGAACTTTTATTTTGACCAGGCCGCTTACCGCGCCATCCTCTCGTCGAGCCCCTTTCCGCCCCTTCCCGAGGGCTTCTACAGGGATTTCGAACTGTTCAGCGTCGATCTGATGGAGAAGGAAAAATAAAAGGTGCCGGGTCGGAAAGAGCGTTCATCCTGCCCCGGTCTTCTCTGCATATGTTGAAACGTCTCATAGCGGTCATAACGATCTGTCTGCTTGCGGCAGAGCCCTGCGCGGCCCAGTACTATCTCGGCGTGATCCGGGGCGAGACCCGGAAGATCCCTATCGTCGTCATCGATATCGTGAACGACTCGGGCAGCCCGAAGCTGAGGACCCTCGCGATCGACATCCTTCAGGCGGATCTCCGCCGATCCCAGATCTTCGAGGTCATGGACCCGGAGAAGCTCGACCTCCCTCATCCGGCGCAGGCCGAGCCGCCCGAGGCGGTCCTGAAGCGGGCCGCGACATTCGGGGTGGCCGGCGTCGTGTGGGCCTCTTTGCGGAAGAAAAGCGGCGAACTCCTGCTCAGCGGCCGGCTCTATGACGCGGCCTCGGCCCTGAAAATGACGGGAAAGGACTATTTCGGCAACGAGGAGACCTTCCGGCGCATGATCCACAGCTTCGCCGACGAGATCGTGACCCGGTACACCGGCGAGAAGGGCATCGCGAAGACGCGCATCGCCTACGTGTCGGACAAGACGAGGAACAAGGAACTCTTTGTCATGGACTACGACGGCCAGAATCCCATGAAGCTCACGGCCGACCACTCCATCTGCCTCTCCCCGGCCTGGAGCCCCGACGGCGAGGTGCTGGCCTATGTCTCCTACCGCGACCGTAACCCTGACCTTTTCGGTCTCGACATGGAAACGGGCCGGCGGTGGAAGATCTCGGGGAACGAGGGCCTGAACATATCGCCCGCCTGGTCGCCGAACGGCAAGCGTCTGGCCGTGGCGCTGAGCAAGGACGGCTCCGCCGAGATCTACACCATGGACCGGTACGGCGACGACCTGGAGCGGATGACCTACGGGGCCTATGACAACGTGTCTCCCGCCTGGGCTCCGAACGGAAGGGAGATCGCCTTCACCTCGGGCAGGGCGGGGACGCCCCAGGTTTACGTCATGAACAGCGACGGCACCGATGTCCGCCGGATAACCTTCGAGGGCCAGTACAACGCTTCGCCGAACTGGTCGCCCCGCGGCGACCGCATCGTGTTCGTATCGCAGGTCCGCGGGCTTTTCAAGATCGCGACGGTAAACCCCGACGGGTCGGACTTCCGGATCATCACGCAGGGCCCCGGCAATGACGAGAACCCCTCCTGGTCGCCGACGGGCAGGAAGATCGTCTTCAGCTCGAGCCGCGAGGGAAGGTTCAACATCTACCTGATGAACGCCGACGGCAGCGAGCTGGAACGGCTCACCCCGAATGACGCCAACTATACCTCGCCCGCGTGGTCGCCCTGACGTCGCTCACGTCCCGTGCCCTGATTCCCGCCGTTCTACCTCGTTCGCACAGCCGCCCATTCTCGTTCTCAAGAACAGCGCCCCACCGCGTCCTGCCGGTTCCTTCCTTAACCCGACAAGCTGGCACAAGAGTAACGACAACAACCCCTGACACTGATAACGGCTGATTAAAGAGCTGTGAAAAATCATGATGCTTCCTGTTTTTTCAGTGCAAATCAGCGCCAAAGGAATTGATGTTCATAAATATATTCTATCCAGCGTGCGTAGAATTCATTCGTAACCGATACCGTCTTCGTAAAGTCTTCACGGTGTTCCAGTCCCGGCAGCAACTCCGTCACGAGGGGAGCCTGCCGAAGGCCGGTTCGACCGCGCTGCCCGCCTCAGTCTGTTCCCCCGGACGCCGTCGGCCGGTGCGGCAGCGGAGGTGTCCGCCCGTGGCCGCGGTGCTATAATGAAAACAGGGGTCCGTCCCGGCAATAAGAGGAGTTCTCCGCTCCTCATTCAGCGCCCGGACCTCCGGAGGCATGCCATGCCCCACGCGGGATTAATGGAAGAACAACGTCTGGGTCCGGTGGAAGGACCGCTCCAGCGGGCGCGGCTGCACATCCGGGGAGGAAAGCGAAGGCTCCGGCAGGGCAAGATCTCCGCGGGGATCGTGACCCTCTACGACGCCGTGTCCGCGGCCATGGATTTCTATGCGGCGACGCACGGGGGGAACGCTCTTGCCGTCATGCCCGGAGAAAACATACACGACGAGCGGACGCTGTATTCCGTGCTCGTCAGAAGCGGCGTGGTCGACGGCGCCTTCGATTTCACCGCTTTCGACCGGCTTACGGAAACAGCGCTTGACAGCGATCTGAACGGCTACGATTACCGGCCGCTGCTTGCCGGCATCGAGCTGCTGATGCAGCAGCTCGGCGTCATGCCCTTCGACGAAGCGGTGCTTCCCGCCGAGGACCCCGCGACGTTCTGAACGGAGCGCTCCCGTCCTCCGGAGGCAGACCATGAACAGACTGGCAGGACAGCATTCGGCCTATCTCAAACACGCGGCTCATCAGAATATCCACTGGTATCCGTGGTCGGAAGAGGCGTTCAAGGCCGCCCGCCGCGAGGACAAACCGGTGTTCCTCAGCTCGGGCGCGGTGTGGTGCCACTGGTGCCACGTGATGGCCCGCGAGAGCTTCGAGGATGAAGCGATCGCGATTCTCCTGAACGAGTCGTTTATCTGCATCAAGCTGGACCGGGACGAGCGGCCCGATATCGACCGCAGATATCAACAGGCTGTGGCGGCAATGGGCGGCGGCTCGGGGTGGCCCTTGAGCGTTTTCCTGACGCCGGAGAAGAAACCCTTCTTCGGCGGGACCTACTTTCCTCCGGAAGACCGCCAAGGGCGGGCCGGTTTCAGGAAGGTGCTCATCGCGGTCAGTGATTTTTTCCGGACCAGGAAAGCGGATGCCGCAGCATACGCAGCGTCGGTCATGGACGCCCTTCAGCCGGATCGCCTGCTGCCCGAAGAACTGGAGGAGGGATTCCTCGCCAGGGCCGAAGCGGAAGCGCTTTCATTCTACGATCAGCAGAACGGGGGGTTCGGGACGAGCCCCAAGTTCCCGATGCCGGGCGCCGTCGAGTTCCTGCTCCGCAGGTACTCGCTGCAGGGCAGCCGCGAAGCAGGGGATGCGGCCCGGAAGACCCTGCTCGCCATGGCGCGCGGCGGATTTCATGACCAGCTCGGCGGCGGCTTTCACCGGTATTCCGTCGATGACGCTTGGATCATACCGCATTTCGAAAAGATGGCTGACGACAATGCGGGACTCCTGCGGAATTTCACGGATGCCTATGCCCTATTCGGGGAAGATTCATTCCGGGACACCGCCCAAGGGATCATCGATTTCGTGAATCGTGAGCTCGCCGACCCGGAGGGCGGGTTCTTCGCAAGTCAGGACGCCGATGTCACACCCGAGGACGAAGGCGGCTACTTCACGTGGAGCGAAGCTGAACTGAGGGAGGTCCTCGGACCGCAGGAATACGAGATCATCGTCCGTCACCTGCTCCATCCCCGCGGCGTCATGCACCACGATCCATCACGGAGGGTGCTGGCTGTCACCGCCACAGCCGCGGAGATCGCGGAGGAGCTCCGGATGCCGCGCGAGGCCGTTGCAACCGCGATCGCGCATGCCAGGGCGGACCTGCTCGCGAAACGGATGACCAGGGAGGCGCCGTTCATCGACCGGACGCTTTATACCTCTTTGAACGGCATGATGATCGCGGCCTACTTCCGCGCCTTCCTGGTGCTGGGCGGGGAGACCCTGCGGGACCGCGCCGTCCGGGGGCTGGACCGGGTCCTGCGGGAGCGCTGGGCGGGCGGCAATCTGGAACACAGTCCGGGCGTGAGAGGCCTGCTTGACGATCATGTGCATCTGGTCGATGCCCTGCTCGCGGGCTATGAGGCAACGGGAGACCGGCGCCATCTCAAGCTCGCAGAGACGGTCATGGCCGAGGCCAGGGAAAAGTTCCTGGACCGCGAGGCCGGCGGGTTTTTCGATACGGAGGAGGATGTCCTGGGCACGAGAATGAAGCGCGTCGAGGACGTGCCGCATGCGTCCGCAAATGCCGTGGCCATCGCGGCGCTGCTCAAACTGTCGCTGATCACCGGAAAGGATGAATACCTGCGCGAGGCAGGGCGCGGCCTGCGCGTCTTTGCAGGTACGGCCCGCAGCCTGGGCGTCCACGGCGGAACGTATCTCTGCGCCCTTTCCGGATATTTCCACCAGGCAACGCTGACAATCGAAAGCAGCGCCATGAGCGCGCTCGCGAAGGAAGCACGGGCTGCGGCCGTGCGCTCTTTCTCCACGGCCAGGTACGGACCGGACAACGGGCGAGTCATCCCCTGCACGGGCAGCGCCTGCGCGGCGCCCTTCGAAGACGCTGCGGACCTGGCTGCCTGGCGCCCTTCCTGAGCCGTAATCGGTGCCGTGATGAGAGCGCGGCCCCGCGCTCGGGTCCACCATCCCGCAACGTTTCCCCGGTTCATACTCCTTAGTACGTATCTTTACAACGCAACCTCCCTGTCTTGACTTGGCGACCTGTTGTGCTATGATTTTTATATTCTAATTCCCGGGCTCTGAAGCTGAGTAGAGCAGGGGCCGAAGCATCAGGGTATTGCGGTACACGCCGGAAAGAGAAGAAAGGCGGGCGAAATGGTGATCGCGATCGCCGCCGACCACGGCGGGTATCAACTCAAGAACGTTCTGGCCGCCTATCTCGCGGAGCAGGGGCATGTCGTTCAGGACCTCGGCACGCATGATGAACAGTCGGTAGACTACCCCGATTTTGCGCGTGCCATCGCCCTGTCCCTGCTGGAGCACAGGGCCGAGCGCGGGATCCTGATCTGCGGCAGCGGCGTGGGCGCGAGCGTTGCCGCGAACAAATTCCCCGGCATCCGCGCGGGCCTTTGCCACGATACCTTCTCGGCGCACCAGGGCGTTGAAGACGACGACATGAATGTGTTGTGCCTCGGCGCCCGCGTTGTCGGCCCCGAACTGGCCAAGGAGATCGCCCGCACGTTCCTTACGGCTTCCTTTTCCGGGGCTGAACGGCATGTTCGGCGCGTGGGCAAGGTGGCGGAGATCGAGAAAGAGTGCTCGAAGAAAGGTTGACGATGAAACTGGGCTATATCGGTCTCGGCAAAATGGGCTTCAACATGGTGCAACGATTGCTGGAGAAAGGGCACGAGGTCGTGGCTTACGACCGGAGTCCTGAGAGCGTGAAGGCCATTGCAAAAGAGGGCGCCCGGCCGGCTGACTCTCTCCAGGACATGGTGCAGGCCTTGCCGGTGCCCCGGCTGGTCTGGATCATGGTCCCCTATCAGGCAGTTGATGCCGTTCTCGCGGAGCTTGTTCCGTTGCTCGCCAGGGGAGACAGGGTGATCGACGGCGGCAATTCTCCGTATAAAGAATCAGAACGGCGGGCAGCGGAACTGGAGCGAAAAGGCATCGACTTTCTCGATGCCGGCGTGAGCGGCGGGCCGAAAGGCGCGAGGACGGGCGCCTGCATCATGGTCGGCGGGAAGCGCGGGGTGTTTGAAAAGCTGGAGCAGTTGTTCCGCGATCTGTCCGTGGCGAAGGGATACGCGTACCTGGGACCGGCCGGCGCGGGTCATTTCGTGAAGATGGTGCACAACGGCATCGAGTACGGCATGATGCAGGCCCTGGCCGAGGGATTTACGGTCCTGAAGAGGTCGCCCTTCAACCTGGACCTGGCGGTTGTCGCCGACCTCTACGATCACCGGAGCGTGATTGAATCGCGCCTTGTGGGCTGGCTCCAGGAGGCTTACCGCCAATTCGGCCCCGAACTGAAGGACATTTCCGGCTCAGCTGCGCAGAGCGGCGAGGGCATGTGGACCGTCGAGGCTGCAAAGGAGGTGGCTATCGCGGTTCCGATCATTGAGGGCTCCCTCGAATTCCGGCTCCGTTCTCAGAAGGAGCCGAGCTATACCGGCAAGATCATCTCGGCCCTCCGGCACCAGTTCGGCGGGCACGAGGCGGCCAAGAAATAATGAGCCAGGCACCGGGACTGTTTTGGCCTCTCCTCGCGCAGGGAAAGTGCGAGCGCGGGCAAGGGATGGTGTCCGGTTGGTGTTTTTTGTGTCTGGAATCTTCAGAAAGGATGGTGATAATGATGAGACCCGCAGATCTGAAGACACGCATATTCCTGGACGGCGGGGATCCCGCCGAAACCGACAAGATCATGAGCCTCCTGGGCTTTCTCGACGGACAGACCACGAACCCGACGCTCATCGCGAAGAACCCCGAGGCCCGCAGACGGCTCGATCAGGGTCTGAAGTTCGAGGAGCAGGAGGTTCTCGATTTCTACCGGGGCGTCGTCCGTGCGATCTCTGACCTGATCCCCCGGGGATCGGTGTCCGTCGAGGTCTATGGGGACGCGGTGACATCGGCGGATTCCATGCTGAGACAGGGCAGGGAGATGTTCTCCTGGATACCGAACGCGCATGTCAAATTCCCTACTTCGAAAGAAGGCCTCGCGGCGGCGCAGCGGGCGGTGAAGGAAGGGATGCGCGTGAACATGACCCTCTGCTTTTCCGAAGAGCAGGCAGCGGCCGTCTACGCGGCGACCCGGGGGGCGGCCAAGGGCCAGGTCTTTGTCTCCCCATTTGTGGGCAGGCTCGATGATCGAGGCGAGAACGGCATGGAAGTGATCGCCAATATCATGGCCCTGTACAAGCAGGGAGACGGCCATGTGGAGGTGCTGACCGCGAGCGTGCGGAGTCCCGACCATCTTCTGTACGCGCTCATGCTCGGATCGGACATCATCACCGTGCCTTACGGGGTGTTGAGGGCCTGGGGAGAGCAGGGGATGCCCCTGCCGCGGCCGGACTATCGCTACGGCGCCGGAGCCCTGAGGCCCATTCCGTACCGGGAGATAAGCCTGGATAGACCCTGGCAGGACTATGACATCCGCCATCCCCTGACGGACATGGGCATGGAAAAATTCTCCGCCGATTGGAAGGCGCTGATCGGGACGGCAGAGCGGAAGACGGCCTAGGCATGGGTGATCCCCTCTCTCAAGAGAACAGGGGCCGCAACGGTTCGGGCGGCCGCGTTGCGGAGTACCGCGTCATCGCACCCGAGTGCGAGATCGAGGTGACACCCCCGGCCGCGCTCATCATCTTCGGAGCGTCCGGCGACCTGGCGAAACGGAAGCTGTTCCCGTCCCTGTACCGTCTCTATAAGCACCAGATGCTGGCGGACAACTTTCTGATCCTCGGGACGAGCCGCGTCGAGTACTCGACCGGGAGCTTCCGGGCTATCGTACAGGATGCGGTCAGGGAGGCCTTTCCGGCGGACTTCGATCAAGCGGTCTGGGACGGGTTCCAGGCTCACGTTTATTACTCCACCTTTGATTACGGAGACCTCAGGTCCTATACCGCCGACCTCGTGAATATCCTTCCCGCGCTGGAGCAGAAGCATCAGACCCGGGGGAACCGTATCTTTTATCTGGCCATACCCCCCCAGGTGTTCGAAGCCGTGATCAACAATCTTGGGCGGGCCGGGCTTTCCCGCCAGGACGCGGGATGCAGTCACGTCGTAATCGAGAAGCCCTTCGGCCACGACCTCGCCTCCGCACGGAAGTTGAACCAGCTGGTACACACCTATTTCAAGGAAAGCCAGATCTTTCGCATCGACCACTACCTGGCGAAGGAAACGGTCCAGAACATCCTGATGTTCCGCTTCGCCAACGCCATCTTCGAACCGCTCTGGAACCAGCGTTACCTGGACCACATCCAGATCACGGCCGCGGAGACCCTGGGCGTCGAGCACCGCGCGGGCTATTACGAGCAGGCGGGCATCATCCGCGACATGTTCCAGAACCACATGTACCAGCTTCTGTGCCTGACGGCCATGGAGCCTCCCTCACGATTCATCGCCGAGCAGGTGCACGATGAGAAGGCCAAGGTCCTGCGCTCCCTCAGGCGCGCCCCGCGGGAACAGCTGCTCGAGCAGGTCGTGATCGGGCAGTACGGGCCCGGCAGGTTCAACGGTCGGGCGGTGCCCGGGTACCGTGAGGAGGAGGGCGTCTCCCGTGACTCCCGCACGCCGACGTTCGCCGCCATGAAGCTCTTCGTCGACAACTGGCGATGGCACGGCGTCCCTTTTTACCTTCGGTCCGGCAAGCGGCTGGCCGCACGGAAGACGGAAATATCCATCCACTTCAGGGACGTCCCCTTTTCCATGTTCCCGGATTCCGTGACGGGCCCCATCGAGGCGAACACGATCGTGCTCATGATCCAGCCCGACGAAGGCATGAGCCTCACGTTCCAGTCAAAACAGCCTGGGACCAAGGTCTGCCTGAGCCCCGTTCAGATGACCTACTCCTACCCGCGGGGAGTGCTGCTCGACGCATACGAGTGGGTGCTCCTTGACTGCATGCTCGGCGATCACATGCTGTTCATGCGCGAAGACAGCGTGGAGCTGGCATGGTCGACGCTCATGCCGCTGCTCGACGCGATCGCGTCGGACACCCGCGCCGCCATCCCGGTCTATCCCGCGGGCTCCGACGGCCCGGACGAGGCGCGCCGCATGATCGAAGGTGACGGGCGTTTCTGGAGGCCGCTGTGACCCGGGCAACACTGACCGACATCCGGGTATATCCCGACCTGGCCGCGATGAGCAGTGCGGCCGCAGAGCTTATTTTTTCGATCGCCCGTCAGGCGGTCGCCTCCCGCGGCCGTTTCGCGGCCGCCCTCTCCGGGGGCTCCACGCCGCGGCATCTCTACTCCCTGCTTGCGGCCTCACCGTACCGGGAGGCGCTGCCCTGGCAGCACATGCATGTCTTCTGGGCGGACGAACGCTGTGTTCCGCCCGACCACAACGACAGCAATTACCGGCTCGCGAACGAAACGTTCCTTTCAAAGGCGCAGATCCCTGCCGGGAATGTGCACCGGATACGGGGAGAGGCAGAGCCAGGCGATGCTGCCCGGCAATACGAGGGGGAGCTCTCAGCGTTCTTCGGACCCGCGATACCCGCCTTCGACCTGGTGCTCCTGGGAACCGGTCAGGACGGCCACACGGCCTCGCTCTTCCCCGGCTCCGCATCGCTCCGCGAGCGAACACGGCTGGCACTGCCGGTCCTCCGTGCCCGGCCGGCGCCAGGCCGCGTGACGCTCACGCTCCCTGTGCTGAACGCGGCGGAACAGGTGATCTTCCTCGTAGCCGGAGAATCCAAGGCCCGTATCGTGCACGAGGTGCTGGAAGACGGGAACCCGAAGGGCCGTCCGGCGGGCCTGGTGAGACCGTTCCGAGGGAGCCTGATCTGGATGCTCGACCGCGGGGCCGCCGAAGCGCTGACGGGCGTCGTTGTGAAAAAGGAATAAATGGCGGGTGTCCGGTCTCCATGCAGTTTGTGCTATGATTGAGATTATTCGACAGTGAAAGGAGGTGAGTCAGGATGAAAAAACCCGTGAACGCAAAGGCGCTGGAAAAAGAGGCGGCTTACTGGAGCGCACTGAAGGAACTGGCGAAAATGAATCCTGGCACGGTATGCCACAAATGAAAGGGCTGAAAGAGCTAACGTTGCTGGTCAGCAACCACACGCAGAGCGGCGGGTAAGGCAGGACTTCAGCAGGAGTCCGCAGCCGTCTTGTCTTACCCGCCGGGTAATTTATTCGCATCCCCTCATTCGTCATCATTTTTTTCTCTCATTATGGCGACCAACGGACAACCTTTTGAATTCTTCCTGCAATGGCATCTGACGGAGAAATGCAATCTCTGGTGCCGGCACTGTTACCAGGGAGAACGGAGCGCCGATGAGATGCCGCTTCCCGAAATAACCCGGGCCATCGCCGAAGCGTCGGACATGATCCGGGAATGGTCCGATACGTACGGGATCAGCTTCCGGCCCAGCATGAACATCACGGGCGGAGAACCCTTCCTCCGGCATGATCTCTTCGACGTACTGAAGGAAGCGAAGAACCGCGGCTTCGAGCTTTTCCTGCTCACGAACGGCACGCTCGTGGACCGCGCGCGAGCCGAGGCGCTCGCCGGGCTGGGCGTGGACGGCGTGCAGGTGAGCATGGAGGGGCCCGAGGACGTTCATGACGCCATCCGCGGAGCCGGAAGTTTTGCCGCGTCGGCCGCCGGCGTCGAACGGCTCGTGGACTGCGGCATCCCAGTCACGCTGAATGTGACGCTCTCCCGGCTGAACGCAGACCATATGAAAAAGCTGATCGCCTACGGTTCTCATGCAGGCGTGAGGCGGATCGGCTTTTCGCGTCTCGTGCCCTCAGGCAGGGGGAGGACGATGGTCAGCGAGATGCTCACGCGGGAGGAACTGGCCCCGCTCTATTCCTCGCTCCTTTCCCGGGAGCTGGCCGGCGTGGAGATCGTGACCGGCGATCCCGTGGCCGCGCAGCTCCGCAAAAGGGACCGCGTGAGCGGGGACGCCGGGGACACGATCGCGGGCGGATGCGCCGCGGGCCTGGCTGGCCTGACGATCCAGTCGAACGGAAACATCCTGCCCTGCAGGCGTCTGCCCCTGTCCCTCGGGAATATCCGCAGGGACTCGCTGCGCGAGGTCTGGGCCGCATCGCCCGTGCTCGAAGCGCTGCGCGACCGGAGCAGGTACCGGGGAAAATGCGGGGCCTGCCCCCGCTGGGCCCGCTGCCGGGGGTGCCGGGCGATCGCCTATGCCTGGTCCCGCTCCCGGGGCGGGGATGATTTCCTGGCCGATGACCCGCAGTGCTTCCTGGAAACCTGACGTTCTCGCCACGAAGCCGGGGTCGATATGAGGATGACGGGGTCCCGACAAGAGGAGGTGGACGACATGGATGCAATGAGCGCAATTCTTTCCCGGAGAAGCATCCGCCAGTATACGAACAAGCCGGTGGCGAGGGAGTCAGTGTACGAGGTCCTGCAGGCGGCCATGAACGCTCCCTCGGCGGGGAACGAGAGACCCTGGCATTTCATCGTCCTGACGGAACGGCGGGTCCTGGACGAGATCCCGAAGTTCCACCCCTATTCGGCCATGCTGAAGCAGGCCTCGGCCGCCATCCTGGTCTGCGCTGACCTGTCGCTGGAAAAGCAAAAGGGCTGCCTGGCGCTTGACTGCTCGGCTGCGACGGAGAATATCCTGATCGCGGCCCATGCGAAGGGGCTCGGCGCGGTCTGGTGCGGCGTTTATCCCACGGAGGACCGCATGGCGAATCTCAGGAAACTGCTCCGCCTCCCCGACGCGATCATGCCCTTCTCGCTCGTCCCGATCGGATTCCCGGCGGAAATCAGGCGCGGCGAGGACCGCTACGATGCTTCCCGGGTCCATTGGAACGAGTGGTAGCACGCCGCTGTCAACCCGTTCCGTGTCGATGACCTCCGGCGATCGTGACCGGGGAATGCTCACAAAAAGCTTGTTCTCTCCTCGTATTTTTTGCAAGGCGGGGCCATGCACGGCAATCAAAAGCCTTTCCCGTTGACAAGCGAAAACACGTGTGCTATGGTTGGATTCAAGCGCAGTGCCCCGCAGCCTTTTCTTTTTTTCACACTTCCAGACCAACATCAAAACCGCGTAAGGAGGAGCATCATGAAGACCGGAAGATCAACGTTGTTCGTCATTATCCTGCTTGTCAGCACGTTCGCTTTTTGGGGATGTCCGAAGAAGGCGGAGGTGACCGCCACGCCGGAGGCGCAGAAGGAAGTACAGCCCGCCGCGCCGGAGCAGGCAAAGCCTGCGGAACCGAAGGCGGAGGAAGCAAAGCCCAAGGCAGAGGAACGCGCCGCGGCATCGGCGAAGGGACTGGAGCCCGTGTATTTTGATTTCGACAAGTCCTTCATCCGCGAGGATGCGCGGCCCGTCATGAAGGCGAATGCCGAATGGCTCAAGGCGAACCCGAAGGTCAAGATCAAGATCGAGGGGAACTGCGATGAGCGCGGCACGATCGAGTACAACCAGGCGCTCGGCCAGCGCCGCGCCGCAGCCGCGAAGAAATATCTGACCGACATGGGCATTGCCGGGAGCCGTATCTCGCTGATCAGCTACGGAAAGGAAAAGCCGGCCTGTACGGCGAGCACCGAAGAGTGCTGGCAGAAGAACCGACGGGACGACCTCGTGGCGCAATAGGCAATGATCGGGACGGCGTGGGTCCGCAGGGAGCCACGCCGTTCTGTTTCAGGCATGTGCCGGGAGGCCGGCACGAGGAGCTATGAAGGTTCTATGAAGATCGGGCTGTCACTCATCAGCATGCTGTTCCTTGTCCTTGCCGCCTGCGCGCCACAGGCCGAACTGGTGAAGACCCGGTCGGACCTTGCGGAAATGCGCGAGGAGGTAAGGACGTCCCGGTCTCGCATCCAGGAACTCCAGAAGTCACAGCAGGAGCTTGAGAAGCGGATCGAGGCGGTCGATGCCAGCGCCAAGGGCACCAATGACGTCCAGAAGGCATTGGCCGACTACGGCGCCAAGACGGACCAGCTCGCGACGGACATCCAGCTGCTCCAGGGCAAGCTCGAGGAAAACAATTTCCGCATCGCCGACATGGGCCAGAAGGTCGATGACAGGGGCTTCAAGGTCGCCGAGCTGACGGCGCGCATCGACGAACTCGAGGCAAAACTGAAGTCGCTCGCGGCAGCCCCGGGCGTCGCCACGGGAGCGACGGCGACCGCTGAGAAGAAGGCGGGTCCCAGGGCCCTCGAGCCGTCCGAGGCCTACCGGCAGGCGTTGAACGACTACAACAGCGGGAACTTCGATCTCGCCCTTGCCGGGTTCCAGAACTACATCACCCAGTTCCCGGATACCAGCCAGGTCGACAAGGCCCAGTACTGGGTGGGCGAATGCTACTATGCCAAGAAGGACTTCGGCAGCGCCATCGACGCCTTCGCGAAAGTCATCAAGAGCCACCCGAAGAGCGACAAGGTGCCCGGCGCCAAGCTCAAGATCGGATACTCCTACCTCAACGAGAACAATGCCGCCAAGGCCCGCGAATGGCTGAACAGGGTCATCAAGGAATACCCCGGCTCGAAAGAGGCGGACCTGGCAAAAGAAAAGCTGCGGAAGATCGGGAAGTGATCCCGTCCCTCACCAGGCACCTTCCTCGCTCATCCTGTAGCCAGCGATAGACACGTCCTCGCCCTTCCTATCCGCGATCAGCCGGGCTCACCAATCAGCGAGACTGCGGAGCTCTCATGACCATCCTCGAAGCACGCGGCATCACGAAGACCTACCCCATCGGCAGCGCGACGATCACGGTGCTGAATGATGTCTCCCTTGCCGTCGCCGCCGGCGAGTTCCTCGTCGTCCAGGGCGAGAGCGGCAGCGGCAAATCGACGCTGCTCTCCATCCTCTCGGGGCTCGACAGCACCGATCGCGGCAGGGTCCTGGTCGAGGGGAGGGACATCACCAACCTCCCCGAGGACGAGCTTGCGCCGCTCAGGAACGTTTTTTTCGGATTCATCTTCCAGTCCTTCCACCTGGTCCCTTCCCTGACGACGATCGAGAACGTCATGTTTCCGGCAGAGCTCCGCGGAGACCCCCGGGCGAGGGAGAAGGCGGATACCCTCCTCGCGCGCGTCGGTCTTTTGGGGCGGGCCGCAAGTTTCCCCCACCAGCTTTCCGGCGGCGAAAAACAGCGCTGCGCCATCTGCCGGGCCCTCATAAACGATCCCCGGATCATCTTCGCTGACGAGCCCACGGGCAATCTTGATTCCCTCAACGGCAAGGCCGTGCTTGAGCTGCTCAATGAGCTCCATCGTGAACGGCGAGCCACCCTGGTGCTCGTAACGCACAGCCGGGACATCGCCGCGACCGCGGACCGGGTCGTGACCCTGCGGGACGGCAGGATCGACGCGGGGATCGTCCATGCGTAGCCGACACCTTGTCCGCCGCCAGATCACGGGAGCCCTGCACCAGTCCGTTGTATTCGTTCTCTGCGTGATCCTCTCCATAGTAACCCTGGTTTCACTGAGCGGCTTCAGCGGAAGTGTCCACGCGTCGTTCCTGAGGGACGCTCGCGCGCTCCATGCCGCGGACATCATCATCCAGGCCCACGCGCCGTTCTCGCTCCCCCTCCTGAAGGCCGTGAACAGGCTGGAGCGGCTGGGGTCGATCGAAAGCGCACGCGTCTATCGCTTCTATTCGGTGGTGCGGACGGCAAAGGGCGATGCCTCGCTCTTGGCGGACCTGAAGGTCGCGGAGCCGGGCTACCCGTTCTACGGCAGGGTCGAGCTTGCATCGGGACGATCGTTCCCTGAGGTGCTGACCCGGGGAGGTGTTGTCGTGGAGCAGGCTCTCCTTGACCGCCTCCACCTCCGTATCGGCGACCGTCTCCGGGTGGGGAGCGCCATGCTCACGGTCCGCGACGTGGTGACCGTGGAACCCGACAGGCCGGTGAACTTCTTTGCCCTCGGCCCCCGGGTCTTCGTGGCCGCCTCGGACCTTGCCTCGCTCGACCTCATCGGAAAGGGGAGCCGCGTCGATTACGATATTCTCGCCCGCGTACGGGACCGGAAGGATCTGGACCGGGTCGCGGGAGAGCTCCGAAGCGCGGCGCTCAAGGACCGGGAACGGGTCGAAACCTATCAGACCGCTGATTCCGGAGTGAAGCGGTTCTTTGACAATTTTCTCTTCTTCCTGAACTTGATCGGCATATTCACGCTGCTGCTCGCAGGCGTCGGCATCCAGAGCTCGCTGACCGCGTTCCTGAAGGATCAGGAGCGGACCATCGCCGTGATGAAAGCGCTCGGGGCGAAGAGCCGCTTCATCATCGGGCACTATTTCACGGTCGTTCTGGTGCTGGGCCTCGGCGGGACATTCCTGGGCATTGGTGCGAGCTTTCTGCTCCAGAGGGCGCTCCCCGGCCTGTTTCGGGGACTCCTCCCCGCCAATCTGGAACTGACCATTTCCTCCGGCGCGATGGCAGAGGGGCTTATGCTCGGCTTGTTCGTAGTGGCCCTTTTCACGTTCCTGCCCCTGGACCGGTTGAAGGAGGTGAAGCCGCGGTCCATCTTCGGCAAGGAGGAGCAAGGCAGCACGCAGCGCAGGCCTGCGTGGCTCACGGGCGCTGCCGGCGCCATCTTCTTTGTCGCGATGGTCCTGTGGCGGGTGCGGGAGGTGAAGACCGGCCTCTACTTCGTCTTCGGCGTGGGGATGCTCATTGTGGTCGCATTTTTATGCGCCGAGGGGGTCCTCCGGATCGTGAGGAGGCTGCCCGCGAAGAACCTTGTCCTCCGGCAGGCCATGAGGGGGCTTTTTCGCCCCCGGAACGCCACGCGGTCGATCATCGTCACCCTGACCGCCTCCCTGGCCGTGATCTTTTCCATCACGCTCGTCGAGCAGAACCTGGATGAGACCTTTGTCCGCTCCTATCCTCCTGATTCGCCCAACCTCTTCTTCATCGATATTCAGCCGGGGCAGAAGGACGCCTTTGCCCGGGAACTCGGTATCGAGACCACCTACTTCCCCGTTGTGCGGAGCACCATTCTGGAGGTGAACGGCGAGCCGATCGACGCGGAACAGGAGCGTCGGAAGCGGGGGGACAACCTTGCCCGCGAGTTCAATCTTACCTGGCGGGGCCACCTGCTGGAGGACGAACGGATCGTCTCCGGGAAGGCGCTTTTCCTGGATGACTGGCCCGGGGTCCAGGTGTCGGTCCTCGACACCGTCCTCTCCATGCGGAACATGAAGGTCGGCGACACCATCACCTTCCGCATCCAGGGAATACCGCTGGCAGCCAGGATATCGAGCATCCGGACGAGGACAAGAACCTCGCTGCAGCCGTTCTTCTACTTCGTCTTCCCGGAGCAGGCGCTGAAGGACGCGCCCCAGACATTCTTCACCGCCGTTCGCGTTGACCGGGACCGGATCGCCCCGCTCCAGAACCGCATCGTGGCCCGCTTCCCGAACGTGACCGTCATCGACGTGACCGAAACGGTCGCCGTCTTTGCCCGGGTCATGGACCGGCTTTCTTCCATCGTCCGCTTCTTCACCTTCTTCAGCGTCGTCGCCGGCGTCCTCATCATCATCAGCTCGGTCTTCGCCACCCGTTACGCGCGGATCCAGGAGGCGGTCTTTTTCACGATCCTCGGCGCGCGGGGACGCTTCGTCCTTGCGGTGTTTTCCCTGGAGGGTCTCATGCTCGGCTTGATCAGCGGTGTCATCGCGCTTGTCCTCGCCCAGTCGGTGGGCTGGATCGTGTGCAAGTACTCCCTCGACGTGGCCTACAAACCCTCGAGCGCCGCGAGCGTGCTCATGGTCCTGTCGACGATGCTCCTCGTCGTCGTGGTCAGCCTCGGAGCGTCGATCCCGATACTCCGGCAAAAACCTGCCGCCTTCCTGAGGGAGCAGGCGGAGGAGTGAAGAGAGTTTCTGCGATCACACGTCCCTTGTTCCATCGAAGAAGGGGATCTATGAACGTTATAAGGATGGCTTTCGGGGGGATCGTTATTTCCCTGCTGTGTGTTCTCTCCGGATGCGAACAACAGCATGCGGCAACGCCGCGGGTACAGCAACAACCCGTCTATGAGGGGACCATTGTTGCCGTTGGTGACAGCCTCACGGCGGGAAAGGGCGTCAACGAGGAGGATGCCTATCCCGCGCAGCTGGAGAGCAAGCTCGGGAAGGCGGGGTACCACTGGCGGGTCGTCAACGCAGGGATCAGCGGTGAGACGAGCAGCGGCACCCTCTCCCGCGTCGCCTGGGTGCTGAAGCTCAAACCGGACATCGTCATCCTGGAAACCGGACCGAACGACGGCCTCAGGGGGATCGACCCCGGCATGACGCAAAGGAATGTCGACGAGACGGTGCGCATTCTGCAGGAGAACGGGGTCACGGTCGTGCTGGCGGGAATGAAAATGGTCTCCAACCTGGGCCGCGAATTCACCCGGGCATTTTCAGCCATGTATCCCGCGGTGGCAAGGAAGCGCAACCTCATTCTGGTCCCCTTCCTGCTCGAGGGCGTGGCGGGCGACCCGTCGCTCAACCAGGCCGATGGCATCCACCCCACGGCGGAAGGATACCGGATCGTCGCAGAGACGGTCTATCCCTATGTCCGCCGGGCGATCGAGAACAGAAAAAAATGAAAGACGATAACGAATGCTCAAAGGCGGCCGGGGATGCCGCAGGGAAGACAGGACAGCGTGTTTTACGCTGGGACCTCCTTGAGCATGATAGTGAAAGAGAAGACGGAAGCCCAACTGATTCTCACCTCTCACAGGCAGCGTCTCGTAAAATTTCATCCGTCACGACTGTATCAAATACTACATCTGATAGAGCAGAGGCTTCACTCATGCTCAGGCCCACTGTGCATATGGAGCAACGTACTGATTTACCATAATAAACCGAGTGGCACCTATTGGTCTGAACATTGCATAAACACCGCAGGGAGGCTTGCGATGCGAATCAAGATGCTCATGGCGTTCTGTACGATCGTTCTGGTTCCTCTTCTGGCCTTGGCCGACGAAGCGGTCGTATCGCTCAAGGACCTGGAACGGGAGGCGCTCGCCCGCAATCCCGGCATCGGGATGGCAGAAAAGAAGGCCGAGGCGGCGGGGGAGCGGAAAGGGGCCGCGTCCGGCATGCCGGACCCCGTGATCGGCTACGCGCTCCAGAATGTGGGCGCGCTCGGGACATCCACCATCGGCAAGGATCCGATGAGCATGCAGGGCGTGGTCGTGTCCCAGGAGATCCCCTTCCCGGGCAAGCTCTCTACGAAGGGGAAAGCGGCGCAGAAGCAGGCGGAGCAGGCGGAGGAGACGGCCCGCGAAACGCAGCTCAAGGTCCTGAGCGACCTGCGCAAGTCCTACTATGAATACTACCTCGCTTTCAAGTCCATCGAGATCCTGGAGCAGACGAAGGACCTGATGAAGAACCTGGAGAGGATCGCCGAGACGCGGTACGCCACGGGCCAGGGAAGCCAGCAGGACGTGCTGCGTGCACAACTGGAAGTTTCCATGCTGCTCGACCGGATCGCGGAGCAGGAGCAGAACAAGGACGTCCGGGCGGCGGAGATCAACAGGCTCGTTGGCCGCGACCCTCTGGCGCCCCTGGGCAGGCCCGCCGACGTCTTCCCCACGACCCTTGCCATGACGCAGGAGGAGATGAGCAGCATGGCCATCGCCCACTCGCCGGTCCTGGCTGCGCAGCAGCGGATGGTGGAGCAGAGCGAGTTCGAGGTATCCATGAGCAAGCAGGAATACCTGCCGGACATGGCCGTTTCGGTCGGGTGGTTCGCGAGGGACGGACTGCAGGACGTATGGCAGGCGAGCGTGATGCTCAAGGTGCCCCTGTACTTCTGGAACAAGGCTGCCGGCGTGCGTGCGGCCCGGGCGGACGCGAACGCTTCTCGGCATTCGCTGGAAGCGGAAAAGCTGGGGGTCCTGGCGCGGGTGCGGGAGCTCTATTCCATGGCAAAGACCGCGGAGCACCACCTCCATTTGTACGAGGCCGGCATCATCCCCCAGGCCCGGCTTTCGCTCCAGTCGGCCACGTCCAACTACCAGGTGGGCAAAACCGACTTTGTGTCCCTCCTGGACAGTGAGAACGTCCTGTTCAAGTACCAGCTCATGGAGCAGGAGGAACTGGTAAACCTGAACAAGTCCCTCGCCATGATCGGAGAGCTTACGGGCAGTGAGTGACGAGTCCGAAGCGGGGAGTTCGGAGTAAGGGGCTCGAAAATCCGCAGGGCGTCAGGCGTGAGGCGATACCTGATCAGGCCGTGGAGAAAAAATCAGATGAAGAAATCCGACGCAATTCCACAATATCTAATTTTCAATGTTCAATTTGCCTTCGCCGCGCTCCTTCTTGTTTCTTTGTGCGGCGGTGTCTCTGCCCAGGAGCAGAGCGGTCCTGCGAGCCAGGGAGTGCCGAAGACGGAGCCCAAGGCACCTGCAGCGGCAACGAAGCAGCAGGAGACGGCTCCCACAATAACCATATCGCCGGACAAGGTCCAGCTGATCGGCATCCGGACCGCGGTGGCCTCTTTTCGCTCCCTGGGCAGGGCCATCCGCACGGTAGGCAAGGTAGAGCCGGACGAACGGAAGCTCGCCTACGTCAACACCAAGGTCGGCGGCTGGGTCAAGAAGCTGTACGTGAACTTCACCGGGGAGCACGTGATGAAGGGCCAGCCGCTCCTCTCGCTCTACAGCCCGGACCTCGTGACAGCCCAGGAGGAGTATCTGCTCGCGCTCCGGCAGATCAGGTCCGGCCAGACGCGTTCCTCGGGATTAGCCGAGATCGATTCGTCGCGCGCGGCGCTGCTCGAGTCCGCGCGGCGCAGGCTGCTTCTCTGGGACATTACTCCGCAACAGATCGAGGTGTTGGAGGCCTCGGACAAGCCGATGACGGACATGACCATCGAGGCGCCCCTGAGCGGGGTCGTGCTCGAGAAGATGGTGCTCGAAGGGGCATACATCTCCCCGGGCATGAACCTCTACCGGATCGCCGACCTCTCGGAGGTCTGGATCCTGGCCGACGTGTACGAGTACGAGGTTCCCCAGATAAAGGTCGGCCAGGCCGCGCTCGTAACGATCCCCTACACGGCGGGCGGGCCGCTCAGGGCAGCGGTGAACTACATCAACCCGGTGCTCGATCCCGCGACGCGGACCGTGAAGGTCCGGGTGTCCGTCGCAAACCCCGGGCTGATGCTCAAGCCCGAGATGTTCGCCAACGTCGAGATCCAGACCGGCTCCGGGTCCCGGCTTACCATCCCCCGCGAGGCGGTCCTGAACTCCGGCACGCGCCAGATCGTGTACGTGGAGAAGAAGCCCGGGACCTACGAGATGCGCGAGGTGGCGCTCGGTCAGCAGGGCGAGGATCTCGTCGAGGTGTTGAAGGGAATCCAGAAAGGGGAGCGCGTGGTCACGTCGGGAAACTTCCTGATCGATTCCGAAAGCCAGCTCCGGAGCGGGGGGCAGTGAGGCCGACGCGGAGACAATGAGGCGACGGGGTGACGGGGGGCCGAAAACGAGTCCCAGCCTCCCGCCGTCATCCTCAGCTCGACCGATGATTCCTTTTGTGTTGATTCCTTTGCGGCCTTGCGCGAGAAAAGGATTTTAGGATTTTATCATTCTCTTTCGGAGTAGCAGATGTTAACCAAGATAATAGAGCTGTCGGCACGCAATAAGTTCCTGGTCTTCCTTGCCGTGGCCTTCCTGACCGTCTGGGGCATCTGGGCGCTGTACCACACGCCCCTGGACGCGATCCCGGACCTGTCCGACGCGCAGGTAATCATCTTCACCGAATGGACCGGCAGGAGCCCCGACCTGGTGGAGGACCAGATCACCTATCCCATCGTATCGACGATGCTGGCGGCGCCCAAGGTGCGCGTGGTACGCGGCAAATCCTTCCTCGGCCTTTCCTTTGTCTACGTCATCTTCGAGGACGGCACTGACATCTATTGGGCCCGGAGCCGCGTCCTGGAATACCTCCAGGGCGTGGGCGGAAAACTGCCCGCAGGCGTTACCCCGACGCTGGGGCCCGATGCAACGGGCGTGGGATGGGGGTTCCAGTACGCCATCACCGACGAGACCGGCAAGCACGACCTTGCCGAGCTCCGCTCGCTCCAGGACTGGACGCTCAAGTACGCCGTGGAATCCGTGCCCGGCGTGTCGCAGGTGGCGAGCGTGGGCGGGTTCGTCAAGCAGTACCAGATCACCATCGACCCGAACCGGCTGCTGGCCTACCGGCTGCCGCTCATGAAGGTGACCGAGGCGGTGCGCAGGAGCAACAGCGACGTCGAAGGCCGCGTCGTGGAGTGGTCCGGCAGGGAATACATGGTGCGCGGCCGCGGCTACATCCATGATAAGTCGGACATCGAGAAGATAGCCGTGGGCAGCGACAAGGGCACCCCCATCCTGCTCAGGGACATCGCCACGGTCCAGCTGGGGCCCGAGATCAGGCGCGGCGCGGCCGATCTCGACGGCAAGGGCGAGGCCGTGGGCGGCATCGTGGTGATCCGCTTCGGCGAAAACGTGCTTTCCGTCATCGACCGGGTCAAGGCCAGGATCAAGGACATCGAACCTACGCTGCCCGAGGGCGTCAAGATCATCACGACCTACGACCGCTCGGAGCTGATCCACCGGTCCGTGGATACGCTGAAGGAGGAGATCCTCAAGCTCGGCCTCGCCGTGAGCGCTGTCTGCGTCGTGTTCCTGTTCCATCTGCCGAGCGCCCTCGTCGTGATACTGACCCTGCCGATCGCGATCCTCATTTCGTTCATCTGCATGTATTATCTCGGCATCAGTTCGAACATCATGAGCCTCTCGGGCATCGCCATCGCCATCGGCGCCATGGTGGACGCCTCGATCATCATGGTCGAGAACGCCCACAAGAAGCTGGAGGAGTGGGAGGTCGGGGGCAGGCTGCACGGCTCGCGCATTGATGTGATCATCAACGCCGCCAAGGAGGTGGGCCCCTCGCTCTTCTTCTCGCTCCTGGTAATCACCGTCGGCTTCCTGCCCGTCTTCACGCTGGAGGAGCAGGCCGGGCGGCTGTTCAAGCCGCTGGCATACACGAAGACGTTCTCGATGCTGTTCGCGAGCTTCCTGGCCATCACGCTCACGCCCGTGCTCATGACGCTCTTCATCAAGGGGAAGATCAGGCACGAGGACGACAATCCCGTCAGCCGCTTCCTGATAAGGATCTACCATCCCGTTGCGGAGTTCTCGCTCCGCTTCCGGAAGAGCGTCATCATCGGCGCCGTCGTGATCGTGGCCGTCACCGCCATCCCCTTCGCGCGGCTCGGGTCCGAGTTCATGCCTCCGTTGTACGAGGGCACGCTCCTGTTCATGCCCACGTCGGTGCCCGGCGCCTCCATCACGACCATGTCCGACGTGATGCAGGCCCAGGACCGCATCATGAAGCAGTTCCCCGAGGTGGAGCGGGTCTTCGGCAAGGCAGGCAGGGCGGAAACGCCCACGGACCCCGCACCGCTCGAAATGGTCGAGACGAACGTGACACTCAGGCCGGTGAGCGAGTGGCGGCCGCAGTTCCGGAAGTGGGAGGACCTTCGCGACGAGATGGACAACGCCCTTGCCATGCCCGGCGTCGGCAACAACTGGACCATGCCGATCATCGGCAGGATCGACATGCTCTCCACGGGCATTCGAACGCCGCTGGGACTCAAGGTGTTCGGCCCGCGTCTCGATGAGATCGAGCGCATCGGCCTCGACCTGGAGAGGACCCTGCGCGTCGTTCCCGGGACCCGGGCCGTCTACGCCGAGCGCGCGAACACCGGCTACTTCCTGGATTTCACGATCAACCGCGACGAGATCGGCAGGTACGGCCTGCGCGTGGAGGACGTGCAGGAGGTTATCGAGTCCGCAATCGGCGGAATGAACCTGACGACCACCGTGGAGGGCAGGGAGCGCTATCCCGTGAACATCCGGTACGGGCGAGAGCTGCGCGACGACGTGGAGAAACTCAAGCGGGTGCTCGTGCCCGCCATGGAGGGAGCGCAGGTGCCGCTCGGCCAGCTGGCGGACATCCGCGTGACGCGCGGCCCCGGGCTCGTGCAAAGCGAGGGAGGACGGCTGACGGCGAGCGTGACGCTCAACATCGAGGGCGGCGATTTTGGGGGGTACGTGCACCGTGCGCAGGAGTCGATCGCGAGAAATGTGAAGGTCCCCGCGGGATATTCGATCCTCTGGTCCGGGCAGTACGAGTACATGGAGAACGTGAAGGCCAAGCTCTTCTATGTCATCCCTCTCACACTGCTCATCATCATCGTGCTCATCTATCTCAACACGGAGTCCTGGCTCAAGACGGCCATCGTGCTGCTTGCCGTACCGTTCTCGCTCGTGGGCACGGTCTGGCTCCTCTACCTCCTGGGCTACCACATGAGCACGGCCGTCTGGGTCGGCGTGATCGCGCTGGCCGGGCTCGACGCCGAGACGGGAATCGTGATGCTCCTGTACCTCGACCTCTCGTACAACCGCTGGCACCAGGAGGGCCGGATCAATTCGCTCCGCGACATCGAGGCTTCCGTCATGGAAGGCGCGGTCAAGCGGATCAGGCCCAAGATCATGACCGTGTCGGTGATCCTGGCAGGACTCGTCCCGATCCTGTTCTCGACGGGGACGGGCGCGGACGTGATGAAGCGCATTGCCGCGCCCATGGTCGGCGGCGTGGTCACGTCCACGATCCTCGAGCTGGTCATCTACCCGGCGATCTATGTGATCTGGAAGGAGCGGGGACTGAGGAGAGAGGGCGCTGAGAAGGTATAAATAAGAATTGGGGGAAGCAGACGTAAAACGAGGCAGGATCAAGTCCTGCCCCGTTGTTGGTGCGAACGTGATGCCTACTGGTGCCCGCTCGTACTGATGCCCTGTGCGTAGATATCCACCGATGTGCCGCTGCGTTCGTCCTCCCAGACGACAATGGCTCCGCCCGAGCTGTCCGCAACGATTTTCGGATACATCTGGTGAAGGTCGGCTGTTGATACCGGGGAATCACGTCAGTCCTTTCAAACGGAACTACGACAACCTGAACAACCTGAACAACGGCATCTCTCAAGGCCTGAAGATTTTTGCGCGACGCATGAATGAGCGGGAAACGCGGTCTGGACCGAAAGGGTAAAAGCCATCTCTGTATCAGAATCCCGATACTGTGCTTGTAATCGATCAACGGAAGAGGCGATCAGATAGTAAACTTACAACTAGCATAATGCAACCGATCGCAAAGGTGACAAGGGGGGGTATTTTCAGGGTTTGGAAGGGTTCTGAGGGGGAGCGTGCTGTTCTGGCCACGGGGAGCGCAGCAGCGCTGCCTCAGCCTATTTTACTTCTTTTTCATGCTTTCCATCGCCGCGTCATACCGCTTCAGATAATCCCCGACGACGCGGTCCGGCTCGTATCCGAGAGCCCGGGCATAGGCCATGAGAAAACCGCGGAGATAGGGGCGGACCGGCAGTTTGTCATATATTTCTTCTTCGATCAGTTCCAGGTAGCGGGTGCCCACTTTCGTCATCTCCGCGATGCTCCGCACCGACAGGCCGCGCTGTTCGCGAAGAAGCCTCATGGCCGGCCCCGTGAACTCCGCATTGAAGGGGGGCGGCGGCTGCAGGGAGGCCTGGAGAACAGGCTCTGCCGTTTCCCCGGAAGGTTTCGTCGGCGCCTCCTCGGTCTTCCTGGTCCGGCCATCGAGCCGATCTATGAAATCGGACGGCGTCGTTACTGCCCGGTGCCGAGGGGTGGATGGCATCGGCAGGCCTTCCTCGGACTCCTGCTGGATCCCCCGCAGCATGTCATCGTACCGCTTGCGCTGGGATTCGTACGTCAGCGTCCGGTAGGCTTCCTCGATCCGCTGATTGATGGCCGCGGTCTCCTCGGGAGTGAAGAGCGAGTACAGCGCGATGGAGTTGGGCTCGTAGATCCGGCGGATGCGCTCGTACGCCTTGTGGACCTCCTGGGATGTCGCCGTGGGGCTGACTTCCAGCAGTTCGTAATAGTTCAGGTCTTCGATCTTTTTGACCATGATCATTCTCTCAGCTTGCCGGCGATCCGGCACGTCTGCTACAGCGAATTCAGCGCGAGCTGCTCTTTCCTGAGCACGTTGTGGACGATCCGTTCGATGCAGCGCGAGGGCCGCGAATAGGGGTATTCGACGGTGAGCGGCCGTTTGCCCCTGATCGACTGCCAGACGCAGTCATCATATTCCACGTACCCCAGGTATTCCAGGTTGATGCCGAAGTATTTCTGGCAGGCGCTCTTCATCGAAAACCCGATCTGGATGTCATTCTTCGTCCGAACCTGGTTCACGATGAGCTTGGGCTTGAATTTCATCACCTCGAGCTCGAGGATCTCGCCCACTTCCTGCTCCATCTTCTTCACCTGCTCGATGAGGTCATAGGGGGTCCGGATGCCCATGACGTTCTTCTGGTCCATGGCCGCGTCGATGAGGTCCTTGATGTTCTGGTTCGCCACGACCTTTTTGAAGCGGCGGTAGAAGGCGCTCTTGATGAACCGGTAGGCGTTCTCGATGGCCGTCGGTTCGGGAAGCACGACCAGGATCCCGTGGTCCGAGAAGAGGAAGAAGTCGAGGATGTTGAATGACGTGCCGGCGCCGAGGTCCAGGAGGATGTAGTCCGCATCGAGCGTTTCGAGGTGCCGGAGCAGGCGCGTCTTCTGCGCGAAGTTGGGGTTGGCTGCGTCGAGGAAGTCCTGGGCTCCGCTGATCAGGCCCAGGTTCGGAATGCTCGTTTGGATGACGATGTCCTTGATGTTCTCGACCCGGCGGTTCAGGAAGTCCGACAGGGTCATTTCCGGGACGCCGATGCCGAGCGTTGTGTGCAGGTTGGCGCCGCCAAGGTCGGCGTCCACGAGCAGGACCTTCTTCTTCAGGCGAGCGAGGGTTATGCCGATGTTGCCGGTGATCAGGCTCTTGCCGATCCCGCCCTTGCCGCCGCCAATGGCCCAGATCTCTTTTTTGCGAAGGGCATCCTGGAGTTCTATCATTTCGTGACGTTCTCCCCGGCCTCGATCGACGCCTCCGGCCCCGGATCACGGGCCCCGGCTGCCGCCTCGTCGTCCTGTTCGCCGCTCTCCTGCTCCCCGGCGGGGACCTCTTCCATCACGTCTTCCCCGGCCTCGAGCTCCTGAAATTCCTTCAGTGTCGGGAGCGAGGAGAGGTCCTTCAGCCCGAAGTATTGCAGGAACTCCTGTGAGGTTCCGTACATCATCGGCTTGCCCGGCACGTCCTTTTTCCCGACGATCTTGACCAGACGGCGCTCCATCAGGTTCCGCATGATGCCGCCGATGTTGACGCCGCGGACCGCCTCGATCTCGGTGCGGGTGATCGGCTGCCTGTAGGCCACGATCGCCAGCGTCTCGAGCGCCGGCTTCGAGAGCTTGGCCGAGACCTTGACGGCCTTGAACTTCCGGATCCAGGAGGCCTGTTCCGGCCTCGTGGCCAGTTGGTAACCGCCGGCCACTTCAACAAGCATGATACCCGCCCCCCGGTCCTCGTACTCCTGCCTCAGCGCGCTGAGCTGCGCCTCGATCTGCTCCGGCGCCGGGCCTTCTAAGACGCCCGTGAGCTTTTCCAGGGAGAGGGGATTCCCTGCCACGAAGAGCAAGGCCTCGATCACCGATTTCAGTTGCAGATCTTCCAAAGCAAAACCTCATCATACACGATTTTGTAACCACGGATAAACACGGGCGCGCTGTCGCGCGCACACAGATGCAAGCACGAGGAATGAAACCGTGTGAGCGAAGCTCCCGTGGTTCCTGCTGCTACATCGCCGATGGATCGCCGAGCCTGCCCAGCGCCACCTTGGCGTTCATCTTCACATCGAGGTCGGTCGACGATTCCATGATCTTCCTGATCTTGGGCATCGCGTCCCTGACCGTGTCGGGGTTCGAACTCCCGATGTTGCCGAGCGCTGCGATGGCGTTCTTGACCGCGTTCGGGTGGCCGCTGTCCAGGTACTGCATGAGTTTCGGTATCAGGCCCGCCACTTCCGACGGATAGTGGAGCCCGATGGCGCCAAGGGCGAAGAGCACGCCGCCGCAGGTGGCCTCCTTCGAGAATTCGAGGACCTCCACGAGCTTGGGCAGGATGCCGCGGATCAGTTCCGGCGCGTTGATGCCGACCTTGCCCAAGGCATGGGCTGCCGCCTCACGTTCGTCATCGTCGCCCTGCTCCAGCATCTGGATCATGCGCGGCACGGCGTCCCTCACGAGGTCCGTGTGGGCAAAGCCGATGTTCCCGATGGCGTAAGCCGCCTCCTGCCGCACGAGGCTCTGGTCGTGTCCCAGCAGCGCTTTCAGCTTCGGAGCGGCCTGCTCAGCCGAGTCCTTGAAGCTGAAGCCGAGATTGCCGACGGCGTTCGCCGCGTCGATCTTGACGAACATGTCCGGGTCATCGAGGAGCGCGATGAGCGCCGGCAGGTGCGGCCGCGTGTCCTGGGGGTAATCGAACCCGACCCGCGAGAGGAGGTTCAGCACGCCGGAGCGCACATCTCCGTCCTTTTCCGCGAGCAGCCCCGCGAGGTCGCCGATGAGCGAGCGGTCCGCGTAGACCGCGGTCTCGATCTCGCCGAACTTCTTCGCAAATGCCAGTGCCTTGATGTCGGGTCTCATGGGTTCCTTCTTGAACCACGGATAAGCAAAGGTACGTTACCATTCTTGGGTGACGGATAATCTCGGGCAAAGCCGGATCGCGCGAATGAAATCCGGTTCTCCCTGTAAATCTGTGTCCGGAAAGGTTTCTGCCTTTTCCTACCCGAACAGGTTCCCCGTGGCGGTGTCGCGGTCCCGGGTCTGGCTGTCCATTACGGCCTTCATGATCCGGATCGCGCCGAACTGCTCGACCTGGAAGACCTTCGCTGCCCGGGTCTTGATCAGTTCGAGGAGCGCCAGGAACGTCCCGATGACCTGCAGGCGGGAGGTGCTTCCCTCGAAGAGGTCGGCGAAGAGAACGCTGTCCACGGTCTCGAGCCGGGCCAGGATCTGCGATATCTTTTCGGTGATCGAGACCGTCTCCGCCGTGACCTCGAACTGGGCGTCCGGCACCCGGGCCATCACGTCCTTGAGCGCCGAGAGCAGGTCGAAGAGGTGAAAGTCGAAGAGCAGGGGCTCATCGTCAGCGGGGACGTCCGGCGCAGTCTCGGCCTGCCTCGTGTAGACCTGCGACCAGGTCTCTTCCTTGCCGCCAAGCGAGCCGGCTGCTTCCTTGAAGCTCTTGTATTCGAGCAGCCTGCGGATGAGCTCGGCCCGGGGGTCGACGCCTTCCTCGTCGGCATCGGGATTCTCGGGCGGAGGCAGCAGCATCCGGGACTTGATATGGGTCAGCGTCGATGCCATCACGAGAAACTCGCCGGCAATCTCCATATCCAGGCTCTTCATGAGTTCGAGGTATTCAAGGTACTGCTGGGTGATGAGGGCGATGGGGATGGAATAGATATCGAGCTCGTGTTTTTTGATGAGGTGGAGCAGAAGGTCCATGGGACCTTCAAAAATCTCGAGTTTGATCTGGTACGACATGGGTGACTGCGCCCCTTCGGAGAACGGCGAATTAACCACCGATGAACACGGCAAAGAAAAAACGATACATCATCACCACGGGTGGATCAGGCAGTCGTGGATATGAATTAGATCAGTGTTTATCCGTGTGCTTGGTTCTCATGGAAATTAGCGTTATTTGCCCGAAAAGTCAAGAGAAAACGTGATCCGCGCACCTGAACCGGATAGCCTCGCGGCGTGGTCGAAACTGCTATAATGGTGGTACCGGGAGGATACCTGTCAATGCCCGTCCCCCGCGACGGCTACACCGAAAAGGAACTGCTCCGCATGATCCGGAAATGGCTTTCCCGCGACCGGGTGCCCCGACGCGTCCAAATCAAGGACACGTCCGACTTTTTCCGGGTCGATTACGACGACGTGGTCGTTCTCGACAGCGTTCCCTATCTCATCAGGAACAACGAGCGCGAGGGCAGGTTCGGGATCGATGACGAGCAGAAGTTCTGGGTCAAGCGCGCATGTGATCTTTTGACCGGCGAGGTCAAGATCCTGAAGTGGGTGTTCAAGGAGCGGTTCAATGCCCGGATCGGCCATCTCGTGTTCGAGTGCGTGCGCAGCCCGCAGAAGGAGGCCAGGATACTCGAACTGGTCCGCGGCAGGCCGGACTTCATGCAGGGCAAGACGGTCCTGGATTCATCGGGGAACCAGCTCCGCATCCTTGATTATATCAAGGGGAAGACACTTGGTCAGCTCGCGCTTGAGCTGGGCAAGGACCACGAGGGCTACTTCCACGAGCATTACCCGGCGCTGCTCGACGAGTTTATCGGTGTCGTCAAGGCGATCCGCTTCCTGCACGAGAACGGAGAAAAGCACGGCGACATCCGGCGGGACCATATCATCAAGGATTCAGAGACCGGGCAATACCGGTGGATCGATTTCGATTTCAATTACCGTCACGGCGAAAGCCGCTTCGGGTTCGATCTGTTCGGGCTCGGCAACGTCCTGCTGTTCCTGACCGGCCGCGGCGACATCACCACGCATCGCCTGCTGCAGGAGCGCCCCGACCTGCTGGACCGGCTGACGGAAGATGACGTCAACATTGTGTTTCACAACCGGGTGAACAACCTCAGGAAGATCATGCCTTACATCCCGGAAAAACTGAACCGCGTTCTGATGCATTTCTCGCTGGGTGCGTCGGTATATTATGAGGAGACCCGGGAGCTGCTGGAAGACCTGGGCGAGGCGCGGGAACATATCGGGTAGCGCGGAGAAGTCAGGGGGGATGGCAGGGAGGAACAACGGGGCTTGACCTGCAGCGTCCGGATCGACCGGATCATGCTGCTCCTTCCTCTCACCTCCCTGAGAGACAATCGGATTTCAGGAAAGGAGCCATCCATGAATATGACAGAATCGCCGATGCCCGGGCCCAGAGACAAGCATTTTCTTATTGCCGTCGATGAGTCCGAGAGCTCACGCCGGGCGGTGCTGTACGTTGCAGACATCATCGGCGGATTTCCGGGGTTCACGGTCACGCTCCTCCGGATCATTCCCGAGCCGGAAGAGGATTTTTTCAGCAGCGAGGCGGAGCTGAACGCCTGGGTCAGGGAACAGATCGACGCCGCCAACACCATGCTCCGGAACTACCGGGAGGTCCTGATCCAGTCAGGCTTTCCCGAGGAGAAGGTCCGCTTCCGCGCCTGCCTCGGTGAATCGAAATCACTGGCCGAGGCCATTCTCGATATACGTTGCGATATGACCTGCTGCACCGTGGTCGTCGGGAGGCACCACAAATCGAAAACCGAGGAGTTCCTGTTCGGGAGCACGTCGAGCAAGCTCGTCCACGAAGCCAAAAATTGCGCTGTGTGGGTCGTGGAATGATTATAATTTAGATTCCCTTTTTCATGAATTTGTGCTATTATGCAACATTATGTCCATCGGACACTCGCGGCACCTGACGAATTCATGAAAGGAGATCGACACCATGTCTTTGCAGTGGACCAACAGCCTCGCAACAGGATCGGCCGAGATTGACGGCCAGCACCAGGAGCTGTTCACGAGGGTGAACAGCCTGCTCAGCGCCTTTGAAAAGGGGACCGTGGCGCGCGAGGAGGTGAGCAGGATCGTTCAGTTCCTGACCGAGTACGTGGTATTTCATTTCGGGACGGAAGAGAAGCACATGGATAAATACGGCTATTCGAGCGCCACGCAGCACAAGGCGCAGCATGCGCAGTTCGTGAAGTCCTTCCTGAAGCTGAAGGACCGGATGCTGATGGAGGGCATCAACCCGAAGCTGACCGATGACACCAAGCAGCTCGTCGTGGACTGGCTGCTCAACCATATCACCTATTCCGACCGCGCGCTCGGCATGTACCTCAAGATGAAGATGTAAGAAGGGCAAGTGACATGCTGTTTACCGCGCAGAAGCTCATCTGGTTCCTCCTGATCCCTCCCGCAAGCCCGATGCTCCTGATGCTTGCAGGCATGCTCCTGACCACGAAGCGGAAGCTCCTTGGCCGGGCCCTGATCCTGTGCGGTTTTGTTGCGCTCTATCTTGTGAGCCTCGGCCTGACGGCCGATGGTATCCTGAAACCGCTCGAAGGACGATATCCCCCCCTGCGTCAGGGCCGGGTGAATGCCGATGCCGTGGTCGTTCCCGGCGGCGGGTCGGTGGACCGGGGCTGGATGAATGCGGAGCCCGTGCCGAACGCGGAGACGCTGTCGCGGCTCGTGCTCGGCGTCGAGCTTGCCAAACGGTTCAAGCTGCCGCTGGTGCTTTGCGGCGGGAACGGCGAGCCCTTTGCCACGACCGTGAGGGACGCAGACGTCATGGCGCGGGCGGTCTCCTCCATGGGCATGCCACCGCAGCAGGTGATCGTCGAGAACGATTCACGAAATACCCTCGAGAATTCCCATGCCGTCCGTAAGCTCGTCAAGGGCGATCGCATTATCCTTGTCACGTCCGCCTATCACCTGCCGCGCGCCGTGGCGATGTTTGAGAAGCGGGGGTTCACGGTCATCCCCGCGCCCGCCTACTATCTCGCCCAGAAACGGCTCCTCTCAGCAGCTTCCTTCATTCCGAAGGCCGTGGAACTCGGTCATTCCTCCGTGGGGATCGCGGAGTGGATCAGCTTGGCGTGGTGGCGGGTGCGGGGTGAGTACTGATCCGCCTGCTCCCGGCAGTTGTCGTTGTCCGCACGGTACGGCAATAGGCGCTGGCGGCTCGCCGGGAAGCACGAGCCGGGTCGCTTCGGATGAAAAGAGACCAAACCGATCTTCTTCGTACCAGTTTCTTCTTCCGGCAGGGCAAGAAGAACTGCGATTGACGCGGGATTTGCTGAACCTGTCTTTTTTCAGCCTTTTTCCATGCCCCCCCGAGCCCGCAGCATGCTTTCTGACCGCATGAAATCAAGACTAAATGTAGTATTGAAATTGGCTTGACATCACAATATGTTGTGGTATACTGCTTCACAGTTTTCTTGAAACAGCGCAGGCGCTTCAATTCTATTCACTGTTATTCATCCAATTCCAAGGCACGGCGGGCGGTAGGCGGTTATGGTGTTTTGTTTGCGTTTACAGAAGACCTGCAAACCCGGCTCTCTTCAGATTAAGAGTCAGTAGTCAGCAACCCATTCAGGGCGATATCCGATCGCCCTGATTTATTTTTTATCCGCGATATCTTCCAAGGAGGGGGTTTATGAAAAGCACGGCTTCCATCCCTGCCCATGCATCCGGTCTCATGCTGAACGAGAACAGCCTGAAGGTTCTTGAAAAACGCTACCTCAAACGCAACGAGGACGGGACCGTTGTTGAAACCGCCGTGGACATGTTCACGCGCGTTGCCCGGACCATCGCCGAGGGGGACCGGGCCTACGGGAAGACGGATGCCGACGTGGAGCGGATTGCGACGGAGTTCTACCGCCTCATGACGTCGCTCGAGTTCCTGCCGAACAGTCCGACGCTCATGAACGCCGGCCGTGAACTGGGCCAGCTGTCGGCCTGTTTCGTGCTGCCCGTGGGCGACTCCATGGACGAGATCTTCGAGTCCGTGAAGCACGCCGCGCTCATCCACAAGTCCGGCGGCGGCACGGGTTTCTCCTTCTCGCGCATCCGTCCCAAGAACGACGTGGTGAAGTCCACGAAGGGGGTCTCTTCCGGCCCGATCTCGTTCATGACCGTTTTCGACGCGGCGACGGAGACCGTAAAACAGGGGGGCACGCGGCGGGGGGCGAACATGGGCATCCTCTCCGTCGAGCATCCGGACATCCTCGACTTCATCACCTGCAAACAGCAGAACGACCGGCTGAACAACTTCAACATCTCCGTGGCCATGACCGACACCTTCATGGACGCTGTGGAGCGGGACGGCGAGTACGACCTGGTCTCCCCGCGCGGCCGGACCGCGGTCAAGCGGCTCAACGCCCGCAAGGTCTTCGATACGATCGTGAACATGGCCTGGAAGAACGGCGATCCCGGGATCATCTATCTGGACCGCATCAACCAGTACAACCCCACGCCGCATGTCGGCATGGTGGAGTCCACCAACCCCTGTGGCGAGCAGCCGCTGCTGCCCTACGAGTCCTGCAACCTCGGCTCGATCAACCTGGCGAAGATGCTGGCTCCGAACGGCCGGGCGATCGATTTCGACAAATTGCGCCACACGGTCCGTCAGGCCGTCCATTTCCTCGACAACGTGATCGATGTCAACCGGTACCCCATCGAGAAGATCAGCCAGATGACGCGGGCGAACCGCAAGATCGGCCTGGGCGTCATGGGCTTTGCGGACATGCTGCTCGAGATGGGCATCCCCTACAATTCCGACGAGGCCGTGCGGTCCGCGGAAACGGTGATGCAGTTCATCACCGATGAAGGCCGGAAAATGAGCGAGGAACTGGCCGCCGAGCGCGGCGCATTCCCGAACTTCAAGGGCAGCATCTATGACCGGCCGGGGATGTCTCCCGTCCGGAACGCGACGGTCACGACCATCGCCCCGACAGGGACGCTCTCCATCATCGCCGGATGCTCGAGCGGCATCGAGCCGCTCTTTGGCCTCACCTTCGTGCGAAAGGTACTGGACGGCGCCGAACTCCTGGAGGTGAACCCCGTGTTCGAACGGGTGGCGCAGGTGCGCGGGTTCTATTCCGATTCGCTCATGAAGGAGATCGCCGAGCATGGCGGGTGCACAAACATCCAGACCGTGCCGGAGGACATCCAGCGGGTGTTCGTGACGGCCCACGATATCACGCCGGAGTGGCATATCAGGATGCAGGCTGCCTTCCAGAAATATACCGACAACGCCGTTTCCAAGACGGTGAATTTTCCTCACAGCGCGACCCAGAAGGACGTGGAAAAGGTGTACCTCATGGCCTACCGGACCGGCTGCAAAGGGGTCACCATCTACCGCGACGGATCAAGGGACGAACAGGTGCTCTCCACCGGCGCGACGGAAAAGGCGCGCAAGGCGGCCGCCGCTGCCGGACAGCACGTGACCGTTGCGTCCGCCTCTCCCGAACTGGCCGAGGATAAGAAGCCCCGCAACCGTCCTCCCCTGACCCATGGGATCACGCAAAAGATCCCCACGGGCTGCGGCAACCTCTATATCACGATCAACGAGGACGAGGAGGGCATTTGCGAGGTCTTCTCGACCATGGGCAAGTCCGGCGGGTGTGCGGCGAGCCAATCCGAGGCCGTCTCCCGCATGGTCTCCCTGGCGCTCCGGTCCGGCGTTTCGCTGGAGTCGATCATCAAGCAGGTAAAGGGCATCCGCTGTCCGTCGCCGGCCTGGGGAGAGGGCGGGTCGATCTTGTCCTGCCCCGACGCGATCGGCCGTGCACTTGAGCGCTATGCCAAGGAAGGGCACGGACAGCGGCAGCACCACAAGCCCAAGACAGCGGCTGCACAGGACCTGCCCACGGTTCCCTACACGTCATCCGACTGCGCTGAAGGCGGCAGCAAGAACCATCTGGGCCTCTGCCCGGAATGTCCCGATTGCGGCGGGCTGCTGGAGTTCGGTGAAGGATGCGCCTTCTGCCGGGGCTGCGGGTTCTCGAAATGCGGGTAATCCCGTCCTGCGGACCAATGGCGCAGGGCAATTCCCATCTCGCCGAAGGCTGCTCGCCAAGCAGGTGTGTCAGGCAGTGTCCTTCGAGTATCGGAGTCGTCATGACCCAGCCGATCGGACCAATCGGAAATTATTCTGGATTTCAACAGACCGGGAGAACATTCTCCCGGTTTTTTTTGGCGCGTAGCAGCAGGGCGCTCGTTTTGACGTGGCCGGGGGGCGTGCGGTTAATTAAAGGAATTTCAAGGAGATCCCCATGAATCTGGAAGAGATCATTATTGAACTTTACCGCATTTCAGAGACAAAAAAATGGGAGGGGCAGAAGAGCGACGAAGCCCTTGCCGCAGCGATCGAAGGAATGGAGAGAATCTGGGAAACAAGGCAGGCGGACCTTCGTAAGAACGCAGCAGCCAGGCAAAACCGAAAGCAGCCCAGGAACTGGTGCTGATCCGCATGCGTCCCGACAAATACCTTCTTATAAATCTCATAAAATGCTTGACATTTATTTGATCTGATTCTAAATTAGGCTTAAATGCTGAGTGTTTCTGTTCCTGCAGTTCTCGAAGTATGCTGAACGCAGTCTGTTCACACGTGCTGTCATCAAGCCCGGGCAATCGGGTCATCAGCTAACCAAGGAGGGGGCGCGTATGGGAAATGAGAGGATCATGCAGTACGAATGCAGGGTATGCGGAAGGAAGATCGACGTCACGAGGACCGGAGATGTTTACGAAGAACCGGTATACTGCTGCGGTCTCGAGGCCGCTCAGGCCACGGCTCCCATCGTTCCGATGGCGTCCGCGACTGCGGCGGTGAAGAGGCCGGCAAAGAAAAAGGCTGCCCGGAAGCCGGCGAAAAAGAAGGTGGCAAAGAAAAAGGCCAAGAAGAAGGCCGCCAAGAAAGCTGCAAAAAAAGCGGTAAAGAAGAAGGCCGTAAAGAAGAAAGCTACGAAGAAAAAAGCTGCCAAGAAGAAGATAACCAGGAAAAAAACCGCGAAGAAGGCAAGAAGAAGATAGCCAGGAATCATGGACCAGCATGAGCCGGCCCCGTTCCTTTTCAGCAGGAGCGCCGGGGACAACCGCGATCTCTCATGACTTCCAGGGCACCCGGAAACCGGGTGCCCTTTTTTGTGTGCCATGGGGTCGGGAACTTGTCTTCTCTTCGCCGTGGCCCCTCCCGCCAGGCGTGCGATCCGGATTTTTTTCATGTTGACTTCCCCTTTTTCCCGCTTTAGGATTGAACCATGAACCTGCGAGTGCGAACGAAGCGGATCAGAAGGCTTGTCGGCCGCGCCATAGGCGACTTCGGCCTGATCGAGAGCCATGATCGCATCCTCATCGGGCTTTCCGGCGGCAAGGACAGCTGGACGCTTCTCACCCTGCTGGACGATCTACGCCTGCGGGCGCCGGTCCCGTTCACGCTCATCGCGGTAACGGTTCACCCGGGCTTCCCGGGGTTCCATACCGTGGGCATCGAGTCCTATCTCCGGGACCACGGCCATGACTTCCGGATCCTGCATGCTCCCGTGCACGATTTGCTGCTTGAAAAGCTCCGGCCCGACGAGACTCCCTGCGCGCTCTGCGCGCGCATCAAACGGGGAGTGCTGTACTCCGCGGCGGTTCAGCTCGGTTGCACCAAGATCGCCCTGGGCCATCATCGCGATGACTTCATTGAAACCCTGCTCCTGAACCTGTTCTTCAACGGCAAGGTCAAGGCCATGGCGCCGCTGCTCCATTCCGATGACGGGAGGAACAAGGTCATCCGGCCGCTCGTCTATGTACCCGAGGACGAGATTTCCCGCTACGCAGTCGAGGCGGGTCTGCCGGTCACGTGCTGCGCCTGTCCGGCCTGCGGAGACCCCGATCAGAAGCGGACGCAGATGAAGAGATTGCTGGCTGGTCTCGAACGGTCGCATCCCGGCATCAAGGCAAGCCTGCTCGCGGCTCTCGGGAGCGTCGAACACCGGCATCTGTTTACCGCGGGAACAGTTGGGCGAGGGGCTGCGCGGGAAGGTGATTCAATTTCCTCTCAGGCCGTGCTGCACGGGTCTCCGAGGCGCCAGGGCGTGAGAGCTTCCCCGTAAAATGGTTGACATTCTGTCGAGCCCAAGCATATAATCACAGGTGGCGGGACCATGGCCTCTACGGTCGGTGCCTCGCCAAACGCTCACCGAGGAGGACCCTATGGCCGAGGCCAAGAAGCTTGGCGAGCTTCTGAAAGAGGTGGGGTTAATCGACGATTTCCAGCTTCAGTCGGCCCTTTCGCACCAGCGGACCTGGGGAGGCAAGCTGGGAGCCATCCTTGTGGAGCTCGAATTCGTGAGCGAGGAGGAAGTGGCAAAAGTCATTGCCGACAAGCTCAAGATCCCTTATGCCAATCTTTTTGAACCCGAAATCCCCGAGGCCAGCCTCAAGTTTATCAAGGCCGAAGTCGCGAAAAGATACAGCGTTGTGCCCGTAAAGAAGGAAGGGGGCGGCCTCGTCGTGGCCATGTCCGATCCCCTGGACATCGAGGTCATGGATTCGCTCCGCTTCGCCACGGGACTGAACATCAAACCTGCCCTTGCCCTCGAGTCTGAAATCAAACTGGCGCTTAGAAAATACTATGATCACGAAGACGTCGTTCGCCGGACCAAGGCTTCGTTCCAGCAGACTGCCCGGAGTTCTTCCGGCAAGATGGAGATCATCCACGGAAGCGATCTCAACATGACGAAGGTCGAGCAGGCAGATCCTTCGTCGGCGCTGCTGTCCAGCCAGGAAACGGCACAGCAGTCGCTCACGGACAACAAGGTGCGGCTGGACGCTCTGATCAGCCTGCTGATCGAGAAGGGGCTGATCACGCGCGATGAGCTGGTCAGCATGGTCTATCAGAAGAAACTCGGGCTGTGACGGGAATGATACGGAAAGCGGAAGCTTCGTGATCAAGGCCCGACCGCTGCCGTACGGGAATGACCTGACCGGCGGCCCACGTTAGGAAAGGCCTACACATGAAAAAGTCGGTTCTTTTTTTTGCGATCATGGTCCTTGCCTGGCAGGCGGCGGCGCAGGACCGCCAGGGACCCCAGATCAGCGTCAAGGAGGTCCGGCACGACCTCGGCGCCGTGGCGCAGGGATCAGCAGCGACGTACGTGTTCGAGATCAGGAACGACGGGACCGAGACGCTGGTCATCGACAGGGTGCAGGCCAGTTGAGGCTGCACCGCTGCGGTGATCAGTTCTGATCACCTGGAACCGGGAGCGAAAGGCAGCGTCAGGGCGACCATTGATACCGCCGGGAGGAGCGGCCGCCTTGAAAAGCACATCACGCTGTATTCGAACGACAGGCGCAATCCGGCTCTTACCCTGACCGTCAGTGTCAACATCATCCCGAAGTAGCAGCAATCCCCCGCTCCCGATTGTCCTGCGAACTATTTTCTTGACAATTTTCTTCGGCTTATGCTACTCTGCTTTGGTTTTTGTCCCGAAAAGCAGTAAAGAGAGGCAGCAAATCTTGAAACAGCACAGACATCCGCAGTATCCCTGCGACACGCCAACCCCGGGCATAGGTCCCGCCCCGGCAGGACGTTAACATTCTTCGTGCGTGGCGATCACGCACAATAATCCGAACAACAGCATTTCCACGGGAATAATCACGATCAAGACTTTGGAGGGAATACCCATGCAAAAAAAATATCTCTTGGCGCCAGGCCCGACCCCCGTCCCGCCGGAGGCGCTCCTTGCCATGGCCATGCCGATCATCCATCACCGCGCGCCGGACTTTCTGCCGGTGCTCGATTCTGCGAAAAAAGGCCTCCAGTGGATCTATCAGACCAGGAACGACGTGCTCATCCTCTGCGCCACCGGTACCGGCGGCATGGTCGGCTCGGTCACGAACTTCCTGTCCCCCGGCGATGACGTGCTGGTGGTCAACGGCGGCAAGTTCGGCGAACGGTGGACCAAGATCTGCCAGGCCTACGGCATGAAGGTCGAGGAACTGATGGTGGAGTGGGGCTACGCGGTGAAGGCCGACCAGGTCGAGGCCGCGCTCAGGAAGAACCCGAAGATCAAAGCCGTGTTCGTCCAGGCGAACGAGACCTCGACCGGCGTGTACCATGACGTCAAGACAATCGCCGCGGTCGTCAAGAAGACCGATGCCCTCTTTGTCGTCGACGCCATTTCCGCCCTCGTGGCCCATGATATCCGGACCGACGAGTGGGGCATCGACGTCATGATCGGCGGCTCGCAGAAGGGTGTGATGCTGCCCCCGGGGCTTGCCTTCGTTTCGGTCTCCGACAAGGCCTGGAAGATGGCCGATTCCGCCAAGACGCCGAAGTTCTACTTCAACTTCAAGAAGGAACGCGAGAACCTCGCCAAGAACCAGACCAACTTTACCTCGGCCGTGACGCTCATCATCGGCCTGAATGAGTGCATCAGGATGCTCCAGGCCGAGGGCCTCGACAAGGTCTTCGCGCGTCATGACCGGTTGGCACGGGCGACGCGCGCCGCCGCAGCGGCCCTGGACCTCAAGCTCTTCCCGAAGGAAAATCCGTCGAACGCGCTCACGGCCATCGAGGCGCCGGCCGGCGTCGACGGCCAGGCGATCTACAAGAACCTGCGCGAGAAGTACGGCATCACCGGCGCCGGCGGGCAGGACAAACTCAAGGGCAAGATCTTCCGCATCGCCCATCTGGGCTACGCCGACACCTTCGACGTGATAACGGCAGTCGCCGGGATCGAAATGGTCTTGAAGGGCCTGGGCCACCCAGTGAAACTGGGAACGGGCGTTGCCGCAGCGCAGGAAATATTGATGAAATAGCATGTAAAACCACGGGTCCGGCCGCGCCGGACGCACGGATGGGCACCGGCAGGAACAACGAAGACGAAGTGCATGGTGCGGCGTTCCCGTGTTCATCCCTGGTTATATCCGGTTTTGGAGGAATGTATGAAGGTTCTCATCAGCGACAACCTCTCCCCCGTAGGCGTGGAGATTCTCAAGAAGGCCGGGCTCGAGGTGGACGCCCGGAGCAAGACCGCGCCCGAGGAGATCGAGAAGATCATCGGCGACTACGACGCGCTCATTATCCGTTCGGCCACCAAGGTGACGGCCGGCCTGCTCGAAAAGGCCGGGAAACTCAAGGTCGTGGGCCGCGCCGGAAGCGGCCTGGACAACGTGGATACGCCTGCCGCAACCAAGAAGGGCGTCGTGGTCATGAACACGCCCGGAGGCAACACCGTGACGACCGCTGAACATACCATCGGCATGATCTTCGCCTGCGCCCGCATGATCCCGCAGTCCTATGCATCGCTCAAGGCCGGGAAATGGGAAAAGAAGAAGTTCGAGGGTGTGGAACTCTATGACAAGACCCTGGGCGTGATCGGGCTGGGGGCCATCGGCGGCGTCGTGGCGAACCGCGCCATCGGGCTGGGGATGAAGGTCTTGGCCTATGATCCGTTCATCTCGACGGAGAAGGCAAAATCGCTCGGCATCGAACTGGCGGACCTGCCGACGATCTACAAGCGGTCCGACTTCATCACGGTCCATACGCCCAAGACCAAGGAGACCGCGAACCTGATCAACAAGGACACCATCGCCCAGATGAAGGAAGGCGTGCGCATCATCAACTGCGCCCGCGGCGGCATCATCAACGAGCAGGACCTCTACGAGGCTCTCAAGAGCGGCAGAGTGGCAGCAGCCGCCTTCGATGTGTTCGAGAAGGAGCCGCCCGAGAGCCACCCGCTGCTCACGCTGGACAACTTCATCGCGACGCCGCACCTCGGCGCCTCAACCCGGGAGGCCCAGGACAACGTGGCGATCGCCGTTGCCGAGCAGGTCGTGGATTATCTCGTAGCCGGGACCGTTCGGAACGCCGTGAACGTGCCCTCGGTGCCGGCCGACCAGCTCCCCACGCTCTCGCCGTACATCAACCTCGCCGAGCGCATGGGCCTGTTCATCGGCCAGCTCGTCGAGGGCGGCCTCACCCAGGTGACCGTGGAGTATAGCGGTGAAGTGGCGAACCTCAAGCAGGAGCCGATCACGCTGGCCGCACTCAAGGGGCTGCTCACGCCCACGCTGCAGGAGAACGTGAACTATGTGAACGCCCCGCTGATCGCCAAGGACCGCGGGATCGACGTGAAGGTATCCCGGTCAAGCGGGACCACGGAGTACACGAGCCTGGTCACGCTGCGGATCAAGGCGGGAGCCAAGGACCTGTCCGCCGCAGGCACGCTCAACAGCAAAAAGGAGCCGCGCATCATCCAGGTGGACAACTTCCCGATGGAGACCGTGCCCGAGGGGACCATGCTCGTGCTCATGAACAACGACAAGCCCGGCGTGATTGGCGGCATCGGAATGCTCATGGGCCAGAACGGCATCAACATCGCGCGCATGCAGTTTGGCCGCGAGCAGCAGGGCGGCCTGGCCATGTCGGTCGTGAGCGTCGACAGCACCGTGTCCGATGCCGTGATGGCCAAGATCAAGCAGCTGCCGAACGTGCTGTCGGTGAAGCAGATCAAAATCTAAAAAAACGCAGAGTGAAGATTGAACAGTTGCTGATCACTCTTTATTGATCAAAGAACTTCAATTTTCATTCTTCAATGCAGCAAGGAGTCACCATGCCAGTCTTAGTCGTCGTCGGCGCCCAGTGGGGTGACGAAGGCAAGGGAAAGATCATCGACCTGCTCACGGAAAGGGCAGACGTGGTCGCGCGCTACCAGGGCGGCCACAATGCGGGGCATACCGTAGTGGTGGGCAAGAACGAGTTCATCCTGCACCTCGTGCCCTCGGGGATCCTGCACAGGGGCAAGACGTGCATCATCGGCAACGGCGTGGTCGTTGATCCGGCCGCGCTGATCGAAGAGATGGACGCGATGACCAGGAGGGGCGTCCGGTTCGACGAGAGCCTGCTCATCAGTAAGAATGCCCATCTCATCATGCCCTACCACAAGGCCCTCGATGTGGCGAGCGAAACGCAGAAGGGGACCCGGAAAATCGGGACCACCGGCCGCGGCATCGGGCCGGCCTACGCCGACAAGATCAACCGCAAGGGCATCCGGATGGCCGATATGCTCGACCCGAACATGTTCCGGGAAAAGCTTTCCTGCAGTTGCACCGAGGCGAACTTTCTGCTGGACCGCTTCTACAAACAGCCGCTCGTGCAGCAGGACCGCGTCTTCGACGAATACATGGCCTATGCAAGGCGGCTGAAGAAGTATATCAGCGACACGACGCTGTTCCTGAACCAGTCCATCGCGAAGAAGAGAAAGATCCTTGCCGAGGGCGCCCAGGGCACGCACCTGGACATCGACCACGGCACCTATCCCTTCGTGACCTCGTCGAGCCCCACGGCGGGCGGTGCCTGCACCGGGCTTGGCATCGGGCCGAACACGATCTCGGACGTGATGGGAATCGTGAAGGCCTATACGACGCGGGTGGGCAGCGGCCCCTTCCCCACCGAGCTCGAGAACAACACGGGTGAACTGCTGCGAGCGCGCGGCAAGGAGTTCGGCGCGACGACGGGAAGGGCGAGGCGCTGCGGATGGTTCGACACGCTCGTTGTGAGGCACGCCGTACGCGTGAACGGCATGACCTGCGCCGCCATCACCAAGCTCGACGTGCTCGATGACATGGACGAGCTCAAGATCTGCGTCGGTTACAAGTACCGCGGAAAACTGTACGAGGAGATGCCCTCAGAGCTGGCAGTGCTCGAGAGGGGGACCCCCCAGTACATCACCATGCCAGGATGGAAGGAAAGCACCATCGGCATCACCCGGTACGGGGATCTTCCCAAGAAGGCCCGCGCCTACGTGGAAAAGATCTGCAGGCTCTCGGGCGTGAAGCCCACGATCATCTCGACCGGAGCGCGCAGGGACGAGACCATCATCCTGGAGCAGCCGTTCAAGAAGGCAGCTGCCCGGAGATAGGTCCCGACGGAAAAAGACATTCCGGAAACAATGTCAAATGATCTGGTATTTTAATTTGGAACGTTACCTGGTGCGGGAAATTTTATTGACAATACTCCGAAAACTCTGATAATATACGCCTCTTCGCGTGAAAGCGCGGGCCGGTAGCTCAGTTGGTAGAGCACCGCCCTTTTAAGGCGGGTGTCCTGGGTTCGAATCCCAGCCGGCTCACCACTTAAATCCAGTTATGAGTTGTGAGTTCATTAAATGATTCAAAGCAAGACTTATAACTCAGAACTAAGGACTCCGAACTAAACTGATTATCAATCCGTCCCCATCGTCTAGCCCGGCCCAGGACACCGCCCTTTCACGGCGATAACGGGGGTTCGAATCCCCCTGGGGACGCCAATCAAATCGAGGAGTT
>Ga0335079_10000096_pt1 | contig 102326 bp, 83 predicted proteins | sample Lox_Sample_33_FD_206719 | JGI IMG/M metagenome (GOLD analysis project Ga0335079, IMG submission 206719) | Soil microbial communities from Loxahatchee National Wildlife Refuge, Florida, United States - Lox_Sample_3.3 | ecosystem: Environmental > Terrestrial > Soil > Wetlands | place: USA... | reverse complement strand
CCTGTGGCGCAAAGGGGATCTTCGACCACAGATTGCCGCGCAGAAGCTGCTCCATTCCGTCGCGCGCTTCACGCTCGCGATATCCAATGACGGTCGAATCGATCGTGATCACCAGGACCGAATACCCCACATCCATTGCCCGGCGCATCGCGCTTTCCGCTGCATTGCGTCCACCGGTGAGATAAAGCTGATACCAGACCTGCCCCGCAGAGGCCGCCTTGACGTCTTCCAGCCGCTGACCCGAAACGGTGGATAGAATGAACCCAACGCCAGCACGGCCTGCGGCTCTCGCAACCGCCATTTCGCCGGCTGGGTTCATCACCCTCAGATAGCCCATCGGCGCGACCATCAGCGGCATCGACAGCTCCGTTCCCAGTACGGAGGTTCGCAGATCGCAAGCCGGCACGTCCACGGCTTGGCGCGGCCGGAACGTAACCGCGTCGAAGGCGAGCCGATTTTCGCGAAGCGTCCACTCGCCGTCCGCGCCCCCATCGATGTAGTTGAAAACAATTCGGGGCACCCGGCGGCGAGCCAGTTCACGCAGATCGTCGATGTTTACGGCTCGCGACAGCCGCATGCCGTATGACGTCGAGGACATTCAGGAGCCCTCCAGCAAGATTTGCAGTAGGCTCACTGCGCGTCCGCTCCGGGCCCAATGGCGATTACAAAATAGGTGGCCGGACCTGCTCCCACATTCCTGATGCCGTGCTCTTCATTCGAGTGAACAAATCCCAGACCGCCGGGCCCGAGGCGGTGAGTCGATCCGTTGATCGTCAGTTCGACAGTTCCCTCCCGGACAAGCCACATCTCGGAGTGAATGTGGCGATGCGGAGGATGTGGAGCCCCATTTGGGGGCAGGGTGGTTTCATGCGCTTCGACATGTTCGCCCGTTGCAAGAACACCTTTCATAATCGACCGGAATTGGGCGTGATTCGACTCCTGCACGGGCATACCTTCAAATGGAAACGTTGCAGAAGGCAGAGAATTATCTTGCCCAGCAAAAGCAGGCATTGCGATCCCCGAGGCTAGCAGTGCTGGGAGAAGATTACAGGCTTCGCGTCTCGTAAAAACCATATCGTCCCCTCAAACCCGATAAAATCCCGGACGTAGTATAGAGGTTCTTCCCTGCATGGAGCGCCAAGGATGTCGAACTCATGAACAATAGCCCAATCCTCGTATTGACCTCTCCTGGAGAAAACGATCTTCCACTCTCAGCTGAATTGCGTTCGAGGGTGGCAATCGTAACCGGAGATGCAGCCGCGAATCTTGCCAAGGCAGCGCCCGATGCAGAAATCATTCTGAATTGGTCGGGTTCGCTTGCGCTTCTGCGAGATGTGTTCCTGACCTCGCGCCGAGTCCGCTGGATTCACTCCCGCTCGGCCGGTTTAGAGCAGGTCCTCTTCCCTGAATTAGTCGCGAGCGATGTCGTCCTCACAAACGGCAGTGGCGTCTTCAGCCCATCGCTTGGAGAGTTTGCGCTGGCGGCGATCCTGTACTTCGCCAAAGACCTTCGCAGGATGGTTCGCAATCAGATCGCGGGGGTTTGGGAACAATTCGACATAACGATGATTTCGGGCCAAACGCTCGGTATTGTGGGATATGGAAGCATCGGTCGAGAGGTAGCGACACGCGCTCGCGCTCTGGGAATGCGTGTGCTTGGACTCCGCAGGGGCGCTTCGAAATCCTTGGATGGTGATTCTTCGCTCGATCAGATTTACGGACCCGGACAGCTCTCGGAAATGCTCTCCCTTTCTGATTATGTGGTGATCACGTTGCCATTGACGGAGCAAACCCGAGGGATCATCGGCGAAGCCGAGTTCGCCGCCATGAAGAAGAACGCCGTAGTCATCAACCTCGGCCGGGGACCAACTGTCGATGAGCAGGCAATGATCAACGCCCTTTCAGAGAGAAAGATTCGCGGCGCCGCCCTCGACGTCTTCGATCATGAGCCGCTGCCCCAAGGACATCCCTTGTATTCGATGGAGAATGTCCTGCTGTCCCCGCATTGCGCGGATCACACTCCCGACTGGCTCGACAATGCGATGCGTTTCTTCCTCGATCAACTCGAGAGATTTAACAGCGGAGAGCCGCTGTTGAACGTCGTCAACAAGGCCATGGGATATTGAGCCGCCCGGCCTCGCCGCACCTACATCGATTCTTCTGCACTACCTCGCAAACAAAAAGCCCTCCCCCCGTCGCCGGGGAGAGGGTATGAGGGGTCGAGTGGATCTAGTCGTCGTCGTCGACCTTGTTCGGTGCCGGGCGATTGAACTCGCTCGGTGGACGAACCTTGCTCTCGCCGGGATACGGCCGGGTAAATCCGGTGGCCATATACCAGTTGAAGTGGTTTACGGTATCCGGATCTTCGGAGTCAGGCTTGGTTAGCTTGCCGGCGAAGATTTTCGCTTTCTTCTTGAGCCAGGCCTTCTTCAAAGCCTTGATGGCAGGGCTCATGGTTGCATCGGCTGCGCTTGGTGTAACGCCGTCATCCAGCGCAACCTGGTTCGGTACGTGCGTCCACGGTTGGAAGTTGTCCGCAGGCACATCACCTTGCACGAACGCTGTCCTCATCGGTGACGCCACGAGGTCAAACTGGTTCATCGGCGGCAGTCCAAGAATCTGCTCGATCGTGCGGGTCATGTTGACTTGCGTGTAGTAGGTGTGGTCGGTCGCTCCGCCCTGCACGGTGTATGGGCTGACGATATAGCCCGGGCTTCGGTGACCGTCGATGTGGTCAACGCCGTTTTGAGCGTCATCTTCTTCCAGGAAGATAGCGGAAGAGGACCACACGTTGCTGTGGCTGATGTAGTCGATGATACGACCAACTGCCAGATCATTGTCGGCTTGTTCAGCGTCCGGAGTCGGCGGCCCGCCCGTATGGTCATCCATGATCCACAGGATGCTCAACGAGGGGACCGTGCCAGCTGCAAGGTCCTTGTTGAAGTCCTGCAACCACAGATCGACACGGAACTGGTCCGGAATGTTCAGATCGAACGGTGGGAAGTTTTTGATCAGATAGTTCGAGACGACCGGGACGGACGACGACGAGGTGATCGTATTCTGGAAGTACAGCGTCGGTTCGTTCCCCGCTTCGAAGTTCTGGGCGTCGGCGTACAGGTCGCTCCAGCTGGGTTCGCTGGTCGACCCGTTCGGCTGCAGGAATGATTCGTTCTCGACGTATTCGCCGTAGATCTTCACTGGCAGACCCTTGGCTGCGGCTTCCGAGAACAGGAAACCCTTCTTCTGGTAGGCCAGCGCATCACCGGCGTTTCCACCCGGATAGCTGCGGACCCAGTCGGGTGACTGGATGTCGTCGGCATAGGGTGCCATCGCCTCAGTGATCCACTGGTGACCGTCCGCCGACTGGCGGCTTGGGTCGTAGAAGTTGTCGAAGAGGGGGAACCTCGTCACGAGCGCGTGCGCATTGGGAGTGTCCTGACCCCCAAAGACGGCCAACGACGGGTCACCATCGCCGGCGGTAACGTCGCCCAAGACCTGATCATAGGTGCGGTTTTCACGGATGATCAGGAACACATGCTTGATCGTTGACGGGTCGCCGATCTTGGCCGGGAGTGCGACCGGCTTGGTATTCGGTGAACCACCAGAGGCGGACTTGATGTTTTGAATCAGGTCCCAATGGTTGTTTTCGAAAACCTGCTTCGTCATCGTCTCCAAGGTTGCGCTATCGGGGATTTTGACGATGCTGACGGTACCGTTGTCCTGGTGTGTGTTGTAGCCGGTAACGCCGTAATCGGTTTCGAACGAGTAACGCGTGCCGATGCCCTTGTCGTTGGCAACAAGCAGCGAATTAGCGGCCTCGTCGATCACAACCGAGCTCGGCGCATAGGCAACCGGGATCATGCCCACGAGAGGATTCTTCGCGCCACTTCTGAGATTGACTACGCCGATTGCGTTGGCGTTGTAGAGCGCAACGAAAGCAACGCCTCGTTTGGCATCCACGGCGATCGAGTTCGGAGCCGCGCCGTAAGCCGGTTTTCCTTCACCCGGCACGCCGATGGGCAATCCGAGGTCGATCGTCCGCACCACTTGATTGGTAGCCGTGTCGATCACCGAAATGCTGTCGCTGTAGGTGTTGGCGACCAACAGGTGTTGTCCGTAGAACGCCATCCCGGTCGGATGCAGTCCGGTCGTGATGGTGGCCTTGATCTTGCCAGTTGCCAGGTCCACTACGGAAACCGTACCGGTAATCGCAGCGCCAACCACGGGATCGGCGACGATTTCAGTACCTGCGGAATAAACCTGGAAGTCTTTCTGCGTGGCGGCCCGTCCACCCTCGTTGCTGACGTAGGCGGTCGTACCGCTGTTGTTGATCACGATGCTGTGGGGTGCGTTGCCGACGCGGATCTGATCAAGCTGCTTCGGCGGGTTCGCGGTCAAATCGATCTTCGTAAGAGTATCGTTCTGGTTCAGCAGAGCGTAAGCAGTCCTGCCGTCTTTGGAGAGCGCTACGCCGCCAGGATAAGCCGTGCTCGTAGTGTAGAACGTCCCGCAGGTCCTGCCATAAGCACCGAGCGGGCTGTTCGGAAAACACTTGATATACGCACTGTTGGGCGGCACGTTGACTTGGGCGTTGTCTTCCAGCAATCCCTCCGAGTTAACGTTGGCGAGAGTCACATTGCTGCTGTCCTGGCTGAACACCAGGTGCTTGCCATCCGCCGTATAAGCGATACCGCTATAGCTGCCGCTCGAATCCAGCCCGAACGGGATGTAGTTCTGCAAAACAACGCCGGTCGTTGTGTCAAACACTTCGACCGCCTGCGTCGCGCCCATGGTAAGGACGGCTGCGGTGTGAGTTTTGAGATTGGGATTCAGCGCGATAGCCTTCGCGCGAACCCGGATGCCAAGGTCTACTTGCGTGCCGCTTGGAGTGAGAACCTGGCCATTGCCGACAACCCAGGAACCGTTCGGCTGCGGGCCCGTGACGTAGGTCGGGTACGGCTTAGATTGAGCGGCGGCGAGCCCCGGCAGCGCTAGTCCCGCGGCCAGAAGGCTGGCCAGCGAACTCAAACGCTTTCTCCGAGACTTGTTTCGAGACCGGTTTCGAGACTTATCGCGAGATGCTTTTCGTGACATGTACCGCATTCCTCCTTGATTTATTCCTCTCGAGACGGGAACAGCCTTGGCGAGATCAGGGTGGAAACTACAGCTTCACTTCTTGGTCGAAACCTTAGCAGGGCACCTTTAACGGGACCATGACGCGAAGATTACATTTTTGTCATCTTGGATCCACGCTACGCCGCGGGAGACACTGGTAATCGCAGCGTCACGTGCGTTCCCTGCCCCACTTCGCTTGCGATTTCCACATCCCCGCCGTGCAGCAGCATGATGCTTTGCACGATCGCGAGTCCGAGTCCAGTTCCGCCCGAAGCCTGAGAGCGCGACTCATCGACTCGAAAGAATCGGTCGAAGACCCGCGGCAAGGCCTCGGCAGGAATTCCCTCTCCCGCATCTGAAACTTCAATGCGAACGGCGGCTGACTCAACGGATGCGCCCAGAACCACGGACTTTCCCGGAGGCGTATGAGCCAAGGCGTTCGAGACAAGGTTGCCCACCGCTCGCTGAAGGAGTGTGCGGTCCAGCTGCGCGATCACCGGTTCGCTAGGCACGGCCGTCGAAAGTGCAACGCCGCGGTCGGCGGCAGGAGCTTCGTAATACTCACAGATCCCCGAAAGCAATTCGCGGACATCCATGCTCTCTCGATGCAGGTGCGCAAGCGGACTTTCTGCGCGGGCAAGGAAAAGGAGATCGCCAATTAGATCCGACAGACGGACCGCTTCTTCCAGACACGACCCCAGAACCTCGCGATATTCCTCGACCGTGCGCGCTCGAGCTAAAGCAACTTCCGCCTCGCCGCGGATGTTATTCACCGGAGTCCGCAGGTCATGGGCAATATCGGCCGAGAATCTGGAGATTCGCTCGAAAGACTCTTCCAGGCCATCGAGCATCTTGTTGAACGTGGCAGCGAGAGACGCAAGTTCTGAAGGATATCCTTCCGGCTGAATTCGTTCGTGCAGGTTCGTGGAAGTGATGTGGCGTGCTGTCGTCGCCATTTCTCTCACGGGCCGAATGCCGCGGCGTGCAATCTGGTACCCGACCAAAGGAAAAATCGCCAACGTGCCTAACAGGATCAGTCCAAACCGCTGTCGGTAGCGCGCTAGCAACGCCTCCTGCTGAGAAACATCGACTGCGACCTGCACCGTGTCAGTTTGGGTCGAACCGCCCACGGCGACGGAGGCGGTCATCACGAAGAAGCGCCGTCCGTTGATTCCCTTCATGGCCTCGGCGCGTTCCGGCCGGCCTTGGGTTCGGGAGGTCAATCTGGAGAGATCTAATTGATCCGCCATTCCTGGAGTCGTCAGCAGCGGAACGTTTCGTTCGTCCAGAAGACGAATATAAAAATGCTGATATCTCCTCGCGGCGGACTCGAGCTCAATTTCCTCGCGCAACGCATCCCAGTCGTCGGGTCGCTCCCGCAACATCGTGCGCAGCACGTTGACTTTGTCGGCCAGAAAGAGGTCGGTGCTCTTCTTCAGTTCCGTGACCAGCAGGAAATAAAGACTGGTAGTAGCAAGAACAACCAGCGCCAGGCCAGCGAGCACATACCAGGCGGTCAGACGAAAGGAGAGAGTGCCCCAGAAACGCAACATCTGCCCGAGTTTATCCCGCAGCTTCCATGACATAGCCTGCGCCCCGAACCGTGTGAATCAATTTGACGGGAAAAGGATCGTCGACTTTACTGCGAAGTCTGCGGACATTGACGTCAACAACGTTGGTATCGCTGTCGAAATTCATGTCCCACACGGACTCGGCGATCAACGTTCGAGACAGAACTTCTCCCGCGCGCCGCGCCAAGACCGATAGCAACAGGAATTCTTTCGCCGTCAACTCGAGCCGTTGGCCGGCTCGCGTCGCTCGCTGCCGCAGCAAATCGACCTCGAGATCAGCCAGCCGGATGGCTTCCTCCACGCGAGGCGGACTTCGCCGCAGCAAGGAACGCACCCGCGCCAGTAGCTCCGAAAAGGCGAATGGCTTCACCATGTAATCGTCGGCACCTAGCTCGAACCCGCGAACCCGCTCGTGAACCGCGTCTCTGGCTGTAAGAAAAAGCACCGGCATCTGGCGGCCCGCCTTGCGCAACCGCGTGAGAACCTGCCACCCATCCAGGTTGGGAATCATGACATCCAGAATGATCAGATCGAATTCCACTCCTTGAGCTACGTGAAGCCCGTCCAACCCATCCCCTGCCAGATCGACAACAAAGCCAGCTTCTCCGAGCCCTTTCTGAAGGAACTTCGCAGTCTTGGTTTCGTCTTCGATGACTAGAATTCTCATAGGCTCTCTCTCTTCTGCCGTTCGCTGTTAACACGCGAGGCCCCTTCGTCCACGAGCGCTTCCAAAGGTCCCAGCCACGGTTCGTAACGTCGCCAACGTTCAACCGAGCTCCGATAAATCGCCTGTCGCGTCTGCCACTTGCTGGGAGTTTTCACAGCTCGTGGATTCGATTCAGGATGTAGGCACGCATCGTGCCACGCGAGCCCGCAAGCAGAGATCATTCGCCGGATGGCTGGTTCCGGTGCGTGCGTCAGATCTTCGTAATCGATCTCCAAGAAGCGATCCGGCGGCAGCACAGTACGCCAGTGGTCCGTGAGCCGTCTGTAGTCGCGGAAGTATGAAACCAGTTCGTCGCCTCCTGTTGGAAACGCGAGGCCCGGATGAAAATGCGTTTGGTGGATCGACAGTGCCGTGTCAACGGCGGTGCGGCGGCAATGAATGATCGTTGCGTGCGGAAACGCAACATGAATCAGCCCCGCCCAAAGGAAATTGAACGGCATCTTGTCTGTCACTCGCGCCGCCTTGGGCGCGATTGCGCGCAGCTTTGCAAGGTAGTCCGCGGCCGCCCTGGCCAGGAACGCCTTTTCGCTTCCGGCGCTCCCCGACCCGTGCCATGCGGCCCCACGCTCGTTCCAGAAATTCAACTCTCCGCCTGCCCCGGCCTCAGGATGCATGGAAATGATCTGCTCGACGAGAGTTGTGCCCGACCGTGGCATGCCGACGATCATCACTGGCTTCGCATCGCTGTTGCCGAATTTCGATGCCCCGGCGATCCACTCCGGAGTGCAGCGGGAAATCAGGCGGTCAACTTCGCTGGAGAATGCCGCCGAGTCGAACGACGCAGAAGCCCGGCGAACGGCGTCAGCGGCGTCGAAGTGCTGCATAGCAACGCCGTAGTCGCCAAAATCGTCCGCTGCCTTGCCGATCGCGAGATGAAGCCGCAGGAGTTGATTCGGCTCCAACCCCGGTGTGTTCAAGGCAGCTTGCATCTGTTGAAGCAAGCCCTCCTCTTTCGTGACGCGGCGACATCGTGCGAGTTCGTAGTAACTCCCGGCCAACAGCGGCGCGAGCGCGATGGCGCGTGCGAAACACTCGCGGGCTTCGTCGAAACGGCCGAACTCAGAGAGCAGATTGCCGAGCAAATCATGCGCCATGGCGTTCGCCGGATCGCGCGCCAATGTCTGCCGAAGCACCTGCTCGGCTTCCTCATTGCGATCCTCGGTGAGCAGCGCTCGAGCCTTGCCGAGCCGCCCAAAGCTGGTTTTGCCCCCGGTCGCCGCGGCTCGGCGGAAACAGTCAATTGCCTCATCGCGATGCCCCAGTTCATACACAAGTGCGCCAGCGCGGAACCATCCCTCAGTCAAGGATGGCTGAAGCTTCGTTGCGCGATCATATGCAACGATTGCCTCGCGCGCGTTGCCCAATTTCTCGAACGCGATGCCCAACCGGAAGTAGGCGTCGGCGTAGTGCGGATTGCTGGCAACCGCCCACTGGAAAGCCGCGATCGCATCCTGCAAGTTTCCGACCTCCAGGCAAGCGAGGCCGAGATCGTGCTGGATCATCGGATTGAAGGGCTCAAGCAGCGCAGCTTCACGCAACGGCGCGATCGCCTCTGCTGGTCGTTCAGCCCGGAGCAGTTTGGTCGCCATCGCAAGGAGAGGCGCTACCTGCGGGGATGTGGCCGTATTTGTAGACACAGACATTCCGAAATCCTAAAACGACACTCTCAGCGCGAACTGCATCTCCCGCGGAGTTCCCGCGCCGACGGGGCTCACCGGTGTCGTTGTATTTACGGTCTGCGAGATCACTCCGAAGCCCGAAGAGCTGAAGTCGGACTGCGGCAGGCCGTATTGTGGATGATTGAAAAGGTTGAAGAACTCGCCCCGAAACTGGAGTTGAGCCCGTTCGGTCAAATGAATCTGGCGGCTGATTCCGAGATCCATCTGCCATGCGCCCGGACCACGACCCACATCGCGGGGAGCGTTACCAAAAGTTTTCGGGGCCGGCGTCGCGAATGCCGCCGGGTTGATCCATTCCCCAATCTTCGCTCCGCCGGGCGGAGTCAATGACACTCCCGGAACGAGATCGGGACGCTGGTCGGACGTATTGCCATCGGGCGTGTCCGAGGATGCTCGATCGATTGTGACGTTGATCGGAAAACCGGTGCGGGCAGAGGCCGTGGACGTCAGTTCCCAAGAGCCGAACACAGCGCGAGCGATGCCCGGCTGATTCAGGAATGCCTTGCCGCGGCCGAAAGGAAGTTCATAGACAGCATTCGCGCTGAAGACGTGGCGGGCATCCCAGATGCCATCGGCGCGTTCGCAGGACTGGCAGGCGACGTTCTGTGGCACCAGCGAATCGCCATCACCGCTGCCGTTCGATCCATCGTCGATCTCGTGCGACCACATGTAATTCGCCGAGAACAAGAACCCATGCGAGAACGAGCGCTTCACTGCGGCGGAAAATCCGTTGTAGTTGCTGTTGTCCTTGTTCCCGCGCCAGCTTACGATGCCGAAGTTCGGATAGGGCTGCAATCCGGTAACGGGATCAAACACGTTCACTTCAGATAACGTCAGCAGATACGTTCCCTTGCTGCCGACATACGAAAACGTTCCGATGAAGTCGGCGGGCAATTGCTGTTGGACCGAGAGTCCCCATTGGGAAACGTAAGTATCCTTGCGGCGCCGATCGTCATCCCGCGGCGAGATGATGCCGGTGGTATTCGACAGAAAAGGATCGATCGGATAACTGAGATTTGAGATGTTCTTGTTCGACAACGAGTACGCGAAGACCTCGTTGCTGATGGGAAGATTCTGGTCGTCCAGTTGCCCGTCTTCGTGATAAATGCCGGCACCGATGCGAATGACCGTTCTGTCATCTTTTCGTGGCGACCAGGCAATCGCTACACGAGGATCGATGTCGCCGTAATTAGGCTGGCCAAAACTGGCTCCGACCCCGCAGAACCCTTGCGGCCCGCAGGTCGCAAAATCGAACGGATTGGCGCGCCCCTGGACCTCATGGAAGATATTGAAGAAGCTATAGCGTGCGCCCAGATTCAAAGTAAGGTTTGGCAGAGCTCTGAATTCATCCTGGACGTAACCAAAGTACTGCGTCTTGCGAAGCCCATTGATCGGCAGTGCGCCGTTCAAGGTCGCCTTGCTGACCTGATTTGCGTCAAACGCGTCTTGCGCGCTCATGCTGCCGATGGGCGAATAGGTAATGGTTCCCGCCTCCGTGTTGCCTTGATTCAACTGTACTCGGCGAATCTCGACTCCAGCCTTGACGGCGTGTCTGCCTTTAATCCACGTCAGGTTGTCGATTCCGGAGAACGAATTGCCGATGCCCTTGCTGATGCGGTTGTTGTTAAGGCTGGTAAAACCAGAGACGGCGACGACATAGGGAATGCCCGTCCGATTGATGTCGGTGGTGATCGCCGTGCCTCGATTGAAGCCGAACTTGGCTTCGTTGATCAGGTTCGGCGAAAAGATGTGCATCAGTTCGATGGCCCCATTGACGGGTGCCGAGGTCAGTTGTTGTCGATCCTCGAGATATTGCCCGGAACTGGCGAGCGGCTGTGTATTCACTGCGCGGTCGATATTGAATCGGAGAAAGGCCGTCGTCTTCCCTGTGAAACGTTGATCGACGCGGAGCATCGCGGAATTCTCTGTGACGACCTGAGTCCCGTCAGCGGCGAATTGGTCGATATCGGGATTGCTGGTCGGCGCTTGTCCTAGCGGATATGCGGCGAGAATCGGAGCCAGGACCGGTGAATCGGACGCCACCTGGGCGCGGAACGCAGCGCTGGGCACAAATCCGAGCAGCGGAAAGCCCCAGTGCTGGCGGTATCCCTCATAAGCGAGGAAAAAGAAGGTCTTGTCGCGAACGATCGGGCCTCCAATGGAACCTCCGAATTGATTCAGGCGCAAAGGTGGTTGGCGGTTGGTAGTTACAGGGACCGGCTGCCGGGCGTCGAAGAAATCGTTGCGCAGGAACTCAAAGACATCGCCGTGGAACACATTGCTTCCGGAAGGAGAAGTCACGGCAAGTTGGGGCCCACCCGTTCCTCCACCTTCGGCTGTAGCGAGCATTGCGTCGATGCGGAATTCCTGAATCGTATCGAGAGGAATCGCCAACCGCACGTAGGGCTGCTGTGGCTGGTTGACGATGTTGGTGGCATCGATGCCGTCATAGGTAAAGTTGTCATCATCGCGCCCGCGTCCTGCGAAGCGAACGGAGCGCTGATTGCTCCCGCCGGTATCGACTGCGCCGGGCACGAGCGAAGTGAGCGTTGCCCAATTGCGGCCATTCAAAGGCAGCTCTTTGGCTTGCACCTGCTCTATGCGCCCACCCAGAGCGTCTGACATTTTGTCGATCTGTTCAGAGCTCGCTGAGACTTCGATCCGTTCGTCCTGGCCCGAGACTTGCAGCTTCGCGTTGAGAATCCGCGTTCGGCCAACCACTTCCTCGACATCAATAAACGTCAGAGTCTTGAATCCCTTGTGCTCGAACGTGATGGTGTAATTTCCGACTGGTAACTCAGGAATGTCGTACGTCCCAATTGCGGACGACGTTGTTGTGCGCTGCAGCGTGGTGGTGATCTCGACAGCCGTGACGCGCGTCTCCGACAACACGCGCCCGGAAGGATCCGTAATGGTGCCGCTCAGCCCGGCACGATCGATTTGCGCCATGGACAGCGGCGCCAGAGTAATAAAAACGAGGATCAAAAGAAATCTCGGCCGGATTGCTAGCGTGAACTTTCGGCGAGCAGATTCAAGAATCGACACTTCAGCGCGCAGCATTCGTCCCCCTATGATCGGTACCGTCAGGAATCGAAGAAGAGTAGGAGGCGCGAGTTACAGGCAGGTGAAGGAACTGTAAAATTCAGATTACAGGAGTGTAATTTTCGTGTAATGCTCCCGACAGCTGTGGAAATCTTTGTGCAAAATGGAATGGCATCTCAGCGGGAACGTTAGCAAACCCGTGTTGTCTTGCTAACAGCAGTTTTCTTCAGTCAGCGGGGATGAAGTACGCGTTGCGCGACGAGACCCTCATCCCGTTCGAATTGAGCGGTGCGCTCACCCCCACTCGAACTTTGTGCCAGCGGCCATCGTGTGCTGATCGGCGCGGATAATACCCCAGAACATATTGGTCCCGAATTTGTCGGCTGATTTCCCTGACAGCGGCTCTTGCTTCCGCGGTGTCACGAGCTGAGATGATCCGACCGCCCGTCACCGATGCGAGATCGTCCAATGCCGCCGGTCCCAGTCTCTCTTCGCGGCGTTGCGCAAATGGGTTGTACAGGGCGACCGCATACATCTGGACGTCCGATTCCTTGAGAGTGGCCCTCAGTTCTTGTTCCGTGGTGCGGCTGTGATTGTCGCCGCCATCGGTGACAACGACCAGAGCCTTTCGCTCAAACCGCGCGCCGCGAAGCTGTGCGAGCGCGACCATCATGCTGTCCCAAAGGGCGGTACCGCCGTCGGGCTGTAGAAATGGAAGCGAGTTCTGGAACTCATCGATTGAATCAGCCGGGGCTAATGCGACTCTCGGAGTGTCGCCCACCGCAATGACGTGAAATTCGTCTGCTCTGTTTGATGTGGTGAGAAGTTCCTCCATTGCAGAGCGGACATCATCGAACCTTCCGGCCATGCTGGCACTCGCATCCAGGACAACCGCGATGGCAACCGGCGAGTCTTCGTGTGAGAAGTACGTCAGCGTTTGCGGAACTTTATCTTCCGAAATCACGAACTCATCTGCCGCGAGTCCGCTCACAGCCCGGTGTGACCGGTCGAGTACGGAAACATTGAGCAGTACAAGATCAACGCTCGTCCTGAATTGTGGAGTGGCGAGAGTGTGCGCTGGCATGTTGACGTTGCTTCGCTCGTGGACAGTTTGAGCGACAGCAAAGCCGCACGCGAAGAGCCCGAGCAAGCAAAACACTTTTCGAACAGCGCATGCCATGCAACGTTGCCGATCCATAACTTCCTGCTTTCAAGGAATGCCTATCGCGAGATTAAGAGAGAACTCATAAAAAATGCATCAAGTAAACACGTAAACAGTTACTACGGTGTCTTTACGAATTCTTGATTCGATCTTTAGGGGATGTTTATGGATTTCTTGATCGAATTGATATGGCGTTTGCGCCGATCCCATCGAAGTTGCGCGCGGACAACTAATACGCATCGGGAAATGCAAGACGAATTCAAATTCTTCAAACGGGGCGTTGATGACAAGCATGACAGTTCTAATTCGCAAAGGGGTAGCGGCATTCCTGGCACCTGGCCTTACGCTTGCTTTGATGTTTATCTTTGCGCGCCAGGTCAAAGCACAAACACCAACCTCGATGGTCGCGCAGCTGGCCGCACCGAAGGACGATTCCAAGGTAGCGACGAACCACACTTCGAATGAGGGCGCTCCAAGTCCACGACCAAAAGCGGAGCCTGCCGCCAACCCTGAGATGTCTCCAGCCCTGCTCAAGTTGTTGACCGATATGCAAGCGGAAATTGACGAACTGAAGGCGGAATTGAAACACAATGCCGCAAGTCCCTCGACGAATTCTGCTGCGACAAGTACCACGCTGGCGGCCGCCCCGGAAGCAAAGATCACAGCATCCGATTCCTCGATCACACCGGCCGATGTCCCGCAAGCAAGCGGCGGGACACCGGAGAAGCCCAAGCCAGCGGATCCGTTCGCGTACGCCGACTGGACGTGGCTGAATGGAAATGCTCGCACGAAAGATGTCGTGTGGGATTCCAAGTTCTTTACTCCGGAATTCCGGATGGATGCCAACTACATCCAAGACTTTAACCATCCGAAGGACGACACGATCGGTGGCTCAACCGAACTGTTCCGCTCAAATGAAGTTCAGATTGAGCAGATCAGCTTCGGCGGAAATCTTCACTGGCAGAACGTAAATGCCCGCATCCTCACCATGGCTGGCATGTTCGGCGTGACCACACCCCGCAACGATGCAAGCGCAGGCCGCGGGCAGTGGGACCTCCGCGGTGCTTACAAGTACTTCTCCGAAGCCAATGTCGGATATCACTTCGACGTCAATCATGGACTTAATATCGACGCCGGAATCTTTGTCTCTTACATTGGCTTGTTCAGCTACTACAACTTCGACAACTGGGCCTACCAGCCGTCGTATGTTTCTTCAAACACGCCATGGTTCTTCAACGGTCTGCGCATACAGTGGTTCCCTACCGACAAATTGAAGATTGAGCCCTGGATCATCAACGGCTGGCAATCGTACGGCCGCATGGGCAGCAAGCCCGGCCTTGGCGGACAGATTCTCTACCGCCCGAAGCCGTGGCTCTCGCTCGTCTTCAACAATTACGGCATGGGTGAGGACACACTGGGCAACGGCGATGGCCACTTCGGACGTTCTCGCATCCACACCGACGACAGTATCGAGATTAAGTATTACGACCATCCGGAACGAACTCTCGACAAGATGGCCTTCTCCTTCACTGGAGATCTTGGTTGCGAATATGGTGGGAGCGGCAGTTTCGTCAGCGCGCAGGGCCGCGTGATCAACAACAACGTCAACTGCCATCACAACACGGCGACCAGCAGTAAGCAGAGTTTCGCCGGATGGATGCTCTACAACCGTTTCTGGTTCAAGAAAGACACCTACGGGCTGACCGTCGGCGGGGGCGCCATGGACAACCCGGGACGCTATCTCACTCTGCTGCCACCGATCAACGGAGCCGACGCAATCACTGGCTCTCCCTACTTCACCGCAAATCCGGGGGATCCATTCAAGGCTTGGGATACCTCGCTGACCTTCGATTGGATGCCGCGGCAGTACATCACATTCCGTTGGGAATACGGATACCGTCACGCCAACGTGCCGTACTGGACGGGCCGCGGCGGCATTACACCGGGTGACAGCACCACACCCAGCACGGTCCCGAATCCAAACGCCGGTTCCGTTGTTCCGGGCACGACGTTCGTTCCTGGCCCACTCTTGTCCCCCACACCGGGCTTCACGTGTGTAGCGAGCGGCGGAGGCTGGTGCCCTGATCTACGCAAAGATGAACCCAGCATGCGTTACGCGATCATGATCAAGTTCTGATCGAAGTGACTCCAAACTGCAATCGGAGATTTGAAAGCGAGTGGACTCGTTCACACCATTCAAATTTTCGATTGCTGTGAAACAAAGTTTAAGGGCGTACTTTACACAGAACTTATCCGCTCTTTACGCCTTCTTCACACCGCGGTTGTTAGCTTCTGACGCATTCTGATTCGCCGCACGACTCGGAGTTGCACGGGGCAACCCCGATAGCGCACAGCGAAAGTCGGCGACTCAGTATCAGGAGAGAACAATGTTCAGGCGTTTGGTGTCTGCGGTGATCTTGATCGCACTCTCGACTCAATGGGCCTTCGCACAATCTACCTTCGGATCGGTTGTCGGCGTGGTGAAAGATCCTGGAGGTCTCGTCGTAGCAGGAGCCAAGATCAAGCTTGCCAGCCTTGAAGATAAGTCCACCCACGACACGCTCACAGACGGGGATGGCTCTTTTCAATTCATGAATGTCAAGGCCGGCAACTACGAAATCACGGTCGAAGCTGCAGGCTTTGCCTTGTCCAAGTTGAAGGGCTTGGCTCTTGAGGCGCGACAGACAGTGCGAGCCGACGTCTCGCTGCAGGTGAAGTCCGCATCGGAAGTCGTCGAAGTCGGCGATACTGCGCCCATGATTGACACCGAAAGCGCGACACTCTCGGATACCAAGGACTTTTTACAGGTGTCGCAGTTGCCGGTGAACTATCGCGGAGCTACGACCAGTTCGATGGCAGTGCTCGATACGGTTCCAGGTACGCAACAGGATGCCAACGGCAACATCTCAGTGGGCGGCGGATTGCCCTCGCAAGTGCAATATTCAGTCGACGGTGCATCCACCGTGAATATCCGCCAGAACGGCGCGCTGGCGAATATGAATCCCTCCTCGGAGTTGATCAGCGAGTTCAAAGTCTCGCAGTTCAACAACAACGCGGAATTCGCCCAGCTCGGCGATATCACGATCGCGACTAAAAGCGGGACGGATCATTTTCACGGAAGCGTGTTCGAGTACATGCAGAACAGCTTGCTCGACGCCACAACATACGGATTCACCAGCAAACCGCACAAAGCCTTCAACACCTTCGGGGGCAGTCTCGGTGGTCCCGTCAAGATTCCCGTTCTCATGAGCGGAACACCTCACACATTCTTCTTTGCTGCCTACGAAGGAAATCGGCGACGCCTGGTTACACCCCTGTTTTTGAATGTGCCGACGACGAGCATGCGGGCCGGCAATCTAAACGAACTCGCGGGCCCATATGGTCAGATTGTTAATCCGCTCACAGGCCAGCCCCTTGTCAATAACACCGTTTCGTCGATCAATCCCGTGGTCGCGTCGCTGTTTCAGAATTACTTGACGCAGTTGCCGAATTCGTCCATCTCGGGTTCGAACTATCTGCAACAGGGTTCCACACCGAGCAACACCGACGGCTACGACATACGCATCGACCGCACTCTGACTGCAAAACAATCGTTGTATGCTCGCTGGAGTTCGAAGAGCATCGCCAGCACCGTCCCAAATCCGCTGCTGCCCAGCGATCACGACAGCGAGAGCGACCATAACCTGATCTTCTCTCACAACTACGCCATCACGAACACATTGGTAAACGAAGCCCGATTTGGGCTGTCGCTGTTCCGGATCGGTGTGAATTTCCCCATTGAAGGATCCTCGGCAGTCCAGCAACTTGCATTGACGGGCCTGGATCTCAGCGACCATCCAAAACAATCGGCATTTCCCACTTTCAATTTCAATGACGGCACAGGACTGACTCCGATTGGCCGCGATAAGGCGGGTGTCACGAAATCACAGACGATTCAGTTCACTGACAATCTCGGCTGGGCGCGGGGGAAACACAGCATGAAGTTTGGCGTCGACGTGCGCCGCGTGGCCTATGCAGACATCGAGAGCTTCGGCGGTTCGGACGACTTCGGTTCTTTCACGTTTAACACTGGAGCCTTCACTGGACTACCTGCGTGCGACCCGGCAGCGACAGCAACCTATCTCTGCGAATCTGCCTTCGCCGATTTCCTGCTTGGATTGCCCTCCAAGTCGTATGTCGCGGAATCCGGGCCCGACGTGCGCGCCAATACAGTGCAGACCGGCCTTTATGGCCAAGATGAGTGGCGAGTCAATGCGCGTCTTACGTTAAGTTTTGGCTTGAGATGGCAGGCGCTTCCCCCTTTCGCCAGCCCTTTGACGAATCTCACTGCTTTCGACAAACGGAACGGAGGAGTTATCGTTCCGGATCATAACCAGCCGGTGCAAGGATTTCTGGAATCGATCAACGCATGCGCTGGCCCCTACAACCCTTACGGCGTCGCGAATCCTGCGCTCCCGTGCGGGCCCGTGGAGTCCGCCAGTTCGCAAGGCCTCGGGCCGGGAGTACGGGAGTTCTACAAGCGCAATTTCCAGCCGCGCTTTGGATTTGTCTATCGTCCTTTCGGGGATGACAAAACCGTCGTGCGTGGTGGCTTCGGCATTTTCACGATGACCAACCTGGGTCAGCTTTCCTTCAACACAACCAACATCAGCGTTGCTACCGTGCGCACCACGCTGAATTCCGTCCAGGATGGAACTCCAGCCTATCAGTTCCCCAATGTCAGCACTCCCGTGAGCCCAGCATCGCTCGCCGGTACCGGTGACTTCTACCAGAACACTCCCATCAACTATCGCGATCCTCAGTCCGCGCAATGGAATTTCACGATCGAAAGACAGCTGATTCCGGATACGAGCTTGCGCGTGAGTTATGTAGGCACAAACTCATACCGCATGAGCCAGACCGTCGACTTGAACCAGGTGCAGCCCAGTACGATCTCGCCGAATCCTAATCCGCGGCCTTATCTCAACTGGGGGCGCATCCTTTCGTCGGAAAACGAAGGCCAAGTCAACTACGAAGGGTTGCAGACAGAACTCAACCATCGCAGCCGCGGCGGCTTGACTCTCCAGGCCAGTCACGTTTGGGCCAAGAGCCTAGGCAATGTCGGCGGTGACGCCCCAACTACGTTTTCTCCCGAAGTGATCTACGGAACTCCCGTCGCCAACCGGTTCGACCTCTCGGCCAACCGGGGAAATATCGCCGCCGTGCGCCGCCATCGGGTTCTGGTTTCCGCCGTCTATCAACTGCCGTTCGGAAATGGACGTCCCCTCTTGAATCATATGAGGCGAGTGTCCGAAGCGTTTCTTGGAGGATGGTCCTTCAGCACAATCAGCTTGTGGCAGACAGGGCCGTTTCTTACGCCGATGACTAGCCCGAGCTACGACACAGGAAATCTCAATCTCGTTTATCGCGGAGCATTCCAGCGTCCGGATTGCGTCGGAAACGGCAACCTCGCTAATCCCTCGCCGAGCGATTACTTCAACCTCAGCGCCTTCAATCCAGTGCCTGCTGGCCCCGTGGGAAGCTGCCGTGTTGGCAGTCTCGTCGGACCCGGCACGGTGGCAATTGCCGCTGGACTCTCCAAGACGTTTGCGCTGGGAGAGAGAGTCCGCATGAAATTTGAAAGCACATTTACGAACTTGCCTAACCACCTCAATTACGCGCCGCCGTCCACAGACGTTTCATCCCCGTCCACCTTCGGAAAGCTCACCAGCGTGCAAACTGCGGAGAACGCTGGAAACCGTACGGGACAAGTAGCCTTGCGAATCGAGTTCTAGCCGCGAACACCTGACCGAGCGTCTTGCCGTTTGATCTCCTCAACGACCCCGGCAAGACGCTCGCCCTCCATAACGCTCGAAAGTGTCCATCGCCTTGCCTACCTCGGTCCTACCATACCCCTCCTGAGATAGCCTGCTCTTCCCTAAAACCCAAGTTGCACCCTGGATCGTGGCACGATCTACAATGATTGTTGGTTTGTGGGGCGGCCTACTCCAGAAGATTTCTGCCAGGAACTCCCATCGGTGTGCCGGCAAGAACGCGAAGGCCTCAGATCCCCGGCTCACAATTTCGTTATGGCATACAACGGTCCGAGTATTGATGAATATCTGCGCGAGCGGCTGATGCCGGTCGAAGGCGCTATTCCGCACATTCAGGGCATCGAGATGTTCGGCAATTCGATCCCGGTGGGGACGGTCGGTGGCGACCTTTTCGAGTACATCAACTTCCAACAGCGTTACGACATTGACGAGCGCATTCGCCACGCACAGCGCCTTGCGCAGGAGTTTCTCGAACCGCTTCCCGCCGACGCGCTGATACGCAATTCGGTGGACGATCACGTTCAGTGGATGAAAAGAACTTCCGGTTACCGGCCCGAGATGGAAACCGAGTATCGATTTGCCAGGAGCTCGGAACAGGTCAGGGTCGCCGAAGACTTAAACGATCTCCGCTCAACAGCGGGGGTCCTGATCGTGGATGCGCAGGGGCACGGGATCATCTCTGCGAAGATCGCATCTACAGTCCATGACACATTTCATGCGCTCATGCTGACCGATCTCGATCACTGCGGCAAGACGACGCCCGAGCTCTTCGAAAACCTCAACCTGCGACTGGCGCAATCGGTGACGGCGCGCAATGCTTTGGGAATCGCCGAAAAGGAAAGAGCGCGAGAGATCGCGACCATGTTGTATGGAGAAATCCGGCCCGGCGGACATTTTCGCTTCGCAAATTTCGGGCACCCTCCGCCGCTCGTGTTCTCAGCCGAATTTTGCAAGCTTGTGGATGTCAATGAAGCCCGCATGGCGCAGTTTATGGCTCTCGGCCTGCAACTGCCCGCCGATCATCCTGATCATAAAAAGTACTATTCGATGAACCTGCGTCTCCGGGAGCTGAACTCTTCTGATCTGGGCGAAATCACGCTGATGGCGCCGGGAGATATTCTCGTTCTCTATACGGATGGAGTCTACGACGGCAGCGATGAAGAAGGGCGGGAGCGGCTCGAAGCGGTTCTGCGAGACCACTATCGCCGGCCGGCTCGAGACATCTGCAACGCGCTGCTGGACTATGCCGTCAAGCAGGACGACCAACTCCGCGCAAATGGAGACGACGATGTGATCGACGACAAAACCGTCGTTATCGTCAAACGCAGTTGAGCGCAGTGTCTTCGATCATTCGACCACTTGCAGAGTCGGCGCCTCCAACCCAGTGAGTGAGCGAGTGCTGAGATAGCTCAAGACGAGGCTCAAAAGCGAAACAGCTCCCAATAGGGCGACGCATCCGGGCCAGCGCTTCCATCTCCAGAACCAGTCGGTCAGCGTGGCTCCTACGCTTCCGCCAAGGTAATAGAACGTGACGTAAAGTCCTGCAGCCGACGAACGCGCTCGGCCCGCGATCGCGCCGGTTTGTACCGTGGCGGCCGCCTGCGCCACGAAGACTCCAGACGAGAAAATTGCCAAGCCCGCAATGACCCACGGCAGCGACTTGATCAGCGTGAGCAGCAGCCCGGCAATCATCATCGAGCAATACACCAGCGTCGTTGGGAGCATGCCGAAGCGATCCAGGAACTTTCCCGATTGCGGAGTGATCAGTACTCCCAGCAGGTACACGAAAAAGATGCTGCCCAGCTGTGCTGCATTCAGTTGAAACGGGGGCGCTGCCAAGTAGAAATTCGCGTAAGTGAAGCACCCGACCAACGCAAACAGGACGGTTGAGCCCATTCCGAAGTTCGCCAGCAGCCGTGGATTGCGGGAGTGCCGTTTTGCGTGATCGAGAACCTGTTGCAGATGCGTCGCGGGAACGAACTTCTTAGCCAGTGGCAGCCATGAGCGGACCACGCATGCGCCAGCGAAATTGAGCAGTGCCAGTACAACAAATGCGCCTCGCCAGGACCAGTGTGTCGCGATCAATCCAGTAATGAATCGACCGAGGAATCCTCCGATCACCGTGCCCGTTACATAAGACGACATGGCCTGACCGACGCCGCGTCCGGCCCACTCCTCGTTCACATACGCCAGCATAACGGCGATGACGCCGGGAACGAACAACCCCTGCGCGAAACGCCAGAAGATGAGCGTGCGCAGACTGGTTGATGTGGCGGCCAATATCGTGGGAATCGTCAGGAGAAACAACGACGGAACAATGACTTTCTTGCGGCCGCGACGCTCGGCAATCATGCCGATGAATGGCGCCGTGAGTGCCGTCGCGAGAATCGTTGCGCTCACGGTAAAGCTGACCTGCAACTCGGACGCCCGGAAAACCTGCCGCAGAAGAGGCAGCAGCGGTTGAGTACTGTATACGTTTAAGAATGTGCACAGTCCCGCCAGCATCATGGCCGCGGTAGTTTTGTCGAGTCTCTGCACAGAGGCGTTCCCCCGCTTGATCATAAATGGAGGCCAAAGCGCAGGGACATCAGCACGCACCCATCTCAGGCATGCCGGGCGGCGGTTGTTCTGATGTAGGAAGCATCCAGTTCCTGGACTGACGGGCATCCGAGAAGTCGCAGAGTTCGCTCGACGTCCGAGCGCAGCATGTTGATGGCGCGAACGACGCCGGGATATCCACCTGCGGCGAGACCATAAGCGTACGCCCGCCCGATGAGCACAGCGCGCGCGCCCAGGCACATGGCTTTCACGATGTCGCTGCCGCGCCGGATGCCGCCGTCCAAGAGAATTTCGATCTGCCCGTTTGCGGCTTCGACGATTTCGGGCAGAGCGTGCAGAGTGGACGAGACCGAATCCAACTGGCGTCCACCGTGGTTTGAAACGACAACGGCTGCGGCTCCTTCGTCAATCGCACGCCGGGCGTCATCGCCGATGATGATTCCCTTCACGATGATGGGGCCTGACCAGAACTCTCGAATCCATTTCAGATCGGCCCAAGTCACAGTAGACTCCGCGAGCGCAGCGCCGACATCGACTAAACCCATGGCGCCTTTTCCGGGGACCACAATGTTCTCGAGTTTCGGCACTCCGCCATCGCGCAGGAAGGACAGGACCCACCCGGGATGCGCAAGAATGTTTGGCAGAAAAGGAATCTTGGCGAAGGGAGAGGTTCCGAGCAATTCTTTCATGCCGTTGCGCGGATCACGTTCACGCAACCCTGCCACAGGAGTGTCGACGGTAATGACAAGTGCGGAAAATCCGGCATTCTTGGCGCGTTCGAGCGCGCCTTCCGCAGCCGCGCGTCCACCAAGCAGGTAGAGCTGGTACCAGCACGGGCCTTTCGATGCAGCTTTGACGTCTTCAAGCTTGTGACCGGAAATGGTTGAGAGGATGTATCCGGTCCCGGCGTCGCCGGCCGCACGGGACGCAGCTGTCTCGCCTTCCGGATGCATCAGGCGGCTGTAACCAACGGGGGCAAGAATAAAAGGAAGGGCAAGGTCGTGCCCAATGACGTTGACCGAGAGCTTGCACTCGGGAACAGCGACCGCTCCGCGTGGCCGAAAGGTTACATCGCGATACGCACGGCAGTTCTCTTCGAGAGTGAGTTCGGACTCAGCGCCGCCGTCCAGGTAATCGAAGACTGATTTCGGAAGCCGGCTCTTTGCGATCCGGCGCAAATCTTCCACGTTCACTACCTGCGAGGAATGAATGGAACGAGCCATTGCTGTGTCGAAGTGCACCAGTGTACCGCAGCTCAATGCGCAGGACGAATCTGCTCCTGCGGCACGACCCCCTTCCCTTCCAGCACCGAATAGTACTGGTCGGACGCTAGATCGCGCAGCGTATCGGTCGCGCCAGACGGCCAGTGGATTTCAACTTTGTCGACCTTCGTCACAGACCCCAAGCCGAAGTGGACCCGTAGGTCGTGCTGCGAGAGATAGCTGCCGCCGCTGTGAATCTCGTCAGACTGAGTCATCCCGCCGGCTGTGATCTTGATCCGCGCTCCGATCGCGAGGCGGTTGCTTTTCGCACCACCAAGTTCGAAGCTGACCCAGTGGCGTCCATCAACTCCACGATTCCGCAGGACTAACGGATGGCCGTCCAGCGTCTCGATCACGACATCCATCTTGCCGTCATTGAAAAGGTCACCCACGGCTAATCCACGCGTGACGATCTTCTGCATCAGAGCCGGGCCTGCTTGATCGCTGGCATCGCAAAATGTGCCGTCCTTCTGATTCACATGCAATTGTGATGGCTCGTGAAAACCCATGGCAGAAGGCAGCGAATCCGCTTGCGGATAGACATGGCCCGTACCGTAAACCAGGTCGAGCCAGCCGTCGTTGTCGAGATCGACGAACGCATCGCCCCACTTCACAAAGAGCACGGCCGGCAACCCGACGCCAGACTTATATCCCACATCTTCGAAGTTCCACTTTCCATCATTGCGGTAGAGCGGGGCATAGTCGTAGGAGAAGTCAGTGACAAAAAGCGACGGCCGCCCGGTGTGCAGATAGTCGCCAACAGCAATTCCCATCGATGCCTGTTCCGCTCCGTCTTCACTCAGAGCGGTGCCGGAAAACAATCCGATCTCGTCGAATTTGCCGTTGCCCTGGTTGCGATAAAGAAAGTTTGGCGTGGAATCATTCGCAACATAAATGTCAGGGCGTCCGGTGTTGTCGAAGTCCGCCCAAATCACGCTGAGCCCGTAATATCCGTCTGGATCGGACACTCCTGCCGCCTTGGAAACCTCTGTGAAAGTCCCGTCTCCATTGTTGTGAAAAAGCTTGTCCCCCGAGCCCTTCAGCCCGCGAGGACCGCACTGCACGGCGAGTCCCATGTAGTGGCAGGTCGCGAGGCTTCCGAACTCCGGGGGATTCTTCATATCGAATTGCGTGTATTCGGTCACCATGAGGTCGAGGAACCCGTCGCCGTCGTAATCTCCGAAAGCCGCGCCGGTCGACCATCCCTCGTACGAGAGACCTGCTTTTGATGTCACATCGGTGAAGGTCCCGTCTCCGTTGTTGCGGTACAGAACTCCTCCCTGCAAACACGTGACGAAGATGTCTGGCCAACCGTCGTTGTTGTAATCGCCGACGGCTCCGCCCATAGCAAAGCATGGAAAAGCGATCCCCGCCTTCTCCGTCACGTCGGTAAAAGTGCCGTCGTGATTGTTGTGGTATAAAGCGCCGCGGGCCTTCTCTCCCTTAAGCGCCATCGCAACGGTGGGAGCGTTGCTGAAGTAAATGTCGGTCCAGCCGTCGCGGTCGTAGTCAAGCAGCAGAACGCCCCCGCCCATCGATTCCGGGATGAATTTCGCTTCCGGCGCGAGAATATGACGGAACTGGATTCCGGCCTTCTCGGTGACGTCCTCGAGTTGTGGAATGGGGCGGCCCTTACACTTGTTGACCTTGAGGCCCGATGGAGGCGGAGCGCCCTGTGCAACGCCTTGAGCCAACGTTTCGGTTGGGACAAGGAACATCAGAAGTGAAACCGCGACAGCCAGAAAAGATGCCTTCTCAATGGTTCGGGCCCGAAAGACACATCGCACGAGATTTCGCATTTTGGACTTGCGGACAATTGTAAGCGGAAGGCCCGTACCGCGGTCGAGTTTGGATGCTGTTAAGGCGTTATTTTTCTTTTGCTTGGGCCACAGCCAACTCGCCTCAAATGCTGCCGCGTCCAACCTATTCCGACGTACCTCTTTACAGTGAATCACGGATAGCTGTAAGAAGTCAGGGACTCTAGCTTTGTCTGAGGTTGAGATCGAGGTTCATGACTGCAGCCACTCGGTCCAAAGCGGCTGGATCTCACAGGGTTATTTCCGCACGATGAACAGACCGTTCCGCCTCATCCTTTGCGCGCTGATTGTTTTGTCCACGCATTTGCTTTGGACGCCAAGGTCTGCGGCCTACTCCGTCTTCACGCATGAAGAACTGATCGACCTCGCCTGGAACGAGTCGATCCGTCCGGTTTTGCTGGCACGCTTCCCGGGCGCCACCGAGGAGCAGTTGCGCATCGCACACTCCTACGCCTACGGCGGATGCGCCATCCAGGACATGGGCTACTACCCGTTTGGAAAGAAGTTTTTCAGCAACCTGACGCATTACGTGCGGACCGGCGACTTCATCGTATGGATGTTCCGCAACGCTCATAACATCAACGAGCTCGCGTTCGCGATGGGTGCGCTCTCGCACTACCTCGGCGACTCGATTGGGCATTCCGAAGCCATCAACCCGGCGACCGCCGTCGCGTTCCCCAAGCTCCAGCGGAAATACGGATCGTCGGTTACCTATGGCGAGAGCCCTCACGGACATATCCGGACCGAATTTGCCTTTGACGTTGGCGAACTCACGAACACCGAGTTCGCGCCTCCGGCCTACCTGAGTCACATTGGATTCCGCGTGCCCCGGAAATTCCTGGCGGATGCTTTTCTGAACACGTATGGATTCGAGGTCAGCGAAGTATTAGGCCCGGCGCATCCCGCGCTGCGAAGCTATGCCAGCAGCGTTCGCCGCTTTCTTCCACTGTTTGCCGAGGCGGAAATCGTTCTACACCGGCATCACTTCCCTCCTCAACCCGACGATGAGGCGTACCAGCAATTCCAGGATCGAGTGAAGAAGACTAACTATGACCGCCACTGGAAGCACACCTATCGCGGCCCCGGTTTTAAGGCACATCTCGTGGCAATCCTGGTCTTCATCGTGCCGAAAGTGGGCGCAGCTTCGGACCTGGCAATCAAGATCCCAACCGAAGAAACGCAGACCAAGTACTTGCGCAGCGTGAATCACACCGAAAGCGCTTTTCGCGAAGCCATTCGCAAACTGGCCGCTGACGCTGACAGCGCGTCTCGGCTGACAAATCTCGACCTCGACACCGGCGACGCAACGCAACGTGGCGACTACCCGCTTGCGGACCAGGCGCACGATGGCCTGCTTCACCGCCTGACATCCAAACCAGATCGCGTGATTCCCGCGCAGCTGAAACGCGAGTTGGTGAACTTCTACGCCCAAAACTCCTCAGACCCGGACCCTTCCGCTCCGGTGCAGGAGGAATTGCAATTACTCGAGAAGATGAAGGTTCGGTAAGTTGCAGGATGGTTACTGGACCGGGTTTCGCCTTGACGCAAGGCTGGCACGCACCGTGGGTTTGGCGGCAATCGGAGCACCGGCATAGTCGATAACTTGCGAGGTCAATTGCTGGGCTCCGAAACAACGGACGTCAGCAAGGGCTTGCCAACTGGTCTGCAGCCACAATCCCCGAAAATCGGCGAAGCGGATGTCCACATGGGCTGCTTTGACCCACCAGGAGGGGGATTTCGCCAGGTCGCCATCGATGCGACGGATCAGGAACGTTTGCTGGTCGACCCACACTCGGCCGCGAATCAGTTCCGGTTGTCCTCGTTTCGGAATCAGTTGGAGGACATAGCAGGAGTGCCCGTCGATGCTTTCGCCGCCGAGCAAGCGGAAGTCATAGTTCTGATGGGTAATGGCGGCGGCTTGAAGCCTCTCGTTGGAAGCCGATATTTCCAGTTCGTGCTGCAGCACATTTTTGACAACAAATTCCGCCTTCAGGCTGCCATAGCGCTTCTGGATCACATATTTCGCCGGCGAAGCAAAGTCCATCTGTGCAATCACTTCGGAATCAGTGGATATATTTTTCGTTGTGTTTATGTGGTATTCCCGGACGACTTGGCGCGGCAGATGAACATCCGACTGCGCGCTCTCCATGGAACGGACAATTTGGGGTAGAAGGTCGGGTTCATCGCCGTTGGGATCGGCGGCATGCGCCAGAACGCCGCTAATCAGCATGGAGCCGACGCAGATTAACGAAGGCCAGACAGTACTCAGCCGAACAGTTACTCCAAACGCCCCGAAAAGTTCTTTCACCGTACTGAGCAACATTGGCAATTCTGACCCGAAGCCGGACTGCCTCACTCTTGCACGCTGAGTGCCAGCGTCCCGCCCTTATCTTTCTTCTACTCAGATGCACCTGCGCCGCGCAACGCAAGTAATTCTGGGGCAGCGCTGAACAAATTTTGGATAGAGAGAATCCTGTAACGCCAAGGGACGCAAACCGTAATTCCACCAGGTAACCTGGTTTTTGGTGACTCCGGGCTCAAAACCTTCAGGTAGTAAACTGGCAGAATGTTCGTCGATTCCCACGCCCATCTGGACGGCAAGCAGTTTGATTCCGATCGCGAAGCGGTCATAGCGCGAGCCCGCGAAACCGGGGTTAAGACCATCGTCGCGATCGGCAATGGCGACGGTCCCCCGAACCTGGATGCCGGCGTTCAACTGGCGGACAAGTATCCATTTATGTATGCGACGGTGGGAGTCCACCCGCATGAGGCTCGGCTGGCCACGGAAGACTCATACACCGAGATGAAACGTCTGGCCCGACATCCAAAGGTGATCGCTTGGGGCGAGATCGGGCTGGATTATCACTACGACCACTCCCCGCGCGATGTGCAGCAGCAGGTTTTTGCTCGCCAGATGGAACTCGCCGCATCGGCAAGGCTGCCGATCGTCATCCATTGTCGGCCTTCGGACGGAAGCGAAAATGCCTGGGACGATTGTTTGACTCTGATTGAAGAGAAGTGGGCGCCGAAAGGGATCGGCGGCATCCTTCACTGCTTCACCGGCACCTGGCCTCATGCCAAGCGCGCACTGGATGTCGGCTTCATGGTGTCATTCGCCGGAAACGTCACCTTCCCCAAGGCGCAGCAGATTCGCGATGCCGCCGCCCAGGTGCCGCTCGATCGCATGTTGATCGAAACCGATTGCCCTTATCTAGCCCCCATCCCTCATCGGGGAAAGCGCAACGAACCCGCGTATGTCAAAGAAACGGCACGGCAACTGGGGGAACTGCGAGGGATTTCCACGGACGAGATGGGCGAACGCACCGCCCGCAATTTCTACAATTTTTTCAAAATATCTGAAATGGATGAAAGCAAAGTTCCCAGCCGCTGAACTCGGAGTTCTGTTACTCTCGAATAAAAGATTTACTAATTTCAGAAAGATTAGAAATATATGCCGGATAACAGTTTCGACGTCGTCAGCAAGGTCGACCTGCAGGAGGTTTCCAACGCCATCCAGCAGGCGCTGAAAGAGATCCACACCCGCTTCGACCTCAAGGACTCGAAGTCGAACATCGAATTGGAAAAGGACGCGATCGTCCTGCATTCGGCGGACGAATACAAGTTGAAAGCCGTCAACGACGTTCTGCAGCAAAAACTGGTAAAGCGAGGGGTCTCACTCAAAGCGATGACTTACGGTCCGGTGGAACCTGCGGCAGGCGGGACATCGAAGCGCAAGGCAACTCTGCAACAAGGAATCGCTATCGAGAAAGCGCGGGAAATCGTAAAGCTGGTGAAAGACTCCAAGAAGAAGGCACAGGCTTCCATCCAGGGCGATCTCGTGCGCATCAGCGGAAAAGATCGCGACACATTGCAAGACATCATTGCGATGCTGAAGCAAAAAGATTTTGGGATCGATTTGCAGTTCACGAATTACAGAACGAACTAGAGGCGACCTCAGACCGCAGACTTCAGACGCGAGCATAGCGAGGTTCTGAGGTCAAAGGTCCGAGGTCTAAGGTCCGGGGTCAGCTTTTGAGTGCGCCAGCAACCATTAACGGGAAAGAAATATTTGATCTGCTGAGGGACGATCTCGTCGCGCTGGAGGACGAATTCGGCCGCGACACTGTCTCGAACGTCCGTGCCATCACTGAAATCGGCGAATACCTTCGCGCGGGCGGAGGAAAGCGCATCCGGCCGGCGCTCCTTCTTCTGTCTGCGAAGCTGCTGAACTATCAGGGCAGAGGCGCAGTACGCCTCGGCGCCGTAGTCGAGATCATTCACACCGCTACCCTGGTTCACGACGACATCATCGATGAAGCAAAGACGCGCCGTGGACGTCCCGCCGCCAATACTCAATGGGGAAATTCCAAGTGCGTGCTGGCGGGCGACTGGCTCTACATGCAGGCCTTCAAGATCGCGGTCCAGGAGCGCAATTTCCGTATTCTCGACACGCTGATCGAACTGACCCAGCAGATGGTCGAAGGCGAGCTCCTGCAGATGGAGAAGCTCGGAAAGCTAATCACGCTCGACGAACATTTCGATCTGATCTTTCGCAAGACCGCTTGCCTTTTCTCTGTTTGCATGCGTCTTGGAGCAATTCTCGGCGGCGCCACTCCTCAGCAGGAAGAAGCGTTGGGACGATACGGACATGATCTGGGAATGGCTTTCCAGATTGTGGATGATGTGCTCGACCTGACGGCATCGGAAGAGATCCTGGGAAAGCCCGTCGCCAGCGACCTGCGCGAGGGCAAGATGACGATGGCCGTCATCCACGCGGCGGAGCGCTGCACTCCCGAGGAGCGCGGAAAGATCGAAACGATCCTGCGCCAGGGAGCCTTCAACGGCGTAACGCACGCGGATATCCTGGAAATTCTCCAACGCTATGGCTCGCTGGAAGCGGCCACGGCGCGCGCCGTGGAATACGCGGACTCCGCCTCAAAGGCCATCTGCACCTTCCCTGATTCCGAAATCAAGCGGGCGCTGCTATGGGCGCCCGAATTCGTCGTCGCCCGCGAGAAGTAGTTTCTCCAGAAAGAGTTGTCATACTCAGCGCAGCGGTAGGAGTGTGATAGCCATCCTGCTCGGTGTCGAAGCATTCCTACCGGATCCGCCCTGTGAGTGGAAGCACAGACTTTTCAAAATTACACGCTTGATCAGGGTCACTTTCGGCGGTGACCATGGCTACAGATTTTTTATCCAAACCCGAGGCAGAATCAGCCCAGTTGATGGGGGTGTTCGCCAGAGCGAAAGGCTAACGAGACGCACTGGCATGCGGTGAGGCGATATGCCTCACTTCTCTCCCCTTGGCACCTGAGAAAGGCAGGTCGTCAGGGTCCTTTCGAGGCGGACGAACCATTAACGACCGCGGCGGCTCCAGTCGAAGCCTTGGACGAAAGGCGCCTGGGTTTTTCGACGCGCCGGCCCGGACAGGGCCGGACTGACTTCGAGTGCAAGCCGCCGCTTCGCTCACCCTGTCGAGGAAGTCCTCCTGAGAAGACTCGCATCCTCGCAGATGTCGGGCGCGTTCCCATCGGACGCGCCCGGCTTTTGTTTATACTGAATCCTCTTCCTGTTCCAGCGAGTCGAATCGGGGCCTGGTTCAAACTATGAATAACCTGCTCGCAGGAGTTGCGCATCACGGCTACATGCTGGTGTTTGCCGTCCTGTTCGCGGAGACGATCGGATTCCCCGTCCCTGCTGCGATCGCTCTGGTGGCGGCCGGCGCAGCTATCCCGTCGCATGCGCTCTCGGCCGGCGGGCTCGTTGCCGCTGCCATGATTGCTCTGATTGCCGGCGACATCCTGCAATTCTGGCTGGGACGGTACACCGGCTGGGCCCTGTTGGGATTTCTGTGCCGGCTCTCGATGAATCCGGAAACCTGCATGCTGCGCTCGGCAGAATCGTTCTACAAGCGCGGAAAGACTACGCTCCTCATCGCCAAATTCGTTCCCGGTATTAACACGATGGCGGCGCCGCTGGCGGGCAGCATGAAAATGCGATTCGGCCAGTTTTTGCGCCTCGATTTCGTCGGTGCCTTTCTATACACCGCGACTTACCTGCTCATCGGATATGTCTGCCGCGATTTTCTGGCGGCAACGCTTCGCAGTTTTTACGCCGCGGGGCGCGTGATGGAGTACATCGTTATTGGGGTCGTTGTGCTCTATGTGCTGTATCGCATCGCGCAGTTCATGAAATACCGGGAGTACAACGTCGTTCCGCGCATACAGGCTGAGGAACTGGCGAGGCGGATTGCCGACGGCGGGGGCGACCGCATCCAGATCGTCGACGTTCGCAGCCACGGCTACTACGACCGCGGCGCGGAGAGAATCTTCAACTCGATCCGCATCGAACCCAACAACCTCGACGACGAAGTCAAGAATCTCCCCAAGGACAAGGACATTTATCTCTACTGTACTTGAGCGCGCGAAGCCACCAGCGCCCGTGTGGCGCACCTACTCAGAGACAGAGGATTCAACGCGTACGTGATCGTCGGCGGTCTGACAGCGTGGCGCAAAGCCGGAGAACCGCTCGAGTCCGTGCCGAAGAACGATCTGGTGAAGCTGCCAACGTTCAGCTGAGCGCAAGCATCTCTTGCTTCTCCCGCTTGGTGCGTTACGATTTGTCCGCGTCTGGGATCCTCTGGTCTGGCGCCGTTGAAATACCTGCTGCTTGCTTGCATCCTGCTCGCGTCATCCGCTGCCCTCGCCGGCGAGGGGACCGCGCTGTGTCAACTCACGGATAAGTACGTTCTGGCCCGTACCCCTTCAGGACTGGCTCAATTCAGCAACGTGGGACAAATCCAAATTGTTTGTAGTGTCCCCGAACGCCCCTTCCCCACTAAGCCTGGTACATCGCTATCTGGCTTGAAAATAGCGACAAAGGCATACCAGATCTTGGCGGACGGGAGCGAAAAGTTAGTTTCTTCCGAGACGAATGTGACAGGCGGCGGGCGAGGGTATGCTCCGGTGCCACCCGGCTGGGAAGGCGCTGATTTCTATCTGCACATCCCCCTTGAGCCTTCAGAACAAGAAGCGGAGATCGAACGTTTCTGGAAAAAGACTAAAGACAAGCTTCCACCAAAGTTTCAAACAGAAGAGGCACGCCGGAAAGCTTTCGAGCGCCTTCAACAGTTCGTTTACCAGCATCGCGCCGGACGATTCCGTCTAGAGTGCCGCGTGATGGATGGAGATCAAGTCCTCGGAATCGGAACCGTGCAATTCGAAATCGTGTTCAAGGGCCGCTTCTCCGATCTCGGACTGCCTGGCTTTTCTACGGTGTAGCTGCCCGAACCATCGGTACTCCTAACGCGCTCGACCGCCCAATCCTTGCGAGACCTCCCGCTCCTGTTACTTGGTTGCCGCGTGTACAATTGTCCGATTTTCCCATGGTCACGGCGGCAAATTCCGGGACAGCCAATCCGTCCATCACCGACAAACATTACGCCGCTTCCACGCCGCGGAGCGGGATGAACCGCGTCTTGTTTCTTTTGACTCTTTCGGTTCTCATCAATTACATCGACCGCAGCAACCTGTCGATCGCAGCACCTTTGCTCAAGGACGAGCTCGGCATCACGGCCTCACAACTGGGAACGCTGCTGTCCGCTTTCTTCTGGTCGTACGCGCTGATGCAGATCCCCGCCGGATGGCTCGTCGACCGCTTCGACGTGAAGTGGATCTTCGCAGCCGGAATTTTTCTTTGGACCGCCGCTACCGGCATCACTGGACGGTTGCATGGCTTCACCGCCCTGCTGATGATTCGAATCATTCTGGGCTTGGGCGAGTCGGTAGCGTTCCCCTCTTACAGCAAAGTTCTGCGAGGTCATTTCAAAGAGGCAAATCGCGGCTTCGCCAACGCAATACTCATGACCGGACTCGCTCTCGGGCCCGCATTTGGAATGCTGGTCGGCGGAAGCGCCGTGGCCCGCTTCGGATGGCGTCCTTTCTTCCTGGCCTTGGGAATCATCGGATTGATCTGGCTGCCTTTCTGGCTCCTGTGGATGCCGTCGCGGCCCAAGAATCAAGCCGGCGTCAGCGGTTCGAAATCCGGTTATCTGGACATCTTCTGTCACCGTTCCGCCTGGGGAACGTGCATCGGTCAGTCTGCGATTAACTACTTTCTTTACTTCCTCGTGACCTGGTTGCCCTTTTATCTTGTTCGCGGGCGGCACATGTCGCTTAACGAAATGGCGCGAGCCGGCGCGCTGGTGTTCCTCATGTCAGCGGCTTCGTCGGCCGTGACGGGGAAACTGTCGGACCGCTGGATCATGGCAGGCACTTCTGTCACCGTTGTCCGCAAGGGAGTCATGCTGGCCGCGCACATTGGCATCGGCATTCTTTTCTGCCTGACTGTAATCAGCGACGGACGACTGTTCTACGTGATGCTTGCTCTCACCGGAGTATTTCTCGGAATGAGCATGTGCAACAGCTGGACGATTGCGCAGATCCTCGCTGGCCCGCGAATGGTTGGCCGATGGGTCGGCGTGCAGAATTTCGTCGGAAACCTCGGAGGCGCTGCTGCACCTTTGCTGACTGGGCTTCTGCTGGACCGCACCGGCTCTTTTTACTGGCCGTTCTTCATCAGCGCAGTTGTGGCCTGGATCGGCGCGATTGGTTGGTGTTTCGTCATCGGACCTCTGGAGGAAGTGGATTGGGAGAAACGCCGTCCCGTCGGGCCCGCGACCTCACTCTCTCCCAGCCCTTCTGCTCCGTAATACACTCGTTGCATGGCGCAAGAGATCGAGATCAAGTTTCGCGTGGCAGATTTGCGCGTGCTCGCGCGCAGGTTGCGCTCTGCCGGGTTTCACGTAGTCACGAAACGCACGCACGAGATGAATACGCTTTATGACCTTCCCGGACAGGTCTTGCGAAATCGCAAGGAACTGCTGCGACTGAGAAAGTACGGCTCGTCCTGGACGCTTACACACAAGAGCGGCGGCAAGATTGGACGTCACAGCAGCCGCAAGGAACTGGAAACCGAAGTGGAAGACGGCCGCACGATGGAGGACATCCTGCATGCGCTCGGCTATGAGCCGTCCTTCCGCTACGAAAAGTTCCGCAGCGAATGGACGGACAAGAACGGCCAGGTCGTGGTGGACGAAACCCCGATCGGCAATTTCTGCGAGATCGAAGGTCGTCCGCGGTGGATTGATCAAGTCGCAAGGAAGCTGGATGTGAAACCCGAAGACTACATCCAGAAGAATTACGCCACCCTATTTTCAGACTGGAAGCAGGAGACGAGTAGCCCGGCGCAAGAGATGACGTTCAAGGCGGTTGGCCGTACCGGAGCAGCCGAACGTAGTGAAAAGTAATCCGAAAAGTGTTGTCATTCCGAGCAAAGCGAGGAATCCCTGCCGCCTGAACCGTGGATTCGCTCGTAGGGATGCTTCGACTGCGAACGAGCTCGCTTTGCGGCCTCGTTCCGCGCTCAGCATGACAACAATGTAAGTACATACGTCAGAGAGAGGTCCGTTCCTGAGGAGAAGAAAGTCAAGACCACGAACGTATACTCGGTGCATTCTAGGTTGTGCAGATCGGAGTTAAGTGGCTCAATCCAAGCCGCTTGCGACCTGCAAGCGCTGTGTAAATAAATCCCCGTATCTTGTTTAAATAGAACGACTTAGATTTGGTCGTTAAATCGATTTAAAGAGCCGCGAGAGGTTCCTAGTCTAGATCTGACCCAGAGCCCGGTCGATGTACAGATCGCTCGAATAGCACAACAGGAATCGCCGTACAAGGCATCGTGGAGAACAACCTGACCACCTATTTGTCCTTCGCAATCCAACAGAAAATGGACGATCTTGCGCTTGAACCATGGACTAACGATAAGTGCAATGGGGATATTACGCCAACCATCAACAAGAACTCACGCCTACAATACGCGACATGGAAAGAAAGACCGTTCTAGCGTCACTTCTTGTCCTGTCGCTCTGTTCATTGTTTGGGTGTAAGCACAGAACAAGTGCCATGATCGTTCTAGACGATCAATGGGCTGTCAAACAAGCTCAGGCAGACTGTCGATCTCGCCAGCAGGAGGGGATTCCGACATGCGATGGCGATCCTGTGGTGATGATAAGGAACTTCGAGGCACAAACTGTTCGAGCTTTTCAAGCGAACCCCGAATGCAGAAGCATCACTCTGGTAACGCTGAACGCATCCGACGACTCAGCACAGCTAAATTCTCGACACACGTGGTGGTTGTTTCTCGAACTCATGCGGAGCAATGTTGCTGGTGAACTGCGCTACACCGTGGGTCGGAGTCATGACCCGAGCACACATGGTACAGAGACTGCTCAAGGAGTACCGGATTCAACAGTCGGCGGGCTGTGCTCATTCGTCCGACGCGGCGGAACCCTTGATTAGCCGAGTGTTTGTACTACGCGGTGGCTTCTATTAGGCGTGACGATGAGTGAAATTGCGATTTTGCAACTACTACCGAAACGCCCTTCAACAATGACCTAGCCCATTGATGGAGATCGGATTGGGCCTGAGTCCGAAATGACTCTTGACCGCCGGACCGGATGAAGATATTCTCCCTGCCGATTTGGAGGACTGCCATGGCGGACAAGCCTTCTGACCAAAAAGGGAAATCGAGCTTGGGGTCCACCGCTGACCATCGGATGCGGCTGTATGAACTGGCCGCCGCAGCCGCGTCCGTGAGCGCATTGGCCTTGGCGCAACCCGCCGAAGCCGAGATTATTATCACGAACAAAACGATTCCGATCCACGCCGGAACGTACGTAAATCTGGACCTGAACGGCGACGGTATCGCGGACTTCCAGTTCTACCTTCGCACTTCCAACTACCACAGCGTCGCAGAAAACTACCTATATATATTCAATCAAACGGCGGGAGGTGGTGCGATCGGCCAAGGGGATGCCGTCTCGGCGCTGATTCGGGGTGCAAAGATTGGGCCACGTGGTCCGTTCGGTCCCTTCTTACACACAATCGAAAACTCCTTCCTGTGTACGACGAAGAGGTGCGCCGCCGGAACGCAGTCGGGCTACACCTTCAATCAGCAACTCTATGGAAATTGGGCCGGCGGCCATCCCAACCGATTTATCGGCGTGAAGTTCCAGATCAAGGGGCAGACCCATTACGGCTGGATACGTTTGACCGTGACGATAGTGCACAAAGGGAATGGCCATGGCCCGACCGGATCATTTTCCGCCACCATCACCGAGTATGGCTACGAGTCGGTCGCGAACAAGTCGTGTGGTGCGGGATTACCGGGAGCGGCTGCACCCGAGGTCCCTCATGCCAGCTTGGTACCCAAACAGAAAAACTCCCTTGAGACTGGACCGGCACTAGGCATGCTCGCGTTGGGCGCCGACGCAATGCCACTGTGGCGACGGGACGACTGGTTGGACTCCAACTAGCAGCTTACGGTTGTTCTCTGGTCTAAGAATCGCGCCGCATAGTCGACTGTCGCAATCAGGCGATGACACTCATCCTTCTCCTGCACGGACAACGAGTGAAATAGCAGTATCTCTCGCATCATTGCGAGACAGGCGTTGCGCTCAACTCTCGACTCCTTCCTATCGGTTTCATCCGAACTAGTCGATCGCAATGAGAATACGTGCTGCTGGGCGATGTTACCCTCGACTGCACGCTTAACCTCAAAAACACGAGCCGACTCGAAAGCGAGGTCCGAATGCAGACTCTTGGCCAACGATTCTTGGTGATGTACTCCGCCGTACTGACCACCATTGTTGCTGTCTTTGTCTTGACCGGCGCCGCATCACGAGTCAGGTCATTTGATGAAATCCAGGTTCATCGCATCAACGTTGTCGAGGCGGATGGCACGCTGAGGATGGTCATCTCGAACCGCGACCGCTTGCCGGGTGTCATTGTCAAAGGCAAAGAAAGTCCTCCTAATGATCGTCCGCAGGCGGGCTTGATCTTCTACAACGATGAAGGCAGCGAGAACGGCGGACTGATTTTCGGGGGCCACCGCAACGAAAAGGGCGAAGTGGTCGATTCCGGCGGAAGCCTGTCCTTCGACAAGTACGGAGACAACCAGATCGTTCAACTCGCGGGAGTCGATGACAAGACGGATCGTTTCGCTGGCCTTGCGGTGAGCGACCAAAGCCGGCGAATTTGGGTTGGCCGCACCGGCGATGGGACCGCCGCCGTCGAACTGATGGACACCCACGGCAAGAAGCGCATCGTCATGCAGGTTTCGAACGACGGCGTTCCCAGCCTCGCCTTCCTCGACGATCAAGGCCGCGTGGTCAGAGAGCTTTTGTCAAAGTAGAGATCACGATCTCTGAGAACGTAATCGGAATGTCACCTCGACGGATCGTAAGCTATGAGGACGAAGACTTTGGCATCGGGCTTCCCGGTCAGAATCACTTTAATGGAATTGGTCGCCCGGACGCTCACAGTTGCATGTGCATATCGAGAATTGCCCTCAGGTAGCACACGCTCGCCATTTAGAGTGACCTCAAAGGCACTAACTTCATCCGTACCTCTGCCGTCGCCATTTGTGAGCAACAGCGTGCAGCACGCTTTAGGTAAAGAATCAACTCGAAATTCATCTGTGCGCGTGCATGGCTTGTCCGGTGAACAGGCGAGGAAGAACTGCATGTAGACGCTAGGCGGATAACCTGTAAACTGTTGCACCGGTTGCGCGGTCTTTTCCAGAGCCCAGATAGCCGCCCCGATGAACGCACAGAGAGCAAAGGCTATGAGGACCGCTTTGTGACCACTACGCATCCGCAGACGATAACACATCACTTGGTGCGAGATGTTGCGCACACCCGACTCATGCGAGGCCTGGGAATTTCTATTCTCTTCCGAGCGCCAGGCTCCCTAGCGATCCGGGCTGCACCGTGATCACAACTGCGCCGGCCGTCTGGCCGGCGGTGATCGGCTTGTTCGCGACGGTCTCGTACGCGTAGCCAGTTAGTGTGGCTGTGACATCGCCGTACTGGCGATGATGCGCAACCGTGACGCTGATTCTCGCCCAGCCATAGTGAACTTTGCCATCAATGAGGAACTTCAATCCCAGATATCGATTGCTGACGCCCTTGCCCTTGCTGACCCACTGGCCTAAGTCGGAGTACTGGCTGGTCCGGACGTTCTGCTGGAAAAGCTCCTCGGCCATAAAGGGATGACGCAGGGAAAATTTGAGAGCTGGTCCGATCCTGGCGCCGGCAGGCAGAGCAGAAGCAGCAGAAAAGAAATAGCCGCTACGGCTAAGCCGTCGAGCGGCAACCACGTTGCTGAAATTGTGATCCCCGGAGGCCGAGAGCCCGACCTTGGAATACGAACTGCCGACATAATACGTCGTGCGCAGTAGAAAATCATTGATGCCGTCGTGATTAAGATCGATATAGAGGGGGACGTGTGATCGCGTCACCTGATGCGTCGAGGTATAGATGACCTTCGCGTCGGCGGCGCCAGCCAGGGCCAGCAGGCTCACTCCGGCTGCGCTAGCGGCGAGCGCATACGTACTCAGTTGCCGGTTCAGGCCGTCAGAGACTTTGAAACTCTGGCGCGCTTGGCGAATACTGGGCATCAATCGTACTCCTCTGAGTCAAGGTGCGTACTGTCTGTCGCCGTCCCTCACGTGTCACACGAGTGATTACGCGTCCGGGCACATCTTATTGAACGCCCGATGTCCGCAATCGAAATGAATGGCCTGTTAAAGGACGATGAAATTTGGCGCAAGCGGCTGGGAAATCTAGCCGAAGTCAAGCTCGGATCGGCGCAGCCGTAACGAGAATCGACGAGAAACTCGAAGGACTTGCAATAGTGAGTGGAATCACTGTGAGCTACTCGAAGGGCATGTTGTCATCAGCAAACTGCCCATTTATGAAGTCTTGTTTGGGCAGAAAAGCGAGCGACCCGCACAAAGCTACTCTTTTGGACGGGAGAATTCCAGGGAGGACCGAGTGAAATACAGGCTAACCGTTCTGATCTTCGTCTGTTCTGTGTTTGCCTATGCTGCCCCAAACACAGCCGATTACAACGTCAACATCCATGTCAGCGCAACGCGAATGGTGCGCTACGGGGACGAGATCGCCCGTCACCAGAATCTGACCGTCACCATCGATGGCAAGAAGTTTGAACTTGAGTCGTCCGACCTGACAAACTCGCTGTTGATGCTCGGCGACTACAAAGCAAAGATCGTGAAGGACCGCCACGGAGCAGGAGAGTACGATTCCTGGAGAGTCTATGAACTGCTGCTTCCTGACCACAAAACACGGCAGTTTATCGTCGTAGGGCAATCAGAATAGAAGGAGACTGGCATCGTCAGTGCCCACCCCATGGGGTTCCCCTCTCGCGAAAGATTATAGGCCGGCGCGCCAGGCTCTCTTGTGATTTCTGTCTGCAAATCTTCACCATGAACGTGTCGATTCGGAGAAGGGAATTCTGTAAACCACGGAATCATATTTTGGATTTGTGCGATTGCCGATGATCTTGCCGTGGAGTTTCTCAGCGATACGCCTGCTGGCGGTGTTTTGTACGGCGACCGGATAGATGAAACTTTCTTTCCCGAGAATTGTGTGTCCCCATCGAATCAGTGCAGCCACGACTTCCTGACCGAAGCCCTGACCGTGAGCAGTTTCCTTGAGCCAAAGGCCGACCTCGGGCGAAACCGCGTCTGCTTCTTCGAACGAGCACATACCAAGGCATACCTTGTTGTCGAGCCGACGGATGACGAAGGAAAACTGATTCGGCTCCGGAGCCTGCACTCTTTTCTCGCATCGCGACACGTATTCATCCCACGATGGCGGCGCCCATGGCATGAATTTGGTGATGGCGGGCGTAATGCATGCAAAAATTTCTGGCGCATCCGCCATCTGAAACTGGCTGAGCTGCAGCCGTGGGGACTGGATGACGATCATGGTGCCAGCCTATCAGCGAGAGTTAATTCGTGAATCGAAGCTAGGATTAGGCGAATGTCCCATTTGTCCCCGAATTCACAAGTCATTTGCGGAAGTTTACTGCTGACTTAGCGGAAATGTCCGCAGCATAATGTGCCGATCTAGCTGCGAAACAGACTCGCCATCGGGCTTGGCGACATGGATCGTGTTTAGAAGAACGCGGTTGCTGACGAACGTCACACCGAGTAGCAAGTCATCTGAATCGGCCCCGGCCTGCCAGATGTTAACCTCAATCGTTTGCGTCGGCAGCGTCCGATACTCATCTCGGAAAACGCGACCGCCCTTGAGATGAAACACGATCTTTCGCTCTTCTGCTGTGGGAGTCGGTCGGTTGTTGCGGCACACCGAAAACTGCGAGTGGTAGACGGGTTTGCTATCGAGCAGAACCAGGAGGCCAAGGTGTTTCGCACTGCCGCAGCTCTCAAACCAGTGCCAAGCACCCGTTGCGGTTGAGGATGTTCGCAGAGCATCTTGCGGTAGGGCGTTCGAGCTCCAAATGCCTAACAGAAGTGCCGCAAGAATTTTCTTTCTCATGGCTAAGACTCTACGGCCAGGAAGACATACTTTCGGTGATGATGGTCACTTGATGAAATCGGCGATTACGTCCAGTTGAGGGGGGGACCAAAACGGAACGAACGGACCAGCGCGTCAATAAAGAACACACGCCTTTCGGTCAGCCATTGTGGCCATCAATCTTTCCTTACGCCCCGTGGCACTTCTTATATTTCTTACCTGACCCGCAGGGGCAGGTATCATTGCGGCCGACTTTGTCCTGGCCCCGGACGACTTGCTGGACTTGCGCCCGCTTCGACAATTAGCAGATCTTCTCAATCATGAAGGTAGAGTCTCGTCTCTTCGCCAAACAGCCAACCCCTCTGCGCCTAATGCGAGCAGGCCGAGGGACGCTACATTCGGTCTTTGCGCTTGTACTTTGTCCTTCGTCGTACTCGTAGTTGCACCCGCTAGGATTCTCTTGTTGGGTACGCTCTCGTAGGCGTATTCGGTGATGGTGGCCGACATGCCGCGCGGCTGGGTGATGACGGACATGCGAATCCATCCATAGTGTGTTTTGCCGTTGATCAAGAACCTGACGCCGAGATAGCGGCTGCGTGGATTATTCCCCCAATTTCCTTGCAATATTCTGCCGTAGTGGTGCGAGTAGGTGTTGTTGATGCTGTGAACAGCCTCGACCCTGCTGCTGGAACCGAAATGAGCGGATGGTCCGATCTTTGCGCCTGCCGCGAGGGCCGCGGGATACTTATTCGACGTGACGATTGCTCCTGCGCCCCAGCCCTGTGCGGGAGCAACGAACAGGTCCCAGTCCGAGAGAGGATACGCGCTGTAGTTCAGATTGGCAGAAAAGTCATTGATCCCATCGTGATTGAAATCAATTCCTACGGGCGGGTAGGTATTCGGCACGATTAGTATGGTCTTCCGAGTGATAACAACTTCGCCTCGCGCGGGCTGCGCTAGCGCCAACAAGCTCACGCCTGCGGCAACAGCAGCAAGGGAATAAGGCGTTACATATCGGTCAACACCCTCGGCGAGAGTGGCAGAACATGCAGCTAAGTCTTTCGGCATTTCCATCTCCGCTGGCGTAGAAGTGTAGACCTGCTGCTTAGGCAGTCAAGATGAAGAAATCTGCGTAGCTGATTTTTTAGAGCGCCATGATTGCAAATCTCAGTGGAATGAAATAAGCTGCTCTCGAATTTCCCTCCCTCGACCCCATTGGTTTTCTGCGGGCCCGTCATTCGTTCAATCCAATCAAGGAGCGTAGGTCATGCCTAACCGCTCGCCCGTTTGGTCTGTGCAGGAAACATTTTTCCAGAATCTCGAAACCCATCTGAATGTTTACTCGGCTTCAGCGGTCATGGCCGGAGTTAGCCTTCTCGCTTTAAGCCAGCCTGCCGAGGGTGAAATCGTCGTCACACATGTCAACGTCGCAATCTGCGGCGCAACGGTCGATCTAAACAATGACGGAAAGCCCGACTTCTCGTTCCCTTGCTATCAAAGCTTTTACGAACACACGTTCTACGTGAAGATGATGGTCGCGCCTCTTACCGGAGGGAAAGCCGTAGGAGGAGCGCGCAAGTCCGTGGGGCCCTATGCGTCAGCGCTTGCCAGTGGCGCGAAGATCGGCCCATCGGCCCATTTCTCCAGTTCGGTGGGTTTCGAACAACTCCAGGTCGAGCGATCGAGCGGAGGCCAATCGATCAGTACGTCTTCGAATTATCGTCTCGTAGGCCAATGGGGGAATAAGGGTCCGAAGTACCTGGGAGTCAAGTTCTTAATTAACGGCCAGACACACTACGGTTGGATTCGAATGTCGGTGACTCGACCCAACCATCACGCAAGTAGCCTGAATGGCACGATCACTGAGTTCGCGTATGAGACCACCGCGAACAAGGCCATCACTGCAGGGGCCACGAAAGCCGACTCTCCTTCATCCGACGAATCGGGGAAAGTACATCAGAAGTTCAATGGCGCGCCGCTTGGGATGCTGGCGCTCGGGGCAGAGGGGACTCCAGTGTGGCGGCGGGAAGACTCGTCTTTGATGGCGAGTTCGGCCCAGTTTGCGTCCAAGGAAGGAGGCCGCCGATGAGTCGAACATCGAAATCTACGAAGGCCAGCATGGTGCGTGGCGTACTTTCGCTGTTACTTCTGTCGATCCTTGAAGTCCATGCTCAAACTGGAACCGTGCTGCATTCGTTCAAGAGCAAAGAAGGCGCTTCACCAATGCTCGGTCTTGTTTTTGATTCGTCCGGAAATCTTTACGGAGTTCTCGGAGGTGAAGGCGCATTGAGGAACGGCGCGGTCTTTGAGCTAAGTCCAAGCGGGAGCGCCTGGACCGAAACGACGCTGCATTCTTTTACTGGCGGGAGCGATGGCGGCACGCCACGGGGCACACTCGTTTTCGACAAATCTGGCAACCTGTACGGCACAACGAAACTCGGCGGCGCGAATGGGGTTGGTTTAGCGTTCGAACTGACTAAGTCGGCATCGGGCACCTGGTCTGAAACTGTGCTGCACAATTTTGGCGCGGGAAAAGACGGTCAGTATCCGGTCGGAAATCTCATCTTCGATTCGTCGGGAAATCTCTATGGCGTCACCGAGGGTGGTGGAGCATTCGGCAACGGCACAGAGAACGTGGGTGGAACGGCGTACAAGTTGGCTCCGCCGAGCAAGTCCGGCGGCAGTTGGACAGAAACCGTCATCCACAGCTTTGGCAACGGATCTGATGGTATTTCACCCAAAGCAAATCTCGTTCTGGACGCAGCCGGCAATCTGTATGGAACCACGAAGCTCGGTGGTTCGAGCAGTGGCGGAACTGTTTTCAAGATTTCCCCGCAAACGAAAGGTGGTTGGAAGGAAACTGTTCTCTACAACTTCTTGTCTGTCATTTTTGACGGTTCTCAGCCTGTGGCGGGGCTCATCTTCGATAGCGCCGGCAACCTATATGGAACGACCTCGAGAGGTGGAGGCTGGGGCGGAGGTAGTGGTGGAGGCATCGTGTTCGAGTTATCACCGTCCACCGGAGGAACGTGGACACAGACGCAATTGTGTAACTTCGAACTCTCCTTTAATTCAGCGTCTCTCCCGTACTCGAACCTAACCTTTGACACTCAGGGCAACCTCTGGGGAACTACGCTGCAAGGTGACGGTACGGGGTCGGTATTTGAAGTCACTGCCGGTACCGTCGGTGACAACTGCGATGGCTCATGGGGCTTCTCCGGCGCAGGTGGAACAAAACCTGCCGTGGGCGCCTTGATCTTCGACTCGGCAGGAAATCTGTATGGAGCCACCCAGGACGGCGGAGCATTCAACGAAGGCGTTGTATTTGAGATTACGTTTTAGGCTACGCGCCGTGGCAATTCTTGTATTTCTTTGCTGACCCGCAGGGGCAATCTTGTGGCTGTTCTCCCCGGCGCTCAACAGAACATCCTCAGGCGTTTAGAACGTCTACTGGCAGGCCAAGGGATTGGTCGCGCCGATGCTTTGGCTCATGACATCGCACCGCCAAATTTCTGGCGCCAAGGCTAACTGTTGGTAACAGTCGTTATCACGCTTTGAGCGGGAAAGCGGGATTTTGAGCGCAACCGCGATTTTGCAACAACTATTGCCCCGCATCCGCCGCAAATGCCTAAGGGCTATAATTGCGCGCATCCATGGCGCTTGCCTCGGGTACCAAACTCGGACCGTACGAGATCGTGTCGCCACTAGGGGCGGGCGGAATGGGCGAAGTGTACCGCGCCCGCGACGCGGCTCTGGGCCGCGACGTGGCTATCAAGGTATTGCGGGCCACGTTTTCCGACGATGACGACCGGCTTCGGCGTTTCAAGCGAGAGGCGCAAGCGGCGGCGGCGCTGACCCATGCCAACATCCTGACGATCTATCACGTCGGCGAGCACAATGGGGCTCCCTACATTGTTTCTGAGCTGCTGGAAGGCGAAAGCCTGCGCCAGCGGCTGCAAAGCGGAGCTTTGCCACTGCGGAAAGCGGTTGAGTTTGCCGTCCAAGTCGCACGCGGGCTGGCCGCAGCGCACGAGAAGGGTGTCGTCCATCGTGATCTAAAGCCGGAAAACATTTTTATCAGCAAAGATGGGAACGTAAAAGTTCTGGACTTCGGCCTTGCAAAACTGACGCGCCCTGAAGAACACAGTACCAGTTCCGACGCGATGACCCTGACCGTGCGCTCCGAGGTGGGGGTCGTTATGGGAACGGTGGGTTATATGTCGCCGGAGCAGGTGCGAGGACAACCCGTAGGACCGGCCTCTGATCTGTTCAGCTTCGGCGTCATTCTCTACGAAATGGTAGCGGGCAAGCGCGCATTCCACGGCGAGACTTCAGCCGACACGATGAGCGCCATCCTCAAGGAAGATCCGGAGGAAATTTCTGGCAGCCACCGGCAGATTCCTCCGGCGCTGGAGCGGATTGTCCGCCATTGCCTAGAGAAGAATCCGGAACAGCGGTTTCAGTCGGCGCGGGATGTGGCGTTTGATCTGGAGTCGCTGTCGTCGGATTCGGGGACGGCAGCGGCCGTTACAGTTACGAGCACCGCCGCGAAATCGAAGCTGTTTCCGCGTACCGCGGTCGCGTTCGCGATTCTAGCGGCGTTTGCGGCGGGTGCTCTCGTACCCATGCTTCGCGGTCCCGCGCCTGAGCCGGTCTACCACCGCATCACATTCCGAACGGGCACAATTCAGGGCGCGAGTTTCGCTCCTGACGGCCAGAGCGTAGTGTACAGCGCATCGTTTGGCGGGAATCGGCCCGAAATCTTCACCACGCGCCCGCAAAGCCCGGAGTCGCGGTCTCTGGGACTCGCGGGCAGTGCCTTGTTGTCTGTATCTTCCGCCGGGGAAATGGCCGTTTCGATGGGAGTACATCCGGTTTCCCCATTGTTCACCGAGGGTACACTGGCACGAGTTCCGCTGGAAGGAGGCGCGCCCCGCGAGATTGAAACTGGCGTGGAAGGCGCTGGCTGGTCCAAAGACGGATCCGCGCTGGCGATTGTGCGCCAGTCCGGAGAGCGCAACCGATTGGAGTTTCCGCCGGGGAAGCTGCTCTGCGAAAGCGGTGGAGTCATCACGAACCCGCGGGCGTCACCGAAAGGCGACCGCATCGCCTTCTTCGAGCATCCCGACTACGGCAGCAGCGGAGGCTCAGTCGAAGTCGTCGATCTGGCGGGGAAAGTCACGACGCTATCCTCCGGGTGGCAGGATCTGACGGGGCTGGCATGGTCGGCCAAGGCAGATGAGGTCTGGTTCAGTGGCGATCGGTCCAATACCGCGTTGGGTGTATTTGCGGTGTCCCTCAAAGGGAAGGAGCGGTCGGTCACAAAAAGCCCGGGCGATCTTCTACTGTTCGATATCGCCCGCGACGGGCGCGTCCTGATAGCCCGGGAAGACTGGCGATCCGGAATCTACGGCCTCGCGCCTGGGGAGAGCAAAGAACGTGATCTTTCCTGGCTCGACTATTCGGCTGCTTCAGGCTTTTCTGAGGACGGAAGGACTCTCATCTTCTTCGAAGCTGGGGAAGGCGCAGGTGCTCAGTCTTCTTCATTCCTACGCACGACAGACGGCTCGCCCGCGGTGCGCCTCTACGATGGAGTTTGCGGCAGTCTGAGCCACGACGGTCAACACGTTGCGTGTTTCACGCCCGACAATCAGCTGATCGAGGTGCCGACCAGGACCGGGGAGACGAAAACGCTGACGCACGATCAACTTAATCGTGTCGCAGCGCAGTGGTTCGCAAATGATACGCGACTTGCCTTCGTTGGTAGCGAGCAGGGGCACGGCCAGCGTGTTTACGTTCAGGACGTCGGTGGAGGTCGGGCACGTGCTCTTACACCCGAAGGTGCGAGCTTTTACGCGAAGGCTTCTCCTGACGGAACGCAGTTTGCCGTTGCCATGGGCGTGGATTATAAGACGCTGATCTTCCCGGTGGATGGCGGCGATCCGCACCCGGTTGCGGGGCTGGCACCGGGTGAAGTTCCCATCTCTTGGAGCCGCGATGGGCGCTACCTGTATTGCTTCCAAATCGCAGACTTGCCCGTCACGGTCTTTCGGGTGGAGATAGCGACAGGACAGCGAACGCTCTGGAAAAAGCTTGAGCCCTCCGATCCTGTAGGAATTTCTGCTATGGGAAACATCTTCTTAAGTGCGGATGCGAAGAGCTATGTGTACACCTTTAATCGCAAGCTGGACGTTCTCTACGTCGTGGAAGGGTTGAAGTAAGGGATGCCGGACATGATGTCCGCGCGAACGGAAACAGTCGAAGCGTCCGAAGAGGGCGCCCGGTTGTTCCCAATTGTTGTGAACGATGTTGAAGCGACACTCGGCGGCGAGTTACGCCCCGTGGCACTTCTTGTATTTCTTCCCTGATCCGCAGGGGCAGGGATCGTTGCGGCCGACCTTGTCCTGGCCGCGGACGACCTGCTGGACTTGCGGCGCGTCTCCGGCGCCGGCCATGCGTGCCTGTTCGAGCTCGCGGCGCTTGCGGCGCATGAAGGCTTCTTCGAGTTCGTCGGCGGAAGTTGAGACCATTCGCGGAGGACGGCGTCCATTGCCGTCGCCGCTATGCGTCGGTTCTTCGGTCGGAACACTCGGCTGCGGTGGGGCTACCGGCCGTTCCAGAATCTGCATCAGGTACAGATACCGGACCGTGTCTTCCTGGAAGCGCTGCATCATCGCTTCGAACATGTCGAAGGATTCTTTCTTGTACTCGACCAGCGGATCGTGCTGTCCGTAGCCGCGCAGCCCAATGCCTTCCTTCAGGTGATCCATGCCGAGCAGGTGGTCTTTCCACTGCTGGTCGATCACGCTGAGCATGATCATGCGCTCGTGGTGGCGCATCGCCGCTGGACCGATAAGCTTCTCTTTCGCCTCGTAGCGCTCTTTCAACTTGTCAAAGATGGCGTCCCCGAGTTCCTGGCGATTCAAAGTCTCGGGCTTGACGCCCTCGGCCAGAAAATCGACGCCGAAACGCGTGAAGATCGCATCCTTCAGGCCTTTGATCTTCCAGTCATCCACGTGCGCTTTGGGCGGGCAATATTCGTCGAGCAAGTCGCCCAGAATTCCTGAAACGTAGTCTTCGAGGATCAAATCTTTCTGATCGATGCCTTCGAGCAAGCGGCGCCGCAGGCCATAGACAGCCTCGCGCTGCTTGTTCATCACGTCGTCGTATTCGAGCAGATGTTTGCGGGATTCGAAGTGCTGTCCTTCAACGGCTTCCTGCGCGGTCTCGATGCGGCGCGAAATCATGCGCGATTCGATCGGGACGCCTTCTTCCATGCCCAGCTTCTGCAACAGCGTCGAGACCCACTCCTTGGCGAAAATGCGCATCAGGTCATCTTCAAGCGCGAGGTAGAAGCGCGAGGATCCGGGATCGCCCTGGCGTCCGGCGCGCCCGCGAAGCTGGTTGTCGATGCGGCGGGATTCGTGCCGTTCGGTGCCAAGAATGTGCAGTCCGCCAACGGAGATGACTTCGTCGTGTTCCTTGTCGGTCGCCGCTTTGTAGCGGTTGAAAGCCTCCATCCACTTGTCGGTCGGGACCGTAAACTCGTTTCCGTTGTAGTAGAAGACCGAAGTCTGGCCATCTTCCTGGGGGCCTTCGATCTTGCCCTGGGCCACGCGCAATTGCTGCGCAATTCCCTTCTTGACCAGTTCTTGCTTGGCCATGAATTCCGGGTTGCCGCCCAACAAGATATCCGTGCCGCGGCCAGCCATGTTCGTGGCGATCGTGACCATGCCCTTGCGTCCGGCCTGGGCGACGATCTCGGCTTCGCGCTCGTGGAACTTGGCGTTGAGCACGACGTGCTTGATGTTCTTCTTCTTCAGGAGTTCCGAGAGGCGCTCGGACTTCTCGACGGAGGTGGTTCCGACCAGTACTGGCTGCCCCTTGGACGTCAGTTGCTGGATTTCATCTGCAGCCGCGAAGTACTTCTCTTTTTCCGTGCGGTAGACGACGTCCGCGTTCTCCACGCGAAGCAACGTCTTGTTGGTGGGGATGACGACGACGTCGAGGTTATAAATTTTCGCGAATTCGGTTGCTTCCGTCTCCGCCGTACCGGTCATGCCAGCCAGCTTCTTGAACATGCGGAAGTAATTCTGGAAGGTGATCGTGGCGAGCGTTTGATTTTCGCGCTCGATCTTGACGCCTTCCTTGGCCTCGACTGCCTGATGGAGGCCGTCGGACCAGCGGCGGCCTGGCATCATGCGTCCGGTAAATTCGTCGACGATGATGACTTCGCCGTCTTTCACGACGTATTCCACGTCACGGCGGTAAAGTGCATGTGCTTTGATCGCCGTCTCAGTGTGGTGCTTCCATCCCCAGTTTTCCGGGTCGGCGATATTACCGATGCCAAGCAGGCCCTCGACTTTCTCCCATCCCTCATCGGTGACCGTAATGTTGCGGTGCTTTTCGTCGATGGCGTAGTCGCCTGTAAGGATCATTCGCTGGGGATCGCCGCTGGAGTCGTTGAGTTCGCGAATCAGCGTTTCGCGGCGCTCAGGTGAGAACTTGCCCGCGTCCAGCTGTCCGCGCACTTCATCCTGCGTGAGTTCTTCACCCTTGTCGAGCTTGGGAATGATGCGGTTGACCTTGCAATACTTGTCGGTGGATTCTTCGCTCGCGCCCGAGATGATCAGCGGCGTACGGGCTTCGTCGATCAGGATGGAGTCGACTTCGTCGACGATCGCGAAGTTGTGTCCGCGCTGGACGCAATCCTTGAGGTCGAACTTCATGTTGTCGCGGAGGTAGTCGAATCCGAACTCGTTATTGGTGCCGTAGGTAACGTCGGCGGCATAGGCGTTGCGGCGCTCTTCGTCGTCCAGGTCATGGACGATCACGCCGACGGTCAGTCCGAGGAAGCGGTAGAGCTTGCCCATCCACTCAGAATCGCGTTTCGCCAGGTAATCGTTGACCGTGACGACGTGAACTCCGCGCCCACTGAGAGCGTTGAGGTAAACCGGGAGAGTGGCGACCAGCGTTTTGCCTTCGCCGGTCTTCATTTCTGAGATCTTGCCGCTGTGCAGGACCATGCCGCCAATCAACTGCACATCAAAATGCCGCATGTTCAGAACGCGGCGTCCGGCTTCGCGAACTACGGCAAAGGCCTCGACGAGGATGTCTTCCAGCACTTCCTGCAGGGCTTCGTATTCCTCTTTTTCAAACCGTTTCTGCTGGTCGATATCCCCATCTTCTTCGGAGTCAGACGAGGCCGCTGGGGCTTCGGTGGTCCGGGAAACCTTGCTCAGCCTTTCCTGGATACGCTGGCGGAATTCGTCGGTTTTGGCGCGGAGCTCGGCATCGCTGAGTTTCTGGATCTCAGGCTCGAGCGCATTGATCGCCTGCACGTTCGGCATGAGCGACTTGACGACGCGCTCGTTCTTGGTCCCAAACACCTTTCCCAGCAGTGTGTTAATCAAACGGAAGTCCTTCAGCGGCAGAAATACACTTACCCTATCGTTTCAAGCCTAGCATATTAGATGCATGGCAAGGCCCTGCCGGACGCAGGGGACACCTCCAGTATAATGGCTCGGTCCCGATCTGGAGGCACCATGTTCACCCGCCTCGCTTCCCTGCTGATTGTTTCAGGTTTGCTGGTGTCCGCGGCACCCGCAAAAGACAAGAAACCGGTTGTTCCGGAAGACATCGTGCGCGCACAGACGGTGCGGGTTTTGATTGATCCGGACGCCGGCGAACCGCTCGACCAGCCAAACACCAACGCAATGGCGCGGGACAACGTAGAGAAAGCGTTGATGGAGTGGGGACGCTTTCGACTCATGATGGACGGAGCGGAGTCTGATCTAGTGATCGTCATACGGAAAGGCACGGGCGGAATGCCGCGTCCTACCATCAAAGGCGGACCGATCGATCAGCGGGCAGGTACAGGCGAGAGCACCGATGGCAACGTCCGGATTGGCGCGCAGCACGGGACCCCGCCACCGATAATGGATCCGACAATGGATCCCAGGAATCGAGGGCCCCATGTAACCAACGAAATGGGGCCGGCGGAGGATATGTTCACCGTGTATCGCGGGACGTTCGATCGGCCGCTCGACGCGCCGCCCGTCTGGCGCTACATCAAGAAAGATTGCCTGCGCCCGAATCCTGAAATTCCAGCCGTCGAAGAGTTCCGCAAAATGCTGGCCGCCGCGGAAAAGGCAAACGCAGCGAAAAAACCGTAAAGCTGTCGGCGGTCGTTAGTCCTTCGTCGTTGGTCGTTCGCAAAATCAAAAGCCACCCATTATGGCTACTGGCCATTCATTGGCTACTGCACTTTTCCAAACACTGCTGAAACCGTTGCGTTTCGTGTATATTCCCCACGACCCATGCCTACGTTCTACGACCGCTTTGTCGAGTGCGCCGAGCGCTGGCCGAGCAACGTGGCCATCGAACTGCAGCGCCACGATCACCTCGAAAGTTGCACCTACTCGGAACTGCATCAGATGGCCGAGTCTGTTGGCCGCTGGATCTATGAAAAGAAGTTTCCCCGCGGATCGCGGCTGGCCATCCTGGCCGACAATCATCCGCGGTGGGTGGCGGCGTATCTAGGAATCATCGCGTCTGGTTGCGCGGTCGTTCCGCTCGATACCGCACTGCATGACGACCAAGTCACAAAGCTCTTGAAGGATGCTGGAGCGGCGGCGATCTTCTGCGACGTAAAACATACTCCCGTGGCGCGGCCGGCAGCCACAGAACTGAAGATCGGCATGGTCCTGGTCGATCCAGACCGCCTCACGAATTCCTCAGCCCAGGAGCAATGGCTCGGTGATCTCCCGGCAATCTTCAAGGCTGGTTCGGCCGGATTCAAACCTGCCGATGGCAAGCAGGACGATCTTGCGTCCCTGCTTTATACCTCAGGAACAACAGCCGACCCGAAAGGCGTGATGCTTACGCACTCGAACTTCCTGGGAGAGGTGGAGGCTGTATTCAACTGGGTCGAACTTGGGCCTGACGATGCATTGCTAGGCGTGCTCCCCTTATTCCACGTCCTGGCGCAGATGGCGAACCTGATGCTTCCGCTGGTGAAGGGTTCGCGTGTCGTCTACATCGAGACCCTGAACACAACTGAATTGATGAAGGCGCTGCAGGAACGCAACATTACGGCGTTTGCAGTCGTGCCGCAGTTTTTCTATTTGATCCACGAGCGGCTCATGCAGGAAATTGCGAAGCGGGGAGCCGTCACGCAAAAAGTGTTCCACGCGATGGTGGCGGTGAATCGTATCCTTCGCAAAGTCGGCATCAATGCAGGCCGGGTCTTTTTCCGCAAGGTACACGACACGCTCGGGCCGAAAATGCGCTACCTGGTCACCGGTGGTTCCCGCTTCGATCCTGAGATGGGCCATGCATTTCATGATCTTGGAATCGATATCCTGCAGGCCTACGGACTTACGGAGACTACCGCCGCGGTTTTCGCGAATTCGCCGCATGACAACGAAATCGGATCGGTGGGCAAGGCGCTGAAGGGCGTCGAAGTGAAGATAGTCGATCCGCAACCGCAGGAAGAAGGTCCACCAGTCGGCGAAGTCGCCCTGCGCGGCGCGGTAGTGATGAAGGGATATTGGAATCGTCCCGACGCCACGGCCGCCGTCCTGAAAGACGGCTGGTTCCTCACCGGCGATCTGGGATATCTCGACTCGCACGATCATCTCTTCCTGACGGGGCGGAAGAAGGAAGTCATCGTCCTGAGCAACGGCAAGAATGTTTATCCGGAGGAGATCGAAGCGCATTATCTGAAGTCGCCGTTCATCAAGGAAATCGCGGTGATGGGCATTGAAGGCAAGCCGGGCGAAGGCCGCGACCGCCTGCACGCCGTCATCGTTCCGAACTTCGACACTCTGCGGCAGCGCAAGGTGGTAAATGCGAAAGAGGTCATTCGGTTCGACATCGAAGGCCTGTCGCCGCAGATTGCCTCGACGAAGCGCATTGGCACCTACGAGATTTGGCAAGACGACCTTCCCCGTACCACCACGCGCAAGATCAAACGCTTCGAAGTGGAAAAAAGAGTACGCGCCAATCAGGCAAAGAAACTCTCGGACGATTCCGACGTTCCGGCCGAGAAGCCGCTCACTGACGAGGAAGCTGCCTGGCTGGATCAGCCCGACGTGCAACGCGGATTGAAAGTGATTCGCGAGGCCGCGAGTTCGGCGCCTTCGACGATGCGTCCCACGCTAAATCTGGAACTCGATCTTGGCCTCGATTCCATGCAGCGCGTCGAAGTACTCAGCCGTTTGGAAGAAGAACTCGGCGGCGACGTACAGGAATCGCAACTGGCTGAGATTTATACCGTTCGCGATCTGATCGACGCCGTCCTGCAGAGCGCTGCCAGCGGAGCCAAGCCCGGAGTGCGCGCAACGTTCGCCGGCTGGAAGGCCATTCTCTCCGAGGAACCTGACGATCCGGACGTGCTTGCCCTGAAGCATCCGAGCAAGATCAACGACACGTTCTGGTACGTAGTCTCGCGGATCATCTACATGTTTTCGCGCGAACGATTCGACCTGAAGGTCGAAGGCCTCGAGAAATTGCCGGGGAATGGTCCTTACATCATTTCTTCGAATCACCAGAGTTACCTCGACCCGTTGATTTTGGCCGCCGTCTTGCCGCAGGACGTGTTCCGCCGAACTTTCGCGGTCGGCACCAGCGAAATATTCGGCAAGGGACTTATGCGCCGCCTCGCGCGATCGATCAAGGTCATCGTCGTAGATCCGGATGCCAACCTCATTCCCGCGATGCGGGCCGGAGCTTTCGGCTTGCGAAATGGGCAAGTACTGATCCTGTATCCGGAAGGCGAGCGCTCCATCGACGGCACGCCGCGAATCTTTAAGAAAGGCGCCGCGATCCTTTCGATTCACATGCACGTCCCGATCGTGCCAGTCGCAATTGAAGGATTCTACGAGGCGTGGCCGAGGAACAAGGCGTTCCAGAAGTTTGCGCCGCTGCGGATGGTCATTGGCGATCCGATCCTTCCTCCGCACGAGGCGCAGGCTTCCGAAGAAGCTTACGAGAAGCTCACGGCAAAACTGAAAGATACAGTCGTCACGATGTGGAATGAATTGCGCGCGGCGGAGTAAAGGTCACGCCTTCGCTCCCGAGGCCTGCGCCCCGAACGCCTTGCTGAATCCGTCGATGACGAGCGAGTCGTAGCGATTTGCCGCACGCTTGATCAATTCCTGTCCTGCTTGAGTGGGAGACATCTTCGTGCCCCGCTCGCCGCTCAACAACGCCTCATATTCCTCGGCGAGAGAAAGAATTTGAACTTCCAGCGTTGCTTCGGCCGTCCTGGCTCCGTTCTGCTTCAACTGCCGCTCCGTCAGGAAGATGGGAATCGCCCTCTGCAACGAACTGCCGGTGGAAACTTCGTTTGAATTCCCCGATCGCTGCTTGGATTGCCGCAAATCATGCTCGGAGAGTTGCGCGGCTTTACAAAGAACTTCGTTGCTGACTCCCAGTTCCTTCATGTGAAAGAGCAGCGCCGCGGTTCGAATGTTTTCGACGCTGCCGGAATCCATGCCCGCTCCCTCAGCGATCTCGCTGGCGCAGAGGGAAAGCCGGTACGCATAGCTGTTGCTGTGTTTCTGGTTGGCGAGGAAATTCTGCAGGATCGCCAGCATGCCCTCGTATCCCTGTTCGATTTCGCGCAGAGATTTCTGGTTGCGCTCGTAGAGGGTTCCGGTGGAGTACCCGGCAATCATCAGCGTTCCGCCCCACACAGCCAGGTCCAGCCATTTGGCAAACGGCAGGTCCACCCGGCGGACGAACATCGAGGGGTTCACGAACAACAGCAGCGCAACTGTCACCACGCTCGCGACCGCGGTGAGCGTGGCGTGCCGGCGGCCAAAGTGATATGCGGAAAACAGTGTGGGAAGGAAGTAAAAAACTAAGGCCATCTGCTGCGAGGCGACCAGGAAATTCAGCATCGCAGCAATCAGGACCAGGAACAGAAGCAGCCAGAGCTCCGGATTGATCTTTCGCACAGCGCCTCCAACTTGCAGAGGAACCGTCCCGAGTTCAACAAGTCAGGGGTAGGGCCCGATTTACCAACCTTTTATTGTCGTTTTCAAGGAGTGGCGACCCAAATTACGCAGGTAACCTGTCGCCGGTCACGAGTGTTACTTGGCGCGGGGATGGGTCTGATCGTAGACCTGCAACACGTGCTTCATGGAAAGCTGGGTGTAGCGCTGCGTTGTGGCGAGGCGTTCGTGGCCGAGCAGTTCCTGGATCGCGCGCAGGTCGGCACCCTCTTCCAACATGTGCGTGCCAAAAGCGTGGCGAAGCGTATGCGGATGCACATCTGGGGACAGGCCTTTCGCCACCGCGATCTGCTTGATGATGCGGCCAACGCTGCGGGTCGTGAGGCGGCCACCTCGATGATTGATCAGAAGTGCGGATGTGTTCTTCTTTGTCTTGGCCAACGCGGCTTGGCGGGCAGGCAGGTATGATGCCAGCGCAACTTTTACCGAATCGCCGAAAGGAACATACCGCTCCTTCTTCCCTTTCCCGCGAATCAAGATGGCCTCGGCGCTTAAACGAATGTCATCGAGATTGATGCCCGTCAGCTCCGAGTTGCGGATGCCGCATCCGTAGAGAAGCTCCAGCAACAGTCGATCGCGCTCTGGAAAGGAAGCGGTCTCGGGCATCTTTCCGTCGAGGACGGAGTTCATCTCTTCGATCGTAGGAACGCGCGGCAGTTTCTTGGGGAGCTTCGGCGTGGCAACCAGTTTGGCCGGATTCTGATCTACCACTCCTTCTTGCGCGAGCCACTTGTAAAGCGAGCGCACCGCTGCCAGAGAACGCGCAACAGAGGTCTTGCTCAAACCTTTCTCGTAAAGTTGAGAAAGAAATCCGCGGATCGCGATGTGATCGATCTGCTTCCAGTTGCGCGAACCGGAGTAGGCGGCGAAGTTGGCCAGGTCGCCGGTATAAGCCTTGATCGTGTGCGGAGAAGAGTTCCGTTCGCGCAAGTGGCGGACAAAATCGGCAACAGCCTTCTCGATGATTGTGGTTGAATTCGCCATTCAGGTTTTCTATTTTGCCTTCGCCCTCGGATGATGCTTTTGATAGACAGTCCTCAGACGGTCCATCGCCAAGTGCGTGTATACCTGAGTCGTGGAAATGTCGGAGTGCCCGAGGATCGTTTGTACCGTACGGAGATCCGCGCCGTTCTCAACCATGTGCGTCGCGCAGGAATGACGAAGCATGTGGGGAGAGGCGTGACGGCCCGATGCGGCCGAAGCCGCGCCAACCATTTGCCAGATACGCTGGCGAGTCAGCCGGCGGCCGCCGCGAGCGATAAACAGAAGCGGAGACCGCACCGGCGCGCCTGCCGATTCCTTGTTCGCGCGTCGTTGCAAGAGCGGAGGACGTCCGTTCGACAGATATTCGGTTAGTGCATCCTGCGCCGGCTTTCCGAGCGGCACGATCCGTTCCTTATCGCCTTTGCCGCGAACCAACATGTAGCCCGATTCCAGTTTCAAATCTTCAAGAGCGGAGTTCGCCAATTCCGAGACGCGCAGAGCTCCTGCGTACAGCAACTCCAGCATCGCCTTGTCGCGCAACGCCAAGGCCGCAGTATCTTTTGTGTCGCGACGGGGCTGCGCAATAGGAGCTTTGAGAGTCGACTCGATCTCATCGCGAGCAAGCGATTTGGGCAGAACCTTCCACTGCTTTGGTGAATCGATGTTCAGCGTGGGGTCGTGGTCAATGCGCTTGTCGAGTAAAAGATATCGATAAAGATGACGAAGTGCAGATAGTTTTCGTCCTACGCTGCGCCCATCGACCTGATGAGAGAAAAGTTGCTGGAGGAATTCGCGCACATCGGTACGTTTCGCGTTCAGCAGGCTGCGCTTGTGCTTCTCGAGAAAATCGGCGAACTGCAGGATGTCGGTTGAATACGCGCTGATCGACAGCTTCGCCAGACCTTTCTCGATCCGCAGGTAGTCGAGGAAGTCGGAGAGCACGCGCGAGTTGGAATCCGAAGGCATCGCGAGAGAGCTTTGTCTCTGACAATGATTTGGGCGCTAGAAGCGAACCACAGGGGCTAAAGCCCTCATTCTTTGCGGACCTGATCGGCACGGCCGAAGCCGTGCCCTTCCCAAAACCATTTGTGAGACTAATTCTAGTATGCGTGTTATCGGACGCAAACGGTAGTGCTGAAGGGGATTCGAATTCTCACCAGCCTGTGACCAGCAAGCGACGCGCGGCTTTGCTGCCACAGTGCTGGTAGTGGTCATACGCGTCGGCCGCTCGCTCGCGAATCTGATCATTCGTTTCTTTTTCGATCCAGCCATCAAGGGCACTTTTGAGTGTATAGGCTTCGGGAGCCATGAGCCCGGTGGTCCAAACGAGCGGGTACGCTCCTGATGCGCGAAGGCCTTCCTCGAAAAATCGCTTGCTGATACAAGCAAGTATGATCGCGTCGCGGTGAGTGGAATTTTTCTGCTTCGGAAAACGGGAAATCTGGAAATCCATGAGACCGTCGTGCCCTGCGTACGCCACCAGGCTCGCACCGCCGCGGATTGGCAGTTTCACCTCTCCTGACGGTGTTGGAACGCTGAGAATGTCGGTCGCGTCACCAGCGGCGGAGTCGAAAAAATCAAGAATGGCCCGCCGAATCTCAAGGCCGCGATACGCGTCGGCGATGAGATAAACATCCCCCTCACGGAACTTGAATACACATCGCTCGATGATTTCCGGCTTGGGTTTGGCGGAACATTGCAGGCGCTCCCACTCCTTCGCCCGGCTGAAAAAAGCCTTCACGCCATAAGCGGAGCCCCAGTAGAGGTTGTGTTCGGCATCATCGCCGTTGCCTAGCTTCACGGGAACAGGAATGATCCCTTGATGCTGATTGTCGGCGAGGGCGACAAAAACATGCACGGTTCGCAGCTTGCCAGCCTGGCTGTGTGCAACCCCACTCGACAGCAGGCATGCGAGGGCGACTAGGCTTCGCGTGGCCGTGCTCATCACTTTTTCTCGCCAGCAATCTCGCGTCGCAATTCCCGGGCGTAGAGGACCCCTTCGGGAGTTTCTTCGTGCTTGAAATAGGCGAACACGTCGCGGCCTTCCGACAAATGCCGCCGGATTCGGGCAATCATCGACTGCTTTTCCTCGCCCGAATAGCTTGGCTTGCGAAACCTGTAGTAGACGAATGCTGCTGTGGTCACATCTGGCGTGTTCATCGTTTCCGTCTCGGCGACGCAGAGTGCCACAGCTTTCGACCTCAGGGCGTCCCAGGTTGCGTCGCAAAACCAGGAGGCATGGCGGAACTCAAACGCCGTCGGCACCGTTCGCGGAAGAATGGCCAGAAAGTTCTTGAGCAGCTCTAGGTCCATCTTCAGATTGGGAGGCAGTTGGAAGAGAACGGGCCCGAGCTTTCCAGCGGCGGCGACGGGTTCAATGGTCGCAAGGAACCGCGGCACGAAATCCTCCGTGCCCTTCAAACGCTTGATATGCGTGATGACCTGGTGCGCCTTCACGCCAAAGCGAAAATCCGCAGGCGTCTCCTGCAGCCAGTTCTGGATGGTCGTTTCTTTGACCAGTTGGCGGAAGGTGAAATTCACTTCCACAGTGTTCAGTTGCGTGGAATAAAAGTTGAGGAACTTCTTTTGCGCCAGCTTCTGCGGATAGAAGTCCGGCTTCCAACTGGGATAAGCCCATCCCGAAGTTCCAGCGAAAAGCTCTGCCATAACGGGTGATGGCGATTATACTTTGCTGCGCTTTTTGGGAGTTGCGGCCTTCTTCACCGGTTTCTTGCGGGCAGCTTCGGCAGGAGGCTTTTCTTGTGCCTGCGCTGCGATTTCGATAGGTGCTTCTGTTTGCCCGGCCGCCGCTCCCGCCGCGTTCAGTTTTGGCAACTTCTGCTTCAGAGTCAGCAGTGGCTCAAATAAATCGCCCATCTTTTCGAATCGCGCAATCGTCTGGTCTGCACGGAAGACGAGCAGCCCAGGATCTTTCTTCTTGAGAGTGCGTTCCACTTCGTCCCAGGTAATCGGCGTAGATACAGTCGGAGTTTCCCGCGCACGCAGGGAATAGACCCCGATGGTCGTTTTGTGCTCGTCGTTCTGGCTCCAATCAACGAACACTTTCCCCGTTCGCAGCGCTCTCTTCATGTCGGACAGGACCATATCCCGATGATCGTGCTCAAGCAGTTGGGCCAAGGCATGCGAGAAGAGCTTAGTGTCGTTAAACGTCGTCGGCGTATTGAGGGGAACATAAAGCTGCATTCCCTTCGATCCGGAAGTCTTGGGGAAGCTCTGCAATCCCAAATGTTCGAAGATTTCCCGCAGCCACAGTGCGACCTGGCAACATTGCACAATAGTTGCGGGCGGGCCGGGATCGAGATCAAACACCATGTCGGTGGGGCAGGTGATGTCTGTTGCCAGTGCGAGCGACGGATGCAACTCGAGTGCCGCAAGATTCGCCAGCCACACCAGCGTCGCCATATCGTTGGCCAGGATATAATGCACGGTCCGGCGGCCGGAACTGCTCCATATGTCCGCCGTTTTCACCCAATCGGGCTTGTGCATCGGCGCATTCTTCTCGAAGAAGGGCTCGCCATCCACGCCGTCGGGGTAGCGCTTTCGGGTCAGGGCGCGACCCTTCAGGTGCGGCAAGATCGCGGGGCCGATCCGGACGTAATAGTCGATGACATCTTTCTTGGTGAATCCGGCGGCGGGATAAAGGACCTTTTGCAGGTTCGAGAGCTTGAGATGCTGGCCCTGGACTTCGATGACTGTATCGTTCACGTCGTCTCCGCCCCGTCATTGTGCCTGAAACCGCGCAGGCCGCAAAATACAGCATTGTTCTGAAAAGAAGTGCTTGAAAGCCATTTGCGGTGTTTGACAACCAGCCTTCCGCCCACGTACTTTCAAACTTCTGCGCTCTTGGTTCGTCTAAATCTATGCATTTTCGGCCATATCCGTCCCATCGGTCGGAGGTTTCATGAAATCCCGTGCTCTGAAAGTCGCCTGCGTATTCTTATTGTGTTCGTTGTTCGCCCTCGCCCAGGACGTTGCCTCGTTCGAGAAGCGCGTCACCGTCAAGAAACTGGCCAACGGCCTAACGATCATCCTTTGCGAGCGGCCGGAAGCTCCGGTGTTTTCCTTCTTCACGCTCGTGGATGCCGGCTCGTCCCAGGACCCGATGCGCGCCACCGGCCTGGCGCACATGTTCGAGCACATGGCCTTTAAGGGCACCGACAAGATCGGCACCACGAACTACGCGGGCGAAAAAGCGGCTCTCGAAAAAGTTGAAGTGGCGTACGCGGCCTACGTCGTAGAACGCGACAAGTCGGTCGGCCAGGACAAAGCGAAACTTGCACAGCTCGAAAAGGCGTGGAAGGACGCGATTGCTGACGCCAACAAATTCGTAGTGCCCAACCAGTTCGGCAAGATCGTCGAGCAGAACGGCGGCGAAGACATGAACGCCTTCACCAATCTCGACGAAACGGGATATCACTATTCCCTGCCCCAGAATCGCCTTGAGCTGTGGGCCTACCTGGAATCCGAGCGCTTCCTGCATCCGGTGATGCGGGAGTTTTACAAGGAACGCGACGTGGTCATCGAAGAGCGCCGCATGCGGACGGACAGCAATCCTTTCGGACGCCTACTGGAGCAGTTCACCGAGGAGGCGTTCACAGCCCATCCGTATCATCGGCCGACCGTTGGATGGATGTCGGACCTGAACCATTTTTCGGCCACCGACGCGCAGAAATTTTTCGATACCTACTACGTGCCATCGAACATGGTGGTGGCGGTCGCGGGAGATATCAAGGCCGCACAGGCGATGCCGATCCTGGAGAAGTATTTCGGACGTCTGCCGTCCCGCCCCCAACCCGACGAGTCGGCCACCACGGAGCCGCCGCAGAATTCAGAGCGGCGCGTCGAGTTGACGGAGCGTTCGCAACCCATCTACATCGAGGGCTACCATCGTCCCGACTATCGCAGTAAAGATGACGCAGTTTTCGATGCCATCAGCGACTTGCTGTCTGAGGGCCGGACTTCCCGCCTGTACCGTTCTCTGGTGCGCGACAAGAAGATTGCATCGTTCTCCGAAGGGCTGACGGGATACCCGGGAATCAAGTATCCGCACCTCTTCGCATTTCTCGCGGTGCCCTTGCCGGGACACAAGGCGCAAGAGATGGGCGAGGCCATTCACGCCGAGATCGACAAGCTGAAGAAAGAAGACATCAGCGACGACGAGTTGAAGATGATCAAGACGCGCAGCAAGGCGAACTTGATTCGCGGCCTCGCTGACAATGAGGGACTCGCCACGCAACTCGCCACCTACCAGGTCCGTTACGGTGACTGGCGCGAATTGTTCCGCTCGGTCGACCGCATCGACCAGGTCACTAAGGCGGATATCCGGCGCGTCGCAAACGAAGTATTCACCGATACCAACAGGACCGTTGGGATCATCGAAAGCGGAGGTGGAGGATCTTCGGGTGAAGGAGCACAACCCGGAAGTGAGTCCGGCAGCCAGGGAGGTGGCCAGTGAAACGACTAACTTTCATCGCACTCCTCGCGGCCGTTACTGTGCTCTCGCAATTGCCTTCCGCAGCCCAAGACGAGAGCTGGAAGAAAATTCCCGTTCCGCAGTTGCCCGCGTTCAAGCCGCAACAGCCGAAGCGGATCGAGCTTTCAAATGGAATGATCATCTTCCTGCAGGAAGATCATGAGTTGCCGTTGATCGATGGGTCCGCCCGCATCCGCGGTGGTTCTGTCAGCGAGCCTACGAGCAAGGTCGGGCTCGTGGATATGTACGGCGACGTTTGGCGCACTGGCGGCACCAAGACCAAGACCGGCGATCAGCTCGATGATTTTCTTGAAGTCCGCGCGGCGAAAGTCGAGACCGGAGGTGGCCCCGACTCCACCTCGATCGGCTTCTCTTGCCTAAAGGGCGATCTTGACGACGTCTTCAAAGTTTTCCTGGACGTCCTGCAGAATCCCGAGTTCCGCGCAGAGAAGCTCGAACTGGCGCAGAAGGCGGAAGGCGACTCGATCTCCCGGCGCAACGATGAGGTCTCGGAGATCGCACATCGCGAGGCCGTTAAGCTGGCCTACGGTGCGGACAATCCGTATGCCCGCGTGCCGGAGTACGCAACGGTGGCGGCGATCACGCGCCAGGATCTGGTCGACTGGCACGCAAAGTACGTTCATCCGAACAACATCATTCTTGGCATCAGCGGAGATTTCGATTCTGCACAGATGGAAGCACGTCTACGCGCCGCCTTCGAGTCCTGGCCAAAGGGTCCGGCGTTCGATAAACCCAAGGTCGACTACACTCCCGCGAAGCCCGGCTACTACCTGATTCCGAAGGACGACGTAAACCAGAGCAACATCCGCATGGTCGCACTGGGTGTCACGCGCGACAATCCTGACTACTACGCGATCAGCGTTTTCAACGAAGCCTTCGGCGGCGGATTCTCTTCGCGCCTGTTCAATGACATTCGGACGAAGCGCGGACTAGCCTACGGCGTCGGCGGAGGCATCGGCTCCAACTTCGGCCATCCCGGCGTCCTGCAAATTTCGCTCGGCACGAAGAGTCAGAGCACGATGGAATCGATACAGGCGACGGATCAGGATATCGACGACCTGAGCAAGCAGCCGATTACCGAGGACGAGATCCAACGCGCCAAGGACGCCATCCTGAATGCGTTTATCTTCCGCCTCGACTCGCCCGACAAAATCCTGGGCGAACGCGTGACGTATGAATTCTACGGATATCCTCCAGACTGGCTCGACAAATACCAGTCGGAAATCAAGAAAGTAGCCGCGCCAGACGTAAACCGCGTCGCCGCCAAGTATCTGCACAAAGATCAGCTTGCGGTGCTGGTCGTGGGCAATACGAAGGAGTTCGACAAGCCGCTGTCTTCTCTTGGTACGGTCAAGGAGATCGACATCACGATTCCTCCGGCGCCGGGAGGGGCCGGGGAATCGAAGCCTGCGGCCTCAAATCCGGAGGGCAAAGCGCTCGTGGCGAAAGTTGCGGCCGCCATGGGGGGCGTTCCGAAACTTCAGTCGATCAAGACAATGCATGTCAACATTTCGGAGAGCGACGCGGGCAGTCCTGCATCGCCGGTAGACGTGTATCTCTCGTTCCCTGACAGCATGCATGTTGAAATGGAGATTCCCCAAGGCAAGTTGACCATCGTCGCTTCACCCAGCACGGCGTTTATGTCGGTCCCGGGCATGGGTTCGCGCAACATGCCCGCCGCACAAAAGACCGAGATGATGGCGCAAATGCATCACGATCTCGTCTACGTGGGACAGCACGCTGACGATCCGTCGTTTACATTCACTGCTGCGGGAAGCGAAAAAATTGGTGATGTGGACGCCGCCATTCTCGATGTCGGCGGTGCGATTCCGTGGGTCCGCTGGTACGTGGACCCCAAGAGCGGGCACATCCTGCGGGAAAAATACAAAGGCATGGGACAGGGCGGTCCATTCGACGGAGAGAGTGATCTTACGGACTGGCGGACCGCTGACGGCGTAACTCTTCCCTACAAACATGCGAACAAGCAGAATGGCGAGGCGACGAGCACGGCGGAGTTCAAGAAGATCGAACTGAATCCGCAGATCGATACCAAGATGTTTGAGAAACCCGCAGAAGGTACAGCCGAAAAGCAATAGCCGGCGTCTAACCATAGATCAGGTCGAATAAGGGGCTCCTGAGAATTCTCAGTGGGGGAGATCTCAATGAACCGCCTGCTCGCAATTCTGTCTTGCTTGATTTTGGCTGTCTCTTGCGTCGCCCAAGTCACCACGTCGCAGTACAACAACGCGCGCACCGGCGCGAACCTCAGCGAAAAGATCCTCACTCCGCGGAACGTTACCTCCAAGACATTCGGAAAGCTGGGAGCGTTCAAAGTAGACGGGGCTGTCTATGCGGAGCCACTCTTTCTGCCGAACGTCGAGATTCCTGGTAAGGGCACGCACGACGTTATCTATGTGGCCACTGAGCACGACAGCGTATATGCCTTCGATGCTTACCGGCCGGGTGATCCTCCACTCTGGCAGGTGAATTTTCTGGATAAAGCCCGCAACCTTATAACCGTTTCGGAAGATGACGCACAGTGCCCATTCATCCGCCCGGAGATCGGCATTACTTCGACGCCCGTGATCGATCTGCCGAGCGGGACGTTATATGTCTTGGCGCGAACCAAAATCCGCCACAACGTAGGCGCGGATGAATATTTCCAGCACCTGCACGCGCTCGCCATTACCACCGGAGTTGAGAAGCTTGGCGGCCCGAAGCTGATCGCTGCTTCGGTTCCGGGAACGGGGGCGGGCGATTCCGGCGGAAGAGTTGCCTTTGACCCACTGAAAGAGAACCCTCGAGCGGCGCTTACTCTCGCAAATGGCAATGTCTATCTCACATGGGCTTCGTCATGCGACGTCGATCCGTATCACGGCTGGGTGATGGCGTATGACGCCCAGACGCTCACGCAAAAGTCCGTCCTCAACGTGAATCCCAACGGGAAAGAAGCAGGTATCTGGCTGGCGGACACTGGCCCTGCCGCCGATGCTGAAGGAAACCTGTTCGTGCCTACGGGGAATGGGACGTTCGACGCCAACACGGGCGGCCCCGACTACGGAGACAGTATTCTGAAGCTGGACGGCTCTTCGCTCGGGATTCGCGATTACTTCACGCCTCATGATCAGGAACGCATCAGCAATGCTGATGCGGACATCGGATCGAGCGGACCCACCCTCTTGCCCGATCAACCGGGGCCGCATCGCCATCTTCTGCTTCAACCGACCAAGGATTCCACGATCTATGTGATCGACCGCGACAACATGGGGAAGTATCACACCGAAAGTGATGCCTTAGTCCAGACCGTCAGGGTGCGAGGCGGAGGTTACGGGGCCATCGCCTACTGGAACAATCACGCATATTTTGCCGCCAGCGATGACAATTTGAACGACTACGCGATCAGAAACGGAAAACTGACTTTGAATTCCTATTCGAGCAAAACCTTTGAAAACCCGGGCGCCACCCCGTCGATTTCAGCTGATGGAAACAAAAACGCGATTGTGTGGGCGATCTCGACCAAGATATGGAACGGCTCCGATACGAAACCTGCGGTTCTCTATGCGTACGACGCTACAAACGTAAAAGAACCCATCTATCACTCGGAACTCAATAGCCAACGCGACCGGGCTGCCATGGCGACACGGTTTGTGATTCCGCTTGTCGTGAATGGGCACGTCTATTTCGGAACCCGCGGCGAAGTGGAAGTCTATGGGTTGCTGAAGTAATTCGCCGCTCCTGATGATTTATCGCGCATCAGTGGATCATTTTGATTTTCGTCCGGGAAGCGAATCTCCGATAGTTTCGGAACGAGATTTCGTTCCTCTCGATTTTTCGGTGCGCCCGGACGAGCGTAACCGTTGACCGAGCCGGCATCAGGTAGTCACGCCCTGAGATCGCTACGAAGTCATAATCGACTGTCATTTCCGCGCCACGAATCTTGAAATTCTTGGGCACGCCATCTGCCTCGAGGGTCACCCTTCTCACGCCGCTGGTGGTGGGGTCGATATAAACCAGGCCGTGGAAACCGACGGCCGCTTCATCGCTACCCTGCCCCAGGACGATCGTCGCATTTTCGTGCGCAACCCTGTAACTCAGCACCTGTACGGTTGCACTGCCATCTCCAAGACTCGCCGCTTCCTTCCACTCGAATTGCGTTTTCGACGATGGCTGGAACACCAGGTTCAGCATCGCGCCGAACTCTCCAACCGACAGCGGCCAACTGGAATTCATCTCGGCGCGTGTCAAATGGCTCCGTTTGCCATTGACTTCAAGAGTCGACCGGCTCTCCGAGCCGTCACGATAGGTCAGAAGCTCTGCGATTGAGTCACGATGCTTCCACTTTCCATTCCCCGACTCGTCTACAGAACGGTTCGTCATCTCGACACAAAGGAAATTGGGCAAGGTCTTGTTGTAAGACAGCGCCCTCGCTCTGGCTCCTTCGATGATTTCCTGCAATTGATCGGCTGTCGGCGCGGGCACAGCGTCTTTCGGCAAAGAAGTAACGACCAAATGATCTCCGCCGGAATCCTCGGAGGGAATTTGCACCACCGGCTCGGCATCATCGTTTGAGGCATCGGCTTTCGCGGTACTGGCCAACTGCACCGGCTCGTTTGGACCTCGGATCTGGAATTGAAGGTCCCGCTCCGAAGTCTTTCCTGCTTGCGTCAACCGCTCGATGATCTTGTAGTCCCCGGACGGCAACCGTCCCGATTGAATCGAGGTCAAATACGGAATGCTCACTGGACCGGTGGTTGAACTCACCGTCAAGGGCACACGGGCGATCGACTCGCCGCTCTTCTGCACTTCCATCTCGAGTTTGGGTGCCTCAGTCGAACCTGGATCCGGATGCACGACGAAGAACAGCGAGATCTCTTTCGTTCCTTTCACGATCTGGCTGGCCGCCGCCGGTACGATTTTTCCATTTCCATATCGCATCGGCTCCGACGGATCGGCTTCGAGCGGGACAGGATCGATCCGTTGCACTATGGCCACATCACTGAGAAAAGGTCCATCGTTTGGGTTGGGCACTTCGAATTCCACTCGCTGGACGCCGGCTTTGCCGTTGACCTGGTCGAATACAGCCGCCTCCAGCAGATACTTCCCCGGATCGGCAACGAAATGGCGTTGCATGGTAATCGCTGGCGCAGCGTCCTTCGAACTCAGAGACCCGTGCCGGGGAATGTCCTCACCAAAGTGCTCGATCACTGCGCCATCTTTGTTCTTGATCTGCGCAACGATCGAAACACGAAACGAATAGAGGTTGGTATTGGGATCGCTTTGCGTCTCGACCGAGGACATCGGAACTTCGATCACAAGGGTGTTTTCATTGCCGGTCGACAATTCTCCAAGCTGCAACACCCGCGCCTGAAAGGAAACATCCGTGGGCAACTCGGTTCCTGCAAGGGTCTTCAGGAGCGGCGCTTCAAATGGGCGGATCGATTGGCCGGAGGAGGGCGGCAAGGCGAAGTAACCGGACCTCGAGGTGATCTTCAATCCGGAGCGCAGTGCTTTCACTGCGACCGGACGGAATTGCCCGTCATAACTCTCTACCGGTGAAGCGTAGGACGCTTCGTAATACGTCGTCATGTCCTCGATCATGCGGCGAAGAGGCTTCTTGAAGTCCGCTCCCGAAGGAACGCACGCACCGGCGGTGCTCTCCGCAAGCGTCGCCAAAGGGTTCTTGTTCCCAGTGGGATCGGCCGACTCATAACGGTCGATCTGATTGCTGACCATTGGGGCGAGGCCGGGCGGCGCCTGGGGAAGAGGTTGTCGTGAAGCGGCATCGAAGGTCGCGGGCGCTCCAGATTGAGCGGCTGCGGCTCGCACCCCTCCCATGGCACTCATCGCCATCAAAGCCTGATCGATTTGCCCGGTGAGCGGATTCGCGTCGATCGTGTAGACGCTCACCCCGGCGCGGTTTGCCGCACCAATGATGTCCTGCAGTCTTGCGGATGAACTCGTATCCGACTGGATTCCCTGCGAGAAGTAGATGATCGTCTTCCTGCCGGGCAAACGCCGCTGGCTCCGGGCCAGAGCCAGCAACCCTGCTAATCCAGGCTGCGTGTGCAACTCCTGCATTACGCGCTGTGAATCTTGCAACGCAGCGAACAGCACCTGCGCTCTTTCTCGCTGATTCGCGGCTGCGCCAGCATCCCCTGCAATGCTTCCCTTCTTCGCGTCGGCGATGAGGAGTTTCTCCGCTTCTTCCGCTTTCTTGCCCGCAGACGCGATGTCGTCATTGGTGGCGAAGATGATCGCGTCGTTCAGGCGCTGGCGATCGGCCGTGAAGTCTTGATACATCATGAGGCGGCCCTGCACCCTCGTCACGCTGATGGAAAAACCATCCTGCGGGACTAACTTCAGGATTTTGTCTGCAATCTCGCGGGCGTTGTGGCTGGCCGCTGTATCGAGGCGATCGAACAGAAACGTCATGAGACGATCTGACGCTTCACCGTTCACCAGGCGCAGGCTGGACACTTTGACCGCAGTTCCGCCGTCGGTCACTGCGATATCCGACGGCTTCAGATCCGGCACGAGTTTCCCTCTGCCGTCCCGCACGATCAGATTGAGCGAAACCTCATCGACGTTGACTACGGTGGTCTGTGGCGGACTTGGTGGCGGCGAAGCTTCTTGTGCAACACTGCGAGGAACCGCAATCAAAGCAAGGATTGATAGAATTGCGGCGAATGGTAAAAAATCGATTATGTTCGAGAGAACAGAGCGTCGCAATCCACACCTCGGTTACTCCGACGATTCTGCGCCAGTCAAATCCTCGTTGTAAAGGCCCATCCACGAACCTGTCCGACGAACTGTGATAGTTTGGACTCTCCGAAACCTTGCAATTTGTTTCAACCAGAGAACGGCCCCAACTCGTGTCCACCGTGTCAGCCGAAATCCCTGCAACACAAGCTGGTCGAATCACGCATCGGCTCGCTGTCGCAGCTTTTGCCTTGATTGCCCTCGCTTATCTTGCGCAGTGCGCAACACCGCTTCGTCTTGTGAATGATGGGGTTGATTACCTGTTACAGGCCAGCTCCGCTCTCGACGGACACGGTTTCCTGCTGCATGGCAGCGTGCGATCTATGCGCCCGGCGGGATATCCGGCGATGATTTTGCTGTTGGGAAAAATTGGAATCGCTACGTCGTGGGCGTTCGTAGCGCTGAACTGCGTGGCGCTCGGGATTGGATGCTGGGCCAGTTGCTACATCTTGCGCAGGTCGTTTGAGTTTTCTTCTACAACGGCGTTAGTGATCTGCCTTCTCACCTCACTCTCGTTTCTGATGGTGCGGAATGTGACCTACACGTTGAGCGACATTCCTTACTTCGGCTTGTCGACGCCGTGCTTGTGGATGCTCCTGAGAGCCGAAACTGAGTCCGCCAGTCGCCGGTGGAAGTGGCTGCTTGCAATATTGCCATTCATAGTCATCAACATTGAAGTGCGCACCATCGCCATCGTCATGATTCCGGCGTTTCTTTGGGCCGCAATGGGTGGTATGCCTGCTGCGAAGCGAGTCTATCCGCGGCTTTTGCCCTATCGATATCTTCTGCTGGCCGCTTTCGTCGTTGGGGTCGCGGTGAGTTGCGAGCTACTCATTCATTCGCGCTACTGGCAGTTCAACCTGCCAACTTTCTTGCGGAGGGGAATCGTCCGAAGCCTCGCGTCAAACTTTAACGACCACACTTCCGAGTGGGGCGAAATGATCGTCAATGTGCCGCTTTCGAGACTTCCCGCGGCGCTGATGTGGCCGGTGAGAATACTGGGCGCGACGGCAATCCTCACAAGCATCTTCGGCATCTGGAAAAAGCGGGACCAGATTGATTCCCTGCTTCTCTATCTCCTGGGAGGAGCCGCCATCGTATTCGTGTATCCCTGGTTCGATACGCGTCTGTGGCTACCGTTCTTCCCATTTCTGATGGGATACATACTTCTCGGGTTACGCCAGATCGCCCCTTCCCGGGCGCTTCGCCCTGCGATACTCGTCTACACCTGCTGTTTCTGCGTGCTGGGAGTCGCGGCGCTGATCTTCAGCACGCGGCTGTCGTTTGCCGGATCCCGATTTCCCGATCTCTTCGGCGACGGCCATTTCCGGGCAACATACAGACTAGCGTTGTTGAAGGAACAGCCGGCGGCGGGCGAGAGAATCGATCCCGACGGCTTGTATCTGCTGCGGCGCTTCGAACCTAGAGCGCGCTGACAGGGCAGGACTTGCAAAAATGCTTCTCGGATTTACCAAATCAGCATGTCGCCGAGGCAGACGACTGCGATCCGCACCTGTGATGCGTACATCTCTTTAGAACCTTGCCAACCTGAGATCCCCATGCTGGAGCGAGCTCGAGCCTGATAGCCGAAAGTGAATCTGTAGACGAAGTGGCGAGTGGCTGGTTGCGCTTCGATGAGGTCTAGACAACATCACCAAAGATCGCGCTGCGGACAGCAACCGCCGCACAGATCATGGCGGGCAGAGCGAGGTACAGACCGCAAACAAACAGAGACATGGCTTCTCCTAGGGGAACGAGAGTACTTACATGTCTGGAATACACACGAATGTAACAACTTGATAGTTACCTTCGGGCGCAGGGCGGTACAGTTACCCGAGCTGGCGAGCCGCTATTCGTACCGGAGCGCCTCGATCGGATCTACCTTAGCCGCCCGGCGCGCGGGGATAAAGCACGCCAAAACGGCAACCACGAAGAGCAACACTACCGCAGATGTAAACGTTGCGAGATCGGTTGGGCGCACTTCGAACAGAAGGCTGGCCATCAGGCGCGTGATTGCGAAGGCGGCAACGAGTCCTACAACAATACCCGACAAAGTCATACGCAGGCCCTCACCTAGAACGATTCCGAAGACGTGCCGAGGTCTTGCCCCTAAGGCGATGCGTACACCCATTTCATGCGTGCGACGAGCGATCAAATAAGCGAGCACGCTGTACATTCCCAAGCCCGAAAGAATCGCGGCCAGTGCGGCGAATGCAATTAACAACGCCATCACCATTCGTTGTTCTTGAAGAGGCTCTGACGCAAGTTGCTCAAGAGTCGCAATATCAGCCACAGCCAGCCCATTGTCCTCATGGTGGATCTTTTCAACCACGGCACGACTCAAGTTCTCGGGATTCACGCCCGCCGTTGTGCGTATGAGCAAGTGATGCGGCCCATCAAGCATCCATGGAAATTGTTGATAAGGTATGTAAAGTTCTGAATGAGTCCCATTGTCGGCACCCTGGCTCATGACGTCCCCCACCACACCGACTACGGTGCGCCACGGTGCAGTGGGCGGTCCCACTCGCAACTGCTTGCCAATAGCACTCTGGTCAGGCCAATGCAGCCGTGCTAATTCTTGATTCACAATGACAACTTGTTCTCCGGCCTGCGTGTCGTGCTCATTAAATACCCGTCCATTGCGCAAAGGAATTTGCAAAGTGCGGAAGTAGTCAGAACCGGCAATCACATAGTTGGCGTCGGGAATTTGTCCAGCCGGCGGGTCTGGTTTCTCCGCCGTGACGAACCATTGTCCCGACCAATCGTTTAGTTGCACACCGCGCGCGACGCTGACAGACGAAACGCCTGGGAGGTTCTGAACGTCCGCGACGACTCTCCGCCAGAGCTCCACTCGTGACTGCGGATGACTGTAACGTTCTCCTGAGAATTGCACTCGCAACGTTAGAACGTTAGCGGGATTCAGCCCCAGACTGACGCTATTCAACATCGCGAGAGTGCGCACCATAAGTCCGGCACCGATCAGAAGCACAATTGCCAGGGCGACTTCAGAGATCACCAGCGCTCTACGAAACTGACTGCTGTGATGGCTTTGCGATGACCAACGCCCCTCATCCTTCAAAGCCATATTTACATCCAGTCGGCTCCCGTAGAGAGCAGGCGCGAGGCCGAAGATCAATCCTGTCGCGAACACGATCAGCACCGAGAAGGCAAGGACGCGCAGATCGGCAGCGCCACTCGCCAGGCCCGGCGCAGATTGCAACATCGAAGCAGGAGCAAATGCCGCCAGCGCTTTGCAGCCCAGCGAGCCTAATAGAACCCCGAACACTCCTCCGGTGAGCGAAATGAGAAGACTCTCCGTTAAAAGTTGGCGGATGAGCCGCGCTTCTTTCGCTCCAAGCGCACGCCGAACCGCGAACTCAGTGGTTCTGGCAGCGTTGCGCGCCAGCAGGAGATTTGCGAGATTCGCGCAAGTAATCAACAAGACAAAGAGAACTGCACCCATCAGAACCAGTAATCCCGGACGGGTCCCCCCGGAAAGCGTGCTGCGCATGCTTTCCGGCTGTGCCCGCCACCCGGCCAAGCCCGGATTCTCCCGCTCCAGCCGGATTGAGACCTGGTTCATCTGTGCTTCCGCTTGAGGAAGGTTGATTCCGTCTTTCAGACGTCCGATCCCGAAATAATCGTTCCACTCATGTTCTGCAGAGAGCGCGATCCCTGATGTCCAGAGCTCCGGTAACGGATAACCGGGCGTAGCGTAGAGGCGCGAGAAGTTGGCGGGCATCACGCCAACAACCGTGTAGCTTGTGCCGTTGATGTCGATGGAATGGCCTATTACGGTTGGGTCGGACCCGAAGCGTCTCCTCCAGAGGCCGTAGCTGAGGAGCGCAACGCGAGCGCCTTCTGGCCTGTCCTCCTCACTCAGAAATGTGCGCCCGAGAAATGGTTTCACGCCCAACAGAGGGAACAAATTGCTCGACGTCGTTTGGCACGGATCTTCTTCGGCTGCATCCGATCCGCTCAGTACGCAGGATTGACCTGTGAAAGCTGCCACATCTTCGAAAGCACCGCTTTGATCCCGCCATTCAAGAATCTCAATCGGCTCAATCGGATTGTTAATCCAGCCGCGTTGCGGATTCTGCTTACGGATAAAGACGAGCCGGTCGGCATCCTTGAATGGAAGTGGCCTTATCAAGCCTGCGTACACGGCAGTGAAAATTGCTGTGTTTGCCCCGATACCCAGCGCCAGAATTGTAACGGCGATGAGTGTAAATCCAGGACTCTTGCGCAACTGCCGCAGCGCGTAACGAAGATCTTGTGCCAGTCCGCTCATCACAAGTTCACCCTCCCGATTGCGCAGAGGCGCCATGATGTGCGCGCCAGTACCAAGGCCCTAGGTCGCATACCGCAACGCACTTACCAATCGCGAACAAGTGTAAGCACTTGATGGCAAAGAGTAATCGAATACCTCTGGCGAAACGGTGTCCGTGGAAATGTCCACCGCTGGGCCTGGATGTCCGGAGGTGAACAATCAGCCTAGGAATTGAATGAGTGAAGGAACGGGTCGGGGGGCGCGTGGCCCGTCCTTTCACGGTTCTTTGGTTCCCGTTCCGAAACCGTGGGCGGAGCCGTTTCGTAGCTCTGTCGGAAGTTCAAAGCAGGCCAGCCGTCCGTTGATCGGTAGATAAGTGCCGCAGGAAAATCCCATGCTCCCAGACAGCGGGAATGCCCAGGCTTCGAACACCACGAAGCCTGGGGCAGCCATTTCAATGATAGTGCGGGCGAGTGTGGACCAGCCCCCGTTATCACTCAAATTTCGATTCCTTTCATTTCCGGGCATTCGCAACAAATCGGAATTTGAGTGTAATCGCCTGTTAACAACAGTCCACCCTATAATTGTGGCAATAAGGTGGTCGGAATGGCACGCGAAGCCGTGATATCGCCCGAAGAGGGCACGAGGGAAAGGCATCGATGGCGGCTCGGCTGGTTGCTGCCCATACTACTGCTGATTGTATGGGTCGGAGATCGAACACTGAACGGCAGCAACGGTGAGGCCTACCACCAGCGATTGGAGCAAGAACTTCGCGTTATACCAGTTCCCCCGAACTCAAAGCTGATTGCAAATCTGAACTTCTTTTCCGTTTGGAACAGCCACAAAGCAACAGTTGGAGCGGCTTATTCTACCCAACTGCGACAGTCAGATATTCGTGACTTTTACGATCGTGAATTGGTAGCGCTTGGCTGGCGGACAATTGCAACTGACTCAGGCACGGGCAGAAGCTACTGCAAGGGTGATTTCGCAGCGTCGCTTCGCTTTGAAAACAATCTTCCTGCTGGGGCCTCATACGTGCTGAGCCTTCATTGGCCGGGTTATCGGAGTTGTCGCTGAGATCACGGTTGGCGAAACATCCCGATTTCACTCATCGACCTTCGTTCCGAGCGTGCGACGCTGTATCGAGCGCACCTCGAAAAAGACCACGGCAATTCCTGCGATTAGGCCAAGCCACTCCTTCTCAGCAACAGCCCAACCGCACACGATCAGCCCGATTATGATGGCCACAGCTTGCCAGAAAATGGCTGCGTCAGGTCTCCGATTTGAGACCGACTGTCTCCCCGCAAGAAACCAGAGTAGTGAGACTGCGATGCCGCCAATGAGCCAGTGCTTGACCGCGAAATCTGAGAGGGTATTCGTCAAGGACTGAGATTATAGCCGCGTGGGTTCGGATGGTTGTCGTAATATCGCCATCTCTAACAATGTCGGCACTGTCAAGCAGGTTTTGAGCAACACTTCGGTATGCACTCATAGAAGAGCGCCATTTCGCTCTCATGGATGGTTTGCGCGTTTCCAACCTGGGCTCGCTTTGAATCATTCGGGTCAGGAACTCGGTCCGACCCAGCCATCTCTTCGATCACTTACCGCGATCAAGATTCGTTTCTTCGAACTCCCTCACTTACTGGGAGCGGGATGCCCAATCATTACATCGGTGATTGATTGCACACCATCGCGATGTCCGGGCTCTCCCGCGTGCGAACCGAGCTTCTGCATCTGGCCGTAGTCGCGACCCTGACGCCACATCCAGTACAGATGCACTGCCAACTTCCGCGCCATCGCTACTTTCGCGATCTTCCGTCCGCGTCGCATGGCGAGGTGGAAAAACTTATTGCGCCACTCCGGCTGACTGCGCACTGTGACCTGCGCCGCTTCCACCAGCAGAAAGCGCAGCAGCACGTTGCCTTGCTTGCTGATGTGTCCCAGCCGGCGCCGATCTCCGCTGGACTTCTCCTCCGGCACCAGCCCGACGTAGCTGGCCAGTTGCTTGCCGCAGTGGAAGCGTTCGGGAGTTCCGATCACCAACTCGTACGCCAGTGCCGTCAGCGGACCGACTCCGGGATGCGTCATCAGCAGCCGCGTGACTGGACGCTTCTCCACTTCCTCTTCTAATGCACGACTCAGTTCCTGGATCTTTGGCGTCAACTGGTCAAGCAAGTCGAGCAGGTCCTGTCGCCGGCGGCTGGCCCACGGCGCCAGAGCAATCGATTCCAGTTCCCTGCGACCAGCTGGCCGCCACAATGCCTTCTTCCGCCGCAGGCCTTCGTTCAGCGGCACGACATGCAGTTGATTCATCACCCGTGTACGCATCTGCACCAGGCGATGCCGATGCCACAGCAGTTGCCGCAGATCGCGATTCTCAGCATCCGGCACCCAGATTCGCGGAAAGCGGTTCTCCAGCATCAGTTGCAGTATGAGCTGCGCATCCTGCCGATCCGTCTTTTGCTTCCGTACTCGCTTGGTCCGAATCCCGGCCGGATCTCCGATCCACAACTCAAATCCCAGCTCATGCAGCAAGCGCTCGAACCAGCGCGAATGCCCGCTGGACTCCATCCCCACTCGCACGGCTGCGTGTTGTTGTTTGAGTTCGAGGTAGAACTTCTCGGCTTCCTCCCGGTGGCCCAGCCGCCGTTCCACCAGTTCTCCCGTCTCGTTGTCCATTAACGCAATTTGTTGGAAGCCCGGATGATAATCACAGCCTATAATCAGCATGTTCGGCTCCTTTCCTCCGAGCCCTTTGGTTGGTTTGCGCCTCCAAAGTCTACTCGGGCCTGGGAGCCGACATTGTTTATGGAATCATTACGCTCAAAACCCTCTCGGCTGGCTGGGATAAACGACTGAAGAACGACTTACGCGATGTTTGTCGGTTCATCTTGCGGTTTGCCGGGAGCGAGGCGAATCGAGATGTTGTCGGCCTTAATCTCGCCGCCCAAGCCGAAGCACTGATCAATATCCAACTTGAACACTGAATCGCTCTTGCTGATCGCTAATCCAAGAATTACGTTCTGGTGACTGAATCCGTACAGTTCCAAGGAATCATCGGCTCCCGATATGTCGATCACGAAATCGACGACGACATCCTTCGCGGTGACGTAATGACCAGCCTCGTCTACCTCGCTTGTCATCTCCCAAGTGTGGACTTTCAGAACGGACGGGTTCATGCGATTCAAATGCAGGCTGATGATTTCTGCGTCATGGAACGTCGGCCAGTACCCGAACCAATCATATAATTGCTGTGCCCCTGTAACCGCAGTAATGCCCTCCGGCAGAGCCATCGCAAGACCTCCAATTTTGCCTCCGTAGGATGGTCGAAATCGTAAACGGGACTCGCGGCTTTGTCGATTGCGATGGGATGGTTGGCGAAACATCGCGATATCACTCATCTACCGTCAGGGCAAAAGTTTTCTTGCGGGTAGATGAGTGCAAACGCCTGATAACAACAGACGAGTTGCCATGCTGCCATGCAGTCGTAAAGGGAGTAGCACTCGCAGGAGTAAGCGTCGAGCCGAATCGCAGACGTTAGGTAGTTTCTATTTGGGCTGCGATACAATGTGCGAACTTCTTCACGAGCCGAAATGAATTACCACTGAGCCGTACGATAATTGTGCCCTTGCGGAAGTGTAGTCCAAAGCGCGCTCCGTTCTTAAACGTACTCAAGTACCCCTCATCGCCAATCTGGAACCTTTGAACCCTCCATCCCGTCGCCACTGCTCCTTCGCGGACTTCGCTTAGGGACATCTCGGCGTCAACGCTGGAATCGACTCGGAAGAGATTTACCTCGACACTTTCTCTTGACCCGCTCTTCAAATGGTGATTCCACTCCCCCGCGACGATAAGTCTTTCGCTTGGTACGAGGGGCGGTGGCCCATTCAGGATTGCGGGAGTGTATTGCCACCCCGGCTCAGTACTTCGGATTGCATTTTCGACCTTACTGACTAGCGGCTCCTCAGAACCTGCTGTGATTCTCGTGGGTACCTCAGGTTGCTGGGCGCTGGCAACGAAAGCCACCAAAACCGTCAAGGCTAGGATAAACCGGGCCATACGCACCATTAGACACCGTGGCTGCTCGTTAGTTGACGTAAAATCGCGATCTCTAACAATGTCGGCGGTGTCAAGCATGCTTTGAAGCGTACTTCTGCATGCACTCATGGAAGAGCGCCATTTCGCTCTGGTAGTTGGTTTGCGCGTTGCCAACCTGGGCTCGCTTTGAATCATTCGGGTCAGGAAATAGGTCCGACCCAGCCATCTCTTCGATCACTCACAGCGATCAAGATTCGTTTCTTCGAACTCCCCTTACCTAGTGGGAGCGGGATGCCCATTACACCATCGTCCCTCGAGGAAAAGAAGCTTTCCTGCCCTTCCAATGCCGCACGTTAAGGGGGGCCCCGCCCCCACAACCTAAGTGCTAAACTTCTGGACCATGAAAGTCGCTGTCTGCTTCTTTCTGCTCTTTCTGCTCACCGACTGCTATCGAGACGGCCGAGGTGTAGTCATCGCCGCGCACGACATATCAGCCCAAACCGTGATCGAAGGAACCGACCTTGAATATGTCAATGCATCAAATGTCTACAAACAGCGCGGCAGTCTTCCGGCTCACACACTGCGTGACAGGAGAGATGTGATTGGCCATAAAGCAATTCATTCACTGCCCAAAGGTTCCCCACTGAATAGCCGTGACATTGACTAGGCACCCATTGGCCGGAGTGCCATTGTCCTTCCACCGTCCGGTAACCACCGTCAGTTAGTGAAAAATCCCCATCTCACTCACTGACCCTGCCATGGGATTTGAGTCGCCAACAGCAGTTGACTGCCTTTGACCACTAGTGGTGTGATTCTCTCCGCGAGCATGCCAAAGGTGCTGCGTATGAGCCTACCGAAGCTATCCTGCACGAAACTTAACCCCAACCTGATCGTTTCGAATGTCGACGCCAGCCTCCGGTTCTACGAGGACGTCCTCGGTTTTGATCGCAGCATGACCTTCCCCGAACAGTCTCCGTTCATATTCGCGTCAGTCACGAGCGGTCCGGTCAAGATCTTCCTCAGTGACCGCTCGACAGTAATCAAAGAAGATCCCCGGCTGTCTGGCGTGCCATTCGGCGGCGGCAACATCATGCTTGTAGAAGTTGATGGAGTAGACGCCATTCACACGCGAATCGCATCGCTCGTCAAGGTGGTCATGTCGCTCCGAACGCAGTGGTTCGGACTGCGCGAGTTCGCAATCCAAGACCCCGACGGGTATGTAATTACTTTCGCAGAGAGGGTTGCGAGACCGGCGAGACAAGTTTAAGGCGGTGCGGCTCTCTTCAACTATTGCAAAATCCCTGATTGCAGTTACGGACCTTGAACCCACCTTGGCGACGCATTCGGTGTGGCGAACTACTCAGGCTGCTTGTGCAGTGTCCAAGCTTTCACGTTTCCACCTTCCTTGCTTTTGGACGTTGCGTGAATGGCCTTACCGTCGGGCGTGACCTCTAGCGTCACGATAAAAACAATCTTGCCATCACGTACGTTGGTCTGCTCGACCGTGTAGGGATTTAACAATTTCACCGAAACCATCGTATGACCGGGGTCGTCTTCCATTTCATAAAGCTTGCCATCGAACTTGGCTTCGAGCTTTTCTCCCAATGGAGTCTCAGCAGTAAACCCCTGCGATGTGCACTTGTATTTGATGATCGTACTGTTTTCTGATCGGCTCTCTTTGAAGACCTGCCACGAGCCTGAGACAGCGTGGGCACCCGCAGGAGCGGGAGCGATACGTCTGAAATCGCTCTCGAAAGTAACCGCCTCGGCCTCAGTTGTGTCTTTCATCACCTTCGTCAAGGTGTTGCCGTCCGCTGAAACGGTGTCCGTTTCGGTGAACATCGGTTTCCCGTTCTTCTTGGAAGTTATCTCAACCGTGCGATCGTCCACGATGCGAACACTGACCGTATCCCAATACCCCGTGGCAGGCACCTTCTGATCAGAGCCATCAGTCTTGAGTTGCCTATCGCCATCGCGAAACACTCCATCCGCGACAGAAAGCACCCTCGGTTTTTCGGACGCGAGGTTTTCGTTCTTGCCGGTATCAATCACCCAAGTACCGTCGAAGGGACTTTGCGAACGAGCGTCAGTGGAAATGAGACAAAGTGCCAATAGCAAGAAGAACGTGGCTTTCACAAGGCAACCCCTTATTCAAATGCTTGGGAAGCGTGGCCGTCTGGATTCTACACTCGGGAAAGATCCGATCCGTCCATGAATGTCAAAGCGACGTCGAAGTTGGCAGCACTATCTTCCCTTTGTCTTCTTAGGTTTAGATGTCATGACAAAATCGTCTATCCGCTTTCGTGATGACGATGTGTTCCTGCAGGAACACTTGTGGGGATCCCGGATTCAATAGTGCGGTAGCCGCCCTCGATGGAGTGCCTTACTATTTCGATCGTTTGATGGCGATGCCCATCACTTCGTATTTTCCGCCGCGCAGTAGGTTCGACGCCCCCAGGAACGCTCGCGCTGGAAAATCGCCGTGGAAGTAGGTTTTGTATACGGCGTTGAACGTATCGTAATACTTCAGATCGGTGCAGAAAACCTGCATCGACACGACGTCATCCATCGACAGGCCCGCAGATTCGACCGTCTGCTTGATGCCGTCCATCACCAGTCGGGCTTCGTCCTCCGGACTCGCAGGAGGCATGTTGGTCTTGGCGTCGAGACCGATATGCCCGGCGATGTACAGCGTATTGCCGACGAGCACGCCTTCGCTGAACGGCAGCGCCTGTTGGTCGCCCGATCGCGGCTTCGTAATGTACTTGCGGTCTGCGGCGCCGGCAGCGATACAAAGTCCAAAGAACAACACACTGGCAACGACTTTATGCAGTCTCATGGTCTCCTCACGACAGGGTGAAATTTGGATTGACAAGGTACCATCACGCCCGGTCACGCAGGTATCGCGAGTTGGGCGGCCTACCACAACGGGGAGTCGTACGAATGCCCTGCACCGGGATGACGGCTGCCTTCGACACTCATGCGGCGATCCTTTTATTGGCGGACGAGTTCTGCCTTCACCACTTCATGGCTGCGCTCGTTCGCGGAAGGAAGCCTTCTCTTCAGGACAGAGTTGATCTTGCTGAGTACCCAGAAGATCGAAACCAACAGAATCGTGATTACGAACAGCAGGAATTGGGTCAGCATGTTTTTGGCCTACCAAGGGAATGTGGAGAGTGTAGTGGACACGCCGTTTTAATGCCACAGGAATGAGAGGGGCATTGTTTTCGACTGGGGTACACAGGGTCTGAGGTCAACAACCGGTGGGATTCCGCCCGCGCACGTGGAGAGCGCATCCCGTATAATCGAGGTTTCGCGCTCATGAGTTATACGGTTCTGGCACGCAAGTATCGTCCGCAGAAGTTCTCCGAGGTCATCGGCCAGGAGCACGTGACGCGCACCCTGCAGAATGCCATTGAGCAGGGGCGGACGGCCCACGGCTACATTTTCAGCGGGCATCGCGGGATCGGGAAAACCACTGTGGCCCGCATCCTGGCGGCCGCCCTGAATTGCCGTTCCAAAGATCATCCGGTTCCGGAGCCTTGCGGAGTGTGCGAATCGTGCACTGAGATTCGAGCGGGCAATTCCGTAGACGTGATCGAGATCGACGCGGCCACGAATCGTGGCATCGACGAGATCCGCGAACTGCGCGAGGCGGCGCGGTACCGCCCGGCACGCGACCGCTTCAAGATCTACATCCTGGATGAGGCGCACCAGATCACTGACGCGGCGTTCAACGCGCTACTGAAGACGCTGGAAGAGCCGCCCGATCATATCGTCTTCATGCTGGCAACGACGCAGCCGGAGGACATTCCGCAGACGATTCGCTCGCGCTGCCAGCATTTCAGCTTCAGGGCGGTCAAGTTCGACGACATCGTAGGGCAACTGCGCGATCTTGTTTCGCGAGAAAACATTGAGGCCGACAGCGATGCGCTCGCTTTGCTGGCCGAAGCCGGCGATGGATCGATGCGCGATGCTCTGTCGATTCTTGACCAAGCAATTGCATCTTCCACCGGAAAGCTGACGGCGGATTCGGTGCGGAATCTGGTGGGAGCGGCTCCGGCACACATTCTTGAAGATGTAATGCGGGCGGTTTCTGAATCAAAGAGCGAAGAGATTCTGAGGCAAGTGGATCATCTGATCAGCGAGGGACATAGTCCGACGCACTTCGCGCGGCAGATGGCGCGATTCCTGCGCAACGCGACTGTGGCGAAGGTCGCGGGGAAAGACTCTTCCCTGCTGCAAATTTCGAGCGAGGAACGCGAGCGGGTGGGACGCGTCGCCGAGATGTTCAGCGAAGAAGATCTGACGCGGCATTTGCAGATCATGCTGCGCACGCACGGCGAGTTGGGATACAAGCAGGAACAGCGGTTCCATCTGGAGCTTGGCCTGCTGAAGATGGCGCACGCGCAGAAGCTGATCCCAATCGAGCAGTTGCTGAGCGATGTGGCGGGCGCGCCTGCGGCTCCGGCGGCCGGGCAGCGCCCTGCGGCGCGGCCGTCGATCGTTGGCGGATCGCCGAGCGGCGACACGAGGCGGTCGGAACCTGCGGGTCGGTCGAATTATGTGTCGCCGTTTGCGGCGGATACGGCGCGCAAGGGCACACCGCGGCAGGAAGATTCGGCATCGAGCCCGATGCCGCCCACGGGTCCGCGAATCGTGGCGCAATCAAGCCAGGCCGAACCGATCATCATGGGATCCGCCGCGCCCGCAACGCAGCGAGAGTCAAGCCCAGTGGCCGAACGCAAAGAAGTCGTGAGCGAAGCGTCGGCGAGCGCTGCCGCGGCTCCGGCGAAGGAAGCGCCGACTGAGATCCGCGCGAGTGCGGAGGCGGCGCCCGCGGACGATCTCGCGCGGCTGCAAGGAGCCGTTCTGCAGACACTCAATGACAGCGGCCAACGGATCCTGGTGTCGATGCTCTCAGAGGGAGAATGGAGCATCCAGGGAAATGAACTGATCATCAAAGTGGCAGAGTCCCAGACGATCGTCGATATGTCTGTGAGCAACGACGCCCGGCGAATGGCCATGGCGGCGGCGAGCGGCGTGCTGGGACGGGCAGTGAAGCTGAAGATTGTGCCGGGAGCAACGGTCAATCCGCAGGAAAAGAAAAATGGCGCGCCGAAACTGGCGCCAGGCCCCGGAGGCCGCGGACGAGCAGAACAAGATCCAGTCGTGAAGAGGATGCAGGAAAAGTTCGGGGCGGAAATCCGGACCGTGATTGATTATCGGGAGAAGAGGTAGAGAGAGGTCTCAAGGTTTCAAGATTCAATGGCAAAATCAAAACACTAGTCGATTCGCTCTTGCTTTGAAACCTTGCAACTTTGAAACACTGAAACCTGGATTTCTATGGGCGGATTCAACATACAAGAGCTGATGTCGAAGGCGAAGGCGCAGTACGACGCCTTGCAGAAGAAGCTGCAGGACACCATCGTCGAGGCATCTGCTGGCGGAGGTACCGTCACGGCAAAAATGGACGGGCGCAAGCAACTGCTGAGCCTGAAAATCGATCCGGAGGCGGTGAAGGCGGGCGACGTTGAGATGCTGCAGGACCTGGTGCTGGCCGCCGTCAATGAGGCGGCACGCAAGGTCGACGCACAGATGCAATCGACGGTGGGAGGCATGCTCGGCGGCATGGGTATTCCCGGGTTGTGATGTGGTGCAGCGGCGTTTCCCAAGAGCTCTCTCAATGAATTCCATGAAACATTTTGTGGCGGCAATTGCCACACTCGCTTTGCTGTGCATCGCTCTGCTGAATTCGGCGGGCGCGCAATCCACCGTGCCCGCATCTTCCGCGCAACAGAAAGAGGCTTCGGTGACGAATCATGCGGTCGGCCCGTTTGATGTGAAGGTAGTCAAGCAGGAGGATCCGGACGCGGACAGTTCGGTGGGCCGATTCACGCTCGACAAGCAATATCACGGCGACCTCGACGCTACAGCCAAGGGACAGATGCTCACAGCCAGCACGGAAGTGAAAGGATCGGGAGCGTATGTAGCAGTCGAGCGCGTCAACGGAACGTTGAAGGGACGCGACGGCGGCTTCGCGCTGGCACATATCGGGACGATGGCACAGAACGTACCGAGCCTGACCATCAACATCGTGCCCGATTCCGGAACCGGGCAACTGAAGGGAATCGCAGGTAAGATGACGATCACGATTGCGCCCGATGGAAAGCACTCGTACGATCTGGAGTACACACTGCCTTAATTGAGCGATTTAGCGATTGAGCCATTGTCTGGACTAAAAATCGCTCGATCACAACATCACTCAACACACAATTCCTTATGTCCAAATTTGCAGAGCCGATGTCGCGGCTGATTGACGAACTGAAAAAGCTGCCTGGAGTGGGCGCGAAGAGCGCGCAGCGTCTGGCGTTTCACATCCTGCGCTCGAGCGATGAAGACGCCGAGGCGCTTGCGGCCGCGGTGCGCGACATCAAGGAAAAGCTGCGGCTGTGTTCCCTGTGCAACAACATCACGGATGTCGACCCCTGCGTATATTGCACCAGCGCGACGCGGAATCAACGGCTGGTATGCGTGGTGGAAGAACCGACAAACATCGCCGCCATCGAGAAGACGAAGCATTTCAACGGAGTGTTTCACGTGCTGCACGGAGCGATTTCCCCGCTGCAGGGGATTGGACCCGAGCAACTCCGCATCGGAAATCTGATCTCCCGCGTCGAATCGGGTAATGTCGATGAAGTTATCCTGGCGACGAATCCCACGGTGGAAGGCGAGGCCACGGCGGTTTACCTGTCGCAGCAACTCCGGCGTTCGGGCGTCAAAGTAACGCGAATTGCGATGGGAATTCCGGTGGGAAGCGACATCGAATACACCGACGAAATCACTATGCTCAAGGCCATGGAAGGCCGCCGGGACATGTGAAGAAACTTGCAAGGATTCCCACGATTGCACCATTCATGTGAAATGAATTGCTCCTGGCCTGGGCGGGCGGCACCGCGTTCTCGTCTCTTCTTTCTCTAGCTGCTGGTTATAAACCTCTTAGTAATCATTTCGTTATCGCCAATTTCCGCGGACCAACCCGCGCGAAGCGCAATGGCAGCGGAATTGCACGTTGCGTAAGGTCTGAGGCGCCGAAAGTTTAAGGCTGGCCTGCCCAACTCCGGCCAGTCGCGCCGTGGGGAATGTAACCGCATCCGACTCGACGCAGGAAAAGCCGGGCGAACCAGCCCGGTTTTCTTTTTGCGGGAGAACGAGCAAACGCCAGGTGCCGCTACACGTATGGTGGGATGTGCCCGCTCTACTTCCCGCTTTTCCGGTAACTGGTAGCAAGTGGCCTTGGGAAGTAGGGCAACGACTGGTTGTCGATAATCGCCTGCGGATTTCCTTCCACCAATGCGTGCGCAACTTCCTCGCCGCAGATTTGTTCGGCAGCGTCGCGCGCGGTCGACAAGATCGGCACTCTCTTCTCGAGATCATGCGCGTCGGTGGCCAACACGTGTACCGCCTGCCGCTCCAGCAACCACAAAGCCGCGCGTTGCGAGCGCTCGCCCCAAAAGCCAGTCAGCGCTGATCCAGTCACCTGCACCACGCATCCCTGCTCGGCCCACTCGACCACACGCTGCAGGTTCTCGCGCAGGATCGGGTTGCGCTCGGGATGGGTCAGCACGGGCGTCATCCCCGCGGCTCCCAGATGATAGAAAGACTCCGAGGTGCTTTGTGGAACGGAGTAATTGCTGAACTCGACCAGCAGGTAACGGGTTTCGTTGATCACGTACCGTTTGGGATTGGCGATCGCGCCCTGGATGTTGTCGTAGGAGAGATGGAAGTCGCATCCCAGGCCGATCTTCAGCGCATCCCCGACTTGCTCCTGCAGGCGCGCCGCGATTCCCTGAAACTTCTCCCGGTCGTAGGTATAGCGCTCGTTGGCATGCGGCGTGGCGACCATGTGGGTGATGCCGTCCGCAGCGGCGCGGCGGCACATCTCGATGCTGACGTCCCAGGATTTGGGGCCGTCATCGACTTCCGGAAGGATATGGGAATGAATATCGACCACGATGATTGGAACACCGCTACAGTCACGGCGTTGCTTAATCTTTGATTAGAGCAGATTCGCGGCCATTCTGAAAGGCTGTTGCCATCGGAAAATGATAACCTTCCGGACGACCATGTCCACTTCCAACCCAACTTCCACCGCGCTGGCGACACTCGGCGGCGTGATGCTGTGCTGGTTTATTTTTGCCGGCATCTTCATCTTTCGAAAACGGCCGCCAAAAGCGACTGAGGCGCGCCGCGATCCGCGGGCAACAACGGGCATTCTGCTGCAGATGGTCGGGTACGCCCTTGTCTGGTTTCAGCCCCCGCATACTGAATTTCTCCCGCCGGTCGCAATGCTCACAGGTGCGCCGGGTGTGTTGTTTGGTATCGCAGCGGTCGCGCTCGCAGCGGCATCGGTGTGGTTGGTTGCCGTTGCCGTGCGCACTTTAGGGAAGCAGTGGGCGGTTCAGGCGCGACTGGTCGAAGGACACAAACTCATCACCGACGGTCCGTACGCCTACATCAGAAATCCGATTTATACGGGGATGCTGGGGATGCTGATCGCGACTGGCCTCGCGATGGAACACTGGATCGCACTGATCGCGGGAATCATCCTCTTCATGGCCGGGCTGGTGATCCGCGTGCGCACCGAAGAGAAGTTACTACGCGCGCAGTTCGGGAGTGAGTTCGATCAGTATGCAGAACGAGTGCCCGCCGTGTTACCTGGAATTTACTGACGTTATGGACATGGTGTAACGTTCAGGTACTAACTGGTCAGATTCGTTCGAATGAGAGCAATCAATTCCTGACTCTCATCGTTAAGCTGGCGCATGGTACGTAGCAGGCTTATTGCCCGCTGACATTGCGTGAGATAGTCTGACCTTAACTTTTCCAGGCCAGGCGCACGCGCAGGAAACAGTGCCCCATTGTGCGGTCTCTTTCCGTTCCCCTTGCGTCGAATCCATGACTCCAGTTCCGCCACGGAAGCTACTACGGGGCTGCGATGACTTTCACGCACCCGGTGAACCGGCAATCCTAACTTCTCCCAACGTTGAGCTGTGCGCACCGTGAGGTGCAAATGGTTTGAAATCTCTTTCCAGCCGGATAGCACTGCCATGGCGGTAACTCCTGTATTGCACGCCCTTGCCTAAACAAATTCTTGTCGCATTCTTACGCTTGTCTGCTACCTCATCTCCTTGGTAATTTCACCCCAATCGCGTGTCTGGGGTTGTGCACTCTGCTCCTACGGATCAACACTACCCCCGCCACTTCATAGATCCTTAGTGCGGTCCGTCCCGGTTCAGGACCGATCCTTGCAGCGGCTGAAACGGTCCGGACATCCCCCAAAGGGGACGGATCGCGCAGGGATGGCTAGAAGGTCTTTGTAACATGAGCCCCCGTGCTCTAAGTGATGTTGTAGCAGAGCCAAATGCTACTAATAGATAGGCATACTAGCATCTGACACAGCTTGTATCAATGAGTAGCATGTCCCAGCATTGGTATTGCAGGTTCAAAAGAACAACAGTGAAAAGAACTAGCGTTCCTAGTTGACCGGACTCGTTCATTGGGATGATCCCTTCATCCTTATGGATGTTTAGCGTAACCGCGGGGGTGTGGTTACGTACTGTTTTGGGCAGCGCGATGGATGGAGGTGTCGTATGTCTTCGCGCATCTTTGCATCACCCGAAAATCTTGATTGGAAAAAAGCCTACCTTGCCGCGGTTCTCGAAACGGATCGCATGCAAGTACCTTTGTTGGTCGAGAAGGCGAGAGAAAAGCTGACCCAGCGATTGCGTGAGATTTGGGCAATCGGAGCCCTCCCCTGCGATGAAGTGGAAGCGATCCACGATGCTCTGTATTTGCTAGAGGCTTTGCTAAGCAGCTTGTCGTATCGCCATGACGACGGCCACTGGGGCAAATGGGATCAAGATAGTTGACGGCATCGAGCAAGAAATCGGAAATCCAAGATCGTACTTCCCCCACCCATACGCGCCAGCAAAGGTTACGTTTTGGGCCCCGTTTCGAACGAGCGTAAAGCTGTGCGCTGTCTGTCATGAAGTTGATTTGTGCATGGTGCGGCGTCCCGATTGATCGACCTGAATACCGGAGGGATCTGGAGCCGGCAACCAGTCATGGCATGTGCTCCTCCTGTTCGAAGGCTTTGTCCGTCCAGGAGCATGGCGCCTCACTGCAGCAGCACCTCGATACGATTCCCGTTCCCGTGCTCCTGATCGATGACCACAGCTCCGTTGTCACCATGAACGTCAGAGCGTCCGACATTCTTGGAAAGAAGTCGAATGAGGAAGCCACACAGTTGTTCGGGAGAGTGTTCGACTGCATCCACTCCCGCACCCCGGAGGGATGCGGCCGCAACATCCATTGTGCTGGATGCACAATTCGCAGAAGCGTCAGGAAGACGTTCGATACGGGAGAGCCCCAGGTCGCAATTCCAGCTACGCTCAGCGTGACAAATCCGGACGACATCTCCGAGGCGGTTCTCGCCGTGACTACGGTCAAGATCGGCGAACTGGTTGTGTTGCGAATTGATTAGGGAAGGGCGAAGCAGCTATTTTTTCTGGCGCGAATGGGAAGGCCCTGTTCATCCGTCGAATACAATGGGGTCTTCATGCGTGCGCCATCCTTCATTCTCTTCGCTTTGCTGGCATTTTGTCCGCTTCCTTTCCTTCAGGCACAGACACCACCGGCCTCGCCTGGCGACCGGATTCAGCTTCAGTTCAACACTACGGAAGCCGAAGCTGTGCTGGGCATCGTGTCCAAGCATGCGGTCGGGACAACGATTGCTGAAGCGGATTGGCAGGGGCTATTCGGCACCGAGCCTTACATTCGTTTGAAGAAGCGCGAAGCCAGCATGCATCGCGACTTCACCGAGGAAGACTTCAAGAAGTTTGTTCTATCGCCCGACCTGGCGGGGACGGCCCCGGCACTGCGGCGGACGCTCGACGCCTGGAAAAAGGCCGACCTGAATGCTTCTGCCACGCGCGTTCTTGCTTATCTGCCTGATCAGGCTGTGATCCACGCGAAGGTATTCCCCGTGATCAAGCCCAAGACCAATAGTTTTGTGTTCGACACGCAGACCGATCCGACGATCTTTTTGTATCTGGATCCGGAAGAGTCGGCGGCGAAGTTTGAGAGCACGGTCGCACACGAACTGCATCACATTGGCTATTCGAGCGTCGCGCCGGTGGCGGAAGCGCGGCAGAAAGATGTTCCGGCCGATGCCAAGGAAGCGGTCGAATGGATGGGCGCGTTCGGCGAGGGATTCGCCATGCTGGCCGCGGCGGGCGGGCCGGATGTTGATCCGCATGCAGCGAGTTCCGCTAAAGAACATGCCCGCTGGGATCACGATCTCGCGAATTTCAACAACGACCTCGACGCCGTGCAGAAGTTCTTCCTGGATCTCATCGACAAACGCCTCACCGATAAAGATAAGATTGATGAGAGAGCGTCGGTATTCTTCGGAGATGCTCAGGGCGCGTGGTACACCGTTGGATACAAGATGGCAGTGATCGTAGAGAAGCGATTTGGCCGCAAGGTTTTGATCGATTGCATGCTGGATCCGCGGGAGTTATTGGAGAGATATAACGCGGCGGCGGGCGAGAGCAATCAGCACGGGCAGGAAGAGTTAGCGACATGGTCGCCCGAATTGTTGGGAAAGATTCGCGAGCGGCAGGCGCCATAACGTTTTTGCATGAACGCTTGAGTGATCTAAAGACTTTCACCACAGAGATCACAGAGTTGCACAGAGAGAAACCGTCTGACCGACCGGTCGTTCTGGTACCCGCATTCTGCCTTGCTCCAACTGCACTCACTTCCCTATCATCGAAGCAGGTACTGGGGTTCGAATGGAAAACAAGTCGCCGAAGCCGCGTGTTGCCGAAAATCCTGCCGCTGATGTGTTTGAGAATCGCCAACCCTCCGAGGGAGAGAAGCATTGGGCCGAGAAGACGCTCGCTCCAACGCTCGAGAAGGCGCCGGAGCGTCCGATTGGCGCGCCTACCGGGGTAAACGTCGATGAGAGCGGTCAGGCCCGCTTCACCACCATTTCTGGCGTTCCGATTCGCAGGCTCTATACGCAGGCCGATCTGCCCGCCGATTGGAATGAAGAGCAGTACCTTGGCTATCCCGGCCAGCCACCGTTCACGCGCGGCATCCACGCGACCGGATATCGCGGAAAGCTCTACACGATGCGACAGTTTTCCGGCTTCGCATCGCCTGAAGAGACGAACCGCCGCTACAAGTATCTGCTCGAACATGGCGGCAGCGGGCTTTCGGTTGCGTTCGATCTACCTACGCTGATGGGATACGACTCCGATCATGCGGCCAGCGAAGGCGAGGTTGGCAAGTGCGGTGTCGCGATCGATTCTCTTGAGGACATGGAAATCCTCTTTAACGGCATCGATCTCGAGAAAACCACGGTATCGATGACCATCAATTCACCGGCATCAGTGCTCTGGGCAATGTACCTGGTGGTGGCCGAGAAGCAGGGCGCGGACTGGAAGAAGATTTCGGGGACGATCCAGAACGACATCCTGAAGGAATACATCGCGCAGAAGGAATATATCTATCCGCCGGCGCCGTCGATGCGTCTGGTGATCGACACGTTTGAGTTCGGATCGAAGTTCACGCCGCGATTCAACACGATTTCGATCAGCGGATATCACATCCGCGAGGCCGGCTCGACCGCGCTGCAAGAATTGGCTTTTACGCTGTACGACGGCGTCGAGTACGTGGAATGGGCGCGGCGGCGCGGATTGGATGTGGACGAGTTCGGACCGCGGCTGAGTTTCTTCTTCAACGCCCACAACGATTTCTTCGAAGAGATCGCGAAGTACCGCGCCGCGCGCAAGATCTGGTATCGCGTGATGAAAGACCGGTTCAAGGCCAAGAACCAGCGCACGTGGCTGATGCGCTTCCACACGCAGACCGCCGGCGTATCGCTGCCGGCGCAGCAACCCATGAATAACATCGCGCGTGTGGCGACCCAGGCGCTGGCCGCGGTGCTCGGGGGCACGCAGTCGCTGCATACAGATTCCTACGACGAGGCGCTGGCGTTGCCCACGGAAGAAGCGGCCCGAATCGCGCTACGGACGCAGCAGATCATTGCGTATGAGTCTGGAGTCGCGCAGACAGTCGACCCACTGGGCGGGTCTTACTTCCTGGAAAATCTCACACTGCAAATGGAGAAAGGCGCCTTCGATTACTTCGGCAAGATGGACGCGATGGGAGGCATGGTGAAGGCGATCGAGCGCGGCTATCCGCAGAAGGAGATCGCGGAATCGTCGTACCAATATCAGCGCGCGGTCGAGGCGAACGAAAAGATTATCGTTGGCGTGAACGAATTTGAGATCCAAGAAGAGCCGCCGCACATTCTTTACATCGACGAGTCGGTCGCGAAGCAGCAGTCGGCAAAGCTGAAAGCGTTGCGCTCGCGGCGTTCAAGCGAAGCTGTGCAGAAGTCTCTCGATGCGCTCAAGAAAGCCGCGGCGAATCAACCGGATGCTGGATCGAACGGAACGATCTCGCCGGCAAACACGATGCCGTACATCATCGATGCGGTGCGGGCCTACGCGACGGTGGGCGAGATCTGCGAGGCACTGCGGCAGGTGTATGGGACGTATACGGAAGTTAGCATCACGTAAATCGGCGTCCCCTACCGCCGATCGAACAATTCTTTCGCCCCTTCGGGGCTGGACCTGATTTTTTGCTTTTCACCCACGGCTTGCACCGTGGGCTGCATTCTGCCGCCGCTACGCGGCTGACCCTCAGTGCGATTCGGATAACCCCGCTTCAATCTCTGGATTCCGCAAGTATTGCCAGCAGCGTCTCTGCGAGTCTTCTTCAGTGCTGGCTTGTGCGCACTTCGTCCACTACCTCCCGGACCGCTGTAACGATGGACTCTGGCGATTGCGACATGCCGTGGTCGGCATCCACGATGACTTTCCGACCACGGGTGGACAACAGCACCAGGCTCTCCAATTGATGCACTCGAGTCTCGTGATATTGGGCTGCTTCTTTCTCGAAACCAGCAGGAGTCCAATATCTTCCTGCGATCAGCACCACGAGCGGCCGATCACCGAGGCCGCCTGCCTTCCGCGCGGCGTTGTCGATATCGGGATTCGTGCCTTCTCTTGGAACGATTCTGCCCTCGTCGGTTGCTGCGCAAGCCTGTTCCGCGTCGCTTCGAAACGCCTTGGGCTGCGCTTCGAGCTTAGCCAATGTGTCGTTTTGTTCTGGCGTGAAATCGTCCGAAGGAGGATGCCGGTCCGACTTCGCGATGAACCTCAGAACGCCAAATCGCGTCATCGCGGGTAACGCCACACAAATCAGATGCCTCGTTGTACCTGACAAACGATTTATGGGCGCTACGGCAAAGTCGGGGTCACGCTGGTCGGGAACCGCCGGATCCACCAGTACCAGGCCGGCCACGTCGGACGGGTAGCGCGCTGTGTAGATGCGGACATACTGGCCTCCCACCGACCCACCCACCATGACGTAGGGTGGCGGAACTCTAGCGCGCTGTAGAGCTTCGTGCAGATCGCTAATGATGCTCGCGCTCGTTCTCGGTGACGGTGGCGGATCGCTCCAACCCACACCTGCCCGGTCGTACCAGCAAGTACGAGTGAACGCCGCCATCTTGGATTGCAGCGGGAGCCACTCATAACCGGGGGAATTGCCTCCGGTTTCGAGAATCACCGTCGGAGCGCCTTGGCCGGAGCAGGAGAGGTTCAGGGTACGTCCACCAATGTCAACCGCCTGTCCAACGCGCGGAGGCAGATGGCTGGTATCTCTGGCTCGCTCGACCTGTTCATAGGTAAAGCCCGCCAGAAGCGTGAGCAGCAACAGGATCAGAAGTGCATACGCTATCCTTCGAGCCCACTTTCTCATGTGCCGGACTCCTTTTCACGATGCGGACTCGCGGATGGCCGCTAGATCTTACGGTCGCATAGGCCACTGGAATAAGAAGCTTCCGAACCCGATAATGACCGGCAACGCTCCCGCGATACCAGCGAGTAGCCACTTCCACATTCCAGAACGGAAGAGCCACTGCCGTAGGAGGGAAAAAGCCGCGTCATACAGAAGGGGTGCCGCGCCGGAAGCACCTATCGATTCGTCGAATATCCAAAGAAGTTCTTCTTCGAACCGCAGTCGAAATGCGGGCGGATGCAAACAAATGAGCCAACGATACAGAGTGCGCGCCATTATGCCCTCTCCGGTCGGACATTGAGATGCAATCTCGCCTCGCGGACAACGCCTTCGAGCCTGGCGATTTCTCTTGCCAGGAGTCCGCGTCCAAAGCGCGTGAGGCGATAGTAGCGGCGCCTCGGGTCATCGCTGGACGAGCGCGCCGGCCGCTCCTCGACGATGTCCTGGTCGAGCAGTTTTTGCAGATTGTCGTACAAGGTGCCGGGACCTAACTTGTAGCGGCCCTCTGATTGGCGGGCGACCTCGCGCATAATCCCGTATCCGTGGCGATCTTCACTCGCGAGCGCCAGCAGGATATGCAGGGCAGCAGGAGAAAGCGGCAGGAATTGATCGAAATCTTCGTTCATAGTCGGATTTCGTTATATCGGATTCCGACTATAAATGCAAGGCTTTTTCCATCCTTCTTTTGGAAAATACCCCGCTGGACCATCGACCCTGCCGGCAGAGACGTTGCGAGCAACGTCTCTACGCCATCAGTGGTTCTTTTTCTTCTTCTTTGTCGAATTGTCCAGGCCCCATAACCGCATGTGGCATTTGTGGCACATGTCGTTAGTTTCGACGTTCTGATTGAGAGCGTCTTCCGGAATCTCGGCAGCCATCTTCAGGTAGTGCGGCATGGTGCCGCCGTGGGCAAGATGGCAACTCATGCAGGACATCTCAGTTCCCGTCAGCGGATCAATGACTCCGCTCACCGGATGCCGCTCGTAAGGATGTCCCATGGTGTTATTCAGAGAAAGCGTGATAGTGGGTATGTACTGTGACGACAGCTGGCCGGGACGGCGCAGGTGGCATTCCAGGCAAATCTCGTTCACCTTCGCGTTGAGAAGCCTCGGATCGTTCGCCGCATGCGGATTATGGCAGCGCAGGCACATGTTAGAACCGTAGGGGAAGTGCGCCCGCATCGGTTCTTTCATCTCGTGACAATCGCGGCAGATCACACTCTTGGCCGGTTTCAGCAGGATGTAGGTTGCATCTTCACGTTCAGTCACGACGTGACACTCGAGGCATCCCTGCTTGACTGGTGTGTGAACGTAAACACCCTTCGCATGATCGGCATGACACTCCACGCAGTTGGTATTTGAAGCGACGCGGATGGGATGCATCCCGGCGTAAGAGAAAGAGGAGGTCAGGAAAAGAAGCAGAGCGGCTCCCCGGCATTTGGCGAAATGATTCATGGAGTATCTCGCAGCGGAGCGATCCTCCTTATGGCCTAAACCTCAGCGGCTAAAGCCGCACGTCTCAAACGACCCTTTCGGCACGACTAAAGTCGTGCCCTTCCCGATTCATCGTCTTCGTCGCCCGACTAAGGCCCTGCCCTTCCCTCCTGCTACATGCGAGGGCGAGACGCCCTCGCGACAGCCGGCGGGACGCCGGCGCTACATCTAGTTCGACTCCTGTACCGCGATCCGCACTTTTGCGGACGGTTGCTGGCGCACGAGATAAGGCGAAAACGGCGTTACCTCGAGCGCCAACTTGTCTTTCGCCGAGAAGATGCGCGGCGGACTTGCCTTCACAAACTTGAGTTGCCCGGCCCAGGGCTCCAGTTTCACGCGGCTCCCGAGTGGGAGTGCGACGATCTGCTGAGGATTGTCGAGTTCAAGCGTGGGGGCGGCTTCGGCCAGCGCGTTCATGAAGGAAATCCGGTTATCAGTCACCAGGCTCTCACCAAGATTCGAGTGGACCAGGCTCGGAACCCGGTGCCCGTATTTCGCCAGCGCTTTCAGAAAAAGTCCGGCCTCGCCCAGCTTGTCTTTGTACGGCGAATTGGCGAGGAGCTTCATTCCCAGCACATCGGCCTCACGCTCCTGCTCGGGCGTATGTTTGAAATCGAACAACGGGAGTTCCTTCAGGCTGGGAACCACCATCCGGTCATTGAAGGCGAAACTGCTGTCGAGGTCGTGCCCGAGCACGGAATGCGCCAGCGCGTGCGAGAGCACGGCAGCGAGGGCCGCTTCATTGGGCAGCGCGTCGAGCAATCCTCGGCTTACGAGGATCGTATGCCCGATCGTTCCGATCTCGATCGGCGTCGTGGGCATCGTCCGGCAGCGGATCTCCGGGTCGAGCGAAAGATTGTTCGTGACTTCCAGATTTGAAACGACGGTCTGAACAACCTTGTCGACCTCTCCCTGGGGAACGATCAGTCCCAGTTCCTCGAGCTTGAGGATCACGTTATCTTCGGCGCGGCGCTGCCACGAGCGCTGAATATCGAGTGGGCTTTTATCCGGCTTCTCGGAGGAGTCTTTGGCCGTCTCGGGGTCGACGAGGATATCGGTGTATTCCGAGTCACGTCCGCTCAGGCCGAGCACGTAGCCCCAGAGCCGGGTTTGTGCTTTCAGCCGCGGCCCACGCGTCTGTGGCTTGGTCGAGTCGAACTCTTCGGAATAAACGACGGATGGAAGCCATTCGCCATTGTTGAGGTTCATGCGCCAGCTATCGATGTGGAACGTCCCATAACTGCCGTTGAAACGGACGATGTTGAACCCTTCATCTTCCACCCAGATCGCGCCCTTGAAGCGGGTGGCCTTGTCTTTATGCGGGCTTACTTCGAAGACCTGGCAGCGGATCTCTCCGAGGAATTCGTTGTGCATGTAACGCAGGTCGTAGTTCTTGCGCTCGAAGCCATTGCGATCCACGAAAATCATGCTGGAAAACCCGACCGGGCTCATGGAGTAGAACTTCGAGAATGCTCCGGCCATGCGCTCGACCAGTCGCTTGTCGAGATAGAACTCCTCATTCGTCTGCTGGAAGCGCACGCGCCCGAGAAAGTAGTGGTCTTCGCTGGGGACGAATCCCAGCGTCGAGTCGGGCTGCATGCGCTGCAGGTAGGTCTCGACCATCGGGCTGTAATTGCGGATGGTGGTGGCCAGGGTGCGTTCTTTGGCAAAGATGCGATCGATATCCAGGTTAGGGTTGGACTTCGGCTTGCCGCCTGCAAAACAGGGAGCACAAAGGCACACAATCACAGCGAGGGAGGAAAAGCGCCGCATCATAGTCCGCCTCCTCAAAGGGAATAGGGCTCTCGCAAAAAAGAGTGGCTGCGGTCAGCAGTCGAGCGGCACGTCCGGGTGAGAGTAAGCTCGGGCGACGAGCGGTACGAGCACCGCTGCGGATGATTCGATCGAATTCAGCTCTTCGGCCGCGTCCACGAAGAGGTTGAGAACAGAGGCTTACCATTCAGCCTCGCTGCTCGCAGAGGGAAGGGGCCTGAATCAGGGTGCGAGCTAAACAGTCCTGGGGTGAGGACGAGTGGATTGTAGGCAGACTTGGGCCGCTGGACGCAGTGTCCGGGCGCACAGGCGGGGGTGATTGCGGTCATCGGGAGGCAAGTTTATCGCCACGTTGAATGACGTTCGTAATGCAGATCGACCTTCGCGTGCTGGAGTGCATTCCTGGGTATGCCGAAAAGTCCAGCAATGGCACTGCTGTCTCATCGGCAGGGTTGGTGGTTGGCGGTTCTGCTTACTCTTTTTCCCTGCATTTTTTCGGCGAGCAACACGAGCGACGCACCGCTCACCACCTATCACACGGGAACCAACGAGGTCCGCTTGGCGTTCTTCGCGACCGATGAGCGTGACCATCTGGTAGAAAGCCTGGGGCGCGATGACTTTGCTGTGGTCGATGGCGAAAGCGTGGTGCGCGATTTCCGTAGTCTGACGCGTTCCAGCGAGACGGCGCTCGAAATCGTCGTGCTGGTGGATACCAGTCAATCCGTCGAGAAACATTTTCGCAGCATCGTAGAAGACGTCAGCAGGCTCGCGACTGCGTTCCCTCCGAACCGAGCTGACACGCTGTCGGTGGTCGCATTTTCTGGGGTGCATTCACGCATTCTTTGCGCGGGAAATTGCGCGGACTCTGCGGCACAACAAAGAATCCGAGGTCTTCGCGCCGATGGGAATACTCCTCTCTACGACGCGATGATCGAAGTGGCAAGCAATCTTGCGGCGCGGCCAAAGCCCGATGTGCGGCAAGTCGTGATTCTGTTTTCCGATGGAATCGACACCATCAGCCGTGCGTCCGCGCACGAGGCGCTGAAGCAGTTCATGGCCACGAGCGCCGTTGTTTATGCAGTGAGCCAGGATACTTCTTCCGAGAACGGACGGTTGGACGACATCGCCGAAGCCACTGGCGGGCGCCTGCTGGTGCGGAGCGGCGTCAATGTACTCGAGACTATTCTCGCGGAACAGCGCGCGTCGTACGTCGTAACGTACTCGCTGCCCAGACGCGACCAAGGATTCCACTCGCTCCGTATTCTTCCCAAACACAATCTGAACCTGCAATTTCATTGCAGAAGGGGCTACTACTATGACGAAGTTCGCTGATGCGAGAACCTGGAGATGGCTGGCGGCCGCGCTCGTAATCTGCAGCGCGAATGCTGCATGGGGCGGGATCTACCAGCACGGAACGATCGTCCGCATGCGCATGGGAGATTGTCTGCCCGCGCATCATGGATTCATCACCACATTTGGCGCGCCCGCGTCGGAAGCGTTGCCCGATGCCTGTCCCGAGTACACGCTCGTGTCCGACAAGGTCGTTTATGTGATCGTGGGCCGGTCGTCGAATCAACTCGTGCCCCTGGCCGACGTCATCGACTTCCGCTTGCGGAACAACGAACTCGTGGTGCGGCTCGACGATGCGAAGCATGAGACGAAGTTCGGAATTAAGGAGATGATCCTGCGTTCGGAGTGGGACATGGTCCAGCATCACATCGCAGAACAGTTGAACACCTCTCTGCGGCCGAACGATAAAGATCTGGCATTGCGGACGCGAGAGTAAATCACGGCAAGGCCGGATGCGGACCTTCCCAAATTTGGCTAAGATGTGCCGATGCTTCTGGCAAGCAAATGGCGCTGTCTGGACGCCGCCGTGCTCGTGGGATATGCCGCGGGCGTTTCAACGATCGTTGCGCATCACGAACCGTGGGCCGACGAGGCACAGGCTTGGCTCGTAGCAAGGGATTTGCCCTTCTGGAAAATGCTATTCAGCCAGATGCGCTACGAGAACTCCCCCGGGCTCTGGCACGTCATTCTTTGGATGGCGCAGCATGTGTTTCATGCGCCATACCCGGCGATGAACTGGATCGGAGCGGCACTTGCCACCTGCGGTACTGTGGTCCTGATCTTTACCGCACCGTTTCCCAGGCTCGCGCGGTACTTGATTGCATTCTCTTATTACGTGTCGTACCAGTATGCGGTGGTGGCGCGACCTTATGTGATGTTGCTGCTTTTTGGTGGGCTGGCTGCGACGTTCTATCGCCGGCGGCAGCCGCTCGGGTTCGCGATTGCAATCGCCCTGCTTTGCGGTACCAGCGTCCATGGCGCCATCCTTGCGGCGGCGCTGTCGCTTGGGGCGGCCTGGCATGTATTGATCAAGCGGGACTGGCTGCTGGCGGGAATGCGAGCGCGCTATCTCGCGGCTGCGTCGATCATTGCGCTCGCCGGAATCATGTTAGTCGTCATCGTGTTCCCTCCCGCCGACGCGGGAGGAGAATCGAGATTCGGGCACATCGAGTTCCAAACGTTGACGGGATTGCTCGAAAACACGCTCGTCGAGCCGTGGATCATAGCGGCCATCCTGCTGGTCGGACTCGGCATATTCGCAACGAGAAATCACGAGACAGTGCCATTCGTTGCGGGAGTCGGCGGCGTTCTCACCTTTGAATGGCTGGTCTATTCCCTCCCGCAGCACATGGGAGCCATCGTCATAGCGCTGATCGTAACGCTTTGGATTGCGTGGCCGAAGGAAAACAATTGGCAACCAGAACATGTAATGGCATCGCTGGGCTTAGTCGTGTTGTTTTCGATCCAGACGTACTGGGCGGTGGAAGCATGGCGGAACGATTTTTCACAACCCTATTCTGGTTCCAAAGATGCAGCCGAGTATCTGCGGAAGGTTGGGGCGGACCACGCACGCACCTTCGGATTCTGTTACCCAATGGTTGCCATCGAGGCGTATTTCAATCACAGCATCTTCCAAAACTGGCCGACGTCCTACCTGCATGATTCGAAGGCTGAGGAGGAGAATGTCTGCATTCTCGACGGCAAGACGACATACGATTTCGTTGTCACTTCGGTCTTGCACGGAGATGAAGATCCGTACGGCGGTGAGATTCAGAAGCGCGGGTACATGCCGATTCATGTGTCCCCAGGGCGCGCCTTTTTTCGGCAAGGGATCTGGATCACGGAGACGTTTGTCATTTATCGCCGCGTAATCCAGTGATCGCGTAAGTCCCTGCGTTATAATCCGCTGCTCCATCGCACAGTCATGAGACAACTCGCATGAGTTCTGTTGGACATCTGCATGACAAGCTGGTCATCGGACGCCGAATCGAGGTACTGGCCTCTTGGTTTGCTAAGTTGGCGCCACCGGGCATCCGAATTCTTGACGTCGGGTGCGGTGACGGGCTGCTCTCCGCCACGTTGCAGAGCAAGCGCGCAGATCTGAACATCCGCGGAATCGATGTTCTGCCGCGCGAGAGAAGCTACATCCCGGTCGAGATGTTTGACGGCACACGCATTCCATTCGAAGACGGCTCATTCGATGCAGTCATGTTCTCGGACGTGCTGCATCACACGGATGACCCTGCTGTTCTGTTGCGCGAAGCGAAGCGGGTGGCTGCCAAGTGGCTTCTGATCAAGGATCATCGCCGTAACGGAGTCGCCGCGGGACTGCGCCTGCGCTTTATGGATTGGGTGGGCAATGCGCGGTTCGGAGTCGCTCTTCCCTACAACTACTGGTCGCAGGATCAATGGCGTTCGGCATGGCAGGAAATCGGTCTCGAACCGGAAGCTCTGGTCATCCATCTCGGACTCTATCCTGCCCCCGCCAATTGGGTGTTCGGCGCGGGGCTGCACTTCATGACGCGATTGAAAAAAGTCTGATCAGCGGCGCCGCAAGCCGAGGATGCTCAGGAAGAAGCTGCTGAAGATAATCTGCGGGCCGAGCGTCAGCGCGAACACCGAAGGCATCACGATGCGCAGCAGGCGTTCCGAATTCATCGGCCCGAAGTTAGTCTGCGCCCAGGTGGAAAGCGCGAACAATGATCCAGCAATGCCCACCAGCACAAAGAATGCGCCCACGATCAGCCCGGTTTCGAGTTTTATGTGCTGAAACCAGCGATTCATGCGGGGATCTTCCGGTAAGAGTCCTTCGGTGATGGCGAAGACTTTGGTGAATACGGCGAACGCGACCAGTTGAAATCCAACCAGCATCGAAGCGAATGCGTAGGCCAGCGTATGCACGTCGAAGACCGTGTTGCCGATCCGCTGCGGGCCCGGCAGTAGCCACGCACAGACAACGATTCCCAACAGGATCGATGCGATTCCCGGATAGAGAAACAGCCAGCGCGGGCTGTACATCAGCAAAAAGCGGAGGTGCCGCCATCCATCGTGCCAGGTACGCAGATGAGGCGCATGCGAGCGCCCGTCGGGCGAAAGCGTCGTCGGAACTTCGCTGACCTTCATTCGCAGCAGGCTGGCTTTGACCACCATCTCGCTGGCAAATTCCATGCCGGTGGATCGGATGTCCATGCGGTCAAAGCTGTCTTTGCGGAAGGCGCGAATGCCGCAGTGGAAATCATGCGATGGAGAATGAAAAAACAGCCGGCCGATCGCGGTCAGCACCGGATTGCCCAGATAGCGATGCAGCGGGGGCATGGCGCCCTTGCCGATGCCGCCTTCAAACCGATTGCCCATCACGAGGTCGAAGCCGCTGCGCAACTTCTCGACGAAGGCTGAAATGTGGCCGAACTCATAGCTATCGTCCGAGTCGGCCATGAGCACGTACACGCCGCGAGCGGCGTGGATGCCGCCTTTCAAAGCGTTCCCGTAGCCGCGCTCATTCACATGGATGACTGTCGCGCCCGCCGCCTGCGCGAGTTCGACGGAGCCGTCGGTCGAACCGTTATCCGCGACGATGACCTCGCCGTGCAGTTCTGCCTCTTTAAGAATCGCGACAGCCTTCTCAACGCAGATGCCGACCGTTTCGCGCTCATTCAGGCAAGGAAGCACGACCGAGATTTCGATCGGCTCGATTTGGAGGGATGCATTCATTCACTTGCGCTGCTTGCCTACGCGTTCGGCGGTCGCGAACATCTTCGCGACCGTGTCCATATCCTTTGGCTGCACTTTGCCCGCCGGGATGCGCTTGTGAGTGAGATCTTCGAGCTTCATGAGCAGATCAACCAGCGCCATCGAGTCAATCAATCCAGACGAAACCAGCGGCGTATTCTCATCGATCGCGATGCCGGGCTTGCGGATCAACTTCAAGATGTGTTCGATCATCTGCTGCACTTCGGGCGTCATGCCGACCGGTCTCCATTCAATTCAGGATGCTCCTGCAACAACTTTTCTCTCGTCGCGGCGCGAGCGGCCTTGCCGGCGGTGCTCTTTACGATCCATTTGGGCGGCTTGAGATAGAACATCCTTACGGCAACACCCATGCCGGAGACCACGCGCGTCCGTAACTCCTGCTCCAGTTCCGTCGCATTCGCCAGCAATGCGGGCTGCTCCACTTCCGCGACCACGACGATGTCTTCGGTCCCGAGTTCCGGATTGTACACTCCCAGCGCGATGGCGCGTCCGTCGTGAATGGCGGGATGCGCAGCCACGAGTTCCTCGATGTCCTGCGGATAAATGTTCTCTCCTCCGACAATCAGCAGGTCTTTCTTGCGACCGACAACGAAGAGTTCGCTATCGTGAAGAAATCCCAAATCACCTGTGTGATACCAGCCGTCAACGATCGCCTGCTCCGTGAGATCGGGACGGTTGTAGTAGCCATCGAAAAGGCAGTCGCTCTGGATGGCGATCTCGCCGACGAAATCGGTTTGGAGCATCGATCCTTCGTCGGACAGAATGCGAATCTCATGATTCGGCAGCACGCGGCCGGACGAAACGAATGTCAGTGTGCTGGAATTTTCCGTCCCTGCGGCGACGACAGAGTGTTCGCGGCGAAAGGTTTGGGCATCGACAACGATTCTTGTCGGGCCCGACGTGGACACGTCGGACTGCGTTACGGCGAAGACGTTCTCCGCCATGGCATAGGACGACTGCAGCACACCCGGCGGGATCGAGAAAGCATTCTCAAATTCCTGCATGCTGGTGGCGCGGACCGGTTCAGAACAATTGATCAGCAGACGCAATGAAGATAGGTCGTAGTCCTTCCACCGGTTCTGTGGCGTACGTCGCGGAACAAACTGGAACGCGAAGTTGGGCATCCAACCCAGCGTGCATTTGCATTCGTCGATGACCTGCAGCATGGCCTCGGGCTGCATAACCCAGTCGATGGGCGATTGCATCACAACCGGTACATGGCAGACCATCGGCAGCATGAAACATGCCATCAATCCCATGTCGTGATAGAGCGGCAGCCAGTTGTAGATGCGGTCGTTCGAAGGATCGATCTTCAGAGCATCCGAAAGATATCCCAACTGCCGGAGTACGGCGGCGTGAGTCAGCGCGACGCCTTTCTGCAGGCCGGTGGTTCCGGCGGAATGCTGGATGAACGCGAGATCCCCTGGGCGAATTTGCGTTCTGAGCTCGGAGCTTTCCTTCGCGGAGAGCGTCTTCCCAGCGCGCAATAAAAGCGAACCTCCATCAAGAGTCACGCACGTAAGCATCTCTTGCGGAAAATCCTTGTCGATGACCACGGCTTTCGCCGAGAGATTCGCAGTGACTCCCGCCAGCCCCGACTGGTACTTTGACGGCTCAACCTTGAAATTGGGATACGCCAGGAAGGCCGGGACTGCTCCCAGCATCATCGCTGCCGTGAACGCTACTATGGCGGGAATTCCCTGCGCCATGATCAGCACGACGCGATCACCGGAAGCAATTCCGTGCGCCGCCAGCGAGTTTGCCTGCTCACGAGCGCGGGCGCGAAACTCGCCGAACGTTACCGTCTCGCGCTCGTCTTCGTCGATCCACATCGTTACAAACGGACGATCGCCGGGGGCCGCGTCCAGCGCTGCAATCAGATTGGCATATGGAATCAAACGGACATTTTATCCGACACGCTCCACAGTTCTTGTCGGCGATGGGCAGTGCCGCTATCCTTAACGGTCTGCATTCGGGACGGAGGGGCTTGTGTTCCAGAGCGGGTGCTATGTTGCCGTATTCCTGATTTGCATCGTCGTGATGGCCAGAGTGCGCTCGCGCAAACTGCGCCAAGGCTTGCTCCTCGCGGCCAGCCTCGGCCTCTACTTGACATGGTGGCCCGAGTTTGCGGCAGTATTGATCGCATCCGCCGTGATGAACTTTGCAGTCGGAGCATGGTTGTGCCGGAAGCCGCATTGGCTGCCACTTTTCATCGGGGTCGCTCTGAACATAGCTCTCCTGGTGGCGTTCAAATATCTGCCGGAATGGGCCGAGTCTAGAAGCGCGCAAAGCCAGACCGATTTTGTGCTCCTGGCATTGCCCTTGGGTGTCTCCTTCTGGACCTTCCAGGCGATGAGCTACCTTTTCGACCTCTACCGCGAGGAAGAACTCGATCCGACATTCGTTGAATTCCTGCTCTACATGAGCTTCTTTCCTGTCACGATCTCGGGGCCGGTGTGCCGGATGCCGGAGATGTTGCCGCAATTTCGCTCGGAGTCCTTAACGCAACTGGACGATATGGTTGCCGGATTCCGTCGAATCGCGATTGGCGTGCTGATGATGCAATTTGCGAAGTTGCTCGGGCAGGGAATTCTTGGCGGCGACGGAATCATCAGCGGTTTTGACCATGCGACCCAGTGGACCGGTCCCGATGTCTGGTGTCTCGCGTTCGGATTCGGACTGCAGCTTTTCTTCGATTTTGCCGGATACAGCCACATCGCCATCGGGGCCGCGAAGGCACTGGGGATCACCGTGCCAGAGAATTTCGAGTCGCCATTTGCTTCGACCACACCGTCAGTTTTCTGGACGCGTTGGCACATGTCGCTGTCGTTCTGGATTCGCGACTACGTTTTTCTGCCGCTGGCGATGTCACGCCGAGAGATCTGGTGGCGCAATCTTGCCCTCGTGATCTCGATGGTCTTGTTTGGCCTGTGGCACAAGGCGACCTGGTTATTCCTGATCTGGGGCACATATCACGGCGTGCTCCTCGTTCTGCATCGGATCGTTCAGCAAGTGGAGCGCCGGTTCGAGTGGGATCCGCCCGCAATCTGGACGCCTCTGTCGTGGATCGTAACCATCTCAATGATCAGCTTGGGATGGATCTTCTTCCGAGCGAGCTCCATGGCCCAGGCGCGTGCCATGTTCGCCGCTCTTCTTTCGCCGAGCAGTTATGGTTCACACGCGTTGAGCACGAGCTTGTTTGTGTTGGTCGTAGTGTTGGCAGCGGGATACGCGGTTGTGGCGGGCGTGGGGGCGATGATCGATCGGCACGTTGAGGAACCGG